>Ga0325405_1000082_pt1 | contig 84966 bp, 41 predicted proteins | sample PopdelMetagenome_21_FD_205663 | JGI IMG/M metagenome (GOLD analysis project Ga0325405, IMG submission 205663) | Populus deltoides microbial communities from Bellville, Georgia, United States - Xylem-Control-R2 | ecosystem: Host-associated > Plants > Phyllosphere > Stem > Wood/Secondary xylem...
AGAAATCTTCTTTATCAAAATATAGTACCATTATACTACTTCTATCAATATCCTAAAAGCATTTTATTCTATAAGGCGTATTATCATTTAGTTTACCTAAATAACACCTTTGTATTTTTTTATATTAGAAGACCAATAATGGGATCATCATTAACATAAAGATGAATACTTTTTTTTCATATTTATCTAAATTAAACATGTGTAACATTGATGCATCATCAAGAAATTCATTCCCTTTATCATCCCTGGTTTAAAAGGCCATACAAGTCTACGTCAAAGACTTGCTTGCATACGATTAATATGTCCAAGTACGCCATATAATCACAGTAGCAACCTCTTTCAACGTATGACAAACCGCCACAATGAGCTATAATAGATGGCATTTTGTAACCTTTCATGGTGTACAATACAATATTATATGATGTTATATCAATGGTTAAACAAAATGTAATAAAATTAGGGTTATATGAACAGTAACCTATAAGCTTTAATTTGGGTTTTTTAGGGTCTTAAATAAACATGACTAATTATAAGAGGTTATAGAAGGGTTAAACATAAATTAAACACGTTTTAAGTACAAATTAAGTCATTAAAGTTCTTTAAACAGTAACTAGTAAGCTTTGATTTTTGAGTTTTTTTATTGTTTCCCTTAAGACGTGACTAATTTGGTTAAACAATGGCTAAGGGTCTGTTTGGCATTGCGTTTGTAACTGCGTTTCGTTAAATTTTGAATTTTTTTTTTTTTTGCTAAAATTGAGTGCGGTTTGTACTTTTTGGATCGTTTTGATGTGCTGATGTCAAAAATGATTTTTAAAAAATAAAAAAAATCATTGACATGTATTTCGGCACGAAAAGCTATTTGAAAAGTAACCGCAACCACACTGTCAAACACGCTCTAAAACATGTATAGAATTTTGAATATTGTCGATATTCAAGAGAATATTGAATTTATTTATTTATAGGGTTTTTCAAGATTTAGCATTAACTTTTCAACAGTTAAGAAATTTTTGATTAAATTGAGTCAAAACAGCTTATATTGTAATCAATTAACAGAAACCCAGATTGATTTTGATTTAGAATTGTTTGTAGAGAGAATATTGTCTAAAGAAAGAGAGGGGGAACTAGTTTCAAATGAGAGTGTGCACGAGCTGTTCTTTGTGCAAGTGCAAGTTTTTCATATATATATATATATATATAACCCTTTATTATGCTATTGCTGTTATACTTTGGTGTGGGTTGTGATGTGTTTTTTTTTTTTTTTTTTAATGCTAGTGGGGTGGAAGATAATATTTTCTGTATTCCTGTACATAATGTCATAAACATGAACAATTAATTGAAATTAATATGAAAATTTTGGGTGTTAATACTTGTTTGTTGGCATCCAATGTTTTGTGCCGTTTAACTTTTTGTGTGAACATTTCAGTTGCTTTGCTATCTAGCTAAGCGACTCTTCCAAATGTTGTCGCCAACAGATTGCGAAGGCACCAGCTACAACAATAAGACAAAGAGTCTCCGAAAAGTCTCATCATCAATATCTTCAAAATCATCCTCCACTTCCTCATCTCCTTCAATATTTTCACCCTCCAATAATCTTCACTGCCAAGCCCAACAGAAGGCCGAAACCATGGAAGAAGTGTGGAAAGACATAAGTCTTGCTTCTCTTCATGACCACACTTCTACCGATCAAGAACTTTCCATGACCCCAAGACTTCACAACATTTCTCATCATCACCGTCATCATCACCATCATCATAATAATAACAGCCCTAACTTTATCCTTCAAGATTTTCTTGCTAGGCCTTTCAACAAAGACCCACCAACAAGAATGGTCTCTATTATTCGAGACAGCACTCCTTTTGGCTCTTCAGCGCCACCTCCTGCTACTGTTTTGAGTTTGAACTCTGGCCCTGGCTTTGATTTTCTTGAGAACTCTGATCATCCTCAGAGGCCTGACTCGCAATTACAGAGCAACCCAATTTCAAATATTTCCTCATTCACTAGTCCTTTTGAGGGTTTAGATTCATCTCCCGGCTTGCCTTCTTTTTGTAAGAAAAGAACTCAAGAATCTGATGGTAGTTCTGGTGATCGCAGACACAAAAGAATGATCAAGAATCGAGAATCTGCAGCTCGTTCTAGAGCTAGAAAACAGGAATCTCCCTTTCTTTTTAAAGATTCATTTTCTTACATGTACATATACTGGTGCTTATTTCTTGTTTTGTTGTTGACGGGACATGTTTCTGTGCTTGTGCTTTATGTTTGTTTTTCTTACAGGCTTACACAAACGAATTGGAGAATGAAGTTGAACAGTTATTGAAAGAAAATGCAAGACTCAAGAGACAACAAGAAGAGGTAATTAAGTTACTGAAAGTTGAGTTTTTGGATGGGATATTTCTTGACTTTAGCATTTTTTACACCGCAAGACCATTACAATTAGCTGTTAATTTAGTCAATGCAGCATGGAGTGCTGGTAAGTGTCTACATTGTTGTTTCCAATAGAATTGATGTAAATGTCTATATTTTTTGGGCAGCTATATTTGGCCGCAGCAGCTCAACTACCAAAAAAGCACACCCTACAAAGAACATCAACAGCTCCATTTTGAGAACTGGTGTAGATGTATCAGTGCTTTTAGTTTTTACCTTGTGCTTCTTTACCCTAATACCACAGTACTATCTCCCTATTGGGGCAGGAGGGGGAAAAGCATTGATGTTTTTGCAAGAAAGGGTGTAGCTCTAGCAAATACTGTTGTTTTAAGAAAGAACAAGTGTCTAGGAGGTAACCGATGTTGTTTCTGGCATTCCAAACAGGTAGGAGCTTAATTTGGTGGGTCTTAGTTTTGGCTTTGTATTCTCTTGTCCTGCAAACATGGGGTTGAAGGGGTAAATTAGGGAAACAATATTGTGATGTTGGACTCAGCCCCAGCGAGTTGTACAGTGAAAAATGATGGGACATTTTGTTCTGAAACTAAGCAATTAGCCCATCAATTTGAACAACTCTGTACTGCTTTATCTCTATCTAGGGTCCATCTGTACAGCACCTCCCTCTCTTTCCTTATCATTAACAGTCATTCTGCCCCCGCGCTCTCTCTTCTTCTTGTTTTTTCTTCCTCCTAAAAGCATGGCTACTAGTTACTTTGGAGGTTGATCTCGTATGTTAAAGGTCAGTGGGTCTTTGCAACCCCCCGATCAATGGTGAAAACACGCGCATTTCATATTGTGAAGAGGACGATGTTTTACTTTATATAGAAAGCATTAATCCTCGGTCCAATACAAACTCTATGAACCAATCTCATACTGGAAAAGGCTTATTTTATTCTTCCAAATGTTTCGTCGTTTCTTATACAAGGTAAAATGGTTAAAGTTTGTACCTTAAATTTTGTGTTTAAGTGGTTTCCTTTCGTGATAAAATTTAATTTTTGAGCTGAGTTGTTTTTATCTTCTTGGTTTTCCTCATATTGTGCAAGAGTATGTTTCTTGGTGTTTTGTGGTGGTCATTGACATGATTAATTATTAATTAACCAGCCACTAAAACAGTTGGCGGAAAGTACTAACAATGAATATTACTTTCCTATGGTGTGTCCCTTGAAAAACACTTTTTTTTATAAAAAAAAATTCCATTAATATTTTTTTATACTTTAATATTATATTTATTTTTTATAATATTATCTCATTTTTATAATTTAAATCACGAGTTTCTTAATTAACTCAATTGGTTAAAGTTTTAATTTTTTATTTAACTTTTTGTTTTTTAATTTCACCCTTTATATTTAATTAATTACAAAATTAAGTTTCATGATTTAATTTTTTATTAGGTTATTTCAATCTCATAACCCGGAAATAGTGCTTAACGAGTTAACCTGAGTTAACTTGAGTCTTATAATCTATTTTAATTTGTTTTTTATATGGATATCTTGGTCTCATGATTAGGGTCGCGGGTTTTGATATTTTAATCCCCTTAAATCAAGTCTATTTTTATTTGGTTTCTAAGAGGTTATCTCAATCTCATATCCTTCAATATTGGATTTGTTTTTTATTGGGTTGTCCTCGACTCAAGAACCGGGTTACAGGTTTGGCAGATTAATCCAATTGACTTGGTTTTTTTTTCTAATTGATTTTTTTTCCAGTTTCATTAATTAATATTGTGTTTGATTAAGAATTATGTTTCATGATTTATTTTAATTTGATTTTTATGAGGTTATCCTGACATCATGACTTGAGAATAGTATTTAACCTCATGACATGAGAATAGTATTTAACGGGTTAACTTATATTGTTTTGGTTTATTTTTTATGTTATTTTTTTAATTAGAATCTTTACAAATTTCATCATTCAACATTTAGTCTAACAGGATCGATTGAGAATTGAGCTTCATAATTTATTTTGATTTACTCTTTATGGGGTTATCTCAGTCTTATAGGTAGAGTTGCAAATTTGACAAGTTAATCCGAGTTAAATCGGGTTATTTTTTGTATTTTTTTTATAAGGTTATCTCAGTTTTATGACCTGAATTATAGGTTTGACGGATTAACTTGGGTTGTTTTTTATGTTTTTTTTAATTGATTTATTTTTTTAGTCTCAGCCTTCAACATTAGATTGATTGGAAATTAAACTTTGTAATTTTTTTTGATTTTATTTCTATGAAACTATCTTGGTTTTATGATGTAAGTCGCGAGTTTAACAAGTTAACTCAGGTTACTTTTTTAAGTCCTTTTTTAATTGATTTTTTTTCTTTCAATTTCATCTTTCAACAATGGCTTGATTGGAAATTAGGATTTATAATTCGTTTTGATTTATTTCTATGGGGTTATTATAATCTTATAACTTGAGTCATGAATTTAACATGTTAACTCAAGTCAATCCAATATATTATTATCTTAATATTTAAAAAAGATGTCATCTTGAAAAAAACATTGAGTCAAACTATAATTTTAAGGGCTTACAGATTGTTTTTGGACCCACAAAGTTAGTCGGGTTACATTAAGTCAATCTTTATATGGTTAAATTTTTTTCACTAAAAAAACATCAATAATATCTAAATATTTTTTTTATGTTCGAAAAGAATTTGACCCGACTTGTAGCGTGCAAGTCAATGATGCAATAGGAGCTGATTTTATTACCATATCATATGGCCATCAATACAAAATTGAGATTTTCTGAAAATAATAATAAAATGATTTCAAATTGCATAAAATGTTAATACAATTTTTAGTTAGTTAAAATGACTTTATAGTTATTTTAGCTAAAATTTAACCAAAAAAAGTAGTTGTAAAGGTGTAAATGATCTAATATCACCTTTCTATTAAACTACAATCCAGCACCTGGAAGAACGGAAACCATACCATATATAGTTAAAAGATCGTCAAATTTTTATTTTTTATTTTTTAGAAAAACAAAATAGCATGGAAACGAGATTTATGGAAAATACATCACATCTTTCTTATATATATATATATATATATATATATATATATATATATATAAATTAACATTATTTTTAGAATCTTTCAAATTCAATTTAAAAATTTTAATGAAATCTCATATTTATAATATTTTGAATATCAAGAATTGAATTTAAAATAAAATTCAATCTCTAAAAATAATATAAAAATAAATTAGATGTCAACTCTTATAATTTACTACACTAAAAAAGAAAAATTAATATTAAAACTAGATTCTTCAAAATATCCATTTATTTATCTTCTTTTTAGAAACATTTAAAGAAATAAAATGAAAGTGACAAGGGTAGTATATAAAACAAAATAAATTATATTATATTTTTTTCTGAATTTACCTTATTTAGCAATAATATTCAGATTGGATATTATAATTGAATTCAATTATAATACATAATTGATTCTAAATAGCCTATAATTGATTCTAAATAGCCTGCAAATAAAAATCATACAATGATAGTTCTTATGGGGGGATTCATTAAGAACACCTTTGTTAACAAATCTCGCAGCGTGTTTGCTAAAAATCTGATTTTAAAAAAAAATTGGTATTTTTAGATCTTTTTAATGTACTGATATCAATAATAAATTTTTAAAAATAAAAAAATATATTATTTTAATGTATTTCTAAATCAAAAATACTTTGAAAAGCAACCACTACTACAATACCAAATACTATTCGAGTGAAAATAAATATAGATATATCATTTATTATTTTAAAAAAAAAAATAAATGGTGAAACTTAAATTTATAACCAGTAAAATAAATCTCTCTTTTATCACCTATTTTCACCTTAGTAGAGACAGCAGTTATTTTATAAACTTTTGAGTGAAAAAAATATTTGGGTCCACTCGCCATATTAGGTTAGGCAGCAAGCATCTTATAGTGTATTTTGGTGTCGTGGATATAGATTTTCTGGTCTAATTTGATGTATTTTTCTTCCATTTAATGGTCTTTTTATAAAAATGATTCCTCCATCTGACTTCAATACAGTATCTTCTTTTTCTACATGCTTCCTGATATTAATAATGAATCGGAGGAAGTAACATAGAGGCACTATATTAAAATTGCTGTTTTGGACAGTGTTTAAAATATATTTTCTAAAAGTTTCTTTTTAAAAAAAAAAACTATGTTTTATATATTTTTTATTATTTTGATAGGATAATATTAAATATATTTTTTTAAAAAAAAAAAGTATGTGAGGGACGACGAAATATGCAATTAATACATTAGATTAGATTAGATACATGGAAGGAAGTGTAGTCGTGGATGGGTCCAACTTAGAGATAACCTCATCAGTTTCATAAATATATGATTTTTGTCCAAAGAAATTGATTGGTTTTTGTTTACCAGAGTGGGCCAGTTGAAGTCGTTTGGTCTTTGGATTGTCGGCATATATTTAATCACTAGTTATGTCACCGCTATTTTTGACCCAAAAAAAATTAAATTATATGTGTATGTTTTTTTAATGTATTTTGGTACTTTAAAAAATTAAAATTAAAATTAAAAAATTTACACATACAAGTAATTAAATAAATCAAAAACTACGTGTGCGAATAATAAAAAAAAGATCATTATTGATAACTAACAATAAAAGTTGAAAAATCAAGAGACATGTGTAAACCAAGTTATTTAATCTTGAAAGATAGGACATTTACCCGGTTGTGTTTTTAAAATTTTTTTATTAAAATATTTTTTATTTAAACAAACGATAACAGAAATAGAAACACAAATTAAATTGATCGAATAAAATAAAAGGGGAAAAAAACCATCATGCAAGGCTGTATATATTATAAATATTATTTGAAAATAAAATTTTTTATTTTCAAAAGTAAATTCATTCATACAAACGATTAAAACAAATAATTATAGATGAATCAAAAAAACACTTAAAATTTAAATACATAACTGAAAAATTAATTGTCATTTAAAAAAAGCTATCCAAATAAAATAAAAGAAAGAAGGGGCATTAATTTAAATATAAATTAAAAACATTTAGAAAAAAACCATAAAAAACCATTAATTAAAAAATTAAAAGTAAAGGCTAGGCGTTGTTAGGCTTGACCAGCCAGACTAGTTCGCCTAGCCTATTTTGTCAGGGCCCTTGCTATTTGGCTCATATTTTTTTTTTTTTTTTGCAAATGCGGCGGATGACCTTTTGAAAGAAAAAAAATTAAACAATACATTGTATGGTATACCTAAATTCTGACCACTTTAATGGTCGGAAAATTGGGGTTTAAGTTTTTCACACAAAAACTCGTTTTTCAACCCATTTTTGACCCAAAATACCTATAAACACAGCAGGAACCGTGACAAACCTATTCATGACCTCAAAAAACCCAAAAAAGCCACCCTAAAAACCGAAATCAACCCTAGCTCGGATATTTTTTTTCACAACCTTTAAAGGTAAAAAAACACTTAATATGAACTTCCATCATCAAATTAAACCATTTGACATAAATATCGTCCGTTTTGGTGCCCTTAATTCATGTCAATGATATTTTTCTCTCTCTACCGTCGAAAGCTGATGACCTCTCTCTTATCTCTCAATCAAGGATTAAAAGATGACAAAAATAAACTTTTATAACAAAATTGAATTGGAGAAATATTGAGGAACTGAAATTGTATAATTTACATGATTTTTAAAGTTTAAAGACCAAAGAACATCTTTTGCGAAACTTATGGCATGTTACTCATGTTTGAGCCCTTTTTTTATTTCGGTCCCTCTTCTTTCAATCCCACCTTTTTATAAGAAATCAAAATCAATTGGTCTTTAATTAGGACTAAATCAATGAAAAAAAAAGGTTTGAGGACCAAATTAAAAAAACATAAAATTTTGCACAACTCATCCACAGTCATGTGTGATAGGATGAACATTAGAGCCTTACACAGTGAAATACACATGACTTTTGAAGTAATACTTAATTATATAACGATGGAACTAGTGCAAAAAATCATTACAACTAATTAAGCCAATTGGCTATAACGTGTCCTAAATTCATAGCATTAGGTTCATTGGACTGCACTTTAACGAGGCTATTAATTTGTAATAGGCCGCAACATGTTATTTAGCTAAACCAGTTATCCACTTCTATTGTTAGGTCTTAAATTCTCTCTCTCACATACACACACACTTAACACATCTTCATTGATTGGAACAATTTCACACTAACACGTGAGTCATGCCGGAGAAAGTCCACCTTACTTATTTGAAAAGAAAATTATGTTTAGTATGGTGAGTCAAGAAAAACAAAAACCCATAAGTTATCTAGGGTTAAAGACTTGAACTCATGGTATCTTATATTTTAAATCGTTTTAACCACTGGTACTATCTTTAGCACATGTTTAAATTTAATTAAGTTAGGACCCTAATTAAGTCAATGAACTATGCACTATGTCAGTTACAGGAAAAAGGTTCTCAACAACATATTAGATTTGAAATACACAAAGGTTTATTATAAGATATATAATATTAAGAGAAAAAAAAGCTAAAATGAAAGGGAGATTCACTGTCTCCTAAAAACATATCATTATTTAATGCGAACCACATGGATATAAAGATTCAGAAATCTACAATCAAATCGATCCTTCATGAGAAATCTAAATTTAGACTTGTGATTTAATTTGACACAACAATAACCTATACCAAGACACCAAAAATATAGAAACTAAATCCCCCATCCAACACCTATGAAGAGACGCAAACGAGTAATATGAAAGACGCCTCAAAGCTTGATTAATTCTTGATAAGTCAAAGTCAATGAAAAACCAAATTAAAAGAATTTCTCTAACGCACACATATTATTCTTAAATCAAATTCTGTAAAAAAAAAAAAAACCTTAAATACAAACTAAATAATCCTATTTATAATAGGTAAAAAAATTCATAAACAAGGTTAAAAAATATTAAAAAAAGTATTGATCCTAATAGAAAAAAGAATCTTAAACCAACTAGAAAACTAATGTAAATCAAGTTGAAATAAGGAGATTTGATAATTTAATAAATATAAAATATTATTTTATAAAAACTAGTTGGTGCATGTAGTGTGTGGAACGCCTCCACGTTATTTGGGCGGCGCAATAGGCAGCGTTTCACGGCCAAATTATGGCTTCTGGAGTAGCGTTTGAATCATCTTGGAGGCCCTTCCATCCATGAGTGGTGTGTGTGTGTGTGGCGTACAGACCTCTAGTTTGGTGCTAGTAACCTTTTCTTTTCTTTTTTCCTTTCTTTCTCTCTCTTGCTTGATTTTCATGTCTGAACCTCCAAATTTTCAAAGCAACCCTTCAGTTTGTTTTGCTTTTAGATATGGTCTCTATTATTTTGATTACTATTTATTTTTTTCAATTTTATCCTCCTTTAATTTATTTTCATTTGTCAAATTTGATCTCTATTCTTTTTATTGCTATTTTTTTTTGTTTTGGATCCTTTTCTTGATTAGATTTTTTTTTGTCCCTTAACTTTAATTTCATTTTATTTCAATGTCAAATTGAGTCCTTATTATTTTAATAGTTATTTGTTTTACTTTGGTAATTGTTTTTCAATTTCATCCTTCAGTGTTAAATTGCTTGGAAATTGAGCTTCTTGATTGAACTTGAGTCAAGGATTTCACAGGTTGCGAGTTTGGATAATTAACTCAAATTTAGAAGATTTTTCCAAGTTTGCTTTTTTTTTTCTTTTTTTATACTCATGTTTTTGTTAGTTTCATCCTTGATCATTTATTTATTTCTTAAATTTCATCTCTAATTCTTTTATAACTCTTCAACTTAGTTCCAAATTTAATGTGACCTGATGTCAATTTTTTTAAGACTTAATCAAGACCCAACCTAGAAGAGAATAAAAAAAAGAAAAAAAGACATGATTTGTCCAATCGGGTTAACTCATTGTGGTCGTGTCTATTATCAAGGTCTTAAATTTTGCATGTTAACTCGGGTCAGTACAAGGTGTTTCCATCTTTTTATTTTACTCATGTTTCAGGTTCTTTTATACCTGTCACAAATAAAAAGACTTTGAATTTCAAAGTTGGATGTTAAATTTAATGTTAACGATTTGAATTCCAAACATTATTCCTACAATTCCAAACTTGTTGTTCCAAACTTATATCAATGTCTCTGAAATGTGAATTTAGAATTTTATGATTTTTTTATATGCATAAAACAAAGTTAGACTTGTGGAGTAATCAAAGAACTTGAATGTTTTGAATAAAAAAGATAATAGCTTAGGATCAAAGAACTTACATTTATTGGATGATTCTTCAATTGATTACAAACATGCACAGGAACTCCTTGACAGAATAACATGACCTAATATATATATTTTTAATATTTTCTACTTTTTTTGTAACCAAAACTGCAAGCCTATTATTACAAATCTACTAATTATTGCCTATAAATTATCACCCAACAAGCTATTTGCTTGCAAGTTATATGCCTATTGATTATCCTTTACGGGATTGCAGGCCTATTGATAAACATGTTTTAAAGTTCCTGAAAAATTATTTTAATTACATAGCAGTTGTTGTTGTTGATTTTGTGTTCTTTTTCTGCCTTGGATCCTTCTTTAAATTGAAAAGTTCAAAGTAACTTTTAGTAACTACACACTCACCCTATTCCATTTCTTGTTATAAGAATCTTGCACCATGGAGACTCTTTATATCTTCATTTCATCACTCATGTTATTGTTATTTATCCAAAATTACTCAAACTTACTGTTTTAGTCAGTTATTATGTGTTTGAGGTGACCTGTCATTTATGCAAGTTTAGATTTTATCAAGTCTAGCTTGCAATCAAGTTCTTTGGTCAAGTTTATTCTATAAAAACTCTCTAAGTTTTTTTTTACTACGATATAATATTTTAATAGTATATTGTTTCACATTTAAATTGGGACTAGGTAAAGATTAATATAACAAAAATATGAAGTTTTTTAAAAAACTAGATCGCCATTTAAATGGAATGACAATTCACTCTTGACTTGTTAGGTTAAATTGGGACTAGGTAAAGATTAAAACAATAGATGTGTGAAGTTTTTTAAAAAAAACTAGATCGCCACTTGAATGGTACGATAATTCGCTCTTGATTTGTTAGGTCGAACAAGTCATGTTGATTCTTTTTGTATTTATTAAAGTATATGGTGGTCAATTCATTTGATGTGATACACTAAATAATTTTTTTATCCTCATTTCAAATATTTTATTACAAGCAAGAAAAAAAAATAACAATGCTCACATATTTCTTTTATACAATAATTGACTTTTGTTTGGTACAAAGCAAAGCGAGGGTACCAGGCGTAGTTAGTACTATGTTGCAGCCATCAACATGAAACAGCTCCGTTGTCGTCCAGCGGCCATTTGTCTGGCTTTCACCCAGACCCAGGAGGCCTGGGTTGGATTCTAGCAACGGAGTTATTGAATTTTTTTTCTCCCACTTGTGTGGAAGGCAATTCTCTTTATGAGCTTCGACCTACTTAAAAATAGGTTTTTTTTTTTTTTAATTGCAAGGTGTCAAAATGTGCAGAAACTTGAAACTCAAAAACCAGCTACATGAAAAGAAGAAAACCATATTACCATCTCTTCAGTGAACTGTTCTTCTCTCTTATGAGACCTCTCTTCTCCCCCCATGGACGACCGGCACAGCGGACAAGTTCTTCGACACACATTATTAAACCATCCTTCTATGCATACCTTATGAAACCTGTGCAAGCAAGGTAAAGCACTCGTGTCCTCATCTGCCTTCAATCGCGACAAGCATACACAACAGTATTCACCTTCAGCTTCTATGATTTCGGATGAACTTGATCCGACAGGAGATTCGAGCACGCCTTGCTTGACGTTGCCCGACACATCCACTGTGATTCTCCTACAAGCTGCAGCTGCCGCCGCATCTTTAATCCTCGGATGCCCTCTGAGGCCTATGAAGCTGTACACGAAGGAGACGAATTTTTTGAGAACCATTTTGGTTTAAATGGAGGATTAGCACTCTTGTTAGATATTTAATACAAGAGGTTGAATGAAAGTAAGCGCATATTGGACGGTCATATTTGTTGTCTACTAATTTTGAGTGATCTGTAAGAATTGTTAGCTTCAAAAGAGCAGAATTTGAGTTTGCAACAAAAAAGCGGTTGCACCTAAACATGAGTGTTACTCTTGACCTTTTCACTTGAAAATGGCAAATAACTATTTCCTTCGTGTTGCAACTTGCAAGGTTATATGCAACGTGTTCTCAGCTGCATCATCATGTCTATTATTCACCCTCGACTCCATAATACATGTCAATATAACTGATAATCCTAGCTCCTACGTCAACATAATTATCTGCTGTTCTTGGGGGGAAAAACATCTAAACCCAAACCATATTTTAAAGTGAAGATTTTAAGATTCGAATTCATAACTCCATCTTCTTGTAAATTGGTAAAACGCTGGTTCAGTGTAGCAGTTAGCTAGAACAAAGAAAATATGCGATCACTACTGATTGATAATTTTTTAACAAGAAGAACAAGCTGTAAGGATAATTTTGCTGCGTTCTAACGTAGATATTTTAACTCCTTGATGCCCTCACCCAAACATAATTTTCCCTCTTCTTTTAGCATGAAGAAAATATCCAGGCTTCACATCATGGTAGTCAAATTTAATATGCCAGCTACCAAAAAGCTAAAAATACACTGAAATATACCCAAAATAGTGGCAATAGCTAATAAGAACAAAGAGATGAGAGTTCAACAACGTTTTATAAACATTAAAACTAAAAAAAACCTTCCAAATTGTAATGTAGACTTCGAAAGCACTACAACCAGAAACACATTATTTATCATGCATATAAACTGACCCATAAATGCCTCTATTCGGTTCATATTCACCATTCCACCGTCATCGAGCAAGCCTTCAAGCCCCAGACTAGGAACTGAATCCCCCCAGGTTACAATTGGGTGAAAAATTATGACGAGGTTGGGGCCATCCTAGACCAGGACGCCGATAAGGAGGAATACCAAGCCCCGGCAGACGGTCATAATCACCACCTATAATTGAAGGACACCATAATGGATTAGGGTCCCTCCTGATCGGGACATGAAAGGGCAGAAATTGCCGAGACTCCCGCCATGCATTGAAATCCCTCTTCCGCTTCTTATTCTCCCAATATGAAGCAAACCTCGCCTTCCAATTGAGAGTTCCATGTGCTGCTGTCCCATCTCCAAACTCCTCCACAAATTTCTGCTTCCATAAATCATTGTTCAAAGACAAGTAACGCATTTCTGAACAAACACATTCCATTTTTGCAATATCAATAGCAGGTAACAACTCAAAAATCTTGAGCTTCAGCTCTGTTGGGAGGCGCATCAAGCATGAAGGAAGAACCAGACCAGCCTTCTCACAAATATCTATCAACAATGGCAAAGCAAGACCATCCTTCACAATTTTCCAGAACTCAAAAATTTCATTTTCAGGATACAAAATGGATGGCCTATCACTTCCATTCATCCCATCATTCTTATCATTTTCCCACACAAAATCTATAGCTGGCACAAATTTATTTATATCCAGACGTGCGTGATATAGCCCTGATCCACCCTTGGACAAACTCCCATAGACATTAACAAAATGGCCTAAACTTTGGAGCTTCAAAACAATTGTTTCAGCAATAACTTTACTGTCCAAAAGTTCAGGAAGAGTGTAACAAAGTGACACTGCCAAATTCCTTGATGACTGCTCTTCTGGAAGGTGAAATCCATCAACTCGCATCCCAGATATAGAATTGAACCCAACAAAACCAGATTCTATAAAAACAGCGTGAACTGCAATAACCAAGAGCTTGTAGTTGCTACCATCATCGCCCAATTCTTTCCTCAATAGCCTCCTCAAGAAATACGGTTCAGAGAACCTCTTATTGCCCACATCTACAGATCCAGGATCAACATCCATAGCATCTACACTGGTCAATTCTTGGGTCTCTAAGGTTTCTCTGCTCCGAGTTTTTGAACCCAGAGCTCCATGTCCTTCATTAACTGCACCATTCATATCTGATTCTGCAATCTCATGCTTTTGTCCTAGCAAGTGCATCTGTGGAGAGATTTCAGATATGGTTTCTCGAGAATTGGTATCATTAGCCTGAACACCAACATGCCCTTGTACGAACAAATCTTGATTCTCGAGCATATTCAAATCCGAACATTTAGACTCTTGAAAACTCATCGATTGATCTGGCATAGGCTCTTGTACATTACCCCGATGACCTTGAACCTGTTCTCGTATAGAGGAACTAGAACCTAAACATAGGGGTTGACCAGAGGATGAGAAATCTATGGGATTGACAGAGAAATAGATAAGGTCACCAGACGTAATACCGAGTGATTGCAAAGAATCCTCAGGCAATGAGGTATTGAGCTCATCCTTTCTATTAAGAGACAAATAAAGAGACGAGCCAGAAGAAGATATTGCTCGAGAAAATGTTTCTTTTAGTTGCTGCAAAGTACAAGAATCCGGCACTTGTATTTTCACAGTTTCTTTAGATTGCACAGACCTCAATCTCAGCTTCATAGCTAAAACCGGCTAATCAATGCAGAATAATTCTGGGATTGGACAATTGGATCTGAAAAACGAAACCGCAACAATCGTAACAACAGCAATGATCACAAAATATCAGAAAAAAGGACACTGACTTTCTCTCTAACTTAAAGACAACCTAGTAATCAATCACACGTTATTTGTTGCGGCAGATGAATAAACAACAGGATCAGATTTTTGGGTCATCAGCTGTTTCAATCATCTTTCCTTGTATTGGAACCAAACAAGGGATTCCTTCGTTTATCTATAACAACACAAATCACACACACACACACACACACGCACACACATATATATATATATATATATAAAAAGACAAAGCAAAGTAATAATAATTATTCAAGAAATAAACAGAACTTACGGAAAAAAGAGACACCAATAGAATCACTGATAAGCGAATTTGTTTCTTTGCAATACCTAGACCCCACCAAATAAAAGCAGACAAAGTTAAGGACTATTGAAAGAAAAGAGTGAAGAGAGACCTTGAGGGTTGTTTAGAGGGTGTGCAGACGAGAATTTCTTAGAGAGTTTTGCTGCTTCTGCTGCTGCTTTCTTCTTTCTCAATCAATCCTTGGAAGATAAGATTCAAGAAATAGAGCCCTTAAATGATACCGTTTTTTAATTTGCCAATAATTTTACCTGTTCAATAAGCCTGCACGCCCCCAGGGTCGGGCCCAACCTTCTTTCATTCTTTCTTTCTTTCTTTTTTCCTATTTTACATTTTATTTTATTTTCCACATAACATAATATATATATATATATAACATAATATATATATATATTATTTTTTGTGATTCATTCAATTATATATTTCTATCTTCCTTTCTTACACTCTCACTTGCATTGTAAATAATTCTTATTATTTTTAAAAATAATAATAAAGATGTGGGCATGATTAACTTTTTTTCTACCATCAAGAAAAAATTTAACTACAAAATAAAAAGTCGATACTTATATTTAATAAAATAAAAAAATATGTATGCTAATAAATTATAATAATTATATTAATTCTAACAAAAAAAATTAAGTCAAAAAATTGAGATAAAATACATATTAAAATATCTAATCTCATATTACGAGGATCTCATCAATTGTTTTTTTTGTTATTTGTTAGAACATTAATTTAAACTGTATTGAAAGAAAATTACAAAATTTTTCTTATCAATATATTTTTTTAATATAAAAAAATATTTTTTGTCATAGGTTATTAATTTGATGAAAAATAAAAAGAATTAGAATAAATATAGATTTTTTTTATCTTTCAATATTAATAAGCAAATTATTAAAAAAATTATGCATGTCATTCGTCCCTTGAAAAAATAAAAATAAACAAGGCTAGGTGAATGGGCCTTACTTATAGGCTCAAAGTGCACCTCGCCTTTTTCTTTTTGGTTAGGCTCTAAGCTTAATTCTTTTTTTTTTTTTGGAATCTAAAATATTGTTTAATATCATAATTCACTTACCTTTCAAGTTTAACATGGTTAAAAATAGAATTCACTTTTGAAAAAAAAAAACACAAACAATGTATTGTCTGTGATGGTAGACAACACATCATCTATTAGGCCAAATTTCGATCATGGGTGGTGGTTGGAAAATTAAGCAGGGGTGTTTTTGAGTTGAAATATTTATTTTTTAACCTCTTTTGACCTTAAAAAAAACATCTAAGAAACATCTTAAAACCCTAAATTAATTAATCTTTCAGCTCAAAATACCTAAAAATAAATCTAAAAACACAAGATCAAATTGAAAAAATTCTCTCTCAAGTCCAATTTATTTTGTAAAGTAATATGAAGGCCGAAATCACCACCAATGAATTCCTCTCATCACTCAGAACCATTTGACACCATACTTTGTTATTTTGATTGCCTGAATTGTGACAACTAATAACTTTCTCACTCTACTATCATTTTTCAACGAATTTCTCTTTGTTCTCTCTAATTTAGAGATTAAAAATTAAACAAAAGGAACGTGTATACCAAAATAAAAATTGTTGTGGATTTGGGGTTAGCCATATTTTTTTCTGTGTTTTGCAATTCAATCTCATTTCTTTTAATTTGGTTTTTTTTTTACCAAAATAACTTACCTAATTTCATTTAATTAGGCAATAAAAAAATGTAATTGAAAGAAAAAAGTTTTAAAATGAAAAAAGATCCAAGTGCTTCAATGTTCATATGAACAGTTAAGCACCATCATATTTCCTAGTTATTTTAGATGTGTAAGGTAATTAATTTTCTTCTTTTTTTTTGTAACCTTTTCTTTCAACCAAAGTCATTAAACTTGATTGATTCATGATTCAGTCCAAAGTCTAGATCATATGTTAGTTAGATTAACTTAAATTGATCTCATTTGATCTTAAATAATTTTATTTTAAAATAAAAATAAAAAAGAGTTAAAACAATTTTGCATTGAAATTTATTTTTTAAAGTCAAATCGATTTTAATTAGGTTGTAGGTTGACCTTCCAAGTTAACTGGGTCACACTAATTGAATTTGAGATCCAAATCAAATTAAGGGCTAGATCAAGGTTGTGAAAATTATGAATTTATTTGCAAAATTGTATGATTTTATGAGTCATCATATACTTATCATGCAAAATTATTTTAAAAACTAAAAAACTGATTAAAATTGAACTGAAATTATTCTAACTTAGTAAAATTAGTAAACTCATCATTTTAATAACGATTTAAAATTTTCATTGAAAATATAATATCACTCAATTTCATTACAAGAATAAGTATGTCTCACTGTAAAAACCAAGGACTTTTCACCTTCCACGATAGCCTCCTTACTAGCCTCAATAACTCATTCCTCACTGTCATAACAGCATCATACACGGTTTCTCCCTCGCAATCCTAACTAACCTAATCGTTCATCTCCTCCTCATCGATGATCCAAACTTCATCTCCATTTCTCACAACACCGATGACAAAGTAATTCAAGACCCACAACCTGTCATCTCCTCTAGGATGACTTATGGATCTATAGTCACCATTAGCAATAATATACTCTTAAAAAAAAGAGAAAAAATGGTATACTTTTCAGCCTAGATCTTTGAACACAACCACCCCAATGATTACTAGCTCATCATTTATGGAAAGGTAACCTTTTTTTTTCTATCATAATTTCAATTTTGTTTTTAGTATTATTACAATACTTGAATGCTTTATAAAACAATTACCAGTACTTAGTTCTTGTATGTTGTTTTTGCCTTGTTAATTAGATTTGGAATTATGATTTCTTAGGGAAAATTTTTTATTTTAAGTGTACAGATTTCTCATTTCAACCCCAATACCTACATTAAATGTAGAAAATCTTGAATCATCAATTACAATTTTTTTTAGATATTTTCTTGGATTTCATTAGGAGTTAAGTTATTGATGGAAGGATCTATATAGCCAACCCTAAAAACCCCAACTAGTTTGCTTGGATTTTTGTTGTTATTCAAGAAGTTAAATTATAATTAAAAAATTAGAAATGATTGATAAATTTTTTGAACTTGAAATTAGAATTTGAATTGTTAAAAAAAATGGATCATTTGAATTGGTTTTTGTTTTGGAGTGTTCTGTTTCATGTCACTTTGTTTGAATGCTTGTAAATTATAGCCTAACAATCTTGTTTGAATTGATTAGAGTTTAGTTCTAACAATATTGTTTAAATTGATTACAAGGCTTGTTTGAATTGATTCTTGAACTGCTGAACACATGGCGTCTAGAAAAAATTCCTCTTGTAATAAGCTTGATGTGTGATAGCAACATGGTATAGATATTGATAAAAATTTAAAAAAAATTTAGTGTAAGTATTATCAAAAAAATTATTAGTGGAAGCATTTTCCATTTCAAACATTATTTGGCTTACACTCGTAAGGATGTCGAGTCATGTCATAAAGTACCATAATATAAAGAAGATGATTTTGGATGTTTTGGTGAGAAATCAAGAAGCAAATGAAAAAAAAGGTTCTTCAATGTATTATAAAAGATGATAAAGATGAAGGGAAAGAAATTAGCTCAAAAGACAAAGGAAAAGGTGTAACTAGTGGGAGTGGAAGTACACATGCTACTATGAACCAGTTGCTAAAAAAAGATCTTAGAGAAAAAGCATGTTGATAGATTTCAAGGTTTTTCAACACTAGTGTAATTCCATTTAACTGTGTGAAAAACCCTGAGTTTCTCAAGGCACTTGAATTGGTTGTAAAGTATGGGTCAGGTTTCAAGCTTCTATCTTACCATGATATTAAAAAGAAGTATTTGAAACAAGAAATAAATCAGACAATGAATTTTCTTAAGAAGTACAAGCTAAAATAAAAAAGGAAAAAAAAAACATGTTTTTCAATAATATATGATGGATGAACATATAAGAAAAGACATTATATTTGTAACTTTTTGATTAATAGTTCTAAAAGGATAATTTTTCTTATCGTCAGTGGATACCTTTAATAGGTCTAAGACTGTTGATAAGGTGTTTGAGATGTTGGGTGTTATTGTGGAGAGGATTAGGGAGGAAATTATTGTCTAAGTAATCACCGATAATGCTGCAAATTATAAGGCGACATGATAAAACTCATAGTTGCTCACTTTGGTTTATACAAAAATAAAAAATATTTTTCATAAAAATAAATAAATGACTTGGTATTTGTAATATAGAATCTAAAATTGAATGACAACCGGATTTAAAAAGCAAGCAAATAATTTTGGCGAAGTTTTAGACTATCTCTCATCTGATGATGATTGAACAACTAAGAGAGAAAAGTATGATAGTTTATCAAACTTTGATTTTCTTGGTGTTGTTAATAGTGCTACACAAAGAAAAAATGATGAAGAAGATGAAAGTGATGAAGAAAAAGTTTTTGATGATGCTAGAATGCAGAGTCATGGTATTGGGGATGACTTGAAGATTCATATTGATGTCAATCTAGAGAATTCAAGGAAATTTAAATTAAATAATATTGGCAATACTGGTATTGATAATAGTAGTAACACTAATGTTCACAATATTGGTGTTGGTACTAGCAGTGACACTAATAATACTAATAATCCTCTAAATGGTAATGATTTTGATGAATGTCTTATGAATAATGAAAAAGATGAAGGAAATGAAGTTAGTTTTAGTTTACAGACACACCAATAAATTGATTATTTTATGTTTGTTAATTGTTAGTTAATAAAAATTTATGAACATTAATAATTTATTAAATTATTTTAAGAAGCTTGAACTATATATATATATATATAATATTTATTTATAATTTACTATTTATTTTTACAATTCAAGTTTACATTGTATTTACTATTGTTATATTAAAAATGCGTTTTTAACAATTATAGAATAAGCTAATTAATCATTGAGTCACGGTTAAATAACACTGCTTACAACCGGATCAAAATGACGTGGCATAACCCTGATGTTTCGAAGAAAGGAAGTCGTGCATTTTTTTTATTTTCTTTTTAATAATTGAGAAACTTTCTTTTGAAGTGAAGGTTGTGTTTGCAAACGCTTGAGAGGGGTGTGTTTAGCTGAAGCCGCCGCCGTTTAAAGGTTTCTCCTTTTCTCCAAACAAAATCCTAAAGTCATTTCAAAAGAATCAAAATGCCCTTATTCAGCTGCCATTGAACAACATTCACTCGAAATCTAGACGAACAAAAAAGAGATCAGAAAGCATGCATTAATGGATCAAACATCAAAAGTCAACAAGCTCAAAGATTCACAAATGAATGGCAAGAATTTCAACAAGAGACATCTTTAAATTCAGACACGCCATTCTCACCCATCACCCATACCTTCCCACTCCAAAACAAATCACCCTCTTGTCACCATCATCTTCATATTCCGCTTCTATAAAAGACATGCCAATTACTTCTTACAACAACCCAAGATTTGAACTCTTATACTCAACTCTAAACCCATTTCATCTTTACCAAATCCAAGCTCAATTGATTACTTGTGGCCTTTTCTCCTTATGGTCTCCTAGACTGCTCAAACATTTTGCAGATTTTGGCGATATTGATTACACTATTTTCATTTTCAAATTTATTGCTTCTCCGGGTACTTTTGTTGTAAATAATGTTGTTAAAGCGTATTCGCTTAGTTCTGAGCCGAACAAGGCTCTTGTTTTCTATTTTGAGATGTTAAAGAGTGGGTTTTGTCCAAATAGTTACACTTTTGTTTCGCTTTTTGGGTGTTGTGCTAAAGTCGGATGTGCTAAATTAGGAAAAAAGTATCATGGGCAAGCTTTGAAAAATGGGGTTGATAGGATATTGCCAGTAGAGAATTCATTGATCCATTGTTATGGCAGTTGTGGGGATATGGGGTTAGCTAAGAAGGTGTTTGATGAAATGTCGCATAGAGATTTGGTGTCGTGGAATTCGATTGTTGATGGGTATGCTACTCTTGGTGAGTTGGGTATTGCTCATGGATTGTTTGAGGTAATGCCTGAGAGAAATGTGGTTTCTTGGAACATCTTGATTAGTGGGTACTTGAAGGGTAATAATCCTGGTTGCGTGCTAATGCTGTTTAGGAAAATGATGAATGATGGGATGAGAGGTAACGATTCGACTATAGTCAGCGTGCTTAGTGCTTGTGGTAGGTCAGCTAGATTGAGGGAAGGACGTTCAGTTCATGGGTTTATTGTTAAGAAGTTTTCGAGTATGAATGTAATTCATGAGACTACATTGATAGATATGTATAATAGATGCCATAAGGTTGAAATGGCACGGAGAATTTTTGATAAAGTGGTAAGGAAGAATTTGGGTTGCTGGAATGCAATGATTTTGGGGCATTGCCTTCATGGGAATCCAGATGATGGACTTGAGTTATTTAAAGATATGGTTGATCGGGCAGGGTTGGGGAAACGTGACTCTGTCCATCCAGATGAAGTTACTTTCATAGGGGTGCTGTGTGCTTGTGCTCGAGCTGGACTGTTGACTGAGGGAAAGAATTTTTTCAGCCAAATGATTTACAACCACGGTCTAAAGCCAAATTTTGCACATTTTTGGTGTATGGCTAATCTTTATGCTCGTGCTGGACTAATTCAAGAGGCAGAGGATATATTAAGAACCACACAGGAGGAGGAGGAGGATATGCCATTAGAATCCTTGGTATGGGCCAATTTGCTCAATTCATGTCGTTTCCAAGGAAATGTGGCTTTGGGGGAAAGAATTGCGAACTCATTGATAGATATGGAACCTTGGAATTTTTTGCATTACCGGCTGCTACTGAATGTTTATGCTGTGGGAGGTCGATGGGATGATGTTGCTATGGTAAAAGACCTGGTGAAAATAAAGATGAAGGGCAGAACGCCAGGATGTAATCTTGTGGACTTGAAAGAAATTGTTCACAACTACGAAGTTGGACGCCTTTTGCCAGAGAGGATTGGTGAACTCAACACACAGTTGATGAAATGGCCGTGAGACCCAGTTTATGAATTGCTAGTTCAGATCAGCATCCACTAAACAAGACGCCGGCTGGGAGGAGGAAAGGTACTGCATCTGCTACACATTCATGGAGTAAGTTCTAATAGAACAAGATGACAGGTGGATTGCTTAAAGAGAGTGAGAGCTTAGCTGAGCAAGGAAGTGCTTGCCAAATTTATTTATTTTTGCAGGATCGGTTCTTTATACAGGATGAAATGATATTTACTCTTGCTTTGAGTGGTGAGAGATGCCAACTCTGGTCTTTAACTTTAGAAGACAGTGGGCTATGGCTAACAAGTTGAAGGAGAGGTATTTATGCCATTATTTTGTTATGAGATGTGCATCATCATATTTTGCAGTATTAACAAAAAATTTATGAAACTGGTATTTTAGAAAAAAATTTCATTACACGAATGGAAATTCGTCTGCTGCCGTCAGGGTATTCAAATGCACGCCTCGCCTGCAATCAGGCAATGCGCTTGTGGTGAATGGTGATCTGCTTATTTCGAAGAGTAATACTCTCTCATTATTACTCTATCATTGGCCAGGCGGCTTAGGCATAACTCGATTCCCAGTGTTTAATCGAGTCAAACATCTTTATTGTATAACACAAGCCTCGATCAAAAGGAAGGCAAGCCAACTTGCAGCGCACAAATCAGCCTTTGCCCACCCTGCAATATCCCCACGAATTTATCACAAACAGGAGCATGGGATTGTTCATGAATACAGTTTATTCAATCTCCTTCAACAGAGCGCAGATACAACCTATGATGCAAGTTTTTGCCTACTCTATTTTGAGTAAAAGCCATGCAACTCAATTTACATGTTACTGGAAAAAGATGTAAGGGAACCTATCTCACATGAAATAATTACAAAAACATAGAATAATATAGAAAATTAAGAACTCATACTCAACTATCTAAGTAATTTAAGTAATTGTTTCACATTGCATTCCAATTGTATTTTTGAAAAATTTTGGAAAAAAAATAGCTTTAAATCAATTATTTTTTATATTTTTGTATTGTTTTAATATATTGATATCAAAAATAAATTTAAAAAAATATAAAAATATATTATTTTGTTGTATTCCAAACAAAAAGCATTTTGAAAAACAATCTATATCACAGTTTCAAACAGGTTCTAATTTAATCTGACATATACCTCAAAAGATAAGCTACAAGTGAGAGGATGTTAGAATATAAGACAAGGATATGATTTATATTATATAAAACTCTAAACAGTATGGTTAAAACACTATGCACACATTATTGTTAACCTTTTAATGTTTCATTATAGACTCACTGTTTAAAATTTTGCTTTTTTTTAATTTGATTCTCAGACTTTTTTTGTATGATTGCATTCATTTTTAGAAGTTCAAGGACAATTGAATTGAATTCATTGACTAAGAATAAAATTGAAAGATAGAGGATCAAAATAGAAAAAGTATCGCAAATAGGTTATGGTTTCAAAATTCATACAAAAAGTTTAATTTAGTTATTAAGCTTTACAAATTACACATATTTAGTCACCAATATTTTTTCAATTCACTTTTAGTATAAAAGTTTATTTTTTTACCTTTTAGTCTCTATTTTGAGAGGGAGGGAAAGATTATTGGATTCCAGCGTTAAAGAGAAAAAATCAATATTAACACCAATTCTAGCCACTAAAATAATTGATTTTGATAGCAAAAGGTTTTATTTGATGAGAAGAGTTCCACTTAAGTGTTTTTTTACCTTGGAATTGCCTAAAAAATTATTACTAAGCTCGGGAAGATTTTTTGTTTTGGGTTAATTTTTGTTTTGTGTGGTTTATTTTTGTTTTTTAAGGCCATTATGGATTTTTTTTTAAGATTTTATGTCCTTTTCTAGGTGTTTTAAATCAAAAATAGGTTTTTGAATAAAAAATATACTCTATTTTTTCGACCACTACAGTAGCTAAAATATAGGGAATATCAGACAACACGTCGTCTGAAATGTTTTTTTCAAAAATTATTGAGGCGAATAACATATCAACTATCCCGATTATATTCTTTAAAAAAATAGGTCCTTCCCAAATAGACCAAGCCCAGCAGCGGGTAACTTCTTTCTTCTTCTTTTTTGTGATCTTGTCTTTTTAAAAAAATATAAGTTTTTATATATATATATTTAAAATATTTTCTTAATTTATATTTAAATTATACCCCTTCTCTTGGATTCTTTATTTTTTGTATTTAGCTTTTCTTAAATAGTGGTTGTTTTTTTTAATTATTTTGTATATATTTCATTTATGAAGAGATTCTATTATTTCATCTATAATTGTTTTATATGTTTTATATAATTAAACTTTATTTTTTAAAATAAAAAAAATTGGATAGTATTTTTAACAAGTGCAATCTTGCAAGATATATATATTTTTTATTTAATCAATTTTATAAATGTATTTATTTCTATTATCATTTGATTAAATAAAAAATAATAATTTTAATAAATAGAGTAATCAAATATAATCGAGTAAATAAACCGTGTTACGAGGTTAAATATTTTGATGTATATCTATTTTTCAACTTTTTCATATATTTATTTAATTATTGTTAATGACTTCTTCTTCTTTTATTTATTTACATGAATATTTCTCAATTTATTTAATTTATGTAAAGAAAATTTGATGATTGCATAAATTTTCAAACTATGCTTAATATTTTTATGTAAAAACGCATGTAAGAAAAAAACCTACATGTTTAATATTTTTATTGAAAAAAAAAGAAGGCACGTAATAGAACACGGTCAAAGCACATCTCCCTTGCACGGCTAGTTATTCTTTGAAACATGTTAAACGCATCGTATAGGTGGAAAAATCGCAGCAGATCGAAGTCTTATCTGCACTAAAAGATGATGACCCCCGAAGTACATCTCCATTACATAAACCCCAGGGAGGCATTCGAGCAAGTCCACGACACGACAAAATAAAATTCTCAACAATACACAACGACCTGAAGAGACAACTTATGGGCACCGCTAAACCAATTGAGGAGCAAGAACCTGCACAGGTAATAAAGCAAAACGGTACCTAATTCAATTCATGCTTCAGGTTTCAGGCAGATCAAGTAACAAAGAGACACCAAGACTAGATGATTATGTCCAAGAAACAAACTTGGCAAGAACACAGGGAAAACAGATACAACAGATAAGGATCACTGCAAGTCTGCAACAGATAACATTTGCCCACAAGCAGAGGATTGATTGCAGGAAACTACTACCAATCCCCTCCCCAGAATACAAGTATTATTTACAGTCAATGTGCTCACAGGTTCACAATAAAGTCATAGAAACATAAAGTCTTGTCTACGCTAAGATAACCCACAGCATTCATTTGGCATTAGAACAACATTCCTTCCATGAAGCCATCAGACGCACTTCATTCAAATGCCCATTGGTTCTCACGGCGAACTTCCTCCTCCTCCTCAGGTGTAAAGTCATTCTTGATGTTAAAGGTCTTCCTGATTTCCTCTGGAGTCTTTCCCTTGATCATGTCTGCAACAGTCTGGCATGTCAGGTCCAGCAAGCCCTTGATGTTCAGATAGTTGGCCGCCTGCAGAACACAATTGAATGACAAAGTTCCTGGTTAGCCTTAATTCCACACACAACCTGAGCAATTTTGAGAGAAAACATTTCATTTTTGCATCAAATTAAAAAGTCACAATCAATTGGTATAAGAGTGAAAACATTACTGTCAGATTCAACTGCCGTACCTATCATGTAAGCCAGAAAACAGAATATAAGACCATATAATGATTCTGTACAGATAATTTTATTCATTGAAGCAGCCTACTCTATTTTTATTCAAAGAAGAATCAGTTCCTTGCAATGCGAGCTACTATTCAAGTAGAATTAGAAACTTCTACCACATTGAAAATAAACAAGAAGAACAAAGGATTTCCCAAACTATGCAACTTATTCCATTAAATTCAATATCTCTGCCTGCGTCACTATACCTCCTGCAATGGCATTTTATTACATAATCCAACACTGAAAGAATCCCTTGTGAGGACACCCCTAAATCATAAGTAGTGTTAAATACACAATCTCAGCACCTAAAATTATTCAACAATCAAGAAACAACAAAATATCAATGCAGACATCATTAACAATGAACCCCCATTTTAAAAATCAATAACCTAAATTAACACATTAAATAAAATCACCGAGTACCAAAAAGGTTCAGACATGATTTTGCTCCAACAATTACTACCTCATATCAAACATGAACAGCACCACTCAATTAGCATACAGCACTTATTCCAGTAAACCAAATATAATAGCTTATATCGCTCTCTCTCCCATTCAATGCAATCCGATACACTATTTAACCTGAACTCCAAAACATCCATAAGAACCCAAAAACAAAAACAAAAACAAAAGGAACAAAATATATTCACATCCTAGGCCTTTGAGCAAAAACAGAGCTTCATGAATTAGCTCCTAAAAGCTCACACTAGATTCTAGGAATGGCGATTTCACCCGAAACCAATGGATTCTAACCTAAACTGTCCCAAATCAGTAGGATATTTTATCGATAATTCAGGTTAAAGTTGGGTTCAGGTATGGATAGTAAGGACAGCCAAGTTTCGGGCAGGTAATGGATGCTGCTCTACCCAACCTAAAAACCCCACCCAGAATTTTTTGAAAGATAAATGACCATTGACCACACTAGTGACCGTCAGGCCATAAATAAAAAAGCCTACCAAACCAAACCCACTCTTTCCCATTAGAACATATAAAAATACAAGAGAATTATATCAGTCATTCGAAATCATGAATCCTAACCCTAACAATCCAATTGAATAGATAAGTACAGCAGTTACAGCAATAGAGTGCAATAGCTCATCATCATCCTATATTACTTTGAAACCACAAATGGTAAAAAGGGAAGCAGAGAAGAAGCCATGAACAAGAACCATGGAAGAGGATCCTCATGCCATCCAATACTCTCTGCTTTTCTTCCAACTACTTCCTCGCTAAGGTGGTTCCATTTCTTCAATGAATGGATCTGTATTCTTAATCATTTGGTCTATTTTGGGCTTAGATTAATTGAATTTGGGGATTGTTGTGATGAGCCAATTCCATTTTATTTTATGATAAATAATGTTGTTTTGTTCTCTCAATTGAGTATACTCAATCTAAAATGTATTAAAATCCCATTCTCACTAGACTCTCTCTATGTATATAGATAAATGACAAAATTGGTATATTAGATGCAGACTCATTACAAGGTTTGTGAATTTTAGATGTTACATTCATTGCAAGGACTTTTCACGATTTCTTTTTTTTACTTGGAGCTGTTGGGTTTAGTAGTATCTTACTAAATCAAATGGGCAGAGCTAAATTGAAAAGTGATGGCCAGTGGACAAGTTAAAAACTATATACGTTTGGTTATTTGACATTAGAAGTACAAAAATGCTCCAGATTCTCTCTAAGAAATCATAGTGGTTACATTATTTTTAATGGACATCTTGTTTAACCTGAACCTTTTCCAACATGAGTTTTCATTGTGCACATATGATTACAGATGTTTGTATACTATAGGCTTTATGTGGACAGTTGACTTATCTGAATTTTATTTTCACAAAAGACCAGAAGATGGAAACCTGTACAAGAACTGGTGGGGGTGAAGATGCCAAGGTGGGACATTTACCTATTGTCTAATTCTCTAAACCATATATTTGGATTTGCAGATTTATGAACATTCATTGAATTCTTTGGTGGTGATGTGATGATGCGACAAGAACCTTCTGGTCCTTATTTGAGTGAATGGGAGAGTACGATGATTAATGATGCGACTTGAACCTCCTGGTTCTTCGATGAGTGAATGGGAATAGGATGATTTCCCCACAACGTTGTACCTTACTATTGTCAGTTGTTAATCTCTGTATCAATCAATTATGTATTGGTTGGAATACTTGTTGGGTTATAATATCGGTGGCCATTGATTATTTCTGTTTTTCCAAATTTCCTTGGAGGCCAATTATATTTCAATTGGCTGTTTTCAGTAAAGAAGTCATCTTTCATTCAGTGATGACCATCTCTTCAGGATATGGTTTTTTTGGATATGATGTTGGAGGTCTCAGTTGATTTCCAGAAATAAGATCTATGTGTAGAGTTCTTACAAAATAGAACGTGAATTTGCATCATTTCACATGCTTTTTAAACTCTTTTTGGGTCGAAAACCGGGGAAAATTTTAAGAATTATAGATGTGTTCATGTAATGGGTACCTGAATGGATACCCAAAACCCAATCAAGTCTTCGGGTATCCAAAATTCAAACTGGCGGGCAATAAGTCTGATATGGATACTAGTTATGGATTCAGTTTTGGGTATGGATAGTACCAAAACCCGACTTGCCATCCCTGGTCTCATAGTCAATGTATTTTTTATTTACATATAACTTAAAGACTTTTAATAACAATCCTAATTATACTGCCTAAGAGTATAATTTAGGCTAAACAAATTAAACCACCTAAAATACATCAACAATTAACAATAACTAACCCTAATTAATAAAAATCAACCATTAAAAAACCTAATTAATCCCTAGTTAATCTAATTTTTCAGTTAAAAAAGATTGCTTCACATAAATTCTAATAAAACCTAATTAAGTTTTCTTAAAAGAAAAACAATAATAATTAAAGCACCTAAAATACATAAGAATAACTAACCTTAATCGCTGCAGGATTCAGAATTAATCAACAATTAAAATCCCTAATTAATATCAATTTAAAAAACTCAGCACCTCACAAAAAGTAATAACAGATCTGACAAAAAAAAGACTTACCAAAATAAGATCAAAAAGTGTAGCCTGATCAACTCTAACAAACTCAGTATCCCAATTCTTAAGGTCATCATCGCCGCTGTTAGTTCCTCGATCCTCAGATTTCGGAGTCTCAACGTGTTTCTTGCAGTACTCGATAACTTTCGCTAAGATCTTGCTTGTTACGTTCGGCAACGGAATTCCGTTATCGGCGCAGTCGTCTTCTATCATGTGCTTAATAGTCTGTGACTCTAAAGCTACGGCTTCGTCGACTTCGAACGACTCGCCGTCGCTGCTCCTTAGGGATATCTTTCTTCCAGACGACATCGTTTTGGAGTTGTTTGTGGTGGCTTCTGCTTCTGCTTCTCCCTCTTCCCTGCAATAATAAATAGAAGCTACAGCAAGAGTAGAGAGACCCTGCTTTGGGTTGGGTATTTTTATATTGTTTTTTCAATGTGGTGAAACGTCACCGTTGAAAAATAAATTGGGAATCCCGATTATAGCTTTTGGTTTTGTCGCTGCATGAAGTCAAACATTTTTGGGTGGAGGAGAGGACTGTGCATGTGGCAAGCATTGATTGGGTAATGTTATTTCTCTAGCTAATGATATTTTGACATGTGTCATGGGAGGATTAGAGGTGGGACCGAAGGCGGTAAAAGAAAAGTAAATCGTTTTGCACTCGGCAGAACAGGTGGTGCGGTCTTGGGAAGGAAACATTTTTGTAAACAATTCGGCATCAAAAATTCAATTCAATCATAATGAGCATGTTTATTTTTATATTTTAAAAATATTTATAAATTTTTTTATTTTCTTATATTTTTAGATCATATTAAAAATAAATTTTAAAAAATATATTCAAATTCCTTACTTCGCTGTTTATTCCAAACATGGTAATTAAATTCAATTTTTAATATTCCAAACGAGTTGCTCAACTTGATAATCTTTTCTTTCGCTTTTGTGCCTAATGATATTCTAGGAATAACTTTTGCGTGAGCATTTGGTTGAATGATGGGTTTTTGGGGTCCAAAAAGTTACACTCTAATTTTCCCGACACCAGAAGTTAAAAATTAGGTTTTCAAATAATACATCATTTATTTTTTTAAAAAAAAAACATATGACATATCATTTATTTTTATATATTAAAAAAAATTAGTTTAGGCTTTTAGATTTTCAGGCCAAACATGCATGAACTTTTGATTATCTTACCACTCACAGGGCTTCTCAAGCTAGACTTATAAACACTCGAGGCTCTTTATTTTATTTGTTTTTGATTTTTAAAAAAAAACTTCAATTCAAACCCTGAATTCTATTCGTGTATTTTTATTTTTGCATTCATGTTTTTTATTTAAATTTTAATTAAGACTTTCTCCAATTTTTTAAATTGTTAATGGATTAAACAAAAAAAAATAATTTTCAAAAAACAAGGTTATTAAACTTGATAAGAACTGTGACTAAGGTAACGAGTTACGTGGGTTAATTTGGGTCTATCTAAAATATCATCATCCCAAAATTTATTTATAAAGAAAATTTTAGATTTTCATTGTTTTGATATTATTTATTTTTTTAAAAAAAAAACAAACTAGGTTTTGGCTTGATCTATCGAGTTAGTTGGGTCACAACTAAAAATCTAGGTCTATTAAAATGTTGTTGTGTTAATATTAATAAAAAAAAATTAACTAGGTTGAAGTTGGACTTGTCAAATCGACCGAATCATATCAGCCCAACTCTTATAAATTTTATAAAAATATAATTAGACAAATATCTTTTTATCCTTGTTTTAAAGTGTCTAGGATTTTATTTTTTTTTATGGATTTGGCCATTGTTTTTTATTTTTATTAAAAGGAGATATTATACTAGTAAATTATTTTGTTTTAATAAAATCTAAATTATTACTCTTTTTATATATAAAAAAAATCACCATATAAAGTAAATTATTTTGTTTCAATAAAATTTAAATTATTGTTGTTTTTATATATTAAAAATATCATCATATAAAATTGATGATTCCCTGGAAGATAGAATAAGTAGTCGTGATCTATTAATGAATCCCTACAAAACAGAATTAATAAATTTATATTTATCTCTTAGATTTCCGGCTAAGTATTTAATTAAAAAAAACATTATAATAATGTTAACATATATTTATTAATGCATAAAAACCTCGAATTAATTTTATTAAACGCATGCTTCAAGTTTTAAATTCCCAATTACTTTTAAAAAGCACTTTATAGGTTGCATTTTTTTCCATAAAAAATTATTGATACAACCTCTAACAAAGTTCGGGCCATGTAGTCCCTTCTAACACTCCCCATTTGCTGGCTAGTCGCGAATAATTAGACTAATTAACACGTTGTTGAGATCCATGACCCATTTTTGCTCAAATATTCCTTGAGTTAGCAATGCAATTTCACGGCAGCCAAAATACTGCTCGCTTAAAATTTATTTTTATTTTTATTTAAAATTAATGATTTTAATGTTTTTAGATCATAAAATTTAAATATGATAATATTAAAAAAATTGAAAATATTTTTAAGAAATTAAAAAATATATTTTTTAATATGTTTCTGAAAAAAAACATTTTGTAACACAAATCTATCACAACAACACGCATATAATTGGGTCCAAAAAAACATCCTTTTGAGTTCACACCCTACTAAAAATAATACGAGAAAAACACGCATTCAATCGTTACTGAAATAAGACAGACTGAGCCAGCTAATTAACAGAAATAAAACTATATATCAATTAAAATATATAGCTTATGGCACATCACGAGTGGATATTGAAGGAATGAAAGCTACTATACATATATAGGTGACTCAACATCTTGGATAACACTCATGGCACAACGCGATCCCATACAAGTTCCATATAGCAGCGGCAATGGCCCATTGCCTATATAATATCCAACCACCAGCTAAATAATCTCTCGGATTATCTCTCAAGATTCCATGAACTGAGACGGAGGCGGGCTTGTTTTTGTCTTCTCGGGACCTGCAAAAGTAGATTTCATGACAAACATCACATGAGCACAATTGCACAGGACCAGTCCACATCTTATTAATTGAAGTTTAACAAGACAGATTCCAAGAATACATGCCATAAGCCCCACGAATCTCCACTTCTCGCCATTCTTGCACAAGGGCACAGCAACAACACATCAAATGCGAGAGGAAATCGTCAATAAACCCTCCCTGCCAAAGATGTTGGTAGGAGTGAGGGGCAACTCTTGAGGAAAACAGATCTATATTTTCAAGATGAAGACTGGCTAGGAAGTAGGAACAACAGGAGATACTCACAAATAGAAAATTATAGCATAAAACATTGGTTGTCAATGGATCTGGTATTAGCGTATTACTTTTACTTTTATGCAGATGATTTCAGGGTTATGTGATGGCTTAATAAACTTTCAATTGGACAGTTTAGAACCATTAATATCAGCATCACCTTACAAAATATGCTCAGTGCCAGGAACTGCATTTAGAATTCTGGACAGAGGCATTGTATTTCACTCTATTATTACACGATATACACACAAACACTAGAGATGTTCATCATCCAATGTGCATGTTTCTGTAAACTATGGGATACCCAAAGAAAAAATATCATAACCATGCAGCAGGAAGGTAGGAATTACCGCGATATTCAATGTTTTGCGAAGCTCCCTTCTAACACAGCAAGTATAGCAACAACACGACAACATCATTGAATATGCCATCAATTCATTACAAGCTTCCGCTGAGGCTGATGATCATAAAAATAAAATTACCACAGAAGCTTCAAAACACTTTCAAAAGAATGATTTAGAATTTCAAGTTTCAAATAGTTTTTGCAATTGAAGTTGATAGAAGACAAGGAAAACATTTCAAATCTGACATTCAAAGCCTGTATTTCATCAAGCTATTTAAATCTAATACATCTGAGCTACTTTATAATATTGTAATATACCTTATGTCTGCAAGTCCACAAGCTACTTTGTACTATTGGACAATATTTTCTTCCCTTAAAACCAATCGTCACATAAAGTATATGGGCTACAAAATCAACGTCAAGAGCATTAGCTCCCATATATGGTCTTTGTGAACTCCCCCTACAGTTGAGTTGGAAGCAAAAGTTCTGAAAACACTCGGGATTTTTGTTCACAACAACTCTACGGAGTAAATTAACATGTGGAAGTTATGCAGAACCCTCCAGCATTAGAAGAGAGAAGGGAAAACCAACTCTCTTTAAGTTTACCAAAAGGTCTCCCCTCAAATCCCTTGATTGGCCATCCTTTGTGTTTCTCCAAACCATTGCAAAAATAGCTTAGTAAACCTATGGTCATGACTAATACAACTTGGCAAATGTAACAGGATCCTGACTACAAAATTAAAGCCACTTACATATATGCCTGTTCTTTGCCACAGTAGCAATCTTTGCAAATGTACCACAAGGATAGAATAAAGTCTTTATACCTGAAATTGAAAAGGATTCTTGTAAGTAAAAGATTTGCTAGGTCTTTTGGTTGTTATCAAGCTCAGTCATTTTTTGACAATTATTTCCTAGAGACGACTTCAGCAAAAGTACAAGAGAACATGAAGTCCAGAAGAATTGAATAAGTAAAATTGAAAGATTTGAGATGCAACCTAGACACCTGTGGTAAGGTGTCCCAAAACATGAATGACACTTGAAAATTCATTACATGTCTTGAATAGTTAACAGTTTGTGAAACCAAAACCAGTTTTTCCATCAACAACAATCAGGATTTAAATCTTCATTTATTTTCTTCATTTTTGGTGATCACTCGTGTAGGAAAGGAAGAGATTTTAATATAACATTGCAGTAAACAGGAATGAAAATTAAATAAACAAGAAGTTAGTTGCAATTTATCTTATCATGCAGAAGGAAAGTAAAAATATAATAAAGAGATTGGTTTTTCTAGCACAGAATTGTTGGTCTGCATTGATATGAATATGAAAAGTAAGAGAGGGATAGACAGCATGAGGAAAATAGTACATCCAAACTGAATAGGAGAAAAAAGGTAATATATCATTGATTCACTACTGCATAAAACTCGCTAGCAGAGAACAAAACAAAACAGAATGCCTAATAAGACTTACACAGATACGGCTCTGAACAGCAACCGAGTAAATCTGCATGCCATTCTTCATGCTGATGTGAACCTCTACTTGACAGCAGATCATCTCTTGATGAAACTGAGGAAGTGTTTCTGCATAAAAAAGTATGTCATTGCCATCAAACTCTCTGAACTACCCTTGGTGTACAGAAATTGTGAAGGTTATATATTTCATATAGCACTCAAACAATGACCATGGAAATACCACGGCATCAAAGGGAGATGTATATAAAAAAAAAAAAAAAGGAAAAGAAAAACTGAAACCATATTCCTTTCTAGCATTTCCAACTTATTAGTGTCAATCTTTCAGGACTTTATAGAATTTAGAGAATTCAGTTTTCTTGGAAAAACCACACCTGGTGACAGTTTTGAAAATTGATATAAATTTCAGTACATATTTATGGTATCAATTTATAATGTTGCAATCAAATTGAATCCTTTCTATTAAACCAACATAAGCAAAGCTCTTTCCCAAAAACGTGCAAAGCTTGTTGCAATGGAACTATCTTAAATATCAATTCAAACCAAATCAGCCTTTTGCAAATGAAAAGTCCAAACAAAAACCAACTCAATGTGCTTAGATTATGTTTTTGGTTTATGAATAGAGGTTGGGGCCACACATTAATGCATGACTGTTTACAAACAACAATTTCACCCAAACTCCACAAACATAAATTTTAAAGATATCTAACCTTGAAGTTTTGTGAGAATCACTTTTTGTACTATAGCTGTCATCAAAAGAATGTTTGTTCTCACTAGCATCTGAATATGCAGGCTCCAGTTTCTTAGAACTTTTTGTTGATGAACTCTTCTCCGGAAGAGAACTTGCAGCAGCAACTTCTGTGACCTCAATCAAATGCTGAATTACTTCACATTGGTTCACATCCAAATGTGCTTGCGATCTTTGTAGTTCAAGCTGAAGCTTCTCGTTTTCCTTTCTTAGTGCTTCATTAAAACACATGTTTGGATAGGAACAAGAGAGAGTCTTTTTCAACATCGTGGTGTGTTCTCCTGAGCAATCTGGTTTCAGGATAACATCTTGCACCCTTCTGTCCTCGTCATCCAATGTGTACTCACGTTGATCCCTTTCAATATCTTCCAGTCTCTCCTGCATACAAGTGAAAAAAAATCCGCTTAGTAGAGCTTTTGTGGTTATAGCACATTTTATAAAGGAACATGAAACATTGAGCAAATGAAAATATTAACCCATTCCTTTATGGATATGAGACAGAGAGTGGATTATCATAAATTCTAGGGGAAGCAAGAATAAATGCAGTTGCTTTTTTTTGTGTGTGTGTTTGTGAGGGAGACAGAGTTTTTGTTCAGTGTGCATGTGATTGGGTGCAGGGGAAGGTGTTGTTTGGACCAGTCAAAATAGAGCCAGACGGGAAAACTACATGCCAACCAAGTTTCAACAAGGAAGGCCTTGCATTTTCAACTCAAAGACTCCCTCGCACTACAAGTGGAACCATTTTGTGGAAATCCAATCCTCATTCTCTCAATCATTCCCAAACAGAAACATGGATACCCACAGAAAATGCATAAAATACTCACTGCAGGTTAGCTTACCAGAAAACACTAGCACATACTGTGAATTTAATTTCAAATTTCCATCTCTACAAAACAGATTTCCAAATTTTGAAGCCATTTCAATAATCCAAAATTCCCACCACTTGCAACAAGATAATGACTCGTGTTTTAGCGGTACAATGTACAGTGAACCAAAAATACATGCACTGGGAAGAAGACAGATAAATAGGTCCATTGATTAATAGAGCTGTAAAGCTAGGGATCACAAGCAAGCATGGTAGAAAAGGAACAAGCAAGTTTCATGAATTCATTCTCCCATCATTAGAGGCTAGATGTCAATAAATAACCAAGGAGTTTGAAGAATGACGAGTAGGCAAGCCAGACATATATAATCAAAGCAACAAAAGATGGAGGCAGTTACAGATATCACAGCAATAACGAACACGGCAGCAAAAAAAAAAGAATAAGAACAATAAATGATACCCGGACTCGAGAATTATCCACAAGAGTAATGAGAGGAACAAGCCGCAAGTACCGATCAATCTCATTCTGTGCCTTTCTAAATTGATACACAATGTTCCACCCCATTGCAAGCAAGTAAAGATAGCTCCTATCCTGACAACTATTGACCAAAAGATAACTTCTTCTCAAAGCATCTTCAAGCTGCTCCAATGGTTCCCGCGTTTCCGGATACCTCTTAAGCTCCGAGATCTTCAACTGCTCCAACAAGTTCCCAATCAACTTCAAATGCTGTGCAAACTGCCGGCAATTCTTCTTGTGCATCCGTGCTGTAGTTGCAGCTTTACCTATCATGGCTATTAACCGCACTGCATCAATGCCTGTCAGCTGGACCACATTTGCCACCTCCCCAAGATGCTCCCACGTTGCCATTTTCACCACTCAGGCAACCTAAATCCTACCTTACCTGTAGAAAAATTCACTATCACCACTCCAAATATATTTCTTTCAATCTTCAGCTACAGTACTCAAAACTGTTACCAAATTGAAATTACTTGACTGCATTTTCTCAACGCCATTATTACCAAATTGAAGCTACCAAAGTTTTTTCTTTCAACCCCATTTTTTTTCAAATTTAAATTTTTCTTTTTAAGAAAAAAACCAAACTTTACATGAAAATGCTAATGAGAAAAATGAAATCAATCTCCTCGAAATGGGTCAACAAATTCATTTTCACCACTCAACCACCCCAAATCTAATCGTGCTCGTACAAAGAGTCACATTAATCAGCTTCTTTTTTGTTTTTTACAATCTCAAGTTTTATAACAAATTGAAGCTGCTTGACTAACATGCCAAAATTACAAAACCAAAGCAAAAATAAGTGAGCTTTCAAATAAAAAATTTCTTAGAAAAATGCAGCCAATGTCGAGAAACTAAAAGCATTATTAATTCATTTCACCTTTTGTAAGCCAACTTCTTCAATATTGCAGTAATGTTTTTCGCTTGCATCACTTTATATAACGCTTAATTCAACTTCAAAGAATTCTTATGCAGAGAGTATCTGGTTTCGAGCCAGATCAAGATCAAATACTAGACTTGTTTACTAGATCTTCAATTTTAGAAACAAACAGCATGACCGTTCAAGATCTTTAAAAGCTGAGAGTAACGGTGTAACCGACCGTTTCTACCGCCACAAAATTAAGCAAAAACAGCAAAGATAAATACATAAATAAATAAAGATAAAGCAGAGAGAGAGAGAGAAGAGCATTATTATACAGCAAGCTTCTTGAGTCACTTTTCAAAGGAAGTAAAAAAGAAATAAAAGCTGAAATAAATAAATAAAAATTCAATAACACATCAATTTCTTCTTCTTTTTCAAAACAAAAAAGAATATTCAAGTCTCCATTGACCCACCTTTTTTCGAACTCTCTCTTTTCTTCTTCTAATTTTTCGCAAATAAAAAGAAAAATTCACCGGGAATTCAAAGCCTGCAAGAGAAAACAAAAGGCTTCAAAATCGCATTGCAAAAAACTGAAATCTTGCCTTCGAAGAAACACTTTCATAAAAAAAAAAAACAAGAAAAAAATGCTAGTGGAAAAACTCACCTTCCTCTCCATGCAAATGCTAGTTCTTTTTGTGAAATGTGAAAATCAGTGAGGAGAAGAAAGAAAGCATTGAATTCTGGGGATCACAGGCATTGCTTTGCGGAAAAGAGAAGAAAGAGGAGGTTCTTTCTTCTTCCTGTGAATGAGTTTTTGGACTATTCTGAGAAAGAAGAGATTTTCTGCGTGTGTCAATGTTTCAATCGCTCACAGTAACGGTGTTGTTTGTCTTGTGAGGCTGTGAGTATTGAGTGCACGCAGACAAACCACACAAGCACGCCAGGCTAGCTAGCTAGTACGAAAGGAGTTGGGTTGGATAGTGGAGTATTTGAAGTACAGAAATGCCCTCGTTGAGAATTTTATATTACTAGAAAGGACACTTCCTTTATTGAGACGACGGAGGGTGAAGGGAATAGCAATTTCACTTTTATTTTCGGAAATGGCACAGGGCTGTTGACTGTTGAGATTTAACGAGCTCCAGCTGGCAGTTGTCTTTGTAATGGAGGGTGTCCTCTTCTTCTTCTTCTTCTTCTTCTTTTTTTTTTTTTTTTAAATAGTAGATTTATAGATATGTTCAACACTAAACATTTTATCTTTCATTATGCATTTAAACCAATGACGTGGCAATTTATCGCAATCAAAATTTAAAATATCTCCCTGTTGAGAATATGCATAATATTGATAATTACAGTAGAATTGGTGGAAGCTAATACTTACACATGGATTTAAAATGTTTTTTATTTTGAAATACATTAATTTTTTTTATTTTTTAAATTTATTTTTAATATCAGCACATCAAAATAATTCAAAAATACTAAAAAAAAAAACTAAACAAAATAAAAATACTTCAAAAATTTTCAAAAACATTACAAGATATTTTATCAATTTAAAAATAACATATTATTATCACACATGAACTTTTAAAGTTTCAAAGCTATCATATTTAATTTGAATTCAAAAGGAATTTAATCCAACAAATAAAAAGTTTTTCTTGAACGTTAAAATAATTAAATAAAATCATAGTTAAAAAAGTAAGTGTATAATACCAAATATGCTATACTGTGTTTTTCAAGATAATATCATATTATTTAAAATATTTTTTTAGAAATATATTAAAATTATATATTTTTTAAAATTTATTTTTAGCAACAACACATTAAAATAAAACAAACCCTAAAAAAGTAATTAAAAATAAAAAAACTCTTAAGAAACAATTTAGCTGCAAAAACTAACAGAGTTAGGAAAAAGGGGGTATTAGCGTCAAAACAGTAACCAACAAGAAACATAGGAGCAGCAAAAAAAAATGCAGCTTTCAGTTTCAACATCCATTCTCTGGCAACTCCCATGTGGACCCATTATGGTAGAAGAGGATGATAGAGCGCACATGCCATCCATCACACGTGTCCCCCATGTTTTTTTCCACTCGTCTCCATTTTCATTCGCGACCATATAATAAAAATCAAATTTCATTATCAATGAATAATTGTTTGTCTATTGATGTTAGTGGATTTTATACAGATATGCGGGGTGGGTCTGACTGTTTCAGAATCAATTAATTGGCCATTTTTGTGCAGGTTGGTGCATAAAATATAATCCGTTTTGAAAACGAGATTATTTAATTTCAATCACCATGCATAACACATACGAGAGAACATGTTTCAAGTATATGAAAGTATCCCACGCACATGATTGACATTGACGGTCTAGCGGCTAATTCTCTCTGTTTTTTTTTTAATTTATTAGAATAATGTTACTTGTTGGTTTTCATACAATTTAAACTAGCAATGCTATTTTCATAAATAAAACAAAAATGTAGACAATAATAAAATTATAAGCCAATGAAGTGACCGAGCTTCATAATATTAAGTATTGATTAGAAGTTGTGAATTTTCCAATCTTATAAATATAAGTATCACATTTGCTCTTAAAAATTATGTTTTTAAGACAAAAGTCATTACATGACCATAAATTAAACATGAGACAATATCTCTTCTTGTTTGGCTGTGCGTTTCAACCTGTGTTTTGCCAAATTTTGATTTTTTTTTTGCTAAAATTAAGTGTGGTTTGTATTTTTTGGATCGTTTTGATGTGCTGATGTTAAAAATAATTTTTAAAAAATAAAAAAACATCATTGACATGTATTTCGGCACGAAAAGCTATTTGAAAAGCAACCGCTACCACACTGCCAAACACACTCTTTAAAATCAATCATGTAATGGATTTTGATAAACATTATTATTGGGGTTATTATTAAAAACACAAGGTTCTTGTTCTCAACTCCTAAACCTTCTTATTAAATTTTTATTTTCAATTTCATCATTCGACATTTAATTGGTAGGGACTTTGTGATTTTTCTAGATAGGATGCTTATAGTCTAATGATCGGGATAACGAGTTTGAAAATGTAACATTGGTTGACATCCTTTTTTTACTCATGTTTTTTATTTCAGCATTTAACATTTTTTTAAATGGTTTTTTTAATTTTTTACTGGGTTATTCTAATTTCATAATCTATATTGTAAATTTGATAAATTAATTCAAATTAACTTAATCTTTTTTACAGGGTTATTTTTTTTAAAAAAATAATTTTTTAACATCATTTTTTTCTATATAAAAAAAAAACTTGCCCCAAATCATAACGCGGGTCCACGTCCACCGTCATGCTATGAGATAATTTGGCCTGTAGCATTATAAAAAAAATCTTCATTGTTGTGAGTTGAACTCATAAATCTAAAGTGATGGTGTCCGTGCATCGATCCGCTTAGCAATTGGCATTTAGCGTGCTGGTACTATACTCTTTTATAGTTTTAAAAAGTGAATAAAAATATGTAATTAAAAAACACGAATACTAATCTGGGTGCAATTGCAAGCACTAATTGTTTTTTTATTATTATTATTAAGGTGGGTGTAATTGCGAGCACTCATTGTTGTTTAGCAGGTGGAGATGGACTCGAGCGGGTCCACTTCCTTTCAAGGGGTGGCACTGTGGCAGAGTTGAAAAGGGACCCAAACCAGACAGCCAGATGTCAAGGGTTCATCATCTACCTAAAAGTCAGGGGCAAAAAAGAAAGAAACAGAAACCTAGCAGAACACAACCAGGCAACAAAAACCCCTGCGTGACTCTCGCTGTCCCAATGGGTAAAAAAACAGAAAGTGGTGGGTAGGTTGGTAACATGGCATAGTGCCTTTCGAGATTAAACGGCCTCGTTCTAGGGCGTGATTTGATGTTCCTTGAGATTACCAACTCTCGAACGTAATTTCTTCTAGTAGTTGAGCAGTTTGACAATATATATTAATATTAATCTATTTTTCTAGTCCAATTATATTCAAACCTCACTCGATACTCCCACGTGCTAAAGATATCATTTTTTTATCAAAGAAATTAATGAATTCTAATTTAATCTTTATAGTTTATTATAAAAAATAGTTAAATTGTCCCTTGGCTATCCTTGACTTTCCTCGATTTAGTAAGTTTTTCTTTTATTTTCAAAAATACCTTTTTTCCTAATAAAATTCTCTCACCTACATGATTTGAAAATATCCATTCCGCCATTTCATGCTATGTAATAGTTGGTATGTTATCACCATCATCACCGTTGTTTGTTTGTTGATTGGACCATCATCACCGTTTTTAGTTCAGACAAGTGGAAATGTTACACAAATAAAAACATGTTTGGTTACTAGTGTACATTAGAGATGCAATTAATAAAAATAAAAATATATTTAGTTGGAGAGATAAAGATATAGATATAGAAATTAATTTTTTTGAGATAATTTTGTTATAAATTTCTATACTTTCAAAACAAAAAATATAGAAAGAATATATATCTAAAAACAATATTTATTATTTTTTCCTCCTAAAATATCATTTAAAAAAACTATTAATTCTAGAATTATGTAACTAGGACATGTAAAGATAAAAATAGTTATTATTGTAATTTTAAAATCCAACTCACGAGTCAATTTGGGGCAAAGCCCGGGTCACTAGTCAAGGCTCGGGTCATGAGCTGAGATGATCTGGGCTGACTCGAGTCGGTATAAAAATAAAAATGGTTATTATCTCTCGAATCGGGGCAAGACCTAGGTCATGAGTGGGGTTGACCGTTGATCTGGGTTAACGTAAGGATAAAAATGGTTATTGTCATAATTTTAAAATCCAAATCAGGCGGTCGACTTGAGTCGCGTGTCAAGAGGGTCAACATAAAATAAAAATGGCTATCATCATAGTTTTAAAACTTGATTCGGTAGTCAATTTGGAGTAAGGTCCGAGTAACATATCAGGACGATTAATCCGGGTCATTGTAAGGATAAAAGTTACTATTATCATACTTTTAAAACCCTACTTAGGCTCGATCGGGGCCAGACCTGGATCACGAGCCAGGAGGTTGAATACGGGTTGAGCCGAGCCAACATATGAATAAAAACAGTTATTATTATAGTTTTAAAATCCGAGTTGGGAGTCGACCCGAAACAAGGTTTAGGTCACGGCTCAAGAGGGTCAACCCCGCTGACTTGAGATTTTTAAAAACAATCAAAGCAACTTTATTTTAACCAATTTTTTTCCAAAAAATTCAACAAGTTATTGACCCGTGTTTTATCTCTGATTGATCTGAGTTTTTAACCTAATCAGGTCAAGTCAATTATTTTTTTATTTTTTTATAAGCCCGGACCAGTCCAGACCTCAAGCCAACCCGTCAATTCAATCATAGTTTTATAAATAAGATTATTATAATATTATTAATTTTAACATTCAATAAGTAAAAAATAATAATATTTAATTATTTTTTAAATATATTAATTTAATAACAATACAAATAAATAATAATAAAATATTTTTTAATATTTTATTCTATTTTACCCACGTAACCAAATAAAATATAAAAACAATCATTGCATCCCTTACATTACCGACAAATATAATTTTGTATTCATCTCTTTTTATCCCCGCTGTTTTTACCTTTTCAATTGTAATACAGTAAAAATACAAAAAGGTTCAGTTAGGTGAGAATGATCAGTGGCGTAAAAGCGGGGATGGCATAAACAGTAAGATAGCCCATCAATCAATTTAAGCGATGGGTGGGTGGTTAATTTATTTTACAGGAATTTGTACAATAATCCTTTTTACAGTGACTTTTCCACACGTGGGTAACAATTATTAGGTTTTCTCTTGCATTCAACTGGCCCCCTCCAAGAAAAGCAAGCAGCCCTGCGACGACCTCGCCTAAATGATTTCTTAGGATACAAATTACATTGATCTACACTGCTTATCTCCCTTTGCATGTGGTGAGTTCATGAGTATGCCTCCCTTTTTTCGCCATTTTTCATCTGGTCTAGATTTGGATTCACGTGCATGGATTACGTTTAGGTATAAAAATGAGAGAGAGAAAAAAATTATTATTCAGTGCAGTAGTGTTTGATATTGTGATAACGATTGTTTTTAAAGTATTATTTATATAAAGATATATTAAAATAATTTTTTTATTTTTTTAAATTTATTTTTAATACCTCTTGTTTTTTTCATTATTTTTCATCTAGTTTAGATTTGAATTCACGTGCATCGATCACATTCAAGTATAAAAATAAAAGAGAGAAAAAAACTATTATTAGATGTGGTGGTGTTTGATATTGTGATAGCGACTGTTTGTAAAGTATTTTTTTTATTTTAAGATACATTAAAATATATATATTTTTTAAAATTTATTTTTAATACTAGTACATTTAAATTATTTAAAAATATAGTTTTTTTTTAATAATATAAAAAAACATATGGTGGATACATGTATATAACGAAAGGAAAGCTTTCCACTTCTTTAAGCGGAAGAATTTGCGGGCCAATTTGCTTAACATCACGGGTACTTGTTCACGAGCATGATCTCACCTTGTTCTATATATGTATTAAATCTTTTTTTTTTTTTTTTAATCCAGTGGTTGCTATCCAGTCGAGAATCATCCAATTCCACATTGCTTAATTAACCCGTGTTCCAAAACCCCAAGCTTGTCTTGTGGGAATAATTTCAATTAAATAAGACCGATACTTGGCTCCATGGCAACCTTCGTACGTGTATTTAATTCGTTAAAGAACTAAAACTCTTGTTGCATATGCAAGGGAGGTACAATTTAAGTTATATTACAAGGTTGGTACACTTGGAATCCATGAATGAAGAGCTGTTCTTTGGTTTTTGTTATAGATCGGAGAAAGCTGCTGGAGGTGGTTCATGGGAGCTCCCTTGCTAGAAAACAAAAACGAGTGTGGGCGTGAAAGGCTGGAAAGCAGAAATCAAAAAACCATTTGACAGTATAAAATTATGGAATATTGTGCACTAAAAACTTTGTATCATTTACATGGGAGTCAAGACCATGGACAGTAGTTGGTGAGATATATAAAACAAGGCTGTGCTACAAAAGTGTTTAACCAGTTCGAGAATCCAGGTTGCGGCAGCAGCAATGATTCTGCAAAACATTTCGTGGCACCTGTTAGTGCTGTGAACGTGATTCCACACCATCCAAGCGATCAAACCCTAAATTATTTCGCTTCACATCCTCCTGCACATAACAACATGTTGCTACAATTTTCTTTCCCTTGCGCGAATAATTGTGTGTGTGTTTTGTTTTTTTGAAATATACAGACGTTGCTAGTGCATAGACGCGCAAATTGAGAGACCAAAACATATTTCTCATAATATTTACAAATATATAGTTCCTGGAGTTCATATTCTACTATCCATAATTTTACTAAAATTTCACTAACAGGAAATTATATAGCACTGACAGGATATTCTGTAGGTTTTTATATAAACGCTGATTCAGTCAGAAAAAGATTTACCAATGAAATCATGAATGAAAAAATATCATCAAAACACATATAATTGATGATTTATATTTTGTTAGTCATTCTGTCGGTAATATAATCACCGATAGATATATAGACAGAAATAGCGCACCAAACAAAAAAAATTATCGGCATCAATTCCATTTGTAAATCCATCGGTGATTATGATATATTACTGACAAAATAAATCGTTGGTAAGTCCATCGGTGATTATATGCATATTACCGACAAAATTAAACCATCAGAGAATTACATCTACTAGTGGCAAGTCCTATAATTGTTTTTCCAATTCTCTGGAACTCTTCGAAGAACTTAGTCGATCGGTCATTCCGTCAGTGATTATAATTTCATCAGTTATTTCGCCATTATTGTATTTAATAACTTTTTCTAAAAATAAAATAAAAATAAAAATAAAATCAAATCAAATAAAAATTCAAAATTATATTATTAATTTAAAAAATATTATAGAATACAATTTATCTAGTAAACAGAGCTAAAGGAAGAGGTAGAGACAGATCTTCACTAGAACCAGGAGGGCGAAGAGGTTGGCCACATGTAACAGTGAGGGTTGCCAATAGATCCCTAAGGTACAGAGACATTCATTTTATCCCTCAAGTTGATCGTCTCATACCTAAATTGAGTCGTATCAGCCTTAAGTTGGGTGGTCTGAGCTTAAACTTGTTCTCGTACAATCGCGAGGACGCCTGAAGAATGCTAGCTCGATCCTGATTGCAAGGAACCAATGGTTAATACACTACAACTCGTCCACATATACTCGGCTATCGTGTTGGAGATACCATAAACCTAATTTTAGTTGTGTCCATCAGACGATCCAATCTCCAACCACAAATTCAGATTAAGTTTCGTATAGGTTGAAGGACCATCCCCATATCTCTCATGCCATCGGCCGTTAATTATATGTTTACCAAAAAAAACAAGTTAGCAAAATTTTAAAAATAATAACTTAAAAAAAAATTGATGAAATCCAACTTACCATGAATTTCTTAGTTTAGCTATCCATGAGTTGCTACACCCCTTTTCAACGATCCTCATTTTGTATATGGGTTTTAGCAAAAAGCTCCATCGATCTTGGATTGCATCCAAGCACAGTAGCCTGCAAAAGAAAGCTATTATTAGTTAAAAAATTTCTTATAATACAACAATTAAAAAAATTATCTTAGAAAACAAAATCTTACCATTTGTTTTGCATACAAAACAAACAGAATGGATCCGATGATGTGCATTGTAATGGAACCATGAATCTCCTTAGTCCAGTTCTCTGCACCGGACTATGACAACTACAATAAATCCTCAGATATCACGTGTTAGATACCCCATGAGATGTGTAGATGTCTGAAATCCCTTTACATAACCACGTCTTTCTAGTTTAGCCTCTTTTTTTTTTTTTGCATAATTCATTGATTTTTTCTAGGTTTCGTGCTAGAAATCACGCAGCTTGATTTAAAGAAAAAAAATATCGGTTAAGATTATAAGAAATAGAATTTTAACATTAAAAAATATCACAATTTGAATTCAATCTTACCTAATTACATTGTGAGTTTTTCACACTTTCCTAACAACAATGTTGTCAACCTCATCCCAATAATTTTTTTTCTTACACTTCAATTTTATAAAATAATTGGTTAATTAAAATTAGAAAACTAATTGAATTAAATATTAAAAAAGTATTTATGTATATACTGATCTTGAACTTTCTAAATCAAGCATTAATCATAGGCTTCCATTCAATATTTTTGGAAACCTGACCCCGCTAAAACAAAGGCACTTCTATCATTGATATCATGCGAGCAACCTCCATATTTGTAAACTTGGAATTTCATTTGTTTTTTAAATTAAATTAATTATTCAAAAATTATCCATTGTCGTTTATTTTAACTTAGACCAAACTATGGTGGAGAACTGCTCTAATTCCTTTATCGATAGTATCATATCAATAACATTTGAATATAAAAAACTTTATTATATTCACTATAATATTGCAATTCAGTCACCTTTTCTAACTTTGCATAATAATCAACTTCAAACTCATTAGAAGTTGATCTCTTAATATAAACTCCACTGTTATAGGACTTTTTACCATTACCATACTCTTTAGTATAAAAGACATATTCATTGACAAAATACTTATTATAGTAATAGTCATTTCTTTCAAAACCCAAACATAGTAAATTCAAACTACCACTAACATTCTCACCTATTTGATAAAACAATGGTAAATCACATAGCCATCATGTTGTCCCTTATCTTTCCTTTCACTTTCATCACCGTGTTAAAAATATTTTCAAACATATTTTTTTTAATATGCATGAAATCCAGATTATGGTAGAGGAAATTAGTCTTCTAATAAGAGAGCTACCAAGAAATACTTTTCTTTACCCAATTAAGGGTCACACCAAAACTACGAATCTTCTTTTTACCAAATTGAAAACCAAACACAATGCCCTTGTACTGTGAGACCATGCCATACAATTCTTTACCCGAAGGTACCTACGACACAACATCCCTTTCAACTATACCTACAAAGAAATCCTTTATGTTCTTTATGTATTTATGATCAGTTGGAGAGAACCTCTGGTAGCAATAAAAAAAGACGTTTTACCACAATTTATTAAGATGAAGGCCTTATTATTTTTTTATACAGTATGAACATGCTAATTTTTTATATGTTCTCCAACTAAAAACAATCTCATACACAAGAAAATCATTAATAGTCCACATTAAAGTTGCCCTCATCTAAAAGTTCTATTTTATTGAGACATCATACGTCAAAGTCTTGAATGACTTCATCGTATAATATGCACCATGACTTCATCGTATAATATGAATGATGCCATGTTATATGCTCAACAGTATTTGGATACATGAATAACTTTTATAATCTAGGAGTGATTATGAAGTATTTTAGTTTTTTATGCGTGATAAGAGTTTTTTCCCTGCTAATTTTGAGTTTATAATGAGCATGCCCACGAGTTCTATACTCAGTCAAATCTATATTTTCACGGTAATATAACATGCAAAAGTTTGGACGCATGTCAATTTCCTAGTATTCTAAGCCAATGAGTTTTATCATGGAATTAACAACATAAAAGTTTTCTTTTAGCCTAATTCCTTTAGGTAAAATACTCCTTGCTCATTCGACAATTCTGTTGTAACTGGCCTCACTCAGCTCATGATCTAACTTGATGGTTAACACCTGTGCAACGATCGATAATTTACTGTGATTTATGCACCCATCCCATAGTGATTTGTCAGAATCTTTCAAAAGTTCAAAAAACCTTGTTGCATATGTATTTAGTTTTTCATCTATAGTTAAACATTCACGTGTATAATCTTGATTTATTCTCGTTGCATCCATAATCATTCTCTTATAACGATTACTATTATTATCTACAACTCCTTGCATGTTGTTAGAACTAGAAGTTGACTCAATTATCCTTTTTATCTTGGTTTCGTAAGGAATATAGGGTTCTCTGTGTGCAAACTAACACAAATATTTTTTCATTAACCCTTTTTGTAGAAGATGCATCGTAACAACATCTGGATCGATAAACTTTTTATTTTTACATCTTTTACATGAACATCTAATATCACATCTACTAATATTTCTCGGATTAGATAGTGCATAATTAATAAACCCCCCAACCCCATCACAATAATCCATCATGCGCAACCCTTCAGGTGAAACTCAATACATCTAAAAATGATTATTCATTACTTCTATGAAACCGATATAAAATATTGATGGCAATATGTAGTAATTAATAATATGAATTAAACAAATTATCGGTACCAGTCAAGTAGCTATCATTAGTTGAATTCAAAATTATTCAATCTATTTTAATAGTACTCTAACACGATTATCAATTTTCTCTAAAAAAATTTAAATTCCTCCACATTTATTTAAATTTTCAACTTAACAATAAAATTGACAAAACGTGAAACGTACCCATTAAACAACCTATTATTTATCTCATTATAAAATACCTAAGTTACAAAATCAAACTCAATTAATCAAATGACAAACAAATACAATTTTTCAAAATCTCAAACAAACCCTAACTTGTATAAATCATATATTCATACAACAAATTTCTATAAGAAAAACTATTAAACAAGTAAACACATGAACAAGCTACATATATTACATAAAATGCCAAAAAATAGGTTATAACAAAAAATTAGTAGGTTTGTTTACTTGATGTGATGAATCTTAAGAAAAAAATAAACATAACAAAGATATTGATAGACTGAGTGTTGGGGTAGCCAGATTTATGATGATGAGAGCTTGATGTGTGACAAAATAAGAGGGAGAAGAGTGTTGTTTTATGCGTGGAGAAAAAAAAAGAAGAAAAAAAAGAAATAGAGGAGGGGGGAGGGGGTGTGACAGGTTATAACTTAAATATTTCGATAGACTCCTCGATAGATATCAACAACGATTATTTTTCACTAGTAACTCCATTTGTAATATTGACATGTCATGTGTTTTCGATGGAAATAACATGTTTTTCGTTCCTTGGTTTTTACTGTAATTCCCTCAATATTCACCGATGAAAATATTTTCATTGTTGAATACGAACGAACCTGTTTAAGAGTGTGGTTGCGGTTGCTTTTCAAACTGCTTTTCACTCGGAAATGTATCAAAATAATATTTTTATATTTTTAAAAATCATTTTTGATATCAGCACTTCAAAATAATCTAAAAACATTAAAAAAATATTAATTTGAAGCGAAGAAAAAAATAAAAAATTTCAATTTTTTTCAATGATATTTTTGAAACGCTTTTAAAACACAAAAACAAACAGGATCTAATCGGCAATATCTCCATAATTTACCAATGATATTTTTTTATTCTGTATTTTTTTTATTTAATAATTTTTTTTTGGTAGTGTGTCATTGTCAACCGGTTATCCGATTGACGGTGAGAACCCGAAGGTCTTGCATAATTTTCACGGATTGGAAATGCAAGTTACATTTATCGTTGTCCACAGCATTGAGTGTACTGTTTTATACTTGTGTCAATACACAAGCTAAAGACTACAGAATGAGATATTATTAGTTTACTTTGTCATGATGCTGGGGAGGGAGAGAGGCTTTTGTTTGGTACACCATTGCTTGTTGCTGTTGTTTAAAATTGAAGATAGTTTTGGCTTAACGTTGCATTTAATCATAACAGAGTTGACAAGTTCCTTTGACTAGCAAATCCCGGCCTCCAAGCTACCACCCCACCGGGCAGTTAAGCTTTAGCTTTCCTTGCCGGGGACCACGCATTCAATGGCCGGGAAAAAGGCCCGGTACTCGTATTTGACAATCCTCATTGAGGTATTTCAGGGATTTTTTTTCTTTGTAAAAGTATTACATATAGTTGTGGTTATTTTTTAAAGTATTTTTAACTTAAAAAATTATTAAAATAATTTTTTTTTATTTTTTAAAAATAATTTTTTATCAACGCATCAAAATAATATGAAAATACTAAAAAATATTAATTTTAAAAAAAATAAAAAAATTTCAAATTTTTTAACAGTACCGAAATAATGTCTAAAATCGTAATAATGATTGCTTATAAAGTATTTTTTATTTAAAAATATATTAAAATAACATATTTGTATTTTTTAAAATTTATTTTTAACATAGTATACCAAAATAATATAAAATTAATAAAGAAATAATTAAAATTTTTAAAAAGTTAAAAACAAAATCATCATGGATTGTTAGCAAGAAAGACAAATTATCTTAAAGATAGCAGCATTTTGTTTCTTATACGTTGAAGACCCAATTAAGGAATCCGATTCTTAGAAGAACTAATTAATTATGAAAACGAAATACTTCAATTCTACTTGTCTTGTTTCCTTTACACATCACTGTCTGCAATGGAGAGGCTGATCAATCAATATCACTAAATAAAGCCTCCATCTAGAGGGAAAAGGCAAGGTCCATTTTACACCCACTCGTGCCACTGACTACCATGTCTACTCGCGTGGCCCTGACCTCAACTAGCCGTCGTCGTTTTTACAACGAGTTCCCCCAAATCTTTTCTTATAAATTTAATTGTTTTTAATATGTAACTATTATTTTAATCTGTCCTTTGGTAGATATTACCATGGAAACACGAAACAAATACATTCACTTAAAAACTCAAGCCCATGCAGTTTATTTAAAAAAACCAATATAAATTATAATGTTTGCCATTCATTCCACTCTTGTTCTTCCAAATTTATAATTTTTCTCAGGTGAATAATCACTAGGCCAACCACGTCCTTGGCTCTTATTGTTTTTGTTTTTTTAAAAAAATTAATTTTTTTAAATTAACCACTATTTAAACATTAAATAATTTCATTATAATTTGAAAACAAAGAATTTTTCTTAAAAACAAAACGAAGAATCTGTTCAATCCAAGTCTTTTTTTTTTCCCAAGTCAATTGCCGTGTCCGAGAACCTCTCCTTGAAATCGTCCTGTTTTGTATCACGGTTTACATCTCACTTGTGATTCGAAGTCATCTCTCGTCAAGGGAAAGACTCAATATTCTTCTAGAACAGGGGAGTGATTTCCCGTTAACAAGTTTAGCCCTAATGTATTTGCCTCTAGGTAAACTTTTTTTTTTTTTTTTATTCGAGGAAACCTCACCTCTTAGAAAGCGTATTTTATGGGCTCAGGTGAGAGAGTAAAACCCCGGTTGTCCTATGCTCTTATAAGAGGTGCACGCTTTGACTCGAACTCAAGACCTGCTGTGCATATCTCAAACCCTTTGCCATCACGCTACATCCCTTAGGAACACCTCTAGGTACACACATGTATGACAAACGTTGTTCCGTGTCATCAACTTATTTTTACATCTATTTTTTTCCCTAGAAAAACAAAAAATTACCACTTTATATTTTTTATTTGATCATAGATGGTTTAAATTATACTCAAAATATTCCACCCCCTAGAAAATCTATTTCCTCACTACTGTTTTCAAAGAAGAGTAGCACTAAATTATATACTTATTGTTAATAATTAAATGGGCAAATAGCAATTTTTTTCATGGTGGTAATCAAAATGATCAATGTCTAGGCCTACAACCAAGCCCATAATATAAAAAGAGTTATTAGGGTATCCAAGAGATTGTTGAAACTGAATTGGGCCTGATGGGCCATAGATTGGAGAATCAATACGCCTTGATTGTTGAAACTGAATTGGGCCTGAGGGGCCATAGATTGGAGAATCAATAGGCCCTTGAGGCATTGACCCACTCTATATTATTTTAGATCACCGTCTTTTTTATTCAAAAAGATTTCATTATCAAAGTACTTCAACGCCCTCTGCATTCAAGTCAGAGAAGCGCCAGTCACGCAGATTTAATGGATACATGGATGGCTTAAATTGTCCTTTACAGCATTTAATCTCTTAAATGACGTGGGCCCCGCTTTCTCAAAATTGTCAAGATTAATATATTAAATTAATCATTAAATCCATTTTTTAAAACTTGAAACAGAACAACTAATCAGAGTATCCAAGAGATCGTAATTATCGCTTGAGGACACCGATAAAATCCAAGAGACAAGACACTCACATTCCATCACCCCATCACTATAACTTGCCACGTTAACACTTAACCACCAGTCTTTTCATGAAACTCGAGTTGCTTTAACATCTCCCACTTGAAAATTTTGGCGGGCAATCAAAAATAAAATTCAAATAAAGAACCAAACAAACCCTAGCGGCCCCAATTGTTTTCCCTCTCTCTCAACTTTCCCCCCCTCTCTCTCTCGCTCTCAAATTCTCTCATTTCTGCTTTGGTCTCTTTATTTCCATGGATTGTGACCTCTTCTGAGTTTCAGGTTACTTAGCATTTCTTTCTTCTTCTTTTTTTTTTCTCTTGATTTATTGATTGTTATTTTCTTTTTAGATTTATTTTTGATCATTTTCGGCTTTTATTTTTTGTTTATTACGGACTGCAGCAAATTAGGGTTTTTAATTAATATTTCTGTTTAAGTTTCTTCTTTATTCTGCCATGATTAATGTGATTTTTAGCAATTTATATATGGTTTTACTGTTCATTTCTTGGGCTTTTGTCCGTGTTAAATATGTATTTCTGGTCAATCAGGGTTTTAACGAGGTTTCTGGTACTTTATTGACAGGTTTGGTTAATTAATTGGGGATAGTTGAGAGAATCTTTAATCTATGTGAGTTCAGTTTCTATGTTCATTTTGTAATTGTTTCTTTTGGTATTTAGTCTCATCTTGCGGGCTTATTAAAGTGATTAATTCAAATTGTCTTTTCAGACATTGATTAATGATGGATTTCTAATTTATTTTTATTTCATTATTGGATGTTAACATTAAAGGGAATAAATTGGAACAATTGGAAACCGATTTGAGAAGGGGAAAGAGGGTTTATTATGGGTAAAGTGTCTCCTAAGGATGGAAATTTGAAGACCCCAAAGCAAAAAAGGCGGTTACGGAGCTCAAGCAGTAGGTATTTGAAGCCAGGTGCGCTTGCTCAGCTTCAGTATAGCAAGGCGTCAGCAGTGAAGTCATGTACCGATCTTGGAAAAAAGAGGGTTGCTGTGTTTGGGAATAAAAAGGTGGGGGGTGATGATGAGCTGGTGGTCGAAGACAGGGCTATGGATAATAGCCCTTTGTTATTATCACCTGTGGGTTCGTGTAAACAGCATCATCCATCTATTGATAAAAGCTCCTTGATGCTATCACCCGTGGATTTGCTCAAACAAAATCATTTAGCGAGGACACCAAAGACCCCTCGGATTGAAGATTGTGATACCGAGTCTAGACTTGAGTCTCTTCCCATGGAGTTGCTGGTAATACTCATTCCTGAGCATGGTATATGGAGGAATTTCTATTTGTTTAGCTTTTGTGGACTTGTTAATCCTTGGATATGCTTCTCTAATTACACTATGAAAATCAAGATCTAGAATAGTACAGATATGAATATGTTACCCTGCATGCTTCCCTTTAGAAAGTTAAATTAAATTAAAGTAGGTTGGAAATCCTGGAAATATTTAGGAACATGAAGGAATTTCAATATTTGATTTAGAGAGCTGGATGTGCTATTGAAGTATGATCTTATAGATTCCAAAAAAAGATAAAACCTTATCAAATTTCACATCACATTTCTTTATTTGCGAGATGTTTTTTTAATAGATGCTAATACATTTGTAAGTTGAAAGCATCTGCATGTATATGTGAAGCACCATCTTGGCATCTTATAAAGCTGTTTAGAGATGCTTTGGAGAGAATAATTTCTATTTTGTTATGTGCTTCGTTGTTATTTTGTCACTGAAACTGTAATGGAGAGGCAAGTTTATGGAAGTTCTATTTTCTTGATTTATAAAAAGAAAAATTTAACTCTTGATGCTCAAATGATCAGCCAATAGGATGGTAGGCATCTTAAATTGCAGTGCTGTAGATTGAAATTCAATGATGGTGAAAGTGGATGTACTATCAATTTTCCCAAAGTGTTGTAAATGTTATGCAGCCACCTGTCATTTATCATGGTTCGTCTTTTATCTGTTTCTTGTATATATGTAACTCAATTGTTGCTCAATTCAAGAGAGCTTTTCTGTTTCTCTGTGTCTCTTTGATACCTTGGCCTATCCACTAACGAATTCTGCCAAAACCCAATGACTGAGATATGCTTAAATTATGTTGATGACAGGAAGGATGTTCTTCGCATAGGAATTGTGAAATCCTTCTTAAATCAAGAAAGAATGGATCGCTTTATTTTGTTTGATACCTGCTACTGAACACACAGCTTTGCCCTTAATTCCTCTCAAATGTTTTTTTACGCCTCATTATTTGCATATTGATTCCTGTTTGTTTGTTTGTTTCTTTTGAGGTTAAAATACTCTGTCACCTGCACCATGACCAACTGAGGGCTGTTTTCCATGTTTCTCAGAGAGTTAGAAAAGCTGTAAGTCTCTCTTTCTTTCTCTGTGTTTAATCCACTGATGTTAGAGTTGAATTGAAGAGTGAACCCGTTAATGCTTGTTGAGAACAGGTTTTGCTTGCAAGGCAATTTCATTTCAATTACACAACACCAGATCGCTCTCGACAGGAGATGTTACTGACAATGACCCCACGGCCTACTGAACACTGGCCTTTTATGAGGTAGGCATCCAAAAGCACGAGGTTTTTTTTTTTTTTTTCCCTCCCTCTTGTAATTATTTTTGAAGTTGCTAATTCATCCAGTTTTGTACTTGCGATGTTTGAATGACCATTGCAGCAAGGGGAGTGGTAAGGGCATTTTCATGTCAACTCCACATACCCCAAAAGCTCCAAGGCATGGTCCCCGGCCACCTTCTCGCATCAAAATAACTGAGATGAAGAGTATTGCTGCGGTTCTTTTCCAAGATTCAACATTGTCTTCAAGATGCATGGTGCCGTCCACCCTGCCAAAGCCCCTTTGCAAATCTGTGGCTTCTAACAGGGTTCTATTCTACGAGGAGGAGTTATGCCAGGCTGTTGCTCAGAATAAACTTCGTTGATCTCATTGTCGTTTCTTTCCCATTGCCTTGTGTTCCATTTGTATAGTTTGTTTCCATCCTATAGCTAGGTAGTTATAGTTTGAAAGAGGGGTATGCAATTTTGTAGGTTTCTGGGGCAAATTAGGTGACAGGTAATATGGGACTTCAGATTTGCACTAGTCCAAAGATTTAGGTTTTGGTTGTTGGAATAATATATTTGAAACTGGATACTTGTATATATTCCTATATATGTTTGCAATGATATTTGGATTTCTTCTATAAAAATATTCAAATAATTTAAAATTAAAGTTGAAAACAAATTGGAATGAATATCAGTAATATTTAGGTGGTGAATATTTAAACTAAAAATTTCAATGATATCCAAAGAGAATACCATTCTCTTATAATAGATATTTTTATGAAATGTCGTGATATAATAGAGTTTTTTGAAAGAAAAAATCATAGTCAATGAAATGTGATACATGATAAACTATGTAAATTTTTCATAGAGCTATACCTTAGACACTTATTTTTATTTTTTAAATAGAATTCCAATAAAATTTATTGATAAAATTTCATATAATATTTTAAAAAATAAAATATTAAACTTATCATATTTAAAGATTTGAGTATGTATTACTTATATGAAACGTATTGTAACATATACTAAAAAGGATTAGTGTTTTACTGTGAACTGTACAGTGTAGTCCACGATAAAACATTGATGCTTTAGGTTTTTTTTTTAAGTTATCTTATTTTTTTAGTTGTTTTTTTATGCTTTTCGGGATTATTTTTGTTTGCTTCTTTCTTTGTTTTTTTCTTTTAACAAATTTTTTTTTGTTTAATTTAATTTATTAATGTTTAATTTTTTTATTTAGTTATCAGAATTTCATGACATGTTTTTTGGATTTAACGGGTTAACCTGGTTTGATAAGTTAACCCAGAAAATTTTTTTTTGCTTTTTAATTAATTTTTTTGTTTTGTTTTGTTTATTAATGTTAATTTTTTTTCTATTTAGTTATTAGACTTTCATGACATATATCCCGAGTTTCACGACTTAACCTAATTTCACGGGTGAACCAAGTTAATTATAGGTTGACCGGTCAATTGTTTTTGTTTTTTTATTTTCATAATTTTTTTTTGTTTAATTTAGTTTTTTAATATTAAATTTTTTTTATTTAGTTATCAGACTTTCATGACACAGATCCTGGGTTTAACAGGTTAACATGGTTTGACGAGTTAACTCGGATTTTTTTCTTTTTAATTAATTTTTTTTATTTAGTTCAATTTGTTAATTTTCACTTTTTTTTATTTAATTACCAGAAATTCATGACACAGATCCCGGGTTTAACGAGTTAACCGAATTTGACGAGTTAACCTGTAATTTGTTTTTTGCCTTTTTTTTCTTTGTAATTATTTTTTTCTTTTAGTTTAGTTTATTAATGTTAAATTTCTTTCTATTTAGTTTTTTTTTCTTCTTAGAGGTTTTTTTTAATTAATTCTATTTAATTAATTTAGTTTAATAATATTAAATTTTTTTCTAAGTAGTTCTCAGCTAATGCCTTTAGTTTTTCTTTTTGTTTTTTTGTTATTTTTATACATTTGACTATGGACTGCATAGTGCAGTCCACAGTGAAAAGGCTAATGCTTTTTGTTTTTTTTTCTTTTTAATTATTTTTTGTTTAATTTAAATTGTTAATGATAAATTTTTTTCTGTTTAATTATCAAACTTTCATGATACGGATTCCAGATTTGACAGACTAACCTGGTTTGATGAGTTAGCCCAGTTAATTCTAGGTTAACCCATTAATTTTTTTTTTCTTTTTAATTATCAAACTTTCACGATGTGAATTCAAGGTATGATAAGTTAACCTGGTTTGAAGGGTTAACCCAGTTAATTTGTATTTTTTTTTCATTAATTTATTTTTCATGTTGGTTTTTTTCTTTATTTTTTTCTTTTTAACTAATCTATTTAATTATCACACTTTTATGACATGACCTTGTAGTCAGACCCACGTCCAATGTTATTGGGTCTGGTATTGCAGTCCAGACACTTATGTTAAGGATTAACCCAAGTTTAATGTTATTATTAATATTATAAATATTACTTTTGGTAAGGTGTTGCAACCAAACCTAAGATTTTTGGTTATAATTTTGTAAAAGAAACTTAACATTTTTAGATCTTTATTTTTTTTAAAATACAAAAAATAATTAATCCGCGGCATCACACGGGACATGTAACTAATTATAATTAGAAAGGCACGGACAAAATGAGATAAATGGAAAGTTTATAAGGTACCAAAGTAACTTTTGAATATTATTTCTATCATCCTATTAAGTAACTAAAATTTGTTCTTGAATGAAATAATGGAATATAAGCATTAAAGGATAAAACTTATCTGAGAAATTTGATATAAATGGGTATTTAAAAGAATTAAAGGATAAAACTTATCTAAGAAAAAGTTCATCTTCATGAACAAGTACACATAAACTGATAATATAGGTTGTCGTCGAGAAAATAAGGATAGAAAGTGATAAACTGATAATGAAAGTAGTTGCAGACTCTTGAACCAGCAACAGGTGTTTATATAGATTCTTTGAGCATGATATACATACACTGCACTCGTTAGATTTATAGCAACCTAATGTATTGTAAAATAATAACATCACTGTATAAGATGGAAGGAAAGGGTCACCCAAATTAACTTCAGCTTGCTTTCATGACCGGTAACAATTTCTTGAAAGATCAGGGACTCCTTGCAACTGCAAGCACGCTTATGCCTCTCTACTGGTTAGTTCTCAAACATTATCACTGCAGTTATTTTAAGCTAAAACGTAACCATAAAATTCACAGGCTCATTAGAATACATGTGTGCTAACCAATTCAACAAAATTCAGTATCCTTCACAATTGGAAGACATGCTGGTCTTAAAGGCAATAAACACTAGCGCATCCTGCTGCTGGCACTACATGAACTGCCCAAAAGATCTCATCTGGAATTCATGAACTGCCAGATAATCACGCGTTTCTTAAATACTTCATAAAGATGAGCGCTCGGGGACAGCTGACAACGTAATTACTTGCCACGTTCCACCTGCACTGTCAAATCCTTGATTCCTACATCCTGAAAAGTGTTTAAAACCTGTGCCTTCACAGATTCTGTGTCAATTTTGTCTGAGACATGAAGATGCAGAGTACCAACAATATCTGTGTTAGTAAAGCTCCAAAAGTGCAAGTTCTGAATGCCACGTAACCCCTTTATCTTCATGGTATCATTTATGGCTTCTTTCAGATCCTGCTCATGAGTCCTCGGAATTCTTTGAAGCAAAATCTCAGCAGAGTTTCTGAGCAACGGAATGACTGAAGATACGATTAAAACGGCAATGAATATTGAGCAGGCAGGATCAGCAACAAGCCATCCTTTGTACTTAATTAGGAGAGTAGACAAAACAACACCAACACTTCCCATCGTATCTGCCAGAACATGCAAAAAGATTCCCTCCATGTTGTGGTCAATGTGGTGATGGTGGTGTTTTTTTGGTTCCTCTTGTCCAGATACTGGTGTCCTTTGTTGGGAACCACTCTTTCCCAAAGAAGAATCACTTTTAGAATCCAAATATTCAAGTTCTTGAGCATTGGCATGATGATGATGGTCATGGCATCTGTGATCAGGTGAATGATCACCATGATGATGATGCTCATGTTGATGGTGAGCATGGGAGGAGTGGTCATGGTCATGAGCATTATCGTGGGGATCATGGCTGTTGGAACTCCCGATTTTACAGCTGTCTATAATGCTCTGGTGATCGCAAAGATGGTGTTCATGATGTTCATCATGGCTAGCCAAAGACTTCTCATGGCATTCATGGGAAACAGAGGCATGTTCATCATGCTTTTCTTGGTCATGTGAATCGTGGTGATGGTGGTGACAATGAGAGTCAGCATGTGAGTCAGCATGAGAGTCAGAGTGGGAGCATGATCCAGAGCCACCATGAGCATGATGATGCTCTTCATGAAAGAAGACCAAACCAACCAAATTCACAACAAGTCCTCCAATCGAAACAGTTAAAAGACTATTAGTTGATATCTCCTGAGGGTCCAGAATCCTCTCAAATGACTCCAATACAATTAGTGCTCCAACAAGAACTAGAAGAACAGCATTAACATATCCTGACAGAACCTCAAACCTTCCCCGACCATAATTAAACTGATTATTTGCAGGCAACCGGGAGATATAAGAAGCGTATAGACCAATTGTCAAAGCAGCACAATCGAACAACATATGACAAGCATCTGATATCAATCCAAGACTATTACTCATGAACCCAGCAACAAATTCGACAACCATATAACCAGTATTAATCAAAAGGAAAAGTGCAATCTTACGGGACTTTCTCTCGCTCAGAATGTGGCGGATAGGCTTCATAATAAAACCACTAAATACCTTCGGAGGTGTATCCATTCCTAATTCAGGATAATGTAAATGAATAGAGTCCAAATTTTTAACACCAAAATACAGCAAGAAACCACATATCAAAAGCCCCCAAAGAGAAAGCTCGGGGAAATAGAACAGCTCCAAAACAACCGTGCAAACAAATGTAACAAAAAACTCTCTCCGGAAATCTTTAGAACCCACTAACTTCCCATCATCACTGCAATTCTCACTCAAAAGAACCCCAAAAACAACAGTATTCGCCAGAGGCCAACCTAAACTCGCAATAGAAACACCTTTTCCATCGCCATTACCACTTTCAAACACTATAAAGCTTACAGCAGCAGGAATAAACAGTATAATTGTGGTATAAAACAAAGAAATCAGTCGAACCCGTTTTTGGTCTAATGCTCTAATCGTCCCCCAATTCATATAAACACGCTCATAAAACCCCAAGAAACCAGACACAAAAGGCAACACCATTGGCCAAATCCTAAAACAATTCTCTCTAGGAAAAACCGAAATCCCATATTTATCAATGAAACCAATGGAAAATGGGAAACAATCAATCCGATCCCAACTTATTGAGAGCAAAAACAAGCCGACAAAAAGGGAAATAAACCCAGGTAATTTATGGGTGCTTACACCAAAATTATCATTCTTTCTCCTCCGATCAGTAACAAAACGAGCGGCCGCAACACTACCGGATAATTCAGCGAGAATCATGGCAGCAGTCCCACAATATCGAAGCGCTTGGAATCTGATGAGGAAAACAACAGTAAGGAGGAGAGATTTGGAAAACAAGAGCCTGTGTTGTGATTGGGAGATTGAGGAGAGAGAAAAGATGGGTTGGTTAGGGTTTGTTCTGAAGTGTAAAGGGGTTTTAGAGGAGGAGGAAGGGGAGAAGAAAAAAGAGAAAGAGAGGGATAAAAGAAAGGAGAGGAGACAGACAAGGAAAGCGAAAGGGAAGATATTGAAGGAGGAAGGAGAGGATTGAAGGAAAGGGAGGAGAGAGTAGAGGGAGCGGAGAGAGAAGAGGAGGAAGAGGAAGTAAAAGGAGAAATTTGAAGAGGATTTGGAAGGAAGGGAGGAGAGTCGGTGTTTTGATGGTGTTGGGATTGGGGTCGTCGAGGTGTATGGGTAGGGTCTGGATTTGGAAGGGGTGGCTGAGGAGATGGAGGTGAAGGTAGTGGTGGCGGTTCGTGGAGGGACGGATAGGCGGTTAGGACGGTGCTGATGGTGATGGTGGTGGTGGTCGGCCATGGCGGCGACTAGTGGTCTCTTGAAGTGGTGGTGTTGACTGTTTTTCTTGAAAAACAACTACTGTGGGAGGAGGAGGAAACTGAGTGTGTAATTTAAATATTATTTCAAGACAAATATTCAAAATATAGAATTCTATATAAATTGCAATTATAATAAAAAAGTCTTTGGGAGAAGTGCCCGTCATCAGGTAAATATTATTTTTTAAAGGATTTATAGGTTAAAAATATATTGAAATAATATATATGTTTTTATTTTTTAAAATTTATTTTTTATATCTGAAAATAATCATAAAATAAAAAAATTAATTTAAAACTAAAAAAATTATTTTTTTAAAATATAGTTGGACCACAATATCAGATACCACCTAAAACTCTCAATCTCTTACAATAACGATGATTAGAGTATAATTATTAAACTCAATCCGATATTGAGGTAGGGAGCTAGGTCACAAGTTGTATGAATTGATCTAAGTCAACTTAAAAAAAAATAATATTTGAAATTTTAATATTTTATATAAAAAATTTTGAAACAATATAAATATACATTATAAAAATAAAAAATTAATAAGTTATCAATGTATATTAACATACGCTATAAAATAATATTTTATATATAAACATAGGTTATATATAATTATTTTATATTAAAAAATTAATAAAAAGTTTCAGATTATAAAAAAAAAATATGTGAAAAGGTAAGTGTTTATAAATTAAATAAATATTTTTAAAAATTTATTTAAAAAATCTCCATTGGGTCTTCCAAGTTTAGGTTAACCCGATATAAAATAATTTACTGGCAAATCTATATAGAAGTAGTTGGTTAGTGGTGGATGAACCTCTCGTTCCATCCAATAGGCAGTGAAATGTTTTACTGACAAATCTAGATAAAGAAAAAAAACCGAGTATGTGTAAAAAACAATTATTATTAATAGATACGAGTTATTTTGGGGTGGGACCATGCGAAATTACACTTGTATAATCCTCAGGAAGCTCAATCTCACTGATCTAATAACATCCAGGCTTCACTATGAAAGTTTTATTCATGGTATGCATATTTCGCAATCCTAAGCCTCCTTTCGCTTTCGGCTGACAGAATCTTCTATTTAATTATTTTCCTTGGATTCTTACCATTAAAATTTTATTTTTATATTAAATATTTTTTTAATTGTTATTCCTACCTTTTCTTATCTCTTTTTAATTGGAATTATTTTTTAGTTTCATTTATTATGATTTGATTTTTTTTGTTTTTTTTAAATCTATATTTTTTAAATTGTTTTTTCTAATTATTTTTTTCCATGTTTATTCCTAATTATTTTGGTTAGTTTAAAATTTTACGTTATTATTTTTTTTAATTTACATTTTACATTGTGATTTGATTTTATGATATGTGTTATAAATTTTAAAGGTTGGACCAGTTTGTTTCAGTTATTTTTAAAAAATTCATTTATCATCATTGAGTTCGTTGAAAATTGATTTTCTTTGTTTTTTTATATTTTGAATATTTTGTAAATTTTTTTTTAATTTTGCCTTTCAATACAATATTTTTTATATTTAAGGTTTCACATGATACTACTCGCGGGTTTAGACAAAACTACTTGGTTTTACTAGTGCTTTATTTTTTATGATTTTATTATTTTACAATTTGATAGATAAAGTTTGATAATCATTATTTCTTTTAGTTTTTTTTTATTATTATATCGAATCATTGATTTATTTTGCTCTGAATACAGTGATAGTATTTGACATCATTTTTTTCAACTGCAAAGAAATTATCCTGGTGCGCGGTGAATCCGAGCCATCAATTTCTAGTATTTTACCTATTCATATTCAGTTTGGGATTCATTTAATGGTCCCACGTCATCATTTCATTCACGTGCCTGTTTTTACTTGAATCACTTGTGTCATCCACACCTATACAAACTTACACGTGTTTATCCACAACAGAAACACGTAAGAAATAATTTTTAGCAGCGTAGGCAGGGCAGGGATTAAAGAAAAAACTAGAAGAAAGAAAGAGCAGGCACATTCCTCGTCGTTCTAGCAGCGTCTATGTTTTTACTTTAAGACACGTTGCAAGGTTGAGCCATTTTACCACATGCACATGGGGTGTCTGGATCGCGTCTCCGAACTCTGTCACTGGCCCCGTGATAGCACGGGACTCAGAAAACGCGAGCCATTAGAGGTATATTTACTACTCAGATCTTTATGATACGAAATGATGAAATACCCCCTTCATATTTATTATGTCTTTCTTCTGTATCCAGTCTACTTCCAATTTTATTATTACTGCTTGAACGGCCTGCTTACTTAGGAAAGGCTAGAATGTCTGTTTTACAATGTCTAATAGAAGGTTTTCGTGTCCTGGTAGGGCTTTCATGTAGAATTATTTTGATTAATTACCATCATGTATGTCCTGTCTTGTGCTGGTACAGACAGTGGAGATTAAAGTGAAAATGGATTGTGAAGGGTGTGAGACGAAGGTGAGAAACTCAGTGACAGGGATGAAAGGAGTGATCCAAGTAGAAGTGGACCGCAAACTACAGAAACTGACGGTGACCGGATACGTGGACCCGGACGAGGTCTTGCACCGTGTGAGGTATAGAACGGGAAAGAAAGCTGAGTTCTGGCCGTATGTGCCGGCTGAGGTAGTCCCTCTCCCATACTCCCCTGGAGTGTATGATAAGAAAGCCCCACCTGGGTACGTCCGAAATCCGCTTCTGCTCGAGGACCCGCAGGCCTCTTCTATTGCAAGTGCCAGTTCTTTCGAGGTGAAGACCACTACAGCTTTCAGTGATGATAATCCAAATGCTTGTGTGATAATGTGATTAATTGCATGTTGTGATATAGTCAATCTGGGCTGTGATCGACGAGCAGTGTTGTGTGGTGTGTGTGAAATAGGTGTAAAATTTTCGTGGAAGAGTTTATGTTACCGTTAACCCTACCAAAATTTCTTTTTGAAAAATTACCTTCCCTTATTATTTTTCAAGGTTGCCAATTGTGAATTGTGTTTAATTGATAAAATTTGATGATAAGGTTGTATAATTGATGATTTTTCTGTAGTGCCGGGGCATTTTTTTCTTTTAATAAAATAAAAAAATATATTTTATTTTTCAAACTATTTTTTAATTTGAAAATTCATTAAAATAATAATTTTTTTACTTTTAAAAAATTTATTTTTGATATTACATCAAAACAATTCAATCATAAAAAAATTATTTGAGTAAAGAGGAGAAAAAATAAAGAAAACAGAAACATAGAATTTACATAAAAAAGTCATTGAAATTATTAATGTAACACACTGCATCTACAACTCTGTTATATCTTTCGTATTTTTTTTTTATAATCCGTGTAGGATCAAACAAAACATTTTCATGAGAAAGAAAGAGACGACTTAAAAAATAAATTAGCTGTTAATAACACTATTCACACATTTTTACCTCCAAATACACATTCACAGGCTATACAAACCCATTTATTCTAGTTTTGCCACAAGCTATTATGCTGCGAATAGCAAATTAGGACAGCAGGACTGCACATGAAGGCTTGCACTACAATGGCCAGGCCTGGTCCAATGTGGAGCCCTAAACTAGCAAAATCAGAGGATTGACATGAAACATAAAAAGCCAAGTTGATACTTGCAAATTCCCCCATCCTTAGCTCTCTCTTGGGTTATTAGCCTTTTTGCGTCCCTTGGGACCCTTCCCTGAAGACGATTCCACTGATATTGGTAATACAGTTCCATCCTTCAATTCATTTGGTATAGATAGCTGCTGCTCCACTTTCTTCCCTGCTTCGAGGGACATCATCAAGTCCCTAAGCTGCACGTGCATGGAAATATAGAAATGATAATCGAGATTTGCAGATCCGTCTGCCTTGTCTATGGTAAGAACAGGATACGAGGGATGTCCAAAAATAAAAATAATCACCTGTTCTTCCAAGTCCTGAATTTTATCGTCCTTTATTTTCAAACCCACTTTCTCCCTGAAAAGAAATTGAAGGCGATACCAACAAATTATAGTTCGATTGGAATATAGGAATTCAAGATGTTTCGATATTTACATTGCCCGCAGAAAAAAAAAGTAGGAAATGGAACCGAGTACGGACTGAGGTGACCTACAGCAAGGCCATAACTGTTGATAGTTTACAGCTTTCCTTACCAATCCACCTAGCATTTCAGCACTGCCATTGTTTCAAATATGGCCAACATAGAAAAATGTAAAATAGGAGCTAATGTATAGAGAATTTTTAAAACATGGACAACATCTATTGTTAACCCAACAGCAGAGACTTAAAAACTAACTTTAACTTTCACATCACACGTATTGTAAAAGAACATTAGGTGAATACGATGCAATAAAGCAAAGTCCAGACACAGGATGAAGGCTTTTTTTATAAACCAAACATACCTCTCTTCGATTTCCGATATCTTTGCTTTCCATATCTCCTGATTTTTCACTAGATTCTCATTGAGCTTCAAGAAGAGAGAAAAAAAAAAGGTGATAATTAACAAACATAAGAAGTAAACAAAGGATTTGTACTTGGTATTGGAAATATATCTCTGACAATGATACAGAGACAAAATTACATTTCCAATCATCCTAACTGAAGAGATCAGAAAAATCCTATATAAGCCCAATTGCACACCAGATACTGACTCACATCATCAAGAAACTTCTTCTCTTTTATACATCTATCCAGCTTGGCCTGCAACTTCTGCAGTTTTTGAGCAATAGCCTTCTTAACAGCTTCAGAAATTTCTCTTTCAGTTTCTTCTTTGACTTCTTCGAGCAAAGTATCAAAATACTATGAAAAGAAGATATATTACTCCAGAGTACTGAAAAAAGCCCCGCGTAAAGCATAATATGTAACAGACCAAAAGGCACGGTCAAAGTAGACACAATGGCCACATCATAATGAAAATTCCGTTGCATCTCCAGTATAGGCTCAAAAAGATAGTTCATTCAATATGGAAATGCGGAAGAATGCACTTACAAGCTTTTGGTTCTCAAGCTGGGTGGCAAGGAGTTCATTGTACTCATTGACAATCTGTAATAAATTTAAATAAGATTATTTGAACAAAAGAGCGGGAAAAATTACAAGTATGTTTTCTAAGCAACATGGTACACATTACTGCTTCAACTTTGCTTTTCAAAAGAGCCTCGCTAACTCCAGAGTCTGCACACTTACAACCTCCACAACCATCATAAGCATGCACACAGTGGGAATTCAACTCAACTAACTTCCCATCAGTTTTTGATTGAATCAGTCGGTGAACATAATTGTCACCAACATAATCCCAAACACGCTGTGTGTCCAATTCAAGTGAATAACAGTGTTGTGTTTCTTTCCAATGTCGTATAGCATGTCCTCCTTTATACCTGCACCAGTTTTTCTTGTTCAAAGAATGACAGACTGAAGGACATGGTGAAAAGAATAAAAAAACATAAATCACTCCAGACATAAGAGAAAACTGAAATCGTTACCTGCCACAGCCAACAAAACCACATAAAACACAAATCCATAGATTCTCAGAAGTTTGACATACAAAACAAATTGATTTCTCAGGTTGTTGCTGGCAATATCGGCAAACCTGAAAGTGACATGTAAATAGCTGGTTAGCAAACTTCCACGTATTTTTTCCTTCTAATTTCATTTGGAAACTTTATAAAAACCACAGCAACAATAATGAATGCAGAAGCAAATCCTAACAATAAAGAACTGCAGCCACACAAGTCTACTGGCTAAGCAAGCTTAACCCCCCAATCTAAAGTTAGCATAAGCAAATGGTAGTAGAAAAGCTATACGGAATGGGGAAAACAAATCTGCTTATGCATTTTCTATAGAATCCACTATGTCATATTATTTACTAAAATTGGCTATCATATAATTAATTAAAATTACCAAATTCTTAGAAATAAAACTTATATTAGATGAATAAGAAGAAATGGAAGATTATAGAAAATCAAATCAACAAGGGACATAGAAACAAAAGGCCATGGATTAGAATTTTGGAGGAACCAATAATACTTGTGGAAAATTGTACAAGCCAAGCAGATAGCCATTGTAATTAGGATTTTAAGCTTCTGGAATCCAAAATTTGCCAAAGTCTCAGCAAATGATGCATTTCTGTCAATAAGTGATTTTAGACATTAGTGGCCAAAACTACTGCTTCAACCATAGCATTGCCTAAGAACAACAACAAAGATGCCAGGCAAGGCTTGCCAAAGTCTCAGCAAATGATGCATTTCTGTCAATAAGTGATTTTAGACATTAGTGGCCAAAACTACTGCTTCAACCATAGCATTGCCTAAGAACAACAACAAAGATGCCAGGCAAGGCTCTTAGCATCAGTTGAACTTCTTGATTCAGTAGGTGGTGAGTGACCAAATGAAGTTTCAGCTAGACTATGATGAGCTCAGAAATCATCACATGATTATTTTTCATAATTATCAAAATTTAGCCCTAACTTTTACAACCCTTTATTTCTCATATTTTTCCAATCCATGAATTTGCGTGTAAAAAATGAATGACTGGTAACTTTCACAACTGCCACCAAATACAGTGCCAAAGGAATTGAAATATTTGTTTCCAGATCAAACATAGCATGATGTTTTAAAATTTTGGATTATATCCAGTACCAGCTTGCCTCTTCAGTGACAACAAAAAAAAAAGGAAATAAAAGTTTTAGGGCACTTGAATCATTGGTACTATGTTGCAGGTTTGCGAATTCTTCTATATTAAACTACAAAAGTATGGCAGGTGACAACTCATACAAACAACAAATGCCAGTAAGACAACATGTAATCTAATGATTTACAATTTACAATATACAAACAGCATATTCAAGGGTTTCAGAGCATGAAATCAAAACCTATGTTACTGATTAAACCATAAAATGATGATTGAATAATAAAACGATGTTATAAGACTCATCTGTAATTCATCTCTAAGAATTTGGATACTATGACATGCTACAACACATAAAAAAGACATATCAGGAAAACAGCATTTACTCTGACAAATTACATTACATAAACAATATAGAAACTAGGTAGGATTTGGAAGAACTTCTAGCCTGGGCATCAAGTATAGTCAGTGCATGCAATGATAGAGGAACAGCTAAAGACCTTACATAAGTCATTACATGTCAAACTTAAATGTGCTTTCAGGCGTTAATTGTTGAAATACAATCCATGAGATATCTTGACACAAAGTATCCAAAAGAAAGTGGTTGATTTTCAAGTACTCTTGAGGTACACTTAAAAAACCCAAAATACTTCACCAAATAGGAACGGGTTAGTTACTCTCAAGTCATAGGAATAAAAGGATTTGAACCCACCAAAGGTTTAAAATATTTCCTAATCATTCTACTTTCAAACTGCCCACGGACCTTACACAAGCACAAGCAGCACATAAATAAAGTGTAAGAAAAATCAGCATTTGGAACTTTTAGCTTAGGGATCACCATAGTTAGTGCATTCACAGATAGAGCAGCACCAAATGACCTTACATGAGTTTTTACGTATCTAATAATTTGCTTTTGGCATTAATCGATCAACAATCAAGGGGATATCTTGACAAACTGTATCCAATAGAGAGTGGGTGATTTTCAAGTCCTTTTGACGTCCACTAAAAGGACCCAAGAATACTTCATCAAATGAGAACAAGTTAGTTGCATCTCAAGTCACAGAATTGATACGATTTGAATACTAAATGTTAAAATATTCTCATCACTTTACTTTCAAACTGGCCCTGTAACTTGCACGTGCACAAGCAGCACATAAATACAGCGCAAGAAAAATCAGAATTACTCACCGGACAAGAAGAATCAGTCCATTTTGAAATGCAAGAGCAGTGGAAAGAATGATTACATATAGTTGTGAGAATTCCACCCATGTCTTGGTCTAGCCTCTCTGCATCATGAAGAATTAGTACCATAACCCACAACATATTTTAGTGTTGACACTACCCGCACTATGCTGCGGGTTGGGTATATTTTTTTTTTTTTCAGACTTAAAAAAAAAACAAGGATATTAGGAAGTCAAAAATGTAATGCATGTTGGTCGAAACACTTTTAAAATACATAAATGTTGACGCATTGGATGACATGTTTTTTTTTAAAAATGGTCGAAGCACATCAAATCAATCCATGTCAACCATGGTTAACTTGTGAAAACCGTGATGTGGGATATGAGATTGCGATAAAATTATGGAACCCATGTCAAAACAAATTATGAAGCCCAGTTATAATGAACCAAATATTGAAGGTTGAAAGTGGGAAAAAAATAAATTCAAAAAAAGGACCCAAATAAACTTATATAGGTGGTCAGCACAACGTTGTTGGTCGGGGCAAATTTTTTTGGACGGAAGAAGAAAAAAGTTAAGATGATGCTAGAATTTCTCAAAAGACAAATTTGGATAATTTTATAATATAAGAAAAAAAGCAACTTTAATTTAATAACATGAAAAACCAAGCAAACCGGGTGAATCTCCTTAACCTAGGTTGCTCTTCCAAAATCGTAACTTGTGAAATCTCAAACCCGGCTCAATCAAGAAGCCTAATTCTCAACCAATTTAATGTTGAAAGATAGAATATATATATATAAAAAAAAAAACAATCTAAAAAACTCATCAAGGTAGAAAAAAAAAACAATAAAAAGAATGATGAACAAACTTGATAGGAAAAAAAATGAAGTACAATGGAATCGCAAAAATAAAATAAATTTTATAAATCATCTTAAATAAATAAAAAACTAGCAAACAAAAGAAAAGAGATCAAATTTGAGAGATGAAAAAATTGAAGGAGAATGAAATTGAAAATAATTTTCAATTTGAAATATTTTTTTCAAATAAAAAATTGCAATTAAGAGAATAATGACCACATCTGAAGGGAAAAGAAATTGAAGGATTGTTGTGAATTCTTTGAGGGGCAGCATAGAATGAGGTGGAGGAGAGAGAAAAAAAATCAAAATGGTGTCAAACCAGATGGAATCACCATGCATGCACCGCCTAGGGAGGAAAAGGACCCCGATAAGAATCTAATGCGGTGGTGAAACAAACGGTTTCGACCAACGGAGACAGCCGCACCCGCCGCTTAAAGGCAACGAAATGACTAACACGTGTAACACACGTATACGCAGCTTTTTTGTTTTTTCGTTTATTTTATTTATCAAAATATGACATTGCTCCTAGGACCAAGTAATTGTTACTAAAAAAACCATTATGAAATTACGAATAAGCCCCTACATTCTTGCTTTTAGAATTTCGAATTTAAGGGCAATAAAGTCATTATATTGTGCTTAAAAAAGTAAAATATCAAAAATACCCCTAGACCATAGTTAAGTGTTTTTTTTTTCTTTTAAGGGTAATCAAATAATTTAATTGTGTAAAAAATTGTGGAAAGATTGAGATGCCCCTTAACAATTCAAGAATAACAAATAGACCCCATGAAAAGACCATTTAACCTCCAAAGGTTAGTGAATCCAATTGTGTTGGTTAACGGCAAAAAAGTAATTTCAATATGGCAATGAATAGTTTTTTTGTGTCTAGGTATACATTGTTTTTCCCATGTGATTTAGAGTTTTTGTTAATATTACAATATCATGTGTTAGTTTCATTTTGGATAGCATATCCAAAATAACAAACAAGCTTAGCAAACACAAAAATATTCTCCATTGTCTCATTGAACTTATAATAAGTTTGGAATCACAAATTCCTTGAGCATCCAAAGCTAGGCTAGAAAATGTAGTTGCTTATATAACATAAACCTTCATGTCTTAGAATTTCAAGATAGAATTGAGGAGAATGAAAAGAAGAAAAGACATGAAAATGAGCAAGAAAGCCATTTCCAGCCATTGGATCTCAAATTACTAGTATAACTCATAGTAGCATATCAAACAATAGTTCAGGTTGTCTAATTATCTTAGTGGAGGTAAATTGGAAGGCAGATAAAGAGTAAATTCTAAAGCGAAAGAACCCATGTGAAGGTCTATCTTTGACTTATCCACTTGCTTTCTATGTATGTACCTTACCTGCTTGATTACATCAAGTTATGATCTAGTACATTCTTTTTAGGACCACCACTAGGAGCAGTGTTTTGCAGAAATTGGAATCAAAATAGAACACAAGTGGGAAAAATAAAAATACTTGACAACTATTTGGACCATGCAACATGGACAGAATTTTTCATGACCTCTCACAACCTAATTAATGCCTCCATCACAACTTAACACCAACCCTCTCTCATTCTCTCCCAGTAAACATCAGAATTAATTTATAGAGAAGAATATGTTCATCAGAAATCCCTTTAGCCACTGAACTCTAAGAAAAAGGTCATGGGGTAAATTTTAAAATGTATTCATGATTAAACAAAGACCATGCAGCACTCAATAGATGTATGGTCCACTAAGCAAAGAGATTACCGCTTCCAAAGTATATGAACAAGAAAAAAGGACAGATGATACTTTTAATAAAGTTTATCTGCTTTTCTAGCAATCTTATCTCTTATTGAGAATGCCTTTATGATGTCCTATACCATCCATCTAATTTCTATAATTCTTTCAAATTCCATTCCAAAATATGAAGCATTCTCAAAGAATAGCTTTACAATGATAACCAAACATACCAAGACAAACTGGACAAGAAGGCTGCTCAGTTGTGCTTGTTGGAGATGGCTTTGTGTGTTCAAGTGAACCACTGTAACCAGTGAACTGGACATCAACAGTGAAAAGCACCCGGCAAACTTCCTCCTGTAGAAATATTAAAATGACTCAGTAATAATACAATGAGATAACTGATTTCAAGAAATAAATAAATAATGATAGCAACAGGATAGAAATTGTTAAAGAAAAGGATGCTTACCTCCAAAGAATTGAATTGTCTACCATTAAAATGAAGATAGAATTTATCAGTGGAGTCTTGAGTATCAAATCTTATAAGAATACTATAACGATCCTCCATTCCATCTAACCTAGCATTCATTGCAACAAATCAGTACTTTGACACAATAGAAGAATTATTTTTTTCAATAATTATTGAAGTCATTAATATTACCTAACAATTCGCATCTCCAGAATGTGGTGAATGAAAGAAGCACAAAACTGGCAGAAGTCAGCATAAGTCATGTGGTTTGGCACTCCAACCACTGCCACTAGAGGTTTCCTTTCAACCTATACCATTATCAACCAAATTGAAAACCATTAATCACATCATCAAAATCAAACACACAAACAAACATAAACTGATAGCATGGTATACAGGGAGATCTGAAATGCCATTGTTGGAGAAAAGGTGCATAACGCCTCGTGTCTCTTCGATCCTAGGGTTTCCAGAGGAGAAGGGAAATGCCTCATTAGTTGACAATGATGATTCCTCGGCTGTTGGTTGCCAGAAGTGGTCCTCCAGTGTGGCCCCGCTGACTGCAGCAGCGCTTGAACTAGGTGACATGCCTGTTGAAAACATTAAAAACTGGAGTAGTCATCATCAACCATCAACCTAAAACTAAAACATTAAAAAATTACCCAAAAAAGAACATATAACAGCCGCGCATAGCTCAAAATCAATTAAAAACCTCAACTTTTTACGAATTTTAACCAAAATATCAGGCACTAGAGGCTCAAAACAACATTGCCTCCACATTGATCACATGAACTCATGTATTTTAAGCAATGATCATGGTACTATGAAGAAAACCAGAACCTCATGTCCCTCCATTTCCATAAAAAAAAACACCAATATAAGCAGATTTATTCCAAACAAAACAAAAAAATCAGCACATTTTGGCATGCTAAGCAGACTTCAAGAACCCAAACCCTGGCTATCATAGTTTCCATGCTAAGCAACCTAGGCACTATCAAAGCCTGACACAGACTAATTAAAACTCAAACCTTTTGCATTGTAAAAATAAAATAAAATCAGAGGCATGTCCTCCACTCAAAGTCCCAGCCCTTGGCTCCTTAGCAGAAACCCAACTTCATATGCTTAACAGAATATATATATATAACTTTCGACACCCAGAATCGCACAAAGAACACGACCTCTCAATTCGATCCTCCACGAGGACCAGTTCCATGTATTTAATAGAAAAATCACACCATGTATGGGAAACATTAAAATAGTTTTGCAAACATTTCAGACCCTTCTAAGTCCTATAAGAGTTCCCATCATGTATCAAACGGAACCTAAACATGCATTTAAATACATCAAGAAAATTCAAAACAGAGACACATATGAACTCGTGTATTTTAAGCAAAGGAGATACCTCCTAAGACCGACTCTGATAGCCTTAACCAACTCAACAGCCTTCGTGAAACCTGGTTGGTTTGATCCCAAAGAGACTTGAGAGCTGTTTGGAGATGCTACCGGTACTGGATCGTGGCTGTGGGAAGAGTTGATGTCGAAGCTGGTGATGGTATGGCAGCGGATTGCTGGAGGTGCGTGGTGGTGATCGTGTGTTGTCTCTCTTGAAGCAGGAGAGGGAGACGGTGGAGAGAGAAGATGGGTGGTGATGTTGTGGTGAAGGTGTCTGTTGATTGGGTCAGATGGCGGTGGTTTTTAATATTAACTCCGGCGAGGGGACATAACACGGGTAGAACTATGGAGACGAGATAGTACGAGACGGCACGTGGAGGGCGAGGTCGTTTTGTATATGGTTCGGTTTACAATTACGTGACATAAAATTTTATCTTTACTCTAGCAAGATTGAACAAAATTAAAACAATATATATTACAATTACACGTGCTTTTCTAGTGTGTGTGTTTTTAAAGGAAAAAAAACTCAATCATAAATTAAAATATTTATACACATATCTAATTATCTAAATTAATATTTAATAAAAAAATAACTAAGATTAAAATATTTAATCTTACAATATAAATCATGTATTATAAAACAACTCGAAAACAAATTCTGAAAAAAAAATCATTAATGAAAGCTAATTGAATCAAATGGTGAAGTTCAACTATAAAACAATTCGAAAACAAATGACAAAACTAAAAAGTTAATTAATCTAAAAAAATAAATTTGAGTCAACTCGAGTTATTTCACTAACATGCAACCATGGATACAGGATTGAAATAACCATATAGAAAGTTAAGTGAAAAAACAAAAGCATTGAACTAATTCTGAAAAAAAATAAATATTAAATGATAAAATTAAAAAAAATATATCTAAAAAAATAAAGTCAACTTATGTTAACTTTCAAAACTCTTGATTGTGGTTATGAGATCGAACTAGCCATGTTAAAGGTAAACTCATAAAAACAACGAAACAAAATTCTTAATAAAAAAAATATTGAGATATAAAATTGAAAAAAATAACAAAAAAATATAAGTCAAACTAGATTAACATGTCAACCCTGTGATAAAGGGCATAAAATTAGAATAACTCCATGAAAATAAAAGAAAAAAACACGAAGACTAATTTTTTTTAAAATCAAATATTGAATAATGATATATATATATATATATATATAAAGATTTAAAAAGACTAAAGCCACCCTATATTAACTTTTAAAACTCATATAATAATAAAAAATTTATAAATTTTTTTTGGACGTGAAGAACAAATCACATGACACTCCCGACAACTTTTCCTTTTATATAAATTCTTTATATTTATCAAAAGATTAAGTTGCCTCTAATTTAACATGGGTATAATAAAATACCAAATTAAAAATACAAAAAAGGTCATAAAAAAAAAGTATCATTTAATTTGCTTTTTAAGACAGTTAAGTAATTCTATTCTGCTTAAAAAAATAAAATTATCTTAAAGGTCCCTTGATGTAAGTTAATGTTTTTATCTTTTAATGTTAATTCAATCATTATGTTGTTCATAATAAAATTTAAAAGTCAAATTTGACCCCAATAGATTTGCCAATGATAAATGTGTCCCTGTGAATATCTAGGTAAGTGAGGGGATAATTTAGGAAAAATATTGTTTATTGCAATGATACTTTCCTGCATAATTTAGTTTATGTTAATCAATTATCAATTTAATCAAAACATTATATTGTTAAAAACATTGTTCATATAGCAAACCACCACGACTCTATTTTTTTCATTTCATTTTTTTTATTAGATTTTTTTTTCAACAACCTCAACTCTATGTTTTCATTCAAGTCCTTTTTTTTATCAAGTATTTTTAATTCAAGTATTCTTTTTAAATTAAGTCCTATTGCTTCCCATTTAACAAACTTCAACCTTTTTTCATCATTCATATATTTTTCTACAGGTTATTTTTACTTTTTATTTAACAATTATAATGTGGTTTTACAAAATTAATACTCCATAAATTATAAAATGGTATTTGAAATTATAAACACAAAGGCAATGCAAGATGGAAAAAATATTAAAAAAATAATAGAATTAAAACATAAAAAAAAACACAATTCACTTGTAAAATTAATCTCAATGTTTTCCTTTTTTTTTTCTTTTTATCACTTAACTTTTTTAACTCATAGTTTAAACCTTTGACATTAAGTTGATTAAAGATTAAGTTTGATATTTTATTTTGATTGGCTTTATATCATACTCTCACAATGTTAATTATAAACTTCAACATTAAGTTAATGCTCTATTTGACCCAAAAAAAATACATTATATTCATTAAAACCAATTAAAACTTTTCCGATCCAATTTCAAAATATAAAAAATATTTAAACTTTTCTTTCTAATAAATAATGTATCTATCTCAACTTTCCAACTCAATTTTTATTGTAATCAATTGATTTATTATTATTTATTGGTATATATAATTTTTAATTAATTTTATTGGACATATGTATAAACTTTTTAGTTTGTAGTCAACAATTTTTAATGGAAAAAAATGTTAACAAAGCCAACATGCTTTTTTGAGTTGAGAAAAAAAATTATTTATCTTGTAGCGTAGTGCGGGGGAATGAAACTGGTTTAGACCTTGTTTGTTTTTGTGTTTTTAAAAAATTTTATTTATTTATTATTTATTTATTTGCTTTAAATTAATAGTTTTTTAGTGTTTTCAGATTATTTTGATGCACTGATATTAAAAATAATTTTTAAAAATAAAAAAAATATTATTTTAGTGTATTTCTAAGTAAAAAATATTTTGAAAAGCAAGCACAAGCACAACCACACTCCCAAACGGTAAATTATTCTTATAAACACTCTTGTTTATTCAAAAATTAAAACATTGATATGAAGTTTTTTAAAGAAAATTGTATATATTATATATGTTTTTTTACTAGTCTTAATAATTGTTTTTGTGTATCCTATATTTTTTCATTGAATAATGTTCTTCAATTTAATATAATATAATATAATAGTATATAAACACAAATTAAAAGATTACAAAAACAAGTCATGTATTATAATTGTTAAGAAAATCTCATAAAAAACATAAACATGTAATATTTATTTTATTTTTTCTGAATAAGATAAATAACAGAAAAAAAAGATAACATAAAAATAACAACTATTACAAAAAATTAGAAAATAATAAACAAAAGAAAACTAAAATAAAAATTATGGGGCTTGAAGCCAAGCCCTAGCATGAAAATTTAGGGTTACGACAAAAACATTTTCTTCTGTGTTACCATCAAAATTTAGGGTGTTTGCATTGAATTTCAGCATGCTTCTGTAAAATTGTTAAAACAACTTCAATTTCTCATCGTTTTCATCAAAATACACATCGAAACAATTCTATAGGCTTTATAGCCATAAATATGAGCTAAAAAATCATTTTTTTCCTTTTCTTTTCTATAAATATTTATATTTTTTTACTTATTCATTTATTAAGAAAATCTAACGGTACAAAATATTTATACATAATCAATACCCAAGATTGTTCAGTAAAGGAGGAGTTTGATTTTAAAAAGAAAATTAACAAGAATAAAGTTGAGAAAAAAATTATTAAAATTTTCATCTTTCTCTTTGTCCCACAGCCCCCTAAAAATAGACATAAATTTCATTCATTTTGATCCCAAGACAGATATAATTTTCAATTTTGTCCTCATCTCCATTAACCAAACATGATATTTTTCTATCTTGTAAATGTCCATTACCTTAAGCTATGTTTATTGTATGTAAAATTTACCTTTGTGAAATATTTTCTTCACCTTCTAATGTTTGACTCACTTTGAAAAAAATTGATCAACTAAAAATATTTTGGGTAAAAGTAAAAACAAAGTTGAATTAAATAAAAATAATGTCTAGATGAAAATATTTTTTTCATTATACCATATAGTTTTTCCTTTTAGCATTATTTTTCATATATACCAAAATAATACATTTTTCATGTAAAATATATTAATATAAAATACATTAAAAATAACAAGTTATTTTAGATAAAATCATAGAAAGTCACACAAAAGTGGAACGAGAAGAAAAGTTGACAAACTTCAAACAAAAGGACTAGATTGAGAATTGTACGAAGAAGGACGGGACCCAATCGATACATATTATAGTTTAGGATCACAATCGATAAAAATGTATACGATAGGGACTAAATGAGGTTCCTCTGTAGAAAATATTTAAATGACGTGGAGAATCATAAGCCGTTGATCTTTAGCAGTAGCCAAACGTGTACCTAAAGAGATTTCGCAGATCCAAAAAACAAAAAAATGAAACACTTGACAGTCGGTTGAGACTTGAGAAGTCAAAACCAAACCTCGATAAAATTTATAAAGATCGTTTTAGAGAGAGAGTGTTTTTTGGAGAGAGAAAAGAAAATGATCGCAGACGGAGTGGAAAACGAAGAGAAATGGTTAGCGGCAGGGATCGCTGGCCTTCAACAAAACGCTTTTTACATGCATCGCGCTCTGGTAAAACCCTAACTTATCACATACATGTTTGTTTATCGAGAAAACTTGAGAGAAATTGATTAAATTAGTCTAAAACAGGGTGCAATTGAGTGAATTAATAGTTGAATTTTGGTTCAGGATTCGAATAATTTAAGAGATGCTTTGAAGTACTCAGCGCAGATGTTATCGGAGTTACGGACTTCGAAGCTTTCTCCTCATAAGTATTATGAATTATGTAAGCAATTCAAATATTCAAGATCTTGAGATCTATTTTTCAAGGATTGGAAACGAGAGAAACTGTGCGTGATTTGTGTGTTTTTGTTATTGACTTCCTTAGATATGAGAGCATTTGATGAATTGAGGAAGCTGGAGATGTTTTTTAAAGAAGAGGCGCGGCGTGGGTGTTCAATTATTGATTTGTATGAACTTGTGCAGCATGCTGGTAACATCTTGCCGAGATTGTAAGTGTCAATGTCACAATTGATCTGCTTTTGTATTTTTGGTTAGTTTTTGATTGATGAACTGTCATTGAAAGCTTAGGGTTTCAGATGTTACTTGCTAAATTATTTAAATTGAATCTGTTGCTTAAACGATCAGAGAGAATTGAATCTGTTGCTTAAACCATCAGAGAGAAGCGATGTAGTTTAAACATTAAGTCATGGAGTTTCAGTAGTAGCTTGTTGCTAGTATGTGCTCGATACATGGGTGTCATGCAAACATGAATTTCAAACCAGAGGGTTATGCATTTTTAATAGGTTCCTCGATGCCTTTAAGGTTTATTCTGTTATCCTCCATGAATGAGTATATTAGCCAACAACAAACTCATTAATAGCTTCCCCACAATGTGAAAATACTTGAGAGCTATAACTTGATAGATTTGCCTGATGTAGTTATATTGTCGATTTAGTTAGGAGGGGAAGTCCTTAAGCAGAAAATTATGCAATTCCTTTAAGTCTTTAACAACTAAATTGATATCTTTAGATGAAGACCATTTGTTCTGTCTGTGCTGTTTCTTTCGTTTGCGTGTCTGATATTTTTGAAGTAGAAAATGTATTTTGTAAGTTTGAACATGAAGGTAGCAGATATTTTGGAAGTGAGAACTTAGAAAACTGAAAATGTTTACTGAAAATGACAATGAAGCTTCTCAATTGTAACTTCATAATTTCTCTTTTTGTGTCTGTGTGCTTATTGGTTTCTGCTAGCAATGAGTATCTTTGATCATACCAGTTCGTCCTCTTGTTAATGAACTCTGCCAAGCTATTTGGAGTCTGCTGCAAGGATACTTTTTTTTCATTTCTGCTCTCACTATAGAGATGTCAGTCAGTCACGTAAATTATCAGTGTTTGTGTATGCATTTTTTTGTGCTTTACTGCAATCTTTTGTCCTTCCAGGTATCTCCTATGTACTGTAGGATCTGTATACATTAAATCTAAAGAAGCTCCTGCAAAAGATGTTCTTAAAGATCTTGTTGAAATGTGTCGCGGCATTCAGCATCCTGTACGTGGCCTCTTCTTAAGGAGTTACCTTTCTCAAGTCAGTAGGGATAAATTACCTGATATCGGTTCAGAGTATGAAGGGTAAGGATATGAGATGATCGTTATGGGTTCCATTTAATTTTAGGAGAAAGGCATTTATTTATGTGGTTATAGAGAGCAAATTTGGTGGTCTGGAGACCATTGTGGCTGGTTGGGCTTGACTTTGATCAGGTCATAGCTAATACTTGAAAGTGGATCTGCCTATCTGAGGTGACGGCTGGAGCCAGGGTGACCAGATCCTCAATGAACTATGCATCCATCTTTACTTGCATTGAGATTATACAAAATGAATAGCTATATAAGTCTTTTGTTTGCTCTTATAATGGTGGCATCCAAACACTTTAATTCAAGTTACTGACCATAAGCTGATGGAAAGTATTCTTGTCAGTTTTGTTGTTTCCCCATGATCCTGTTGGTGGATTGGTTTTGGAACTGACTAAAATGAGTTGCTTCCTGAACCCCTGCAGAGATGCTGACACGGTTGTGGATGCTGTGGAATTTGTTCTGCAAAATTTCACTGAGATGAACAAGCTATGGGTGCGAATGCAACATCAGGTTGGTTGAAATATATGTGACTACCTGCTCTCATGTTCAGCATGCATGTGCAATGCTTGCATGTCATAAAGGTAAAATGTATCATGAGGGCATGATTTCTGGTCATGCAGGTCTTATAGTGCTTATGAATCATTCATACTCTTTGCTGATCATGAGTTGAGGCTTGGTATCGGGCTTTCTGGTCTGCAGGGACCTGCCCGGGAAAAGGAGAAGCGGGAGAAAGAAAGGAGCGAGCTGCGTGATCTTGTAATGCCCGTGACCTGTAAATGGTTAATTTCACTGCAATACAACTTTGTGAAGTATGTGGTTGCAGTTTTAAAAAGCTTAGCATTTGTTCCCCTCATATGTTATTAGGTTGGCAAGAACCTGCATGTCCTCAGCCAGATAGAGGGTGTTGACCTTGACATGTACAAAGATACTGTGCTTCCCAGAGTTCTTGAACAGGCCTGACCTTTTCACTTTGATAAAATCTTGAATTTTGAGCTCGTGGATGGGATGCATGCTTGCCAACTACCCCAAACTGAACTCTGTTTTTCAATTGTTTTGATAGATTGTCAATTGTAAAGATGAAATCGCTCAGTTCTATCTGATGGATTGCATAATTCAAGTCTTCCCTGATGAATATCATTTGCAAACTCTTGAGATATTGTTGGGTGCCTGCCCCCAACTTCAGGTGTGTAATTTTGTACTCATTGTTTCTATTTGACATGGTCACATGTTAGCTTGTTATTCTCCTCCCTTGATATATATGCTTAAATGCAACGATTAAACTGCTTCTTTGTTTCCAACTTGTGTTTCTCAGCCATCTGTTGACATCAAGACAGTGTTATCTAGATTGATGGAGAGGCTATCAAATTACGCTGCTTCAAGCGCAGAAGTTTTACCTGAATTCTTGCAAGTAGAAGCCTTCTCCAAATTGAACAATGCCATAGGAAAGGTAAATCTAGTCTACCAGCCCTTTTAGATTGCTAGACCAGAAAAGGAGCAGAATTTGGTAACTTCATTTTTTGAGAAGAGTACAGGATTTTATGATGATCTGTCTCTGTGCTGATCATTGTTGAAGTGCTGTTTTCCTGTTAAAAGCTTCCCATTTCGAAATCTCTACCAATTTCAGGAGATTTTGATGTTGCCTTTCAAAATGACTATTCTTACTTATATTTGTTTTGACTCCATATGTTAAGTTACAGTGATTAGTCTACATAGCGTATGCTAAAACAATTGAAATATAGTAATACAAATGTGTTGATGCAGGTGATAGAAGCACAAGTTGATATGCCAATTTTTGGAGCTGTAACTCTATATTCATCTCTTCTTACATTTACTCTCCATGTTCACCCTGACCGGCTGGATTATGCTGATCAAGTGCTGGTATATATGACTCCCTAAAATGCTTCTACATTGCAATTTACATCATGGTTTTGTAAAATTTATTTTATCATATACCAATTAGAGATATAACCACTTAACATTTCTGTTCTGTCCTCTATTGTTTTTCTGGTTATGCCTTCAGAAAGTAGTTAAAGATGCATTGAACTAACTATACACGCACTATGTAACATCATATAATGGGGCTTGCTTTCTAACTGGGATTAATTTTTTACTTGACCTAAGAAAAGGCAGGATTTGTTTTCCTAGTAATTTGAAAAGAGAACTGTCAAGCACTGTAAGAAATTAAATTTGACAGGGAAAATCATGACTGGTTGGGACACAAATTTTTATGCATGAAAGGTTTCTAGAATTTATACTCTGCTGTCCTCTTTGGGCAGTGTTCAGCAGTCATTTTGGCTTGCAGAAATAGTCAATGAGTAATTTCATCAAAGAAATTAAGAAAGATCACGTGCATTGAAATTCCAATTATGCGAAACAGGTTGATTCTCTTAAAACTAATTTATTAAAACAAGAAACTATTTATATTATTTTGTTCCGCTGTATATTTTAACAGGTGAGCTGATTCTTTTGTTTGTTATTCAGGGAGCATGTGTTAAGAAACTATCCAGCAAAGGAAAGCTTGATGACAGCAAAGCCACAAAACAAATTGTTGCTCTTTTGAGTGCTCCATTAGAGAAATATAATGATATTGTCACCGCATTGAAGCTTTCAAACTATCCTCGTGTAATGGAATACCTTGATATTGAGACAAATAAAATTATGGCAACTGTTATAATTCAAAGTATTATGAAAAATAACACACGCATCTCTACTGCTGACAAGGTATGTTTCTGTCCCTTGTGCATCCTAATCTTTCTAACATGCTCTGAATACTCAATCTTAGTTTAATTTTATTCTGTAGGTTGAGGCGTTATTTGAATTAATGACAGGGCTTATCAAGGATCTGGATGGGGCTGAAGAAGAGGTTATTTGAAATTACTTCACTTTTCATGTTATGAAATTTGTGCCGCAGAAGTTTGATTTTTCTTAAAACTTCTAATGCTGATAACCACATATGCTATGGTTGTTTCTTATTGCCATCCAGCTAACAGTATTTACCTGTTCTCCTCTAATGTGCTCATGAAACTAAGCCTTTGAATTGTGTAATGTGATTATTGTTTTGTTCCTTTATCTTTAGGTTGATGAAGATGATTTTAAAGAGGAGCAGAATTCCGTTGCACGTCTTATTCAGATGCTGTACAATGACGATCAAGAGGAAATGTTTCAGGTGCATGTTCGTTTCAAAATCTTCATGTCAGCTTTTTTCAAGAGTTAAATGGCTAGCACCTATTTTATTTTACTGAAGCAAATTGTGGGTGGTGATTAATCAGTAGAATGATTTCCGCCTAATTTTGGATTTTGGTTTTGAACTTTTCTTATATATTATATCCGCCCTAAATTGCAGATCATATGTACGGTGAAGAAGCATATCATGACAGGAGGACCAAAGCGCCTACCCTTCACAGTTCCCCCTCTTGTTTTTTTGTCTCTCAAGGTTTGCTTTTGCCCAATGCTAACAAGTTAACCTTGAAGTTGGCAAAATTGCTGCTGCACATTCTGGAATGAGAATGTCATTGTTCATCAGATTTGGCATCTGACATGAATAATTGCTGGTCACATCACGTGAATCATGCTTTAATCTCTTTTCCACTATCCATAATTTGATGGCTGCCCTATCTTTTTCTACGAATGCCAATTTGGATTCCCAACTTATTCTCAGCCTTTTGTTTGTGGTGTACAGTTGGTAAGGAGACTTCAAGGCAGCAGCCAAGATCAGGAGGAAAACCCTTTTGGAGACGATTCATCAACTTCACCTAAGAAAATTTTCCAGCTCTTGAATCAGGTAGCACTTCATTGAAAGTTGTCTATCATGTACATAGATTTGGTTAAATGATCATTCATTAGAATAGCTGACGATGTAATCCATTCTCTTACAGACAATTGAGGCTCTGTCAATTGTTCCAGCACCTGAATTGGCATTACGATTGTACTTGCAGTGTGCTGAGGTACATGAACTTGGCACTGCAGTTTACTTGGTATTTTAATTACTCTCAAGGACCATTTGATGAAGCTGCCTCTCTTACTTATTACTTTTGATTTCTAATCGAGCAGGCTGCCAATGACTGTGATCTAGAGCCTGTTGCATATGAATTTTTCACCCAAGCATATATTCTATACGAGGAAGAAGTCTCAGTGAGTTGATTTGATTCACATCTATATTCAACCTTTATATTGCTTTATTTAAAGTTGCAAAATCAGTCATGTTTTTTCTCGTGCATATTTGCTGCAACAGGATTCAAAAGCACAGGTGACGGCACTGCATTTAATAGTAGGCACCCTTCAGAGGATGCATGTTTTTGGTGTAGAGAATAGGGATACGTTAACCCACAAGGCCACGGGGGTAAATCCTATAGCATTGTTTTGCTATAATTAAAGTTTTTCAAATCACATTTTTGAAGCTATTTGTGTGATGATGCTGATATGATACCTTGCTTGAGCAGTATTCGGCTAAGCTTTTAAAGAAGCCTGATCAGTGTAGAGCGGTTTATGGGTGTGCACATCTATTCTGGGTTGACGATCAGGATAACATGAAAGATGGAGAGAGGTGAGTGCCATGCTTTTAGTATTGGTAAAGCCCAATAGTGATTAAGGGGACAGCAATATTCTATTATGTATCTTGTCATGATGTCGCCTTGGACAGGCTGGTTGCATGCTATTGTAGTATACAGTAGGAGACGAAGAATTATGGCTGTATTTAACTTGACTAATTGTGGGAGTAGTGGGCTGCTTCTGAGTGCATTTTAAATCTTTTTCCTAGTGGCTTATGATTAATTTTCTCTCTATCTACTTCTTTTGAACCAGGGTTCTGATTTGCCTGAAGCGTGCTTTGCGAATTGCAAATGCTGCTCAACAAATGTCCAATGCGGCGCGGGGTAACACTGGATCAGTGTTGCTCTTTGTTGAGATTCTGAACAAGTAATTCTTCTACTCCAATCAACTCATTTAATTTGCTTCTCTGTATTTTATCTTATGATCTTTGACAATGGAAATGCCAACCTTCCTTCTACATGAAGGTATCTTTACTTCTACGAGAAGGGAAACCCACAAATCACAGTGGCTGCAATCCAGAGCCTGATTGAATTGATTACAACTGAGATGCAAAGTGACAACAGTCCACCAGATCCTGCTGCTGATGCATTCTTAGCCAGCACACTTAGATACCTTCAGTTCCAGAAACAGAAAGGTGGTGCAATTAGTGAAAAATACGAGGCCATCAAGGTGTGAAACAATGACCGGATGCCACGAACAACTTTCCATGTTATTGGTTTGAACGTGACTGCTGTTGATATTTTTGTGGAGTGAGCTGCGTATCTGGCATTCCTGGTGGTCTGAGGAGCTTGATGCGTCTAACACCAGTTCAATGTTGACACCATGTGTGCTTATAAGGTCTATTATGTTGCATAACCTGCTGATATTTATTGATTGTCAATGAAATTGACTCTTTAGCACAAAGTCAACCCTGTCAATTTTTTTCAGGTTTTGGTGAATGACACCGTCGTTCTCTTTACAGAGCTGCAATGGCCTGTCCGTTTAGTTTACATTTTTGCTAATAAGCATTCCATGATTAAGAACACAGAGTAAACATCCTTGGACCTCTTTCTGGATATTGTTTGATTTCATTGAGAATAAGATTGGGAACGGATGCCTGCTTATAGGGGGGGGGGGGGGGGGGGGGGGGGGGGGGGGGGGGGGGGGGGGGGGGGGGGGGGGGGGGC
>Ga0325405_1000083_pt1 | contig 84946 bp, 58 predicted proteins | sample PopdelMetagenome_21_FD_205663 | JGI IMG/M metagenome (GOLD analysis project Ga0325405, IMG submission 205663) | Populus deltoides microbial communities from Bellville, Georgia, United States - Xylem-Control-R2 | ecosystem: Host-associated > Plants > Phyllosphere > Stem > Wood/Secondary xylem...
ACCCGAGTTGTGTCTTTGACAAATTAACTCAAGTTAACTAAAGTTATTTTTTAGATTTTTTTAATTTATTTCTTTTAATTTTATCATTTAATATTTAATATTTAATATTGAGTTGATGGAGTATTGGATTTCATAATTCATTTTAATTTATTTTCAATGAGGTTATCAAAATTTTATAACTTAGATGATAAATTTACTAGGTTAATATAAGTTGAGGTCAATTCAATATGTTATTGTTTTAATATGTTTTTTTTTAAATATCATTTTAAAATTATTTTCAAGCCCATCTATTTTTTGTATCAATTATCTAAGTTATTTTTAAATTTATCAAGTTAATAAAATTAAATCAAGTCAATCTTCACATAATTTATTTATTTTTACCAAGAAATACTTTAAACATACTTGAATATATTTTTATATTAAAAATATTAATCTACCTCGCAAGATAACATACTTGAATAATATAGTTTAGTTACTCGGTAGATTTTAGATAGCCTTACAATAAAAAATAAAAGGCATCATGAGGTCCTCCAAGTAATTTATTTCTTCTCTAGCTCGAAGACACAATCCCTATACCCCAAATTGATTTCAAGACCCGTTTGTACTTGGAAATTAGAGGTTCGTTGGTGAAGAGCGAAAACAATTGCGACATTGTTGACCTACCTGAAATCAAAAGCGAGAATCATGGTTGTTCCTGATTTAGCACACACTTCATGTGGAATAAAGGAACTAGAACGAGTGGGGCTTGTCGATAGGAACGGAACCCTACTGCCCAGCTGGTCTAGGATTAATGTGGATCTTTCTTCTTTTAGTCCAGATGAAGAAGCATGTAATATACTTAAACAGCAACAAGGAAGATATGATGAGCAAGATAAAGCTTATATTGGTGAATTACTCAAGTCTGTGCAGATGGTATGGGATGTGATGGAAGGCCTTATTAAAAGAGTTACAGTAGAAGAATCTGAAATTGTTGTTAGGAAAAATAAGGTAACTTCAAGTCAGGAAAAGATTAGAAGGAAAGCAATCCAAATCGAGAGAATGCCTTCGAAATTCGAGGAGAGGATGCAGCAGAGGGTTGAAGAAAGTTTCAGCAAAGCAAGTGAGGGATCACAGAAAAACAAGAACATACGCACTGAGCAGGGGGGAGACCGTGATGATTCTTTCCCTGCCCGAAAAACTCAATTAAGCTACCGATTTGAACACTGAGAAAAAAAATATTGGATTCTTTCTCTTCAATGGTGATTTTCTTTTTGGTTGGATAAAGGAGGTGAAAATATTGGAAAGATGCAGGGGAAGTACGATGGCAGAAAGAGAGTCAAAATTCGGTGCTATTCATCCGACCTCCAGTTGCTTTACCTTTCACCACTGAGTGAATATGAAGCAGTTGGGAAGGCAACAAAAATTGTTAAAGGTTTCGTGACTAAATTCAAGCAGGGTTTCTTGTTTGGTAATAAATAGAAGAGTTTTCTTAGTAGTAATTTTATTATTTTAAAGCAACATAGGCTATTTGGTTACTAAATTAAATATAATAATAAACCTATTTTTTATTGATTTTTTTTATTATTATGAAATTACAAAACTCATGATGTAAATTGTAATTTAAAATACAAAATAGAATAAGCTATAAATACTCAAAGTAATTTTCCTTAAAAAAAACACTTTGAAATGGAGCTATACGTGACAAGCCAAAGAAATAAGCTATTAATTTACATGAATAATAAAACTCTTAACTTTTTTTTATCATGTGAACGTTAAAACACCTTTAGCATACATATATTAATATTAATATTAACAAAAACTATATGAGGAGCGGAGATCATCGTTCCCTCCTCAACAGTATTTTTTCCTTTTTTATTTATTTAATTAATTTTAAATTTTAATTTTATCCTTTAATATTTAATTTATTAAAAATTAAGATTTCATAAATTATTTTAGTTTGTTTTTCTTAAAGCTATCATAATCTTATAACCTAAATCATGAGTTTTGTGAATTAACCCGGTTAACTCGGGTTTTTTATCCTTTTTTTAATTGAGTTTTAATTTTTTATTTTATCCCTTAATATTTAGATTAATTAGGAATTAAGTTTTATAATTTGTTTTGGTTTTATTTCTGTGAGGTTACCTCAGTTTTATTACTCAGGTCATAGATTTTACAGGTTAATCCGATTGACTTGGGTTTTTTTTGTCATTTTTTACATTGATTTTTATTTAATTTTATCTTTCAATGTTTAGGTTTATTGATAATTAATCTTCATAATTTATTCTAATTTTTTTCTATGAGATTATCTCGGTCTCATAAACTGAGTCAAAAGTTTGACAGGTTAACCTGGGTGATTTGAGTATTTTTTTTATTCTTTTTATAATTGAATTTTTTTTTCAATTTCATCCTTCAACATTATATTAATTGAGAGTTGAACTTCATAATTTATTTTTATCTATTGTCTATTAGGTTATCTCAGTCTCAAGATCTAGGTTTGACAAGTTAACCTAAGTTGACTCGGGTTTTTTTTATTCTTGCTTTAATTAATTTTTTTTTCAATTTCATTCTTTAACATTATATTGATTAAGAATAAAGCTTTAATATTTTTTTTATGATATTATCAAAGTCTCATGATCTAAATAATAAATTTTACCAAAACCATAGACTTACTCAACCGAAAGTTTAATTTTTTTTCATCTTAAAAGCATGTTAGCGATGTCTTGATGATTTTTTTTATATTTTTTAAAATTATTTGATATAATCCGCAATGTAATACAAGTAAATGATCTAATACTATCAAAACACATTTTAACCAAAACCATAGACTTACTCAATTGGAAAGTTCAATGAATATAAATTAATTTGACTAAAGTTATTATCTCGGCTCATCTCAATGTTTGGCTCATAAATTGGACAAGTTAATTCAAGTCGGTATGTTTAGATTATTTTAAAAAAACGAAATGATAGTGTTTGGAGGAAAAAAATATGAAATCAAGTTTTGAATGTATCAACCGGGTTATGGGTTAAATCTGGGTCAAACCAATCAACTTTGGATTGAATCTTTTAAAGTCGACAGAGGAGGTGGGGTCAATCCAGCGAGTTAAACTGAGTATTATAACTACGAATTTGACAGGAAGGAATAGATACCAAAATTTAAAAGCCCTGGAATTGCAGTGTAAAGTCGCATTTACAATACAAGGGTAGAAATTTAGACTTGAATGGTATTTATACTTTTCTATACAAAACAGCCAACAGATCCCTATGAAAGGGACAGTTTTATAGTACTTTATATTAAATGCTGGGGAGCTTTTCCCATCTGAAAAATATGCCAAATTGAATGCTAGTAATTGATCTCCCATCCAAATTTGCAATGTTTTCCATCTACCTTGCCTCTTTTACGCAATGACTGATTAATTTTGTGTTTTAAGATAAATTGATATTTTATGTCAAATATTTACAATGATTTTGTATACAATGACATGAAATTTTGATAAAATAGAGACTCGACTTTAAAACAAAAAAATCATTGGAGGACCCAATTGAAAATCAGTTTTGTGAGTTAGGAATTGAGGTTATAGCAATTATAGTCTTCAATGGGTGTAGCGTGATGGCAAAGGGCTTGAAATCTGTACAGCAGATCTCGAGTTCGAGTCAGGGCTTACATCTCTTGTAAGAGCCTGAGATAGCCGGAGTTTTACTCGCTCACTTGAATCCACAAAGTGCGCTTTTTGAAGGGTGGAGTTTCTTCGAATCCAAAAAAAAAAGTTATAGCAACTATTATTTCGGCCTTTGGTTCAAGAATTTTGACAAAATTAATCGGATCATATTAATTATTAATTTTGACAAAAAAAAATTCATAAATATATCTATTTGCTGGTTAGCATGTAAGCATTGATTTTACCAATATTATTACTTCAAACTCACAACACAGAATTCATGCATTACCATAGTTATAGTTGATAAAAATCCTTCATCTTCGCATTAGGTCCACTGTCAATTGTAATTGTTCAATCAATCAAACCGCGAACCAATGAAATGTACCAGCATATCATGTTGGCTATATTCTGCAATCCCTCTCGGACCCATGTCTTCAAATGTCCCGGTTTCCGAGCTACGGTGTGCCCGGCCGTGACTTAAAACTTGAGTTTTTTAAAAATCTAAATTTGTTTTTTATTTTAAATTATTTTGATATGTTGATGTTAAAAATAAAATTTTAAAAAGTAAAAATATATCATTTTAATATATTTAAAAAATATTTAAATAAATAATCATCATCGTCTCATAAAACTCGTATATATTGCCGCTGATAGATGATTGGTTGGTAAACTAGAAGTAAGAGGGAGAGTAATACATAATACTGAGTAGGGTAACGAATCAGTACGTAGCATTAATAGCCCATGACAACAAGAAAGAATGAACAGAGACAACTCATAGATTATATGTTAGTAATGTAGTTTTGGTGGTTTATAATAATGTATAGAAACATTCTAATTAAGGATATGTTTATTTTTAAAAAAATATTAAATTAATATTTTTCATTTATTTCGATGCTTGATATCAAAAAGATTTAAAGATCTAAAATAATGATTTTAATATATATATATATATTTTTTTAAAAAAAAAAAAAACATTATATCCTACACCACAGCAAAATTAGTTAGTTTTAAGTGGAGTTTCCATGAGTTTTGGAAGTGCATGCTGTAATGGGGCCAGACTCTGTTTAATAACTGACACTTCCAATTGGGTCTCCACCTTAGATACTGTCCTACAAACTGAGGGCAGCTTAAACAGAAACTAAGGGTTGTTGAGATCTACATTTACTGCTATGGAGGCTCAATGCACCGAAACATCTTAAAGCACCATAAGTACAAGGGCTTTGTCTTTATTGTCTTCGAATTGAAAAGCAAGCGTGCAATTACAGCACCTATGACACCCCGTTTGCAGATTCAGGGGTTGATTAAAAACCAAAAAAAAAGAATTTAATTATTTTTATTAAAACCGTATTATTTTTTTAATTTTCTGGTATTGACTCTGTTAGATTTATATTGAATTTCATAAAATTAGTCGAAAGATTCGGTGCATGTTTGGTATTTTATTAGTTTTTACCGTCTTGGAAAAAAACAACTTCGCTCGGATTCAAGTTCTATCATAATTTGAGGTGAAAAAATACAGTAAAAAACAGATAATTTTTTAAAATTATGAACAACGGAGGAACATCTCGGACCCCAGTGCCATTACTCGACAAGTTAGCAAGTACTCGAATAGTCCAAGCCTAGGTCGTGGGCACCCCCTCACCACGTAGCTAAGTACCATCCTCTTATATGGAAACCCGAGGCCTGCTGAAAACCTTCGTTTAAAACTTAAAACCAGTTTAACACTAATAAATTAGATATTTACTTCTCTGACATTCACTTGTTTTTTTTTTTTTACATGTAACCTTTTTCAGACCATATCTGTCCGTCCGAACTCTAAACAAACCACTGGTTCTGTCGAGGAAACAAAAAATTCGGATTAAAATAAACCTTTCAATAGTATTTATTTTTTAATATATTTTCTAACTTAAAAATATATTAAAATAATTTATTTTTAAAAATTATTCATAATATCAATATATCAAAATATCAAAAAATATAAAAAAAATTAATTTTTAAAAAAATCATATTTTAAAAATATAAAAATAATATCCAAACTCAGTTGTTGATCAAAATTTAGTGAATATTTTTAAAAAAAATATCTTTTTCTTATAAAAAGTATTAAATTGTTATTTTTTAAATTGTTTTTCTATAATTATGAAATTCAATATAAATATGTAATTACTGAGGAAAAGATGAAGAAAAAGGGACAGTGAGGAGAGAGAGAGAGAAGCCAAAAACTGAGCACAGAGGTAGAAGACAAGAGTGGAGAAAAAGAGAAGAAAGACCTCCAAGATTGGGCTTGTATTTTACAATACTGCCACTGACTTGCAATCAGCAGTCGAGTTATAAAATTCAAAAGGAAAGCCGCGTGTCGCCGAATAATAAAGAAGGTAATAGCGTGAAGGCAAAGGAAAGAAGACCCGTGGAACTATAGAAGTCCTCTAGAATCAATTCTCTATTATTTAATATTAACTGGTAATAATAATAATAATTAAGAAACTTTATAACAAGTAAACGGTAATAAGTTAAACTTAACAAGTCATGGTATTAACAAGAGATGGTGCTGCATTAGAGGGTTTAGCTCAGTGCTCAATTGTGTGATTTGTTCTGTTTTGTCTCGAGTTTGATTCTTTATGTGTATGTCTGTCACTCCCGCGGTGCCTTACCTACTCACTAGGCTTGCATGATGTTCAGTGGGCCGTGGGAAATAGTCGTGGTGCGCGCAAGTTAGCCCGGACACCCATGCTAATAAAAAAAAACAAGAGATGGTGCTTTTCGAACGTATATGTATTATTTATTTTAATAGTGTTTTTTTAATGTATGCTTTTTTTATTTTAATTTTATTTTTCAACCTTTAGTTTTTTAAAATATTATTTTATGATTTGTTTCGATTTATTTTTTATATGATTATCTCTGTTTCATAATCTAAAATACTAAAAAAGATGGTGCTTTCACTGTGCAATATTAATCTTAATATTTCTTTGTTCTATTTTTTTAATCCATGTTTTATTTTTATTTTTTAATATTTAATTTAAAAAAAATTAAATTTTGATTTGCTTCCTATGTAGTTATCAGAATCTCATAACTCGATTCACTGTTTTGGCTGGCTAACCCAATTTTTTTATCAACTTCATCTTTTAATATTTTATCTGTTAAGAATAAGTTTTCATGATTTGTTTTGATTTTTTTCTGTAAGGTTATCTGAACCTCATGATCAAGGTTATAGTTTGACTGGTTAGCCCATTTGTCTCATTCTTTTAAATGTTTTTTTTAATTTTATTATTCAATATTTTATTAATTCAGGAATTAAGCTTTCTGGTTTGTTCTACCTTGTTTTTTATAAGGTTATTTTAGTTTTATAACTCGAGTTATTGATTTGACGGATTAACTTATTTTTATTAATTATTAAGATTGTTTTTGAATCCACTAAACTAACTGAATCAAATCAAATTAACGTTATCTGTTATTTTTACACGCGCTGCAGGCAGTATTCTATCTCTAAAACACGTGTCATATCATTAAATAATTGACATTAACGATATATCATTAAAATTATACACATTTTTGTTTTCTCTTTTCAACGTTTTATAAAGGGTATTTTTTTAAAATATTTTTATATTTAAAAATATATTAAAATAATTTTTTTACATTAACATATCAAAATTATAAAAAAAAAACTAAAAAAAACCAAAATAATATTTTATTAAAACGAACACGTTTTTAAAACATATTCAACCACAGTTAAAAATGCAATACCGTAGAAGCGAAAGGGGAGCAAGGGCTGTCCGCACACTGCCCGCATCACATTCCACCTTAATTACCTGGAGAAAAGCAAAGCAAAACATATAAAAGTATTACAAATTAAGATATCATTGTCCCAAGCTTTACAGCAAATAATAGATTCATCTTAACAAACCTTTGCGTTTATTAATAAATTCCACACAGTTAAAATATTAATTGTAGTACATCAATTTCAGACATGGATGTTTTCCTGTTCTTTTCTCACTTTTACCCGATTTGTCGAACACAGAATTTAATAGGATAGGATGGCTCGAGGAAACATAAGTATACCGAGAGAGGCATGTAAAATAATGCAAGAACTACAAAACAACAGTAGCTATTTTTGAATCCTTTTATAGAGTTTTTGTCTGGGTTATGATAAAAAAAAAAAACTGTAGTTAATTAATTATTATATAGTATAATATAATATTTTTATGTAATGCTTGGTGTTGGCGTGTGCCATGCAGGAAGCACTGAAGGAATGCCAAGATCCTGGGAGATTATAGAACACATTTTTAATTTCTTCCCGAAAACACTAGGGCGAATTGAATAGTTTTTTAATTTTTTTTATATATAATATATGGTTATATGAGAATTAATTAATAATCCATATCGTATTGAATATATTTAATTTATATTCATATATACAAGCATTGTATTTCATACTCTAAATATGTATAACATCAATAAGATTTCGCAAATAATTAGATAATCATAGATCTTAATTATGGCGAAAGCTAGCTAGCTAGCTTTACATGCCGGGATGATCATGAGATAAAAGATTAATTATGATGATTATTTGTGCTATCACCACCTCAACATCGAGTTACGAGTGGAGTGAAAATCTTGTCATTTCTGGATGATGGCAACTCATTTAATATATAAATCCAATTTTTATTTCTATCGGAAGTCGAAAGACTAGAGAAGGATAAGTTCCATTATATAGAAAACAATAACCTCAACATATAAAATTAAAAAAAAAAAAAAGAGTAATTCACCATCTTCATTTATATTGATTAATTAATTCACATCTTGACCTGTTCAACGGTTGTTGTCAGCATCAAGTTCGATATCCATCCCAATCCCATAATGTCAAATCCAGGAAGCATTTGGACCCTGCAATTTGCTATAACCTAATAGTATTAACTTTATCGTCAGATAATGGGGAGGAACAAATACCAGTCCTTTTCATATTTTAGCTGTTTAATTAATAATTATCACCAGAGAGTAGAAAAATCCGATGGAGTGTAGGGAAAAAGGATGTCTGGAACCACGTGGCTCGAAACCAAGTTTGATATTATCCTTGCTTGATTCAAGGAATGCAACCACGTGACCAGTTTATCTTCTGCAACCAATTTAAAGCTGATCGATTTCTTGTTGTTGATCGCAGGAGCTATATATGAGATGGGGAACAATGGGCTCGAATGATCCTACAAGATGGAGTACAAACATAATCTGTGACTGTGAAGGTCCCAATTTGACATCACAAGAGTGGTCTACTGAGATGGTGAACAGACCGAGGAAATTAAGAAGGCTCTGGTGCTGGTAGGGGCCAACCAAGAGGCCATCATCTGCACTGCTCCAATATTAGACAACTGGTTTTATGCCAACTGAGGCCCTGCCCCATGCATGTCTCCTTTTCCAGATATTCTATCAAGAAAATATGATTATGATGGTGGATTACAAGAAAAAACAACTTGATAATTGCTGTTGGCAAGTCTCACCTCGTGCTGATAACTTAAATTCAGTTAGGTACGTTTTTTCTAACTTTTCCCAAGCTTATTAATAAGGGAGATGGGCTTGCATGACATGGTTGAAACAGAGAATTTGACAAGAAAGTTAAAAATAACTTGATGGTGCACCTTGCCTAACTCGTTTAAGTAATGAATCGAATCTGACAAACAAATATAAAAAGTACAGGCAACCCTACTACAGAAGTTTGGTTGGTCTGGATGGTTTTTAATATGGGTGAGTTATTGTATGAGTAGCTATTTTGATAAATAGTTACATTATTATTAGAGATGGATAAAAAATCATTTGCTGTATATTTTGAGAAAAAAAGGGAAGAAAAATAAATTTTACAAGGGCATCGTTAACTTTCTTCTAAACATATCCTAACCTGGATTTCAGCCTTGTCCGTAGTAAAAGCATGTAAACATCTGTCTAGTAAATTTGTTGAGTGGTGGTTTGTTTTTTGTTTTTGCTTTACAACGTATTTTTTAAATTATTTTTTATTTAAAAAAATATTAAATTAATATTTTTTAAAATATTTTTGAATGATTTTGATGTATTGATGTTAAAAAAAAATATGAAAAAACTTCAAATTAATATTTTTTTTAAGTGTTTTTAAATGATTTTGATGTGTTAATATTAAAAATTAAAAAAAAATAATTTTAATTTATTTTTAATTGAAAATTACTCTACACCACAGTATAACAAAACACACAAACTAGCAAACAAAGCAACATGTAGGAAGCCTTATTTTCTTCCATGGGAGAAGAAAAGCTAACAAACAAAAGGGACTGATGTGAAGAATAAGTGAGAGGTCATGTATTCTTCCCAAAAAACAAAAAAGAAAAAAAAAAGAAGAAGAGGAAGAAGGTCATGGGTGAGGAACAGTGCACTATTTGTAGTCTGGTTGGTGAGAGGTATTATCGTACCCAAAAAGTAAAACCTTGAAGATGGAGTTTGGGCCCATTTATGACTAGAGTGGACCAAGCCTGCCATTCTATGGGGGGGGAGCTTTTATTCTGCCATTGTCTCGACGGAAAGGTCTTTTTACAAAAAAAAGGATTTTAATCACTCGGAAAACCAATCTTGGAGCAATGCCTCAAGATTTTGATCTTGCTGTGATACAGGGGAAGAGAAACAGAGCAATGAAATGAAAGCTACCTTTTCACGTGACAAATTTTGGCGTGATGGAATGGAAGAGCTACAACCTTTCCCTGCTTTAATGGCCAGAAAATTATTTTCTTTTCTTAATCCTACTATAAGCACAGCCCGTGCTGTATAAGCTGTCTTCCCAACTGTCATCAACAGCAATTTCTCTGTTTTCAGTGGGAGAGAACGATAAGCAGAGAACACGAGGGTGTGTTTTCTTGCAGAAGTTCTCTCCAGCAAAGAAAGCTGGTATCAATCACCATAGGTTTCGTTATGGTCAAGGAAGAGACCAAAAAACACAGGCCAGAAAGCATACACGTGGACAAAAAAGCATACAAAAAGGTTATCCATATCAACAGCAAGGTGCAACACCTTAATTAAGGACATTAGCAGCCATGATATTGCTAAAACTTGCAGCCAACACCTAATCACCATAGGTTTCCAGCTGTTTTTCGTATTTCAATATCTACATACATCAAGAATGTACTCGGCAGGCAGGCAGGCATTGATGCAAAGCCTCCAATTCAACTACTTGCACGACAACAAATTAGTTAAACCATCAAAACTGGAGATTTTTCTGTCAAATGGCATCAATATCATTTATTTCCATTATATAGCAGACTGCAACAGTTAATGGCATATATACAGGATATGTACAATATGAAGAACTTGATCAATTGAAAAATCAAATAAAAATTTTCCCAGTGACTGCACACAAAATAATAGGGCAAGCTATATTCTTGGGAAAACTAAATTCTAGCCAACACACTGACACTCCTCTCTTTCCTAATGAGAAATAAATCATGACTGCAAGGAAAATAAATATGGCTCAAACCTAAAGAAACATGAAAGAATATTTCCCAACGGATCATCTTGATGCAGAGAAGATACACGAGGCAGACTATAAAAACAAAAGAAAAATCAGAAAATCTAACAAAATTTGTCCCTCTTCATGATTTACCCTTTCCTGCGGAACCTTCTCTCTGACTACGGAAGTGACTGAGAAGCTGCTGGGCCTACATAACACATACAAACATACATTATCATCTAGCATATCTATCCATCATCATCATTATATGTCAAAAAACTTCTTGGTCTTGATTCCCCTATAGTTAAAATATATAAAAAAATTGACATAATAAGGAATACAATCACAATCAACCCACCATGCTTCCTTTCCTAACTGGCAAAAGGTACCAACGGCCTCCATTATAATTTGGCTAGCTAGCAGATACCAGAACAGCTACAGTACAAACAAGGAAAGATGAGATTTGCTGCATACCTTTTCCTTCGCTCTTGGGGTGCCTGACTGGGACAATGCAACAAGTGGAGGAACAGCCCCTTCTTGCAAAACAAGGGTACAAAACTTGGGGCTATTAAGGCACAGCTGCATCAGTATGGAGGCAGCGTTCTCCTTTCCTCTTTGAGATCCTGATTCGACAACCTCAACCAGCAATGGAATGCCTCCTGCTTTTGCAATGGCCATGCGACCTTCGCTGATTGTTGACAAGTTTGCAAGAAGAGCGACTGCCTTGTCAACCATCCCAGTGACAGGATCCATCAACTCAACTAGATACTTCACAGCTCCTGCTTGAACTATTCGAGCCTTGTTTTCATGAAAGATTGAAAGGTTAAACAAGGCAGTAGCCGCATCCTTTTTACCTCTTATAGTCCCATAGGCAAGAAGATCCACCAAGGCTTTGACAGCACCAGAACGGCCTATCTTGGCTTTATATTCTTCTAAAACAGAGAGGCTAAATAGAGCTGCAGCAGAATTCTCTTTGGCACCATCATTTCCTGATCTTAAGACATGAATAAGTGGTTCTATTGCTCCTGAGTCTGCAATCATGGCTTTATTTTCTTCGTTGATTGATAGATTCAACACGGCTGTTACAGCATGTTCCTGGGTTATCTTCACTTCTGAGTACAGCAGTGAAAGTAATGGTCTGATAGCACCAGAATGGCCTATAATGATGCGATTCTCGACATTGTGCTTTGCTAGAAGCCTTAGTTCTTCAGCCGCTTTAGTCTTTATTTCATTTGATTGGCTTTTAAGCCCTTCAACCAACTTCTTGACTTGAGAAGTTGTACATAGATCATGAGAACCTGAGTCGGAAAACTGAAGGGAGTTTGTTCTGCTATAGTTATGGCTTCCATTGCTGGCCATATCATATTTAGGACTGTGAAATTGCCTTCCTGATAAACAGGGAGAAAATCCCTTTACTTTATTGGAAGGAGAAACAGCAGGACATTCAGAAGTTATCTCTCCTGACAAGTCATTCACATTGTCATGCATGGTTAATAACTTCAACATCTCATCTGATGCTGGAGGCACATATTCAATACTGGAGATGGCACTTGAGGTCGATTCACTCCTGCTATGTATATATGAAAGTTCGTGGGATGGGCGCTCAAAGCTTTCAATCCCCATGACATGATACCGATTAAATTCTTCACCACTTAATCTAGATGAAACACCAATCTTCTGTTTCTCAAATCCATTCCCAACTTCAATGGATGATCTTGATGTAGAATTGCTACTGTGCAAAGAACAACGATAACGAAAACTATCCAAGTGCAATAAATCATGATGTGATGGGACAGAGTCGCTTGAAACTCTTACATTGTTTTCCTCACACCAATTTGCTATCATAGCTTTGACAGTGTAATTGGGAATGAGATTTGTGTGAGAGAGTGTCTGACGGGTCCTAGGGCATATGCTCAGCCCATGATCAAGCCACTTCTGGATGGACACCCTATCATAAGTTTGACCAGAAGCCACGATCACTGGGTCTAGCATGAGCTCCAAAGATAATGGACACCGAAAGTACGGAGGGATTGGGGCACCACTCTTAGGATCAAAGCGCTCAACTTTAAGCAACCAATTACGTATGTGAGAGATCAGATCCACAATTTGGTCAATTTGATCCAAGTCTCCTTTTGCTTTATTGACTTTAACATTCATCCTCTCCTTCTCCACTGCCACACTTTCTTTCAAGAGTTCCTGATTTGATGTTAAACCAAGTGTTTCAGTAAGTTTCATAAGATGATTAGTGCAAGGAGAAACATCATCGCTTAGACTTCTCAGAGCCTCTTCTATAAGTTCTGTTATTGTTTCGTGTTTCAAACCTTGAAGTTCCTGCATACAGTGCTGGAAACATTTAAACAGAAATCAGTCTCACACTAGACATATGCAACTAAACAACTAAAATAGTATAATGATTACACCAATCTGATAGATTAGACCACATTAAAAAAAAAATCAAAAATATAAAATGAAAGAATAAAAAAGTAAACCACCAGGAACTGTCTAGTTAAAAAGAAAACAGTGTGGCACAAATATCCCAACTCTATCCACACCTGAACAATAGTTAAAGTTGAAGCGGATGGAGAACTCTGCAACAATCTACATAATATCTGACAAATCTCCAGTGCAGAGCTCTGGATTTTCTTCAATAGTGCTTCACTTTGCTGGACCTGGACAGAGAAAAAACCACATGTCCATTAAGAGTTTGAATCTCAACTACCTCCCCGGCCATCCCAAGTCAAAGCTCACGTGTTCGAATGTCATAAACAGCTACATTTGATTGCCAAGGAAAAAAGAAGTGAAAATAAAAGGAAGAGATTCCATTACAGTTTCAGGTTGCATTTGTTCTTCTAACTTGCAAGCCTCACATAATCTTATAGAATTCATATATGTTGGCTTCTTTAGCGTGGATCAGAAAGACAATTTCAGACTAACAATTACATGACAGAAGACTACTTTTGTTGCTTAGTCTTTCAAGCAACAATATGAGCTTCATCATGGAAGAACCAGCACACAGAAATAATGAAGGCCAATATTTTGAACTCCATCTGAAAGCATTACACACTGTATATTTGATCCACTACACACAAATAAGCTGTTCAGAATTACTCACGCTGCAAATCTTGCTCATCTGTGGACACCAGTTCTCCATAAATTCACGAGCCTCATTAACAGTTGTATCAAGTTCTTCACACTCTTTACATAGGACTTCATCTGAAGATATGCTGTAATCAACAACTCCATCAAGAACTGGTTTCAAATGCTTTAACATCATAACCATGCTCTTATAATCCTTTTGAATAGGCATAAACTTCCTTGTCTGACATGAAACAAGATGAATGAATCGAGAAATAGTGTTGATAAGACATCTTACAGATGATGTGTCCATTGACCTGCTTTTCATAAAGCATAGCAAAGAGATTGCATTAAAACAAAAGAGGAAAAAAACAAACATTTTTAATGCAAAAGGAGTTTCCAATCAGAATAGTGTCAGACTATTTCTTTACAACAACAATGATAGGTTTGTGTTTCTTGATCTTGATCACAAATTTTTTCGTGTAACCTTAACAAGATTTCACATGTTAAGATTTTTGTGTTTTTCATTTTAAGAAGGGACAAAAGGTCGGTCCAGAAAACACTAAATTTATACAAATCCCTCATCACGTAGTAATTATTTCATTATGCAGACATGTAAATCCAAAGATGAATGGGTAAAGGACCATCAAACATGCATAAATACCAAAATCAGATATCATCAACATTTGGTTGATAATTATCATGTGTGAGCCTAATCAATTAGCCAAGCCTAGCAGCAAACTCCACATGCTCACAGTCAACAAGGTCAGTAAATCTACATAGGGCAGCACCACAATGATGCTTGGACCCAAATCAATGAAATGCCTTCCCTCCAAATAAAGCTGGAGTAAGATGCTCTATTCTCAGTTGGTCTCGGCATTTTATGCATTCTGTCTCCACTTGGCACAAGAGGTCCTGACCCAGGCACCATGCAAGTGCCCTCAAGTTATCCCATGGGGCCCAGTAAGTGGCATCATTAAACGCAACAAAAAGCTATCTCAAACCTCAATTCCATCTAAGAAAATTCCCTTCTACAGTGTGCCTATGAGTGTTGCTTGATTGTAGGCAGAGATTTTACATGGGAACAAGAGGACATATAATGAATTCACATGTTGCTGAACGACCAGAGAGCACAAATTATTAGAAAATATACTGTATTTTTGTGCATCTAAACCTACAATAAAGGAAAGACGAGCCCTTCAACAAATATGCAACAACATGCTAAAAAATCATTTCCTTGAATTTGCTATGACTTTGACACTAGTCAGACCTTGCCTCTTTAGAAAAAATAAGCAAAGCCATTTTTTTGTTAACTTCTTTTATTTCATAATGAGGTGATTCCATTTTACCATATCGGAAAAAAAAAATCAATATCTCAATTGTTCCCTGCTTGCCATCAATAAAACAAAAGAGAGTCCTTAGCTTTCATTTGATGACTACCATTTTAAATATACATTTGGTTGCTAATAACACTTGGGGGAATAAAATTAAAATTTTTGACCTCTGCAAATTCAGAAAAACAGGAACATCAATTGCTTACAATCTTATAAAGACCATTTGACCAAGTAGAACAGAACTGATCACTCTAATTCAAGACAGAACAACAAGAACCCTCTATTGCTTATAATCTTACAAACATCATGTGACCAAGAAGAACAGAATTCACATTCGGTTCTTAGAATCAAAACAACATGAGATCTAAAATTACTCTTTTCTTCTCAGTTTCCACAGACACCTAATATTTCTAGCCCCAGGTAGGTTACAAAACAGAATCAGAAAACCAGCCCACCATAAAAAACGATTTGGTAAAGAATATTGCGTCAAAAATCACCACCCACTTGTTATATCACATTTTCCAAGGATTTCACTCAGCACCTCATAGAAGAACCAAAGCTTGAATCCAAAAACAAACAACCACCCATCAAAACAATACTTCCAAATAACACAAATTGTGCAGAAAAAAGTAACATTTCTTGAACATCACCGAAACCTTGTGATCAAAAGAATACCTTTACAATCTATATGAGGAGCTCAAGCCGGTGAATCAAGGCCTAAAAAGCAGATCCTGGTGGACATAGACGTATAACTTGTACAAAAGTTATCGAAGATCCATGCTTTATGCCTTGAAAAAACAGTGTGGATAGAGAACCGATGCCCTGCTCTCATTACAAAGCTGCATTGGAGAGAGACTGTGAACAAAATCGAGGGAAAATAAGATAAAAGGGTTAAAAATAGTGGGACCCAGTTGTTTTTTTAATTATTAATTTAGGGGCCCTTCAGGGTTGATTGCGGATTTGTTGTGTTTAGTGGGGGGGGGGGGGGGAATTAATTAAGAATCATGATGAACAGTGGAGACAGAGAAACGGAATGGGATTAGTAGTAATGGAATCAAGATTAGGTTAATTAAGATTGGATTAGGGATAAGGTGAAAGGGGAAAGTCAAGGCACTTTTTTTTATATATATATATAATTTGCCGATGCAATGGAATGATATCCAAAGTGGATAAATTACTATAGCTACAGAGAAATACTATGATTAGTATGCAGATGTGGAAACGACCTTTAGTAAATGGCTAATATACCCTTGAATCTCTCTTTAGTTTTGCTACTTGCAAATTTTAACATGAATTTTTTAATGGTAATTTACTCTTTTGAGAGCAAAAGTTCTTTTAAAAAATCATTGATAAATTTTATTTTCAAAATTAATTTTGATAGGATGAAATTCTATGTGATGGATTTTTAATAATCCGATTAATTTGATCAATTTGATCGGAACGTTTTCAATTTTTTTTAAAAAAATAACAACATTGATGTAATTAAAATAATTGGTCTAAATTGAATTTTTTTCTTCTTCAACGGATAAATTATGAATGAATTAGAAGTATGTATTTTAATCCTATTTGAAGTGACTCGAAAAATCTTGGTCACGAGAAGGGATTGAATTTTTATGATTCATCCATGCTCTCCTTTGAACCAATAGAAACCAATATAATAATGAACACAAAGAATCCATAAAACCCAAAAAAAAAAAAAAAGCTTGAGGAGTTGGATTTTTGCTCTGGGCTGCCGACTGGTGTTTGGTTTCACAAAACTCGAGCACATCTAACTATCACCCTCATAAAAAAGAACTCGAGGATCGAGTCTATGATTCCGAGGTATATTGATTCTTAAGAGACTGCCTCTTACCGACTGTAATCATGTGATTAGTTTAAGGTTTTAATAAAAGTGATCCCTTAAATTATTGAAGGGCAGCTTCATACTTCGGGACATGCTTGTCCATGCCTATGCTCGGATCGAAAGAGAAACAAGAACTGACACTCTAGCCTACAGCCTAGGATCAGATTCATAGAATTAGAAGCCCACGTCATTATACTTTGTCTGCTTTGTGGACTTCAGCTGTTTTTGTATTTAAAATTCAATACCTTTCCGTAATCATGTAGAGTGATATAAAAAGAAAATGAAACTGATGCAGCCAATCCCAACTAGTTCGAGATTAAAACTTAGTTGTGAACTTACGATAGACATTAATACAAGTTAAACCCTCTTCGGAAAACACTATTCGGCCATGTCCATCTACAATGTTCACCGAAAAGGTGTCATGGCTGGCTGTTTAACCCCTCTATCAGAAAAATCAACGGTAACTTTCAAGGGTATTAAAGTATTTTCACGTGGTTTATTAGTCGTTACCCAACTATCTAGAGACAAAGAAGCATTTTATTATTTTAATTCCATGATGAAATAATTAAAAATCATTAAAAACAGGAAAATTCAAATTGATCTCTAGGGACATTTTCATATTTGCTAATGGTTTTTTCATTAATATAATATTTGAGGGATGATTTGATACTTGGCAAGATAATTTTTTTGTTAATTTATTTTTAAAAAAATCAATTCCACCTTTATATATTGGTTATTTAATAATTGATTTTAATATTTTTATTCAGTTTTTTTTTTTAAACAAATTACGATGATGTGGCAACCAAGTTGTATATTTGGTATGCTAATCCAGATGAATTGGGGTTATTTTTTTTAGTTTTTTTCTTTGTTATTTTTTTACTTTATTTACTGTTACATTTTTTATTTATATTATTAAATTAATTAAGTTTATTAAACTCAATTAAGTTAATGGCTAAAGTCTTATTTAAAAAAAAAAATAAACTGACCCATAGTATATAATAATAAATCTGTCTAGTTTGTAAACTAACTATCTGGTTTACTGAACATTAAAATATATATATATATAAAAACTATCAAGAGGCAGTCAAGTCATCTGAAAATCCATAACATTTTTGTTTGTTGTCAATCAGATAAATAAACAACGTAAAGACAATTCTGGTGGTTCGATTTATAATGGTTTTGAACTTTTTGTTTGAGAATTTCTTCCATCGACATTAATTATTGCACTCTAACCAGAGATTCTAAAAACAAATATTTTAAGAGATTCTCCATGTATAATAGTTTTAAACAAAAACAATAATTTATTACTGTTGTGAAACATAAAAGAAAAGGATAGGTGGGATGAAGATAACATATTTTTATGTTCTTTCTTTTTAAATTAATAAAAATTTATTTTAAAATTTTCTTAAAAATAAATTTAATTGTTATGTGTGTGAATACACACCCACCATGAATATATTATTTGACATGATTTATGAGTGAATGATTATTTTCAAGAGCTAAATCACAAGTAAAAATCGGGATTTTCAATCAATTATATATTTATATCACATATTTATATGTAAATTAAAGAATATAAATGATAGAATTCAAATTAGTAATTTCCTCTCATCTCGGTAGACTAGTTAGTCTTTGTTTAAATATAAATTCATTGTCATGAATGCATCTTACCTACTTCAATCAGACATATTTATTTGTTTTATATTTGTCTTTCATGCAACGCGACACTAATAGGATGCTACCTGATGATTTCTTATGAACAAGAAATACCAAAACACTTAAGTTTTTAGTTCTTGCTGTGATGAAATACTGAATGATTGTCGTGATAGCATGATAACAGCAAAATCAGGTGACAGAGAGACTCGAGCAACTGTTCTGCTCCATTACATCTTGACGGCGTTTGTATTGGAGCAAGACAACTTTCTTTTGTCTTAATGACAACCTAACCGTACTTTTTGTCTCATGAAGTGTGTTAACAAGCAATTGCCAGCTAGAATCTGTCTTGGATACGGACCAACTTTAATTCCTTTCGCCACACAGTGAAGGGGCTACAGGAGGAGAAGCATCATGACTTTCCACATCAAACCAGAGCCATATTTCCCTTTCTATTAAATTTACAATAAAGCATCTAACATTACTTGAGAAAATAGACCTCCAGTAATTCTATACTGTGTGTTTGTGATAAAAGTGTGGTGAGTTTTCTCTGGAGATACAATTCTAGCACAACTATGGAAAAATATGTATTATATGCTTTTCATGAATTACATCGCGCAACGCAAACAAGTTCGGCGTACTCACAAACAAGCATAAACTTAAAGCTTCACTTTCTTGAAGCTGAAATCACACCTTGATAAAAGTAAAACATATATGTTTTTTTTTTAATAATTCACACTAAAAAAAACTTAACTGCACCTCACCACACCTCCAAAAGTATGTGCATAATAATAAGAAAAGGAAACCTCCAAAAGTGCTTAGGCAGGAGTGATCCAGGGCCTACGAGACGAGCCCACCATTCCCCGAGCCAGGCTACTCTAACCGTACTTCCTCTCTTCCAATTCAATACATCTCGACTCGGGCACTCTATTTTTCTGCAATTTGAACTCACAACTCCTCCTTACGGTGGAAACCGTTGTTCCAGTGGTGAATGAGAGGTCATAGCTGAGAAATTGAGATTAGATGAAGGGCTTGCTTGGCTCTATTGTGCTTGTAAGCAAAACACTTTCTTTATTTTATTACAAGAGAAGCATGCATTTTTCTGAGGTAACATTGAGATAACATTTCAGCTTCTCCTGAAAGTAAGTTTTTACCATACATTTTCTCTTAAAAATCGGACCACTGGCTGTTTATGCAGGACCAAATGTAGCCGTAGTCTGATAGATTGGCCAACCAAAATGTTGAACCCAAAAAAGACCTTTTTTTTTAATAGTTGAAAGCACATCCAATGAAACTCCTAGTGCTCTTACTTGAAAAAATTGCTGCTTCTATTTTGCGAACTCGGGTCAACAATCCTATCAATTAAACAATACTTTGATGTCCTCGATCCGAGCAGTATTAATATTTTATATGCCGACAAAACTATGATTTTTGCCGTGTACGCTGTGTTTCCTCTTACCTAGGATGAGTTCATCGAGAATAATGGTTCCCATAGGGTTAACGGACTTGGAAGAAAATGCTACGGCTCAAAAAGACTGTCTAGGGACCATTCCGTTTCAATCTCCACAGAATCAAAGTTGCTGACAGTAAAATGTCCAAAGCTTTGCTTTCTGAGGTGGGCTGGTAGTGTAGTACTCATGTGCGTGTTCAAGCAAAAGTAAAGTGAATTTCAGCTTTGAGAAATTGCTCACTAGCATATATGGGATTCTGATCAAGCATGCCGTGTGCTCCTTTCACCATTTGATGTCAAGAACAAAAGGGTAGGGTTCCTGACGTTGGAATGGGGGGGTGCTAAGGCAATGGGTCAGGTGCATAAAGGCTATTATGTGCAATAACATTACCACAATCCATGGTTAAAGCAGGGAACACATGGCTTTGTTTTTGGAATGGTCCACAATTTCCTAGCCATCACAAGCGGGATTCCATCAACTCAAGATATCCTGGAGGAAAATACTGCCGATGGATTTATGTATACTCAAGGAAGGAATTAAAGGACACTTGTTTAATTCCTTGCGTATTTCAACTCTTTAATTCCTTTTAAGTCATCCTTCCTATCTTACATCCCCACCCAAACATGGCGCTAGAAAACTGGAAGAAACAATATATGGATCCATCATTTGGTATACTTTCCACTGAACATTTACAACACGATTCTTTATTTACAACGAATGTTCAGTTACCAAACAAATAACGAATAATATGCAAAAAAACCAACCTGTGAATTAAGTAGGGATTAAGCGTCCATGCCCTTCAGTTCCAAGGTGAGGTGACATATGATGGTCTCCTTGATGCCACGGATAGCATTGGATTTCTTGTCACGGTGTACTTCTTGTGTTGGGCAGCCACAAGATAATCCATAGGGAAACCTCATAAAGCAGGGTTCGATATTCATAGTCCATGCTGCACTTAGGTTACTGTCAATTAGCAAGAAGTGCCTTGTTGCGTCTTTGAGTTGCACCTTTAGTCTAAATGTAATTAATAATTAGAACAAGCTCACACATCAGAGATGTAAAGATCAAACCAAACATTTTTACAAATCAATGCCAGATCCTTTTTACTCAGGTCCACTTTTCAGACAGCATAAAGCCTTGTAACCCGGTTTATATTGGATCGGCAAATCGGGCAAACACCTTTCTTAGCTTTGATCTCACTCAAACAAGTCATACAACCAGCCATGTGACCGCAAGGAATGCATGCACCTTCAACAGGAGCTTCCCAACATATTATACATGAAGAAGAAGTACCTCCTTTGTTCACATCACTTGTTACAGAAGCTCCAAGCTCTATGGTTGGAACAGACAAGTCCAGTAGACTAAAATCAAATGATGGATAATGGATAGGCCCTGCATCCAATTCCTCATCAGGAATTGGTGGAGCTGATGGAGCTGATGGGGCTGATGCAGTATTTCCACCACTAGTTTCAGAAACAGGGGGGATATCATAACGGGTTTGTACATGACCTTGACTGCCACTTGGCCCCATATTAGGCACAGCGCATCCATTGTGGTCTTCCTTTGGTGCCTCGCCCATCCATCCACTGCTGCGTGCTTCTGAATGTGTGGATGCAACAGTCACGTCCCACCTGTTGTGGCTATCACCACGCACAGGGTCTTCCCAGCCGTTTGCATTAATTACTTCAGAGCTCTGATGAGTATTTGGATGTAGTGGATTGTCCTCTGTGGTAGACTGAATGGATCCACCTATTGCCATTGCCAATCCCACAGCTTCTGCTGAAGTATGATGACCAACCACTGGAACTGTGGTTGGAGGATTGCCATACATTGGTGGCGGCATAACCTGAAAATTATGAATGTTGACAATGGTGTCTTTGTTGCAGGGGCAAGTGGCATACAATGAAGCAAGAATGGAGCAAAAGTCATTTATTTTTTAAAATATGTAAATTAGACTATAAGGAACTTTGCATAAACCAATCCACAACAGCCAATCTTTTAGTGCGCACCAAGTTCTCCATAATTTGCTAAAACATCTCAAAAAATTAGGAAACAAACTAGACCAACCAAACTCAACTCAAGATTAAAAGCTTGAAATGGAAAGTCAAAACACTTCCTTGACAAACAGTTCAAGCCTTTTGTTTCAAAATCTAAAAAAGGGTCACCATTGTGCCCGGGTCATGAATCCACTCCCTTCCACTGCTCTAGATATATGTATACTCTACTTGTTATCCTTTTAAAATAAGCAATTTCTAGTGGATCAAAATTGACGGGAAGTATTTAAGTATCTAGATCAGTTTTTGTAAACCCTTGTGTAAACATTGAACCAAAGATAGCAAGACGTTGTCGAGTAATGAAACTCGGAATGAAGAAAATAAATAAATGATATAAATAATATGGAATGTGATGCGAAATGGAGAGGATAATCTCCATGAATAAACTTAAAAATTGTGATGGAATTCATCTGAGAATTATGAATTTTCGATTCAAAATTCGTAACGTTGGCTAAATTGGTAACGAGTTTCGACGAAGAAAAAAATAATGAAAATTTAAAATAAATCTATGCTGAGAATGAGAAAATAATTCCAAGAAATTAATGTTGTAATGAGGAATAAAAGTTAAGGACGGATTGTATGAAAAATGTTAGTGTAAGCTTCAGTTAAAAATGGACAACGCTATCGTGGAGGTAAGAAGTTTGATAAATAAATAAATGAGCAAAATATAAAATAAATAAGTTTTGAAATAAGAAAATGGTCCTGGGGAGTTAGTGAGACGACAGGGAAGAAATTCAGTAGAAAGACTGCACGAAAAAGTACCGATAACCAGGTAAAATATATGAAAACTATCTAGAAGCTTCTTGAGGGGTAAAATTGTCAAAAAGCCATAAAAATCTCCTTTTAAAAACCAGCAGCAGCTGGTGTTACAGCCATGGGAAAAATGGCTTGAAGAACTTCATTTTCTTTGCAAAAAATGGAGAGATTCTTCCATGAAAGGGGGTTTGTGAGTGATTAAATCAAGTAATTGGAAAGAAAGCATGATCTAGAGGGTTTGGAGAGCAGAAATAAAGGAAGAAAAGTAAGGGTTAATGAGAGAGAAAGAGAGAGCTTGAGTTCTAGAGAGTGGAATGAAGAAATTATGAAGAAAGGCCTGGATTGCTTGGAAAAAAATCATTGGTTTCGTGTGAACAAGAGGTAAGGAACTTTCTTTTCTTGTTCTTTTGAAGTTTTAAGTTGATTTGAGTTTGAATTAAAATGGCTAAGTGATGAATGTTGAGGTTTGTTGTAATGTGATGGTAAAATGGGTTTTTGTTGTTAAATTAGTTATGAAATAAGTTGATGAGCATGCTCTATGAATGGGTAAGTGAAAATCATAAGGACAATTAAAGGGAAACCTAGGGAATTTCTTCGCTCAAAGATCAGCCTAGGAGGAAATATTGGTCTTTGAATGAGAATGCATGAATGATGTGTTTTCGTTTTTTATTGAGGATTAAAAGATGAAATTATGTGACTTGAACATAAATAGATAAAGGAAAAGTTTCAAGGGATAAATTCCCTCTTTTAGCCGAATTACCTTTTGGTGGTGGATGAGAAATCTTGTTATTAGAAGTGATGATTTTGTATAAAACTTATGTGTAAATGTTGTACAACATACATAAATAAGATTTGCTTTGAAAAAAAAAATTATGAAGAAAATTAAAAAAGAAGAAAGAATCCATGAAACTGGCACTTAGAGGATTCGGCCAAGTAGTGAGGAAATTAGATTTGGTTTGTGTTAATTGAATGATATGTTCTAATACATGGATGTTAAATGAGTTTTGGTTTAAAATTACAATTAAGAGTTTAAAGGGTTGAGAACCCATGTGTAGCTGAAATTTCCATAAATATAAAAATGAGATTTGTTTGATGTTTTTGGCTTGGAGCGTGCTAGAATCAACATAGGAATGTTGGAAAATTATGTGTGGATAAGAATTAGAAGAAAATTTAAAGAGATGAAATCCTTTGTTGGCCAAAACATACCTTGATGAAAGGAATGAAAATTTTTAATATTATTGATTGGAATTGTATTAGGATTCATGTAGGGTTTTGAAGAAGTACGGGGGTGAATAAAATTTATCTTGGAATGATGGAGAAATGTTCCAATAAGTGAGGGAAAACCCTTGTGGCTGAAATGGATAGGTTAGAAATTTTTTTTTGAAATGTGCTTATTGAAATATTGAATATGAATGCAAAGTTTCTTAATATAATTGTGTTGTGCATGAACATGTGGATATGAATATATGTTGAAATGGGAACCTAAAAATATATGGAAATGGATAAAAAAAAATAGAATGCTTTGCTCGGCAATTTAAATATATGTGTATGTGTAAATAAACATGAATGGAAAGTTGAAAAATAAGAAAGTGTACTGATAGTTTGCATTATGTGCGCACTAGGAGAGGCATGCTGAACATGATTAACCTCGGAAGAAGGGAGTTAAATCTACAAATATCAGGTAGGTGTTCTGCGAGTTATGTATTTGACTTCCATAGATGAATGGTTGGGAATCAATGGATATCATTGTTGATGTTTAGGATTGATTTTGTTATTAAACCTCAAGTTGAAGGTTAAATCTCCTTAGAAATATGATTAAGAAAGATATAAAGTAAGCAATGTTAAGGACATGTGTACACGGAATGCTTGTATAGTGAATCATGTTCACTCTTTTAAAGTCTACTACATGTAGGGACTACTATAAAAAAAAGATTATAATGATTGTTACATAGTCAGGAATTTGATTTGGGGATTATGGTCATTCGAAAAGGTATAAAGTGAGTTGGATATATGAATTCAAGAGGTATAATGCTGGAGTTGAGGATGTAGAAACAAAGAGTAATATTTGAATATTTCATGCATGATGTGAATGATAACAATTTAGTAGATTAAGAAACGAATGATTTTGGCATATTGATAGTTCAAATACAAGGTTCATGCGAGTTGTTTTGATGGTCAATCTTATTATGTTTGAAGAATGATTGGAAGAATCAAATTGAAGCGTGATGAAGGTTGTCCTGGACAGCCTAAAGGTAGCTATTACAACAATCACATGGAAAAAAGATGTTAGACCATGAAGATAGCACAAGTCTAGACTATTCCAAATAGGGAAATTGAATGTTATTAAGATAATTTCAAATATAACGAGACAAAGATAGATATGATGACCTCAAAGTGAATTGATGGATTATTAATGTGATCCCTGATGCGGAAAGGGAAAAGGCTAGGATGACAGCCTAATTCAATCGAAAAATAGGATTCAAGATCGTAAAAAAGTATAAATGTATTGTAAATGGTGATTTAGGGTGGAGAGAGAGTGTTTAAGGGATGATTACTTATATGGACATGAATTGTAATTAAAAGAGGAATGAATAATGTAGTTTTGGTATGGATTGAAATGGTTTAGGAAACAAACCACTTGATTAATGAATATGGTCAAATAATTGGAGTATTGGCTAAAGTCGTATGGGAACGAGAATAATAGAGGTTTCCAAAGGGGAACTCACCTTCATCTCCGTATGGTATGAATAAAGAATAATGTTATAGAATAAAAGAGTACAAAGTAAGAAACTTTCTGGTAAGGTCTATGAGATTACACTTCTATTGCTACTTTTATAGAAGGTATGTTTTGGAGAATGGATGTCTATGAAGGATGTTTGAAAATGAAATTGAATCGAACCTCAAAGATGATGATCCTATAGATGACTTGTTGTGTTAAGGTATTTGATAGACTAACTTGTAAAAAGAGATTAAAGAATTATGTTGATAATATGCTATATACCCTTATGTTGTGTTAATATTTGAAAGCATTATAATGTTAGTTGCTCGTTTCAGGTTCATCTCAGACATGCCAGGAGCAATAACTTGTTATTGTGATTCCTTCAGTAGTTTTAGGTAGTGATTATGAACATTGTGATATCTTATGTTTTTTGGATTGTAAATAATAGAATTTATATTTTTTGTGGCATGTAATCTAAATGTTTCTTTTAGTTTATGTAAAAGTTAACTTAAGTTTTATTAATTGTTGATGATTATAATTTTTAAGGTGTAGACGTCCTTATTTCATTTGCAAATATCTTTAGTGTTAAAAGAACATTTATGCTTGAAGGATGATGAGAATTATGGTTGAGATGAAGTTTTGATGATGAGATATGATTCAGAATGGTTGCATCAAGAATTAAGTATTGTTGTGCGTGTGTGATTGCATATGTCGACACTTGGGAATATCCTATTTTAGGGAAGACTACCAAAATTTTGATAAAGATTTAAATAACCTTAAAGGGAGTATAACCATGTTATTATAGATTATGAAATTTGAATTGAAGTAGAAAAGGAAAATCCCTGTTTTTCATTGAGTTTCAGACTCAAAGGATTGTAAAATCTCGGGCTGTCAATTTTCACTTTTGATTTACTACTCTCTGTTAGAAAACACTGAAATTCTTAATTTTGTGCCTGTATTATACAGACAAAGTCTCCATAATTTAGATCAGTGTTCAAGAAGATATAAGAGTATCATTCTCATAAAAAATAGTAAAGAGGTTACATTTTAATGACTATACATACTTCTAACATGAGAGCACTGTTTTCTGAATTCTGTAATCATCTATACAAAAAGATTCCAAAGACACACAGTTCATTTAATACATGCGAATTTAGGCTACAAAAATAAACATTGCAAAAGCTAAAACCAACATACCTGGGGAATTCCGCTGCATGCATCATATAACCAGTGAAGCTGCTGTTTATCACCCTCATTGGCAGATGCAAGTTTGTATTGAGTTTCTGGAAGAATGCAATAACCACAGAAAGCACTTCAGTTTAGCTAGTACAATGGAAACATAACAAGTGAGGTGAATAGTGTTCTACAAACACACTAGGAAACTATGAATATTAAATGAAATATTTATCTGCTGTTCACATATTCATAAACTGTCAAGACTTCTATATCATAGGTGACACTCGAAGGCATGCACATCTATGGCAAGATTCTATGAACAATAAAAAAAATAATAGCCACCACCAACAATCATGAATACGACTTACTAGTTGACTGGTCAAAAATAGTAAGCTCAGGATCTGGTCTATTGAAGTTAGGTTCCTCAATTTCAGCATTCCAAAGAGCAATAACTGTACGAGGTTGTACATCCTGTTGATTCAGCAGTGGTGATATTTAAAAGTTTGGAAAATAAGGACAGCTTATGCAAATATGAATAAAACAGAGAACTCTAATCGTGAAGCTACAAATTTCATGTGTTTTCAGCATTTTCCCAGAAAGGGTATTAGAATGGAATTTAGACTTCCCAGTTTGCAGTCAATGTAAGTGGCTGCTACATTGGTGGGGAAACCAATTCTGGTTGATTTTATGCCCAAAAGGAGACATATCATAAACAAAAAGGAGACATACCACAAGAAAACAGTACCTAGATATCTTTTTTGGCACATATGTACTACCAATATCCATCAACAACAAACAAAATTCATGGCACAATTATGAGGTTTTTGAAAACCATCATCCTTTCAGAGGAATATCTCATTTAATATCTTTCGCAATAGGTCATTTAATAGGGTTCGAGGGGGTCAATCCATTAACCTCAATTATCATGTGAACCAGTGAACTTTAGGGTGTGGGTTCATGTAGTAATGGAAACTAGCATCTCAGGCACATGTAGTATGGTACAATGACCCCAGGGAGCTACCTGGCTCCTTAGAAAAGAGACCACTGCCTAAACAATTGCTAAAACTGAGCCCAAGAATTAGAAAATGAAGTCGAGGGATATCTTAAATAACATAGAATATGCCTTCTATATAAACAACTCTTCTTAAAGTAAGACTGAAGTACAGAGACGGGTAGGCCATATTATCATCTTGGTATTAAAAACATTTTGAGTAATAATTCTCATAGGCAAACATAGGAATACAACAGATGTTCACTATAGACATCTAGATCATAAGCAAACAGTATAAATAGTTAAGGTCACCATACCTGGGAAGAAGGATATATCACAAGCTCCAGCTTCTTGGGCATCATGGGATTGCTGGAACCTTGTGGTATAACAGCAGCCCAGCTGCAAGTGATAAGCCTTGGTCAGAAAATTAACCTGATATGTTGGCAAGTAAAAACAAAAATAACACTATCCAGGCCTTCAAAGAAGAGGTGGAAATCATATTGACAATCTAATTAGCATCACAGAAACTCCAGTAAAACCGCCATATGATAAAATAAACAGCACTGTACCAAATGAGAAGCAATTACAAGGGAAAGGCATGAGATAAATGAATTAACAAAGTAACTCGGCGTTATACAGACATTTTTCTTGATAAAAATTGAGGAGCGAATGCTCTGAGAAATCCTGGACCATAAAACTCCCGCAGCCAGCCAGTGAAATAGCAAATGTGACTCTAAAAAAACAAAAAAAGGTGAATATAAAAGTTAGGCAATTAAACCATCTTTCAGTATGTATGGAGGCGAGTTAATAAATTAAAACCTGCGTTCTTTTCAAGCTTACCTCAATAGTGCGCACAATATTTATATTCCCCTTTATTCTAGCAATATCAAGTGCAGTTTGACAATCATCATTTCTCACTAAAGCATTCGCTGAAATATTGAAGAAAGAACCAGAATCCATAAAACTGGAAGCAAACACGCAGCGCTGTGCTAACAAACTTGTGCCTCTCCACTACTTATGACTCAGACTCACCTCCACTTGAGAGAAGTAACTTAACAGTCTGCTCCAGGCCTCTTTTCACCGCATGATGTAAAGGGGTACCCGCATGACGCCCTGCCAATAACAAATGCACTTTTGCATCATTCTTATTTACGAAGCACAAAACTTTCAACTTCATAAATGACTAACAATTACAAATGTGAAGTAAACATTTGACTAATTCACACAATATATATCTGACTAGTAGGAAATAGCACGAAAAAAAAACTTTCTGGTTGCAGAAACTTACCTGGACGATAAGCATTGACATTGGCTCCCATTTCAATCAAAACTTTGGCAACATTATACAATCCAGAATCCATACAAGCCACTATAAGAGGGGTCTTTCCATCTCTGTCAATCCACTGCACCCAAAAGTCAAACTTAGATAACAACTTTCTCTATCTAGACAAAACCAAAACCATACTCACAGGAATTTTGTGCATAATTCATCCAAAAAATAGTAGATATTTTTGTATAAGTTGCAGCAAGTGAAGGTAAAGCTTTAACAACATAACAAGTTTGTAGCTTTAGCGTCAGAATCAACATGATATGGAAAAAGTAGAGAAGGGTCAGTATTATATTAAGTAGTAAGAAGTATATGGTTCGTGATTTTTATTTACCTCAAGGATAGCCCCTTCACTACAAAGAGCTTTAACGGCGTCCACATTTCCGGCAATAGCCAGCTGATACAGAAGTTCGTCTTTGGATTGTTTTTGCGTCATTGAATCAAGACTTTGGCCCATGATTTTGGAGAAGAGAAAGGAAACAAAATTGAAGAGGGTTTATACAAGAGGGTGATTAAGAAGCAGAGGAAATGTAAATTATAGAGAGGGAGAAAACTTAGCAACGAAGGATTGGGGTCATAGTTAATTGACAGTTAACACCGGTAGGATCAAAAAGTTTAAAAGTTTCCACGAAGGCTGCGTTTGTTGTCCGCTGGCTTTTTTGTTAGTTTAAAATTCCTTAAATTCTGTTTATATTTTCGTTTTAAAAGGCTTTTAAAAAAATATTTTTTTTATTTCAAATTAATATTTTTTTGGTGTTTTTAGATTATTTTGATGCACTAATATCAAAAATAATTTTTAAAAAATAAAAAATATATTATTTTAATACATTTCCAAGTAAAAAACTATTATAACAACATTTTCAAATACAATTACCAAACATTTTATACATGTTTTTTGCTACATATAAATTTTAACTATTATTTTTACTAAATATGTATCTAAATCCAGCTAACCATATTTTTTTAAAACTTATTTTTTTCAAACCAAAATCACAAAAGTTACCTAAAAACAAATATATTCTGTTTAAAATTAATTTATGTGAGATTTATTTTGATATGATTCAATAGCTTAACATTATAAAAAATATATAAGTGATTAGTATAAAATATGGTTTGGTTTTAAAATAAAATAAAATGGATGTCTTTTTTATTTTAATATTGAAAAAATAATATGATAGATTCATTCGAGTTTCATACTTGTATCATGAATTTCATTGAGTTTAACAAATTTGATTTTTCTTTTAAAACTATCTTTTATTTAATATTATAATTATAAAAATAGATATTTATAAAATTAAACACTAATAAAATATTATGATATTTATTTGAAACTGTAGCAACCTTATAAAAATCAAACCAAAACAAATTATAAAGATAAATTTCAAATCAACAATGAAGAATGACATTGAAAAACAAAAAATATACATTCAAAAAAAGAAAAAAATTGGAAGATGAAATGTGAAAAAGATAAAAAGAAAAAAAGGGTTATGACTGAACGGGCCAACCTTGAAACCTTTTAACTAGATTCTTTATCTAACCTGAGTTTAAAATCAACCAATGTAAAAGTTGTCCCAACATGTTTCAATTGACATGGCAAGTCTAAAGACAACTTGAGTAACAAATAAGAAGCGTGGTTTAGTGGCTTAACCCGTCAAAATATAATCTTAATTATGAGTTCCACTGGGTTTAATATTTTATTTTTAATTATATTTTACATAATGACATGATAATAAAAATAAAAGTTTACAAAATTAAGCTCCAACCAAGTACTCGAATGTTTATTTGAGATTGTGATAACGTTGTATAAAACAAACTAAAATAAATTACAAAGATGAATTCAAAATCCATAAGATATTAAGAATGAAATTGAAAAAAAAACTTAAAATAATTCACTTGATATAAGCACTTAAAAAATTAAGCATTAATTAAATATTAAGACATTTTTTCGAGGCACGATAATATTATAAAAAAATAAATTGAAATAAATTATAAATAAATTTTTTTAAAAAAGCTAAAAAACAGAGGGTAGAATTTTTTTTTTTTAAGAAAGGAGCTTCTTTATTATTTATATAAAAAGTGAAGTAAATGGGGGTAAAACCCCAATTTATTTTAGCAAAGTAGGTAATATACACATTCAACAACAAAAAAATGGAGTGGATATTTTCATTTTAAAAAATTAATTTATTTTAAAGTTTTTCATTTATATTTTAGTTCGAATAATCTATATGCATATTTAATAATACTTCAATAATTTAATTCAAATAATCTAAAATTAATTTATTTTAGAGTTTTTCATTCTTATTTTAATTCAAATAATCTAGATGCATATTAACGGCCACGGCAAGAGTTATTACCGTGCTTCTTCCGTTTTCTCGGCCTCCCTCGAGGTCTTGTACGAGAGAATGTTTGTAGCAATTTCATAAAGCAGGTTTTCATGTAATAAAAAAGGTTGGGTTTAAAAATGTTTTTTTAAATATTTTTTATTTAAAAATATATTAAAATAATAATTTTATATTTTTTAAAATTTAATTTTACCATTAACATATTAAAATAATTTAAAATATAAAAAAATAATTTTTTTAAAAACCCTTTCCAAAAAAAAACCCTCCTCATCTCTGATAGTTGAACGCATTATGGAGGGATTTGAAGAGCTAAATATTTACTTTGCATGAAGTCAAAAACAGAGGGCAAGGAAACAAAATTATATGAAAACAAAAGGGAATTTATCTAAATTTGTGTTATTGTTTCGTCTTTTTTTTCCCCCGTATCACTGATCACACGGAACTACCACTGAGCAATTCCACCAGCTCTCCTTTTTTCATCTTAGAAAACCCTTTCACCCCCCGAGACTTTGCAAGCACCCTCAGCTCGGGTAGCTTTAATGAACTCAAAACTTCGTATTCAATTAGCTGATGTTTTTCGCCACCCTCATCAACATTTTCAATATCTGAAGATTCACCTTCAGAAAGCTCATCAAACATATCCCCACCAGGGAAAGCAGACTCTGGCTCTTGCTCTGAATCCAACTCGGGCTCCTCCTCTGGCTCTATTTCTGGGTCCAATTCAAGCTCCTCGGTGGTGTCTGGGAGTATCTCAAACTCGTTCCTTTTCTCACCATTTAAATTTAAATGAGATGTAGAATTAACAAGATCCTCACTTGAATAAATGGGCTGGAATTTCACTTGAGGAGTACCAGGTACTGGAGATTTCCGTCGGAATTTCGATGGTGGCCTGGTAAAAGTGGTGTTGGGCTCTAGGGCATCGTTCCTTTCTTTCTTACTTGAGTTAAAGGAGCTTGTGCCTTTAGCTTTCTTGTATGCTCCATTCTCTGGCTGGTCCAGATTGAAGTTTCCACTGCTGACATTGCTGGTTTTTTTCTTACCTTGCTCAGTTGAGTGTTTCCGAAGTAGCTTAAGGAGGGAATCCACAGTTTCGCTCTCTCTACCTTTTCCCTGGGAAGCTTCAAACTTTTTGTCTTCTTTGGCTGCAGCTCTTTCACGCAGTTGAGCCTGTACCTTCCTAAATAGCTCAACAATCTCCTCCTCTCTAGGCCCAGGGGCAGCAGTGGCTTGGAACTTTGGGGCACCGGAGAAGGAGAGTAGTGACCCGTTCTTTGATGTTAACAAATCAGATTCATCGAGGTTTTCAAAGCCACACCTCTCTTCATTTTGCCTGTTCCTGTTTCGTGAAACCTGTTTGTTTTGCCTAGAAAAGTCTGGGTTTCTCCTGTGACCACCAGAGCTTTTGCACACAATGGATGAAGCCCTGAAAGAACATTTCATCTTTCCAAACTGGGCCTGTGAATGATTATAGCGGACACAATGTGAAGAACAAGGAGATACAACAACTGCTCTACCATAAATTCCTGAGCAGAGGAGACACCTGCCTTCTGATGATCCATAACCTACAAATGGCACAGATCCGTACAAACAAGGAAAATTAGTTGTACAGTTTAGGAAATTATACATGTGATGAGGATCTTGATTTTAATAATGAAATTGATGCTATGAGAAGTCAACAAATAATACCTAGACTCAAGATCCTATACAATGCTATTAAAAAAAAAGCAAGCAAAAAGTGTCACGTTAAGGGGTTACCAGAAAGCCAACCAGCCAAACACAAGCAAACAACTGAAACAACAGAGCGACTTAAAAAGGTAAATAGTCAGTTTTGAGATAAAAAAAAGAAACCAGTAGTTAAAACAAGCTAGGAGCAACAGAGAAGCCCTCTCGTTACTTGTTAGACCTAAAAGTCATTCTATCAAAAACATGGTGAGCAGCAATCTTTACTAGCAACAGCTTTCAAAACAAAGATGCAAAAGCGCGTGCCAACGAAAACCCTAGCTGACGAAAAGAAGAAAACGAAAAGATAACTGAGAAACAGGTTCTTCAAACACCCATTTCGGCCAAACCAAGTTTTCTTTCGTTTTCACGGAAACCAAACAGGAGCTAATGAACTTGAAGCAGGAAAGGAAAGGTAAAAGGGAGTGAGAAACAAAATAAACCGAGTACCAGCCAGGTTCTTGGTAACAAGATGGGCTGCTTGTGACATTGTACGAACTAGTTGAGAGCTGTTGGCCTAACAGTACCGCTCTTGCATTTTACTGTATTATTTTCTCTTTTCCGTGTCTTCTTTACATTTTTCTCTGCTGTTTTGTTTATGCAGCATTGCAGCCATTGGAGTTTCTCCGCCCTTGATTATTTGATTTTTCTTCGTTAACTACAGTGATAGCAACTTGAAAAGCAAATACAATAACATTATTATTAAAATTAAAAGTATTATAAAAATTAAAATTAAAATAACTCATAATAAATTTTAATAAAATATATTTCTGATTTGAGAGAAAAAAAATGAAATGAATGGAAAAAATATTAAGATATATAAGAATATTTATAGATGGATTATTTTTTAAAATTTTAAAATTTTAGAATGTTGACAATTATTTTTCTAAAATTTGAAATTTTAAAATTAAAAAAATTGAGGGTTATTTTTTTAAAATTTAAAATGGTGGCGGCCATTTTTTCAAAGTATGAATTTTTAAAAAAAAAATAAAAATAAAAATTTAAAATATTGACGGTTTTTTTCAAAATTTGAATTTGAATTTACTTTTAAAAAATTAAATTTTTAACAGTAACATATAAAACTAAAAATTAAAAATATTCATATAAATAAATTTTAAGTTTAATTTTAAAGTATATCTTTTAACTTTCATATTATTTTATTAATTCTATATTACTTTTATAAATTACTCATATTAATTATATAATTAACAACATCATAGTTATATTATATTTAAAATAGCTATATAATTATATTAAAATTAATTTAATATGAAATATATTAAAATATAAATAGCTTTTCTAAATAGCTTTTTACTATGGAAATAAATATAATTAAAAAAAGTTATATTTATATTATTAAAAAAACTATTTTATCAATTTAACATTTTAATTTAGCCTTTTGTATTGTATTGGAGATGCTCTTATTGTGGGTGCGGACATGGCTTGGCTTGTTGTCATATGATACTGCAGGCGGCAAAGTGTTGGGTTTAGTGTCTGATTCGGAGACGGATCGGTTGCTATGGAGGCTTTGTTCCAGTCAAGTTGCGATTTATTCGGAGGCTCAGCCCTTCGTTCTGTCATGTTCAGCAGAGTCAGAGCAACGCAAAGGCCCAAATCCAACTGCACGCCGTCAGAAGTTTTGAACCCTAGGGAGTAAATGGCAGATTTTAACTGCTGAAATATCTTTATTTAGTGGTGTTTGGGAAAATATTAAAAATTATTTTTTTTAATATATAAAAATAATATTTTTTTTTACTTTTTATAAATTTATTTTTTATATTAATACATCAAAATAATTCAAAAATAAAAATAATTCAAAAATTTTCAAAAACATTTCCATCAATAGCACTTAACACCGAAGTGTTTGAAAATATGTTAATAATTATTTTTTACTCAAAAATATATTAAAATAATTTTTTTAAAAAATATTTTTAATGTAAGCATATAAATGCAATTTAAAAATAAAAAAAATCAAACAAAAAAAATTAAACTTTACCTGTTCCTTTTTAAATGCAATACCGAATAGTGCTTAAGAAGCTTATTAAATTGTGGGCACTTATTTTTTTTCATTCTTTAATTGTAAAACTCAAGGTAGTATATGTTTTTGTATTTTAAAAGTGTTTTTAAAAAAAATAAATTTTTTTTATTTTTTTCTTTAAATTAATATTTTTTGCGTGTTCAGATCATTTTAATATATTGATATCAAAAATAATTTTTTAAAAATAAAAAAAATATTATCTTAATATATTTTTGAGTGAAAAACATTTTAAAATCAACTCCAATCACATTCTCAAAACTTCGAATGGATGTTAAAAACTTCAAAAAGAAAAGATTTCACAGTTTGGCTCACAATGAAAACATGACAATTATTATTATTTTTTTCATTGCAACATTAAAAATAATTGTCATGTAAAAAAAATTTAAATTAATATTTTTTAAATATTTTTAAATGATTTTGATATATGAATATTAAAATTTTTAAAAATAAAAAAATATTATTTTAATATATTTTCATTTGAAAAACACTTTTAAAAATAAAAACATCATGTATAATATCAAACAGACAAAAAAACATGTTCTTTTTAAATTATTTTTTATTTAAAAAAATATTAAATTAATATTTTTAGATGATTTTGATATATAAATATCAAAATAAAAAATATTATTTTTATATATTTTTTATTTTAAAAACACTTTTTAAAAATATTATGTATAATATCAAACACACCAACACACAAGAAAGCACTATGGCCTTGAAGCGGCTTGGTAACCAAGCTTTCAAGAGTTAGAAAAAAACTAAAAGGGTGTTTTAAAATGTGGCAACGATTGTTTTTTAAAGTGTTTTTTTTATAAATATATTAAAATAATATTTTTGACATCAACACATCTAAATAATAAAAAAAACATAAAAAAATATTAATTTTAAATAAAAAAATTCAAAAATATTGTGAAACACAAATTACACCACATCCTCAAACAATCTCTAAGTACATGTTTAATAATTCGGTGCATTATGTTTTTATTAAAGTATTTTTAATTAAAAAACATCAAAATAATTTTTTTTTCATATTTTTAGAATAAATACATTAAACCTTTTAAGATTTGTTTCATGTTTCATTCTCACTTTAGTTTGAAAAATTACATATTTTATATCTCGAGTCAAATAAATTTTGTAAAAATAATTAAAAAGCTAAAAAAGTAAAACAACAATCAAATCATGGAAGGTTTTTTGTAATTATTTTTATTTTTAACATTAACACATTAAAAACATCAAAAACACCAAAAAATCATAAATTTAGATAAAAAACAATTTAAAAAGCAGAAAAAAATAAAAACAAACACTTCGTAAAACTTAAAGTTGATGACAAAAACTCCAAAAAGATTTCACAGGTCAGTTGACAAGGGAGCTGGAAAACCATCTCGCGTGTATAATCGACAATAGGTTATGTAGGAGTCAGAATAGTAGAGCCGTCAAAGCGGAAGGATTCACTTATACTGCCACGCCGAACAGACATAACAGGAGAGTTCAAGTCAATGACAAGAGTTCATTCACTAGACAGGTTAAATGATCTCTACAATATATTTGTGATGATAGTAAAAAACAATGAGACTGCAAGACGACATATCCATAAACAGCCAAAAATTTATTTCAAGTTAGAACAACTATCCAACTGTTAAAGTCCCAGAACCAGATCTGAGCAACGACATATGTGGCAATGAAGGCAAGACAGGAGTCCCAACACAAGTAGCCTGGAAGACAAGAATCCCAACACAAGCAGCCTGAAAGGCACCTGCGTAAGATTCCATTTTCTTTCCCTGGGCTGATTTTCAAATTACAGAACTGTTCACTGCAATACCAAATAAAGTAGAAACTCAAAATTGAAAAAATCCAGCTTCCTGCTATTAGGTTGCAAAGGAAGACCCAATTATCCGATTGCCACACCTGGCCAAAAATAACAGTAAACACATTTCCCTCCCGTAGCAGATAAAACTGAAGAAACATCCACGGTGGATAACAGAAAAGAAAAACTGATGCATGTACAAACCAAATGATTCAGTGTGTTGGTGGACACCGTCTATGCTTTGTGATGTTTTGCCATCTCTTCAACATCCAATTCCACCTCCAGCACTGGAGAGTCCTTTCTCAAGCTGAAATGACTGGCATAAGACAGCAAAAAAAAAATAAAAAAAATCAAATTGAATATCATCAAAGATTTGCAAAAGAAAAGAAGAAGAAGGAAGGTTTCAATAAACTAGCATTCAGCTGCTCACCTATTCTGTACAGGACCATGGTCTACAGCTGTTTGCAGACAGTATATGACTCGGCCAACTATGTTTGACATGGAAATTGGACCAAATTTTCGACTGTCATTGGCTTCCTGTGACCCCCCAAAGAAAAATGATGAAAGAGGAAAAGAACAATCTCAGGCCATAAAAGAATCAAATACAATCTCCAGGCCAAAAGTCACAACTAAACCTAAATGCTCTTGAGAGAAAAAATAGCCGGGGAAATAGAGCATAAAAGAAGAAAAAATGACAACGAATATGAAACAAGGTAAAGTAGATATAAGAATCCTTCAGTTTGATACATTTAAGAAGAAATACTAACAAAACATAAGAAAGCGCTCTTAGTGATAAATGGCTAACTGGGAAACTGCCTGACATTCTAATTAGTACCAATAGAGCTCAGTTTTAATTGGAATGAAATGCAACAAGAAGGAACTGTCCAAATATTATTGATCTCATTTGGTAATATAGTGTCCTAGTTATGGGATATAGTGTTCCAATGATGAAAAGGAAATTAGGTTACTTTAGATATCTACAGTGCAATGCATCCTTCATGACAAAAAGACTAGGTTTCTTGAAGCCTCAACTTTTTGTGAAATCAATATCTAATCCCATCACAAGCAAAACCATATGTCTAAATGTTTCCTTAGTCAGCAATGAGACCCATACCAACTACCAAGTTTGGTCATGCTAAAAGCCTTATATAATGAACTTAATAATCATCAAAAGATGACTTGGAAAAATCTTATCTTGATGGTTTGGGCATCCTTGGAAAAATATATATGCAAATTTCAGTACTGGTTAACTTTGGTAAAAAGATATGATAAGAGAACAGATCAAACAATCCATCAACCTATGTAGATCCTATTCAGAACAGATCGAACAATCCATTAGCCTATGTAGATCCTATTTTTATGATGTCAAAGTAGCATGTACCTTGGCTTTCAACTTCTCATTGTCAGCCAATACCCAACATTCATCCTTGTCAAGAACAAATGGCTCATCTTTTTCATCAGCAGACGCCATTTCATAACCTTCAATAGCAGCTAATCTTCTGACAAGAAAGTTATCTGACTTCTCAGGATCCTTCAAAAGCACTACATCTCCGACAAAAACACGCCTGCCAAGAACTATGACTTATTACTCACCATGTTATTTAGAGCAAAAGAATTATATATATATATATATATATATATATATATATATATATATATATATAAAGCATGGAAAAGGTTGTATCAAGGTTGCCAATAACAAATGAAAAATATAAAATGATCCTCATTTGCAGTAATTGAACATGGCATTGGTGGAACCTGAATGGGATGAAACAATGCTCACAGTCACATTTCTTTAATAAAAAATATATGATCTCCATTTGTAGAAAATAAAGAGAATTTTGGTTGAACCTCGATAAGATAAACAAATACTTACAATTTCTATCCTTTTCTCTCCTAGGGGTATGCAAATGTATGCTTGTTTATCTTAGGCTATTGACCATGCCACATTTCTACAGAAGAAGGACAATAAAATCTTTTCCAAATGATTGGAAATAACAGCAAAATATTCTGTTGTTACACCAAAACAAGCATACCCATTGAAAGGTGAAGGATACCTATCAAGTATAAGCTAAGGAAGAGTTGCCTAAAATGGTCCAGACAGATCCACCACCAACCTAAATAAAATTGATAGTATTGAAGCATTGGGTAGAAAAAAATAGTGTGAATTGAAGAGAGAAAGAATTCTACCGTCACAATAGCTTGTGAAAATTTAGCCTGTAATGTAACTAGATAAGAGGAAGCAGATCAATGTATCTATCAGTGTGCGTCCAAAGATTGGTTCAGTTGAACAGTCATGCCAAAGTCATCATCCATTAGCACAGATTTCTGTTGCTGATAACCCTAAGATGGTCATGTATGAAGTTTGATATAGCTTTATACCTAGCAGCTTAAGTTTAGATGGATTCCATGGCATGGTATTGGAATCTAACATCTGTTTTGCTTCAATGTAATGCTGTTATCCCTTGTGCTAGGTTTGTCTATGATCGTTGTCAACTAGATTGCTCATGGAGTTTGGTTAGACCTAAACATAAGAGGCTTTTATGGTTCCTCTTTTTTGCTGTTGTATATGTAAAGCTTGGTGTAGCTTATATGGCGCTTGGGCTTCTCTACCAAATAGCTCAAGCTTTCTTGTTGGAAAGTTTTACACAGAACAAGTTGAGGAAGCATTAGGGACAGAAGGCTGATATCACAATGTCAGCTTGTTGACCAAATGGTTTAAACTGGAGGATTGTGTGTCTTTGCATGCATATATCTTCCTTCCTCACTTGATCACTTTCTCATAAAGGTGAGACTCTTATCTCACACATGTACGTAAACATTTATGTATCTGGTCCTGAGCAATAGCATTAGAAGTTTTGTGTTAAGTCAACTCTTCCGACTTGAATCCACAAGTTTACAAAATTGGCAGCCAAATACTTTGCCATCAAATGGGATTTGATTCCATAAATCCCAAAAGAATGAGCCTTAAAGTTAGATCACACAAAAAACCTCTTAGAGAAGCTTGGTTCAGATGACTAAGCTAGCAACACATCTACTAACAGCATGCCAATTAAAACACTATACAGAAGGTATCAAGGATTTATTATCACCAGGCAGGGTGTCATGCATCTCGAAAACCATATGGCCCTCTAAGCACTATAAGTTTTACTCTCAATTGTATCGTTTAGTTTTCTAGCAAGCAGGCATCTAAAAAGCTGGCCCTACAACCAGCAATCAACAAAAACACCAAAATCCTACCTGGCAAGTGACAAGTTAGAATCGCCTATACGAATCACCCACATGCAGCATGTCACTTTCCTATTGCCTGATACATTATTTATCAAATAGTATGCTTCTCTGTGATGGTTAAGAAATAAAAAACCACAGACCTACACACATATGTGTAAGTATTCTTACATTGGATCAGCAGATGGTAACTTGCGAACAAGAAGGGTCCCCCCCTGGTCTCCAATTGTTGGGGCCATTTCCTGTCCTTTATTCCAGTGTAAAAAAGTCAACTTTCCCTGAAATAGATTTTTCCAAACTGAATCAACGACTTCTTTATCATTGATTAGGCCACCCTTATAGCTCTGCAACAAGTTGAAGGTTATGTCAGAACAATCAATATAAAAATAGTTCAAAGATCATTAACTTAACCACAAACATGGGTGTAGAAACAGCAGCAAAGTAATGAAGAAGTGTGCGTGGATATCATCTGATGAGTTTGACAATTCAAAAACCAAAACAAAACAAAGCAATAGAAGAATCGGAAAATACAATGACTAGAGCATGTGGCAACAACTCCGAGGAACCTTATAAAACTAGATACAAATCTTTCCCAATTTGAGGACCTTTTCGTTTAACAACAAAAATCAAGCACAATTCTCGTCACTGCAACACAATATCATAATTAAGCTTCCCAGTCAAAGCATTGTTCCCACAAATATACTCATAGGCACCAAATAAACAAGCCCAGAGCAAATATTTCTTACTAGTAAAAGACATGGAGCACGTAAATCTGAATGAAATAATAGCCAAGAAACAAAGCTTAGTCTCCAAAGAAGTGCAAATCATAAAAAAATAAAAGAGAAATGGCACTGAAATATCCCATCACCAGTAAACCCCTGATCAAGATCAACAGAACAAAAAACCCATCAAGCAAAAAGAAATCTTTCTAACAAAGTTTGAGCATTTACACAAGCAAATGAGCCACCAAAACCCAGAAACCAAATACAAGGCAGAAAATCATCAAAACAAAGTATAAATGATAATACTCACAAACACTCGTTAAAGCAAGAAATGAAATCATTAGAAAATGCGAGAAAAAAAAAGGCGGAAACAGAGGGAACCTTATAGCTGAGAGAAACAGAGTAGTCGAGTTTGTTGGCTATGTAACGGAACCAAGTCGATACAGAAACCATTTCCTTTGCAGACAATACTAATTTTTTTTGGTTAATATTAGTGTTTCCCCTCTTCTTTATCTTGGGCTGCCCGATTTTTTCTTAAACCCCTCGCAGATAATCCACAAGTTTCTCCTTTCTCTCTTATTTAACAGTGCCTCTCGGGAATGGCAACGGGTCCTGCTAACTTGCTTAAAAGTGATTTTTAAAATATTTTTATGTATATATATATATATATATATATATATTAAAATGAAAAGAAATTAAAATAAAATGATTAGAGATAAAATTGAAAAATAAAATTTAATTAAAATAAATAAAATTTTAAATAATAAAATTTATAATTTATAAAAAATAAATATTAAAAAATAAAATTAAAAATAAATTAATTAAATTCGATAGAATTAAAAGATTGAGAATTACTCTTCGACATTGCAAGAATAAAACACATTTTAAGATGAAGAAAAAAAATCATCATTAGGGATTCGTGGTTTCGCGAAAGCTACACACGCCAACTTATCATTAAACGCCATCTTGGAAGGCGATCAACGGCTACCAGCAAGCACTACATGTATCAATTACTTTGTTATTTGTTTATCAAAAGACTATAATATTCTTAATTCCATGTGATAATTCTAAAAAAAAATAAAAAAAATACTCCTTAATTTTAGATAAAAAAAATTAATTACACTGGACAAAAATATAAAAAGCCCCAAAAGCCCCCAATTACAAAATGTGTTTTTTTTAAGGGTGATTATACTATTTAATAAAGTGTAAATTTTTTATTTTAAACCCAAATTTCTATTCAATCCTTCAAAATTAAATGGCAAAATTATTATTTTATCATGGATTGCATTGTTTAAAATCCACGGATAATGTATAATAATAAATATTCATCATCACTTCTTTTATATATATATATATATATATCACCATTATTATCATTGATTTCAATAGACATGGTGATTAGATTTTTTATGGACACAGGTGATTTAGTTTGAATCGGGTTAAACACTAGATTTTGTGTATGCTCGTCCACTCACAACCTATTTAAAAATATAGTAAAAAAAAAATTAAAAGTGTTTTTTATCTGAGAATATATTAAAATAATAATTTTTATTTTTTAAAATTAATTTTTAACATCACAAAATATAATAAAAATAGAAAAAAATTAATTTAAAATTTTTTAAAAATATATTTTTTAAATCACATGTTTAACTGGAATACCAAAGAAGCACATAAGTATGCGTGGTTCAGAAAAAAAGCCCCCAGCACTCGTTATTTGCAATACCGACTCGGTCTTTCCTTCAAAACGACGCGTCATTTTGTACCATGCTGAGTTCCTTTCTGTCATAAACCACGATCTTTTCGCCTTCCTTTGCCTGTTCTCATGCCATGCCTTTTGCCTGATGCCAGTACCGCACCATTCCCCTAGAACGATGTATCGTTTGTGCGGGGCCGCCTTATTAGAAAACGACATGTCATTTTCTAGGGCACGTGTATCTTGAATGGCCTCTCATCTCCACCGGCAAAAGAACAGCTGAAAATTATAACAAGCCAATTCATCCAGAGCTTTCCTTTTCTCTGCTTGCCTCTCAACAAGAACCAGGGTTTTACGATAGCATCTGACCTCAGGTTGGCCAGTTGTTTTCCTCTTAATTCTGTGTTTAATCCCATTTGAGACAAGAAAATCAAAGAAAAAGCTTAACCGATTTTTTGTTTCTTATAAATTGAATCAAGGTTGTGTATTTTAGCTGTTGATGTTTGTGTTTTGAGCACAAAGAAGAGATGGACAAGCTGAAATTATCTGAATGGGGTGAACGGTTGAAGACTGGTGGGGCTCAGATGAGTCGACTTGTAAGTGATAAGATGAAAGAAATACTGCAAACCCCAACACCTGAATCGAAGATGGTTGATGAAGCTACGTTAGAGACAATGGAGGAGCCCAACTGGGGTTTGAATCTGAGGATATGTTCGATGATTAATAGCCAAGAGTTTAGTGGTACGGAGATTGTTAAGGCTATAAAGAGGAAGATTTCGGGCAAGAATTTGGTGAGCCAAAGGCTGAGTCTTGATTTGTTGGAGGCCTGTACTTCGAATTGTGAGAAGGTGTTCTCCGAGGTGGCGTCTGAGAAGGTGTTGGATGAGATGGTTAGGATGATCGAGATTCCGCAAACGGATCAGGGGAATCGTGATCGAGCTTTGCAGTTGATTAGGGCTTGGGGAGAGTCCGAGGATCTTGAGTATCTGCCCGTCTTTCACCAGACCTATATGGTAAGCTTTCTTTCGGTAAACAAATGCTGTCTTTGCTATGGAAATACACTAATTGTTTGTGTAAGATTAGGTAATAATTCGATGTGTTTAATCAAGGATCACTATTATTTTTCACACTAGCAGGTGTGATACGTATGCCTTGCGCCTTTCCTAATTTATAAGCATCATTTGATGTTTTTGTACTGAAAATCCACCTTTTCTATATTTTGAGTTTGGTTAGAATTTATTGATCGGAGTTATTGTGTTTTTTTTACATGTTTTTTTAAACGGGATAAAATTTAGGTATAGTTATTTATAAACTTTGTCTAAATTTTGTTAAAATTGTTAAAGTTTTTAGTCTATGATCATAAAGTAAATTAAAATTTGGGTGCTAATTGCCTAATTTACTCAACATTTCTTTGGGATTTGTGGTTATTAAGTGATAAACTGGTGCCACCTTTTTTCCTCGGTGGAGAAAGATTATTGGATGGGGTCATGCTAGAGTATCACTATGTCTCACTAACTTGTGTCATGTCTTCGAATTTTTGATGGACAAACATTATGGCCATTTATTCCTTGTGTTGCTGGTCAGCACCATAAATGGACGTGCCAACCACCCCCCCCCCCCCCCTTTCCTATATTATTTTGTGCCAATTACTACTATGGTTCTCGTAGATTCTTGAAAGACAGAAAAGCCTCTGTTATTCTTCTCACATCTAATATCATTTTCTGGTTGTGGCAGAGCTTGAAAGGAAGAAGTCTGCCTGCACCACCAGTTGAAGATGGAAGTTCATTCCCCATGCAATATTCGTTGGAGTCATTTGTTCACCAGGATCCATTGTCTCCTCCTGAAAGCTATCCTATTCCTGACACGGGATTGCATGGTGCTGATCATGGTACTCTTCCATATAACTCTGGGGGGGTATCAATTGAGGAAAAGAATGAAACACTTGTAACAACTCGGAACAGTCTGGAACTTCTTTCTAGTATTTTGAATGCTGAAACTGAGCCAAAACCCGTTAAGGTAACCCCTTCTTCTTTTTTTGGGTGTTATTCAGTAAGAAATTACCACTCTCGTCAAACAGCTAATCCACGTTCACCTCTGTATATGCATTTTAATTTTTTTTGGAGTAGATACCAGCTTTAAGTTCATTTTACAATCCTTTTGATATGGCTCAGGATAAAAAAATGCTCGTCTTTCAGTTTTTTTCATATTTTCTAATGCTATTGCGTTCCACAAAATGATGTTGATACAAGCTCTAGTGGTAGTGATAAACAAAAAATTGTAATTACGAGTTTGAAAGCTCTTTGTGCTTAATACAATCCCTTTCTATGATCCTTCGCCCCATTGTGAAACACATAGCTGAGTGACTACATTTTTTCACAAGCAAGATAGAGGAAAATAAAAGCACAATGAAATAATGGCTGTTTTCATTAATAGTTCCTGTATGGCAGCAGGATGATCTTACAATAAGCTTGTTGGACAAGTGCAAGCAGTCACAGCCTGTCATTCAGAGGATCATAGAAAGCACCACTGATGACGAGGCAATGCTTTTTGAGGCCCTGAATCTCCATGATGAGCTCCAACAAGTCATTCTCCGATACAACGAATTGGAAGCTGGTATAAAATCCAGAGAGCACCTGCCTGAAAGTTCCAGTAACACCGGGGCCAATATATTGCCTGCTCAAGTTGAACCTCATAATGAAACCAAGATCGCAGATACCCCAGAAGAGCCTGCTCAAGCTGAACCTCGTAATGAAACCAGGATAGCAGATCCTCCAGAAGGGCCTGCTCAAGCTGAACCTCGCAAGGAAACCAGGATAGCAGATCCTCCAGAAGGGCCTGCTCAAGTTGAACCTCGTAATGAAACCAAGACAGCAGATCCCCCAAAAGGAGAGAGTGCTGAATTTAGCAGCCAGAAGAAAATTGACGAGCGAGAATTCAGTTAAAGCACAGTATGCAGGGTTTGTGAAAATGTACGTTGCAGGTGTACTTTCTTTAATCCTCGATTCCTTGTATGCTAATAAGTTGTCCTTTCCTGCTATGTAGTGATACATCGATATTCAGGCTGTTTTTATTAGTTAAGAGATTTTACGTAATTAAGTTGGTTATACTTATCTCCCTCGTACTTTACCAGCTGGGAATGATTTCTGGGTTTTGCATTCCTGTGTATTACAAAAAATCATGTCAGATTATTGCCACGAGCTTGTTTTTTTCTCTGCCATTTTATTTAATTCGGTGTTTTTTTTTCATCAATGGCTCCAAATTCTTCATCTTCATGTAAATGATTGTTCGCTTCGGGAGTACGTTAACCTAATCCATCAGTGAGCTTTCATAGTATTGTTGATTAAATTTATAATTAGAGTTGTTTTACCTACCTAGTTCCTTTATATAATCCGAATTTTACTCCATGGTTAAGAGTTCGTTTCGGAAAGGGTCAAACCGAGTTACTTTAAATTTTATTTTTTAATTAATTTTTTTATATAGTTTTGATGAACTAATTTTAAAAAATAATATTTTAATATATTTTTAAATGAAAAATATTTTAAATAGTAACGATTACCATGATTTCAAACAGATAAAAAACATGTTACTTTAATTTCCGTATAAAAAATAGTTAATTTTGTATACAACTACACAGATAAATACATTTGTTAATATAAATATTGCTGCATTGTTTTTGCTGTGAAATCATGTTTTTAATTTTTTTTTTATTTTAAATTAATTGTTTTAAGGTTTTAAAATGCTTTTGAATATATTAATTTGTTAATATAAAAAATAAAATTTTTTATTTTAATATATTATTAAAAAGAAAAATACCTAACATTATTCTTGTAAATCTTCACGCTGTTTGGAAACGCGTAACGTGATTTGCATCGTGTTTCAGAAAATTTTTAAATTTTTTTATAAAAAATAAATTTTTATATTTTAAAATTATTTTGATATGCATATATTAAAAATAATTTTTTAAAAATAAAAATAATTATTTAAATATATTTTAAATAAAAAATACTTTGAAGTTTTAGCGCAATCCCAGTATCCTTCAAGTTCTCTTATTTTAAAATTCGTCCTCCGGTGGCTTTGACAACTAGAATGCTTAAAAAAGTTCCCACGTCAATCACTTTCGTTCCTATCATCAGACTACGTGGCACTAGTTAATTCGAATCAATTATGTTTTAAATTTTTAATAGTATTAACTATTTCTTGCGCTTAGCTGTGATATATAGTGTTTTTTCTCTCGGTAATAAAAGTATTGGCGTTGTTAATTTTTTTTACCATTAATTTTTTTTTTTGTTGTAAACTCAAAAGCAAAAATTTTATATATACATTTAACAAAATAAATTTTAAAAATATATTAATAAATAACAACAAATATATTGATTATAACAAAAAATTAAGTTGAGAAGCTACTATAAAAATATTATATTTTTTAAGAGATTAAATATTTTTTTTGATTTGAAATTAAATCCTAAAATTTTGACTGGATTGAATAGATAAAATTAAATATTATTTAATGTAAAATGATTAAATTAAAAATAAAAAAATAAATAATTAACAAAATATAAAGAAAAATAATATTATAAGTAATTATTACAACCATAATAGACTGTATCTTTATTCAATATTTTTATTTTTTTAATATTTATTTTATTTTATATTGTTTTGAATATTTATAATTTTAAAAATTATTTTATGGTTCATAAAAATTAATTTTGAAAAATCACAAAATAATTATTAAATAAAAAATAAAAAAACTCAAGTACAAGTAACATTAATTTGATCTGATGAGGAAACAAATTTAGGCTCTAAGCCCAATAAAATTCTAAGGATTTATTTGAAATTGCGATAGTAATGATGATTTAAAATATTTTTTATTTATAAATATATTAAAAAAATATTTTTTAAAAAATATTTTTAATATTAGAATATCAAAATAATATAAAAATATATAAAAAAATTGTTTTTTATAATAAAAAATTAAAATTTTTAAAAATATAATTTATACCGTATTTCTACAGTCATGAGCATCTTGCCCGGAGACAGAGGTTGAAACTTAAAACCTAAAACTTCGGTAAAGAGTGCACAGCACACAACTGAGTGATCGAGGGATCCCAAGGACATTAATGTAAATACTCACAAAATACGGAGTCCAACTGAGTACGCGAAAAACCAGACATGATCGAGCGCGTATAAATAAATTATTAAAATTTTAATAAATAAATAAATACAAGATTTATTTCAGCCAATGGCACAGTAAATAATCTTTTTAAAAAAACTTCATTTTATTCCGTGCAGTTGCTCGCACACTCGCATGAAAACCCACTGCTGCTCCCCCCACTAAAATTTCCTCCAAAATTCCCCTCCCGCCAATTCCCTCCATCCCCCAAAAATCTCACCACTTCCCCTCCTCTCTCCACTTTCCCGGAAAATCCCCTTTCCAGCACCCCGCAAAAACCCTTGCACTCCATCCTTCCGCGTCGCTTGCCCCGATTTCCACTAAAAAAAAACCCTAATTCCACTTTCTTACGCACTGACGATAAACCCTAGGTCAGTCAAAATGCCTTCCATGTCTTCTCCAGGCAAAATCCTGAAATTGGAGATGGAAAACTTCAAATCCTACAAAGGTCTTCAAACAATTGGTCCATTCAAGGACTTCACAGCCATAATCGGCCCAAACGGAGCTGGAAAATCTAATTTAATGGACGCTATCAGTTTCGTTCTCGGTGTCCGTACTGGTCATCTCCGTGGAGCACAGCTGAAAGACCTTATTTACGCGTACGACGACCGTGAAAAGGAGCAAAAAGGACGGAGAGCCTTCGTGCGCTTGGTTTACCTGTTGCCTGACGGGTCGGAGCTCCAATTTACCCGGGCTATTACTAGCTCTGGTGGCAGTGAGTACCGTATTGATGGCAGGGTTGTTAATTGGGATGAATACAATGCCAGGTTAAAAGAGTTGGGCATTCTTGTTAAGGCCAGGAATTTTTTGGTGTTTCAGGTGATTTTGTTTTCCCTGGTTTCTTTTTTATTTTTGATTCTTTAAATTATCATAGTATTGTTTAACTGTTATTACTAGTGTCTATTTGGTAGATTTGGTTCTTCTGGCATGCATTTTGTGTTACAGAAGTGTTTTTTTTTTCTTGTAAGATGTTGTGGTGACAGTGTATGTCATCCAATGTGGAGCTGTGTTGCAAATGCTGAATAATATCGGGGAGTAATCTCGTTTTTATTGAATAGGAGAGTCACACTTGTCTCGGCCTGAAGGAATCCGAATCTTAAACTTGAAAATATTTTGCTTGATTTTGAGAGAGAATTGACATTTTTATGTCATACCATATTGACATGGTGACTTGGCAATTGAATTTCCTGGAATCGGAGTTACATCTGACAAATGTGCATCTTTGTCTGTAGGGCGACGTGGAGTCCATTGCTTCTAAAAACCCAAAAGAGCTGACTGCGCTTTTTGAGCAGATATCTGGATCTGAAGATCTCAAGAGAGAATATGAAGATCTTGAAGAAAAGAAAGCCAGGGCTGAAGAAAAATCAGCTCTTGTTTATCAGAAAAAGAGAACAGTAGTTATGGAGAGGAAGCAAAAGAAAGAGCAGAAGGAAGAAGCGGAAAAGCATCTACGTTTGCAAGATCAATTGGTATGAACCATAAGATTTCTGTACAAGTTCTTAGCATGATTTACCTCCCTGTACCTTGATCATAAGTGTGTTTTTCTGTTGACCATACAATATGTGACTAGCTTGTTGGTCTTTTCACAGAATTAATTGCTTTCCACCATCCTCTTTTTCTCTATAGAAATCTTTGAAGAAAGAACACTTTCTATGGCAATTGTATACCATACACAATGACTCAATTAAGATGAATGCTGAACTTGATGCTGAAAAGAGGAATCAGGAAGATCTCATGCAAGAGCTTGAGAAGTTTGGACATGAAGCAGACAAGAAGAAGAAGGAACAAGAAAAATACCAGAAAGAGATTACGCAATGTGAAAGGAAGATCAAAGAGAGAAGTTTAAAACTTGACAAGCATGTGAGTTTTTGCAGGCATTTGTTTCACTGATAACGATTATTATCTTAAATGTCTTATAATGTGGAGGACTTTAGAGTTTTAAACACCTGGGGAAAGAAAGTTCTCCATGCCCATTAAGTCAGCAGTACATGCACATGTATGCATGTTTGTGGTTCAAGGTTGCATTCCATTTCTTATGGATATGTGAATATTTTTGGACTCTTATGTTTAATGAATAACCATGTTTTTTGTCTATTGGTTCATTGGTTACTTTAGGTAGTATTTTGTGGTTTATTTGTTCTGATATTTTCTCCTGTTCACAGCAACCAGAACTTCTTAAATTAAATGAGGAAATGTCACGCATAAATTCAAAAATTAAGAGCAGTCGTAAGGAGCTTGAGAGGAAAATGGTAGAAAGGAGGAAGCATGCTGATGAGATAAAAGAGCTGGAGAGTGGCATTCAAGATCTGAGTTCTAAAATGGATGGTCTACGTGAAAAAAGTCGAGATGTTGGTGGAAAACTTCCCTTGGCTGACGGTCAACTACAAGAATACTTCCAGATGTAAGTTTCCTTTTAGTTTAAATCGATTATTTAATCCTTTGTTCTCTACTTTTGTTTTTTCTGGAATATACTCCTTTTGGGTCCTGAGTACACATTCCTCTTTATAATTGAGATACAAGGTTTTGGACAGACTGGTGGGCTATTCTTTTTGTGTGGAACTTCTAAGGTGTCTAGTTCATCATTAACTTCGATAATTGGAACAATTGACTGGGAAGTATGTATTCTTCTATCAAAGTAGTATATGCCCCTCTTCCCATCCTTTTTCATTAAACAAAGAGTATTGCTGTGAAACATATTCCTTGATGTGGGGACAGTTTTAAACTCGGATGGAATCTCTTGGCCATTGAAAGCTTTGATGATGGTAAGGACCATAATGATATTATGTAAGTCAGAAATCCTTTGAATATAAATGTAGACATTGACCTTGGTGTACCATTTCTGAGGGAGAGAGGATGATAAATTAAGTGCAAGTGAATAAACAATGGTCCCTTTATCTTGAAGTTGTTTATTTACTAATTTGTTAGTAACATGCGATAGAAGCTTGTAATTTGTGTCGGTCTATATCTCATTAACGTTCTATGGATCTGCCATCCACAACAGCTATTTGGAAGGTTGCATGCATTTTATTCTTGGGTTCTAGCTATCTCACCTATCAACTTTCTTGTTCTTCATGCTTTATCTCGTAAGTCCATAAGTAATTGCAGGCTGAATGAACAAGCAGAAGATGATGATTGAGGTAATTAGTAGCAGTCATGGTTTGGGGGAAATGTGTAAAAATCTGGGCATTATTTTTCCATTAAATGGTTGAATACTGGGTTTTGAAAGGAGTCAAGCATTTTCTTTTGCTTATAAATGATAAAGAAGGGACTTATAAACAATTTCATTATTTAGTTTATACATCATCTTCTTTTAGATGCAGATAAATCAATCATGATTTGTGTCTCCACCAAAGCTTGGCCTACTTCCATAGCTGTACTCATGGTTATTATCAGCAGTTTCAGTGTAATAAAATTTGTTCATGATGGTTGTCATTGTTTGGACCATTAAAATTTCATATCATATAGAGAATCAATGAATTAGTTGGGCTTTTTTCTCACTCGGTTTGCTTTAGGGTGGGAAAAGGACAACAAGCGATTACAGACTTGTGCTTTTCTCTGGGTACCCTGGTGCTTGTGAATTAAGAGGAATTGAGGAAAGTTTTTGAATTGCTCACTTTCCATGCAGCCAGCATGGATTGGAATTCTATTCCGAGCACCCCTGTGGTTCTTGGCTTCTGTGGGTTTTGCAGGGTTTGTCTATCCATCATTTAAAGTGTTTTGAGAGGCCTTCTGTTTTGATTGTTTTTTTTTCCCCTTCTGGTTGTCATATCAAAGGGGTGATTAATTCCCCCTGCTGCAAAGCTGATATGTAACATCTTTTCTATGACAAGATTCCTTTTAAAAAAACACCAGGCTTTATTTCTTGTCCATTGATCTTGTTATTGCATTATGGAATTCCTATTGCCCTCGTCATTGTTGGAATTATAATGGTGCAGTAAGGAGGACGCTGGCATGAAAACTGTCAGGCTAAGGGATGAAAAGGAGGTTCTGGACAGGCAGCAACATGCTGATATGGAAGCTCAAAAGAATTTGGAAGAAAACCTCCAACAGTTGGAAAATCGGGCACATGAACTGGATGCACAGGACAAACAAATGCGTGAAAGAATGAAAAAGATTCTTGATGCTTCTACAAAGCATAAAAATGAGGTGATTGATCTGAAAAAGGAATTGCGTGAGATGCAAGATAAACATCGGGATTCCAGGTTATTTAACTTGTTCCCTTGTTGGTTTGCTTGTTAACATTTGTCTTTTCTCCATAGTAGTAGATGTTCCTTGTCTTAGAGAATTGTGTTATTTGGCATCTAGTTCTTCTCTTTTTGTTTGATCAGATGCTGAATAGTTCTTTTACTCAAATGAAAGTGATATTTGTTAACTAGAGATCCTTTTTGTTGTCAGGCACAAATATGAGAACTTAAAGTCCAAAATTGGTGAAATAGAAAACCAGCTACGTGAATCGAGAGCAGATAGACATGAGAATGAGAGGGATGCTAAGCTGTTTCAAGCAGTTGAGACTCTCAAACGCCTATTTCAAGGAGTTCATGGCCGGATGATTGATCTCTGCAGGCCAACCCAGAAGAAGTACAACCTTGCTGTTACTGTTGCTATGGGGAAGTTCATGGATGCAGTTGTGGTTGAGGATGAAAACACGGGGAAAGAGTGCATCAAGGTACTCATTTTATCTGCTGAGTTACTATTTTTTCTCTAGCATGTTTTGTAATTCTGGTTATTAATATCTGCACATTTTATTCCTGCATTATTTCATCTATGCTGTTACTGAAGTTCTGTTATTGGTCTCTTGATTGCTAGATGTAACTGTGATGAAGTTCGTTGAGAACTGTAGTTTGTCTGAAAGTAATACAACAATTCATTCATTTTGGTTTCTGCAGTATTTGAAAGACCAAAGGCTTCCTCCTCAGACATTTATACCGCTTCAATCAGTTCGTGTAAAGCCAGTAATTGAAAGGTTGCGTACCTTAGGTGGTACTGCAAAGCTGGTCTTTGATGTGATCCAATATCCTTTGAAAAAGTTTGGTATCAGCCAAAATCATGATTACGATGCATTTCATGCTTTTGACATCAACTTTTTGATCGAGTTTTTGTTATTGAACTATTAATTATTTTTTTTATATGCGATACATTTGTTTCCTTTTCACCGTTTCTTCATATGGATTCTATGTTTTTATTTGTTTGATGGCAACATGCATGTTTAATGATAATTGTTTTTTGGAGAATAAACAATATGGTATTTGATGTTGCGTAATCAGTCACTCATGGATTGCATGTTAATAACTTAGTTCTCTTGTGTGATCTTTTTTCTCTTGTAGAATTTAATGAAAAAGAGGTTATTGTTTTTGATTTTATGATTTTCTTTTTCTGTATCAAGTTTAAGAAATGAAAGCTGTTGGGACTGCATGAATCACTGGTGGTTTTTATCAATTTGATAATTTTATGTATTTGCTGCGGCAGATATTTCTTATTCGATTTGCCTCTGTTTGATGTCTGTTGATAATGCTTGGCTGTTTCTGTTACACTTCAGGAGCTTCTAGCTGGCCAATATGGACCCTATTTTAATCTTTTGATGGAGTTTGGCGTGTTTGTTTATGGCTAATGTCTAGGTTTTACTGTCAAACTACAATGATGATAGTGAGTTAGTTGACATACTGTGGGGCTGGCATATTCCTAAGGAAAAAGGATGTGCTAACAAGAAAAAACAAGTGATGTTTCTTTAAACTGAACTGATCTCTTGAACATCTTAGTGGGCCATCTTTCCGGTGTACACTAATGGCTGTTTAAGGTTAGGAGGTGCATAAGGTCCTTCTCTAGCTGTATATTTTGTGTCATGATAGAGGATATCTCTTAGCTCCTTTTTTTCTGAGGATGCCATTGCCAGAACTTTACGTTGGATTGATGTTTTTAGGTCTAGGTGGCTAAAATCTGTGAGACCTTTTCTTCCAGCAATATTCTATTTTCCTAAAACCTCTTTTTCATAGCTGAGACATGTCCTGTAGTGAGTGTTATGCTATTGGTGAATTTGTAGGGTTTGGTAGCAATTTTGATTGTCTAAATAATTGGGGAACCTCAAGGAACTTTTGTAGTCATAAATTTAATGGTAATGGTATGTGTTGTGAATCTCAGATCTACCTCCAGTAAGTGTCCTGCCCTTCCTCTGCATGATGGTGATGAGGTTACGAATAGCCAAACTCAGGAATGTGTTTCAAATCAAATCACTTTCTGCTTAAATATTCTCAAATATTTGTTGCATTGACTTGGAAGCTGCCATTCTGCCTTTCATCTCAATATCTGTTTTCAGTTTTGTTAACTAAGTTCTGGGGTATTGTAGCAAGACATGAGTAGATCTGCACTCTTATTTTGAGCTTTATCTGTACTATAGATTTCTCTTCTTTGCTTTTGTGTTGTTCTCGTCCTTTTGTTTTTTAATTAAGAATAATTAATGTGCTGGTCAATAGATATTCAAGAGTGCTGTTAATTGCAGTCGAAAGAATTAACAGAAGAAACAAAAAATCAAATCAAATCAAATCAATCAAATTCCATGATTTTGACTTAACAATTGCACATTTGATCCTGTCCTGGAGAAGGCAATTCTTTTTGCCGTTGGAAATACTCTAGTGTGTGATGAACTTGATGAAGCCAAGGTTCTTAGCTGGACTGGGGAGAGGTTTAGAGGTAATTATTCAATACCAGTTTTTGTTACAAATGATTGGTATCTTTAGTTCCCTTTGTTTTCTATATAATTTAAAATCTGAAGTTATTTGTGCTTGCATCAGTTGTAACAGTAGATGGGATCCTGCTCACAAAGTCTGGCACAATGACTGGTGGCACCAGTGGTGGAATGGAAGCAAAGTCAAAACAGTGGGATGATAAAAAGATTGAAGGTCAAAACACCTGATTTGAATCATAGTTCTGCTCTGAATTACTCTTCTTTTGTCTATTTGCTGCAAGACTAATGTTGGTATTCTATAGGCCTAAAAAGGAAGAAAGAACAACTTGAGTCTGAGTTGGAGGAGCTTGGGTCAATCAGGGAGATGCATTTAAAGGAGTCTGAAGCATCAGGAAAAATGAGTGGGCTTGAAAAGAAGATTCAGTATGCAGAGATTGAGAAGGTAATTTTCCTGACTAAGATTGTTTAACTTCATTTCTCTTTGTATGCAGATAAAACTTCTAGTCAGTTTTAAATGGTTTTGGGAATACTTGATTGGTTACCACTTAAATGTGTTTCCCCTTTGTAGCCCCTTTTGTGCTTCCACTGAGTCGACTCTGTTCTCACTTCTGCTGATTTTGTTGCAGAAAAGTATTGAGGACAAACTTGCAAACATGAAAAAGGAGAAGCGGGTTATTAAAGAAGAAATTGACCGTATAAACCCTGAACTTCGTAAGGTGAATTTTCAATCATGACCATGTGTATATCTATCTTCACCTAGACATTTTAAAACAGTTAAATATATTGCTTCTTTGATATTGCTTCCAGTTAAAAGAAACTGTCGAAAAGAGGGCCACTGAAATTAGGAAGCTGGAGAAGAGAATCAATGACATTGTTGACCGAATATATAGAAAATTTAGTGAGGATGTTGGGGTGGAAAATATTCGTGAATATGAAGAAAACCATGTTAAGGCTGCACAACACATGGCTGAAGAAAGGTTAAGCTTGAGTAACCAGCTAGCAAAGCTGAAGTACCAGTATGTTATCTTTTCTCCCACTACCATATTTTATCTATATTTGTGTCTTGTGGAATGATTTCCTTTTTTGCATGTATGAATTGTTGGCTGTAGTTTCCGTGGAAAATATGACTAACACCCTTTTCCCTGGCAATCACAAATGATTTTCAGTCTCTGGGAAAATAAGAAACTTCAATTGCCTGTAAACCTACAGTTTCAGCACCTGTAATCTAGTCTGGTCTATCATGTAGTTGTTTTCATTGGTCTTTATACTCCCACCATAGCTGCTATGGCCATCAATTTTCTGTTGAGGTGATTCATCCATACAAATTGCAAGTTCACCACGTGATCGATCTTGATGCTGATGATTGGGAACTGTCGGTCTTGTTAACTGTTTTAACATAATAGCAGGTCTAGGACTTGTTCCTGGCTTCAATGCCTAAGATTTCTGTGTGGCTTTTTCTTGCTACCTTGACTAATATCTTGACAATATAGTTTTATTAAACCCTTCTCTAAATGCTGGAAGCTACAATGACGATTTATCATACCTTCCCCTCATCAAAGGGCATGGTCTGGTTTTGGATTTTGTTATCTGCAACAGAAATGCATGCAAGTGGGAGATTCTTGTTTTCCACTTTAGAACAACAGGGGTACATAATTGGTGGCATCAAAGGCTCCACCAATATTTCAAAGGTTTTTTGTTGTTGGAAAATATGTCGACTTAGATGTATTGGATACAGACATGTTCTCTCAGGGACTTCTTTTCCTGTTAAATGACATGTTAAACATTGTTACTTTCAAGTGTAAAAACCAATGCCATTAATGGTTGCAAAGACAGGTAGGAAACATACATTAATCTTCTTCAAATGTTTCTAAGAGTTACCATCATCATCCAATCCTAACAGGCCTGTCGATTTACTTCACTGAGGTTTCTGAATCTAGTCCTGTTAATTTCACATCACTGGAGTTTCTGAATACTTCATCAGTCTTCTTTCAGTAACTGTATTAGCATAAGCACATCTAACATTTGCTGTGTGTATTTGTTCACTTGGGTGTGATAAAAATGCTTAACTCTGGTGCTAGGAAGAAATTGGGCTGTCAAAAGAAGGAATAGAGGGAGGTAGAGAGACTAGTGGTAGCTGGTTTAACTTTGCAGTTTGGAGGATCCTTTTCTTTTATTTTCTTTTTGTTCTTCATCCTTAATAAAGCTTCTTTATTCATCCACAAAATTTTTTTTTATAAAAAAACAGGAGTGAATATAGGAGCAAATTGTTTCTGTTCTTGTAATTCAAGTTTTTGTTTCCCTAGGTTTATATGGTGGAGAAGGAAGTTAGTGCTCTTAGTTTAAGAACATACCTTGTAAGCTATACATCATGCACATTTCAGAAAGTTTAGTTGATAGGGCTATAATACAGTGCCACGATTAAGTCCTGCAAACTGGTAAAATAATATATGAGCCATTGGACTAGAATCTTTTTGCTAATTTTGTCCTTTTCCTATAATTTCACTTTAGCTCTAAGCTCTGAATCCCTAAATTTAACAATTTATATGAAATAATCGTATTTACAACAAATGCAAAAAATTCCTAAAAACAATATCAATAATGCAAGATAGTTCCAAAATTTTTAATTTTTTACAAAATTATTCTGAATTTTATTATTGTTAATATTATTTTTGGTGTTCATGAGAGATTGAACAATATATGAATTTTTTCTTTTATATATTTAGATGTTTAACTTCAGTTTCAAGTTTAGGCAAAAACCTCCAAGTCCAATCTAATAAAAAATGTTTCAAACATGAAAAGTACCAAATCATATATAAATTTGAATTGAAATTGATCAATTGTAAATATATTTAACCAAATGGGCTTAAGACAAAATTGATTGAATGAATAAGAGATCCAAAATACATGTGCCTAATTCTTTCTTTCTTTCTTTTTTTAAGAATTTGATTATGATTAAGTATTGATAGAATTGGCAAAATTAACAGAAACAAAATTGAACTCTTGTTCCATTTTTTAAAATTAAACAGTTAATTGTATGCTTCATAAATTAAAATAAAAAACCAAAGTATTTTAGGACTTCCATAAATATTAAAGACTACAAGCCAAAAAAGAAAATTTTTATTATTCTATTATTTTTTTTTTGTCTAGGACCCAATCACACAATCACAAAATTTAGGGATCATAATGTAATTTGATGTTTGCATGATGTGGGTTCCTTTTATGGGTGTCTCGGTGCCTTTTTCTGAGTTGAAATAATTGAAGACACATGCTAATATAAGGATGAGCCTCTGAACTTCTGTTGTGATGTGCTAAGAGCTGATGCAGAGATGTATAACTTGCCGAGTCATTTTATCTTTGTATAGTTGAGATTGTATTCAAAGGGAGCCTTCCTATGATTATTAACTCTATTTGACCATTTATCTTCATATGAACTGTCATTTGCAAACCTTTTTCTTTCCTTTTCAGGTTGGAGTACGAGCAAAAACGGGACATGGAATCACGAATTAGAAAACTAGAATCTTCTCTCACTGGTTTAGAAAATGATTTGAAACAAGTTCAGAAAAAAGAGGCCCAAATTAAATTAGCATCTGATAAAGCTACTGATGAGATTAATAAATGGAAGGAAGAAATGAAAGGTAATTTGGTTCTTTATTTTCTCATATAAAGTGGAGTGTTTTGTCAAGGAGTTAAACTATAAGTAACAGACCCACCCTTCCAAATTTGTTCTACTGTAAGATGCGCATTTATGAGAAGAGATTATCCGCAAGTCTAGCCCATGCAAATTTCTGAGGAATGAATTTGATTTTCAATTGTATTCCAGGATGAGAAAAAAAGGCTGCTAACATGGTTACCATTGTGTATTTGGTTGCGTTCATCTTCGTATGAATCACCATGACCTTGCTTTTTACCTTTCTTCCCTTTAATTTTGTCTCATTGTGACAAACTCATTAGTTATATAGAATAATATTTATAGTAAGATGCTGTTGAAAATGTAGAATATTAAATTTGTTTTATGGTAGGCAAACAAAAAGAAGAAAAATACTTACCAACTTATCCTACTCAAAAGAACTAAAGGGTATTAAGAATTGAGGGAGCTTCACTGTCACAATTTGTATGCTGGTAAGGCAAGTTCATTTGGAGTGAAATTTGCATGTTCAGCTAATTGAACATTGTGGTCAATGAAAATCACGTGGAATTAACTCCTGAATCTTTGAGAGGCCAATTGGCTTAGAATGTTGTTTTTTATTTTCTGCCGTTCCTTCTCCTTCAAGTGGATGTTCTTGTTTGGTCACATTTACAATTTTCTCATCTTCCTAATCTTATAGAGTGGAAATCCAAGTCAGAAGAGTGCGCAAATGAGATACGTGAATGGACGAAGAAGGGTTCTGCAGTTACAAGCAACTTATCTAAGCTTACCCGTCTTATAAACTCAAAGGTCCTACAAAATTTTCCTAGTGAATTTTTCTTTACTGAAAGATTCTCTTTTAACAGCAAGGAAGATGTAATGACCTAGCCCTCAAATTGTTGCTGACATATTTTCTGATGGTTTTACAGGAGACACAGATTGCACAGCTATCTTCTTTGAAGCAGGATATAGTGGAGAAGTGTGAATTAGAAAATATAAACCTTCCCACTGTTTCTGACCCAATGGACATTGACTCGCCAATTCCTGGGCCGGATTATGATTTTAGTCAGCTAAATAGATCTCTTCAGGATAGGAGACCTTCTGTCAGAGAGAAGATTGAGGCAGATTTCAAGCAAAAGATGGATGCCTTGATATCAGAAATTGAAAAAACCGCACCAAACTTGAAGGCACTGGATCAATATGAGGCTCTGAGAGAGAGAGAGAGGGTAGTCACTGAAGAGTTTGAAGCAGCCAGAAAGGAGGAGAAGCAAATAGCTGATTCTTACAATGGAGTTAAGCAGAGAAGGTAATAATTGCATAGTTTTCTTCGGCAAGCCATTTAGTAAGAATGATCAGGATTCAGGACAAATTTTTATCTGACTTGTGTTTGAAGGAATAAAATCTGGTCAGTAAACACAATCTGGGAAAATAATTACCATCTTTATACAAAAAGTGCAACAAATGCTTGATAGTTCTTTAATACGAAGTTGGCAACTGTATCTTTGATATTGGTTTCCTAATGATTGTCATCTGAAAGAGCAGACTTGGAGTGCTTACACAGAATTTCTTGTCATAAAAATTAGCAACTATTTTTATGGAATTTCTTGGAAAACACCTGCACTGCTTGGACTTGGAACTTGAACAATCTGCTCATTAGCTTAGTAAACCCCTTAATCAGAAGAAACCTAAGGATAGTCCTTGAGGGGAGAAAAGGAGGAAACTAGAATATTCAAATATATGGGGAATTTATTTGTGGTGCATTCTGCATTCTCTCCCATAATAGAACTTTTGTTTGTTTTATCATCAAAAGGTGTTGTGGAAAAGGAAAGGTGATACTGCATAAACTTGCATACAGAGACAAAATGCATAAACACATATCTAGCATTGAGCAAAAACATATGATTGCTCATGCACGGGCAGAGTATCTGCACTCATTCACTGGAATGCATGCTCTTACCGATTATACAATACACATGTCCATGTTTCCTACAAGTAAAGAGGAAAAAGAATTTCAGATAATGGCTGACTTCAACTTCTTTATTCTTTAGTATGCATAGCTTGATTTTTTAAATGGGAATCATAGTTGGTGGAATTACTGATAATATATACTTGGCTGTATATGTATTTTTCAGTTTCTTTGGTTTTGTGTTTATTAATCTTCAATCTTGTTCTGCTTGCAATGCCATCTGCTTCTTGATATTTTTCTTTGTTACTTTGATGGCCCAAATTAACTCAAAGTAACTCTACCAATATTTTACCAACAATACTTCTTACTTCATTTCTGTTTACAAAGGTACGAGTTGTTTATGGGAGCTTTCAACCACATATCAAATAGTATTGATAAGATTTACAAACAATTGACAAAGAGCAGCAATCATCCATTGGGCGGAATGGCATATTTGAGCTTAGAAAACGAGGATGATCCTTTTCTACATGGTATCAAATACACTGCTATGCCACCACAAAAGCGTTTTCGAGATATGGAACAGCTCTCTGGTGGGGAGAAGACTGTTGCAGCTCTGGCATTACTCTTTTCCATCCACGGGTATGTCCTTAGAGATCAGTGAACTGTTTCTTAAATGTAACAGTTAGACATTGCATGGTTTCTAATACCTTTGCATTTGACTCTCTTGTTCCTGGGGTAAAACTACAAGTTCTTGGCCCTTCTTGTAAAAGTAGGTGACCAAGTATATAATGTCCAGGCTTGGATTTTAGTTTTTAATAGATTTTGAGCATCAAAAAGTGGTGTGATGGTATGCTGAAAAAGCGTTGAATGCTTTATATACACTGGCATGGGTAGAAAATGCAGTTTTCTCTTGAACTAATACAAGTTACCCCTATCACGACAAGGTCCTTAATTTCTTCTCTTTTAATCCTCCGTTTGGTGATCTTATTTATTTTTTAATGCAACTTTTAGTTTATAGGTGCTTCTTGTGGATTGATGATTTACTCATGCATCGAATTTCTGAAATAAAGCAGCAAAGTGTACTCGAGGATCAGGGATGATCCTCACATGATATGCATTTTCTCATAATCTAATATTGCTCCTTTTCCCGGAGAGTTGTTTCAGCTACAAGCCTTCACCATTTTTCATACTGGATGAAGTCGATGCTGCATTGGATAATTTAAATGTTGCAAAGGTGGCTGGATTCATTCGAGCAAGATCATGTGAAGGAACCAGGGGTATTGTGGATGCTGATGGTGGCAGTGGTTTTCAGAGTATCGTGATCTCTCTGAAGGATAGCTTTTATGACAAGGCTGAAGCATTGGTCGGGGTTTACAGGGACTCTGAGAGGAGGTGAGCTTTATCTTATCATAAACATCATTATTCACGCAACTTTATCGGGTTATGGTTTTGCATGTCAACAAGTTTGATCTGTGACACAAGTGGTTTTTTTTTTTTTTTTTTACTTTTTTCCCTTGCTGCAGTTGCTCAAGAACTCTGACGTTTGACCTGTCAGTATATCGACCATCTTGAGAATCCAATCGCAGATTAGTATCTTGTTTGTTTGGTTGGCTCAAATCTTTAAACTTTGTAGATATGACATTTCAACCTGCGTAGCTAGTTCTCTTTCTTTCTAGGCAGTGTGATAGTTGTGCCAGTTTCTCACCTCCTCTGATCATCTAAATCCCGAGACGTGTATTTGATGACCTTAGAGATGGAATATAAAATCTGATTTGTGAATCAAGGTCCCGAGAAATCTCGTACCGAAGCATTGAAGCATGCATTTCTATTACCATGCCATTTACACGTGCACCATATCTTCAACTTTTTATTTCTATGGTGCGTTTTGTTGTGGTGCTGTGGTTTGTTTTTTCTTTTCTTTTCTTCCCTTAATCATATATTTGAAATTGTTGTTAAAATCTTGATAAAAAAAATTTATAACCTGTAGTTTTTCTTCAATTTATTTTTTCAAACCACAATCATAAAATAAAAGCTAGTATAATGCTGCCAGTAGAAGGCTGAGCAAGATTTGTGATCCGAACCAAATTTTTATGGGTGCTAGGATGCAGTCTTATTTCATTTATAACTAATGATTGATGATCTATTTCCCATGGAAGGAGGCTCTTCTATTCGAGAAAAGTTATATTCTGGCTTTAACGAGTACCGATTCCAGAAAATGACTCATTTCTTTCGCAAAAAAGATTTATTGAAAACGTCTTTCGGTTCAAATTAATTATTAATTAAGAAAATCTAAAGATCATAAAAGAGTGCGTAGCTATGAATAAAAGAGGTGACGGTGTTGTTTTTCCAAATAAGAGAAGTGATTTTTTAGAAAAAAAAAAATGGAATTTTGTTTGGTTCTTGAGTGTTTTGAGAGAGGAGAGAATCGATTTCTTTGAGTTTCTAGAGCCTGAGGTTCCAAAATAGTTCTTAGTGGAGGTTGGGATGATTCTGAAGTGCTTGGAGTTGAAAAAATAATGTAGAAATCAGGTTAGAAGTTCAAAACCAACGATTTCCAATTTTTTAATAAATATTAGTAGTTGAGTTGAAACTTGAAAGTGGCAGGCAGCGACGTGTCATCCAACTTTGTTCTCTTTATTTTTTTTATGCTTGGGATGTGCATGCGCATGTACGGTTCGAGTGTGTGGGCCTGGTGCATGGCTTGATCCAGCTCCCTTTCTTAAAAAAAAAAATTGTTTTCCTTTTTCATGATTTATTATTTTTTAAAAAAATTAAATTTTTTCAATGGTTATTTGGTAATTTTCTATGGTTTTATTAAATAAAATTAATATAAGTGATCGAGTACCTTTTTACCATTGATTTTCACATTCCTTCGATTATTTACTCTTCTAATTATAATTGTTTTTATTAAATAAATAGCCAATAGAGTGCTTTTTTCTTAATTGTTCAAAATCAAACATATTCATATAATATATTTAAACTTAAACATGAAATATACACGTGGTGTTAAACACAACAAAATGCATACAAATTAAAAAGAAAATCATATTGATTCATTTTAATTTCATTCGCATAATTTTTTTAAAAAATTAATTAAAATATTTAAACAGGTTTTATAACCTTATCCACGACAACGTGCCTGCATTATACTACATTTTGTCTCAAACTAGACAGCACTTACCCAAAACCTCTAGCTTTTAAGTCGAAGATGTCCTGAATTTGGCTATGAATTCACATTGATTGTCTATGAATTTGCACATATCCTGCGCCTAAACCGCAACTATTGTTAGCTACTGCATGATTTTGGCTCAGGCCTAAGCGGTTGGACTTCAGCAACCATCTAGCTTTTAAGTCGAAGATGTCCTGAATATATCACCTGTCTTCCTCGAAAAGTGGAAAAACATCTCATATTACCTTTTCCACTCTGCCTCAATTTCTGTCTGCATCCCTCTCTTCCTCTTCTCATTGAATCCCAGCGGCTGGATGGCCTCGGGGTTCAGCTCCCTGTAGGTACTGTCCATTTCTTCGGATGATTGAATCTTCATATCAACAACAATTAATGGAGGAGAAAATTGAGAAGAGACACCAAGACAACGAAGACAGGATGATTAAAAAAGGGCAGGAAGAGGATAATGGGAAAAAAGTCACCTTCCAAGACCAAGAGATCTACATAGAAAATCTTAATCAATCAGCTGTTCAAGAAAATGAAGAAACAGCTGCTTCTATTGAATTGGAGATGAGAAAGCAGAAGGCCTTGAACAAATTCAGGAGCATGGTGGAAGGTGCAATTATTGATAATTACCTTCTAGAAAAACCCAAAAAGAGTTTCTTAAGGAGAGAATCAGAGAGGGAGAAACAGCAGCAGAGGGAGATTAGCCTTTGGGGTGTGCCTTTATTGCCAAGTAAAGGCCATGCGAGCACCGATGTTGTGCTGTTGAAATTCCTGACAGCAGAGGACTTTAAGGTTAACGAAGCTTTCAAGATGCTTCGCAATGCTCTGAAATGGCGGAACGAATGCAGGATAGATGCTATTCCTGAAGAGAATTTGCATCTCGGCCTTGAAAAATTTGTGTACATAAATAGCGTCGGAAAACAAGGTCAGCCTGTGCATTATATTTTGTACGGGGCTTTCAAGGACAAGGAATTGTACAGGAAAGTATTAGGAACAGAAGAGAATCGCGAAAAGTTTTTGAGATTAAGAATTCAACTCATGGAGAAGAGCATCGAGCAACTTAGTTTCAAAGCTGGAGGGGCAGATTCTATACTTCAGATTACAGATCTCAAGCACTCGCCAGGGCCAGAAAGGGAGGAGTTCCGTTCAGTCCACAAAAGGGCCTCCACATTGATTCAAGCCAATTACCCTGAGCTCATTCAAAAGCATGTAAGAAGGGTAAATCATCTCATTGCAAAAGAACTGCATATTTTAAGTTAACATCAGATGTTTCCACTATTTTGCAGATTTTGATAAATGTTCCATTTTGGTACTACACATCCCGTTTTCTAACATCCAGGCTCAAGCATCAGAGAGGTAAAAAGAAGGTTGTTCTTGCTAGACCATCAAAAGTCACAAAAACCCTTCTAAAGTGAGCAACATTGTAATTAATCAAAGTATATATAACATATGCTTGTTGTATTATTATTATTATTATTATTATTATTATTTGTATGCTAATTGTCTCTTGAACAATTTGATCCAACTTTGATTGCATATGTCAAGGTACATATCCCCTGAAAACCTTCCAGTTAAATATGGTGGTCTGAAAAGAGAGAATGATATCGAGTTTTTTCCGGAGGACAAAGCTTCAGAGCTAATTGTCAGACCAAATTCAGCTAGCTGCATCCAAATTCCAGTCATTGAGGTACTGATTAGCTACGTATAAAGGTTACATATAGATTCAAAGATTTACCTGTATAACAGTTTTTTTCTTATCCACAGAGATTCACGAGGGGTGAGATAAGAACTTGCGAGATCATGGTTCAAATCTCACCTCTCATATATGCAAAAACCCCTCCTATGATTTTATTGTTGAGCCGTTTCCCTATGATTTAATCTTCTTCAATCTTTTCTGTTTAGGCCGGGGTAACAATTATATGGGACTTTACCGTGGTTGGATGGGAGGTGACATGTAAACAACAGTTCATCCCAGACGACGAGGGATCATACGAAGTTCTGCTCAGGAAGGACAAGGAGAAGAAAATGGGTGACAGTGTTAGGAATTCTTTTTACATAAGTGAACCAGGGAAGATTGTGATAACCATTGACAATGCAACACTGAAGAAGAAAAGGGTGTACTACAGATCCAAAGCCAAACCCACCGCATCCACCTATATCATTTTCAAGAAACAGCTTTAACCTTCGGTTTAATTCAATCATGCCAATTCTCTGATGCATTTATTTTTATCCAAAGTTGAGTTGCAAGCTAAATATATTTGACAAATCTGATGCTCTAGGAAAGCGTTCAGGGGTTGGTCGAGACGACAAGGAAAGGATGATACATCCAGTTCCATGTCTGAATCTAGCCATTGGTTTCTTGAAAAAGAAATGATACATCAACTTGCATCTAATTAATCCCTTCTGCATAAATAGACGTAGGATTTTTGGATATATGATATGAAAAATACATAGTTCTGATGAGGATCTATCCACACATTCATTTCTTGAAAAAAAAAAAAAAAACAGAAAAGGTCTGGCTGCACACACATATATATAAAGAATCTGCATGCATCGTCTTAAATTTGGTTTCTCTTTTTCCTGTATAACAGAAGTAGACTAACTAATTTACTTAGCATGAAAGCAATTAACCAGCCAGTTGTCACTACTCACTGCACAAATTGTATTCCCAGGCATCTTCGTCTTGCCAAATATATATCCACTGATTACTCTTGCGGAATCAACGATGAACATACACTACCCAATACATGCTGAAGTACCGAACCTTGTTTAACTCTGATTCAGACATTAGTCGCCCAGAAGCAAATTCCTCTCCTTACTCCTTTAGGCTTTACTAGCAAACTGCCCGTGATGTGCTGCGGGTGGTACCAAAGTTTTTTTAATATATAAGAAAATTATTCAACTTGGTATGTTATTTTTTATATAACTCGGGTTTTAAATTAAATTATATAAGAGTTATTGTCAAATAACTATTTTAATTTAAGAGTTTTAAGTTGTTAAGTAAAGTTTCAAAAATAATTTTTTATATTACTCCCTAACATATATTTCGATGTGATTTAGTCAACTTATCTGGTCAATAGATAACCTAGATAATTGGTAAAGGCATTGTTTGATTTAAAAAAATAAATTAAAATGATATTTTTTTTTAAATATTGAGACGATAATATATTAAATTAATCAAGATTCATAGCTTAACCCATCAAATCTGTAATATAGATCATGGACTCCAATGGATTTAATAATAAAAATTTTAAATTATATTTTTATTTAATTATATGATGGTAAAAATAAATGTTTATAAAATTAAACACGAATCAAATGTTGTGATGTTTATTTGAGACTATGAAAACTCAAGCATACCGAAACAAATCATAAAAAATAATTAAATATCAACTAAATATTAAATAAAAAAATAAAAACTTAATATTAAAAAAAAATTAAAACTTAAAAATTAAAAAATCAATAAAAAGTAACCTAGATCGTGAACTTGAATGACATATAAGCCCAAGTTCTATTTTTCACCTCCTGTTGCCATAATCTAGCCTCTACTGTTGCCAAAATCTTGCCATTACTATGATGGCCATACACTCAGGAATGAGGGTTTTCAGTTGAAAATTTATTTTCATCTACAAATAACTAATAAACACTATAAAATCCTCTCTAAACTACTAAGCAACCCTTAAAACCTAAAAGTCAAGAAAAAAAAATGAACTGAATAAAAAATTAAAACAGAACATGATATGTTTTTAATTAAGACATGTTTATAGAAAAGCTCCACCAAATTTAATTCTTTTTTTTTTTAATGAAACCGTGAATACTAAAATTAACAAGTTTCTCCCTCATATTTCAAAATTATATAAGAACTGAAAAATAAACATAATAAACTTTTACACCACAGCAAAAGGTATTTAGAATTTGAGATTTTACATATATTTTTTCAGTGTTTTATATTTTAATTCTCCTTCTTTTAATTTGTTAATTTTACTATAATATCAAAACTAATTTCATAGGTTATAAGAGAATTATATTCAAAGAAAAATGTTAAAAAATGAAAAGAAGAAGAAGTTAAGTGCTTCTGTTCACATGTGAACAGTGATGAAGCTTTATCAGACAACCCTTGATGTTTAGTATGAAAGGTAATAAAAGGTCGTGTGAACTAATATTAAGCAAGTATACGGAGTTTTGATTATGATAGAAACGACAAGCTTAATTATGTACAATACTGATATTTCAAATTTCGATACAGTTCAAATACGTACAGACATAAATATCGTTCTGTCTCATGTTTTTCTTTTCTCTAGGACCCTTTTGTGCTGTTCTCTAAAGCTCGGGGACACCTGCCTCGCCTGATCTTATGAGGTGTAAGACGTTAGGGTCAAGTAGCCATGCAAACTGAGAAAGAGCTGAATACATCTCACCTGCCATCTCCCTTATGTGTCACTCACTCGGTTCCCTTTCTGATCTATAAATACCAACACCTCCCAGTCGCCACTTCACCTCACTCCACTAGCAACAAGCAGCCTATATCTATGCCATCCATGGCTAAAACTAATGTCCTGCTCTCCTTTTCTCTTTTTCTTGTTCTCTTCAATGGCTCCTTAGGTTTGACAGCTGATCGCTCACGTCAGCATCAAGGCCAGTGCCAGCTTGATAGGCTCAACGCCCTAAAGCCTGGTAACCGCATTAAGAGTGAAGCCGGTGAGACAGAGTCCTGGGATCCCAACCATGATCAGTTCCAATGTGCTGGTGTAGCCGTCGTCAGGAGGACCATTGAACCCAATGGCCTTTTGTTGCCATCCTATAGCAATGCTCCTCAACTTGTATACATCGTCCAAGGTAACTTCAAGATTAATTTAATTAATTATCACTAGTTGGTTATACAGGATACTTTTTTGTTACTCTATATTATATGTTTTAGGACAAGTAAGCAAGATTATTAATTCGCTAATTTGTGTATGATTCTAATATTCAGGTAGGGGTATGACTGGGACCTTGATGCCTGGATGTCCTGAAACATTCCAAGAATCTCAAGAATCGCAAGGTCAAGGCAGCCGCAGGTTACAAGACCAGCACCAGAAGGTTCATCGCTTCCGAGAGGGTGATGTCATTGCTTTGCCTGCTGGAGTTGCCCACTGGTGCTACAATGACGGCAAGGAGCGTGTTATTGCTGTGACTGTCCTTGATATGGCTAACAGTGCCAACCAGCTAGATGACATGAATCCTAGAGTAAGACTCAAATCACTTTTATTCATGGTAACTTGATCCACCAAATCATTTTTCAAACACAAGAGTTATTGACATTTCTATGATTTTGTAATAGAATTTCTATCTAGCTGGTAACCCACAAGAAGAGTTCCAGCAAGTAAAAGGCCAGCCACGCCACCGTGGCGAGCAGCGAACAGGGCGAGAACCATTTCGCGGGCATGGCCAGCAACAATGCAACAACATCTTCTGTGGAATGGACACAAGGTTCCTTGCTGAAGCTTTCAATGTTAGTGAACAAGTAGCAAGGAAGCTTCAGAGTGAGAGTGACAGAAGGGGCAACATTGTGAGGGTGAAAGGTGGACTTCAGACTGTCATGCCACCCAGTTTGAGACAAGAGGAACAAGAGCAAGGACAACGTGGAGAACATCGCAATGGCTTGGAGGAGACCATGTGCACAATGAGGATTAGAGAGAACATTGGCGACCCCTCACGTGCTGATGTGTTCACCCCAGAAGCAGGTCGCATTAGCACTGTCAATAGCCACAATCTCCCTATCCTTCGATACATCCAACTCAGTGCCGAGAGAGGCGTTCTTTACAATGTAAGTGTGCGATATATATATCCTCGCCAAATTTCTTTGCATGGAATTAATGCCATCCTCAAAAGAAAAATTCTTAATGTTTGTTAATTCACAGGAAGCTATGATGATGCCACATTGGAACCTGAATGCGCATAGCATAATGTACGCAATCAGGGGTCAAGCACACGTTCAGGTGGTGGATCACAGTGGTCGAACTGTGTTTGATGGCGAAATGCGCGAGGGACAAGTCTTGACAGTGCCACAAAATTTCGCTGTTGTGAAACGGTCTGATCAACAAAGTTTCGAGTGGGTATCCTTCAAGACCAATGACAATGCCATGATCTCTCCTCTGGCTGGTCGCACCTCGGCACTCCGGGCCATGCCAGCCGAAGTTCTTGCCAATGCCTTCAGAATCTCAGTAGAAGATGCAAAGAGAATCAAGTTCGAGAGGCAGGAAACCACTTTAACTAGCCACAGGTCGACTCGATCTGGAAGCTGGGCTGAGGCTTAGTTGAGCATAGATGGGGCTACTGTTTAATCTGATGCTGCATGCAGGCAGTATCATTTTTTCTTAAAAAGAAATCAAGGTAGAAATAAAAGGGGGCTTTGAGGTCTCTTGTTATGTAAAGTAGAGTTTGTGTATCTACTTTCTAATAACTACTGCTGCTTGTACCTTTTTACAAGTGAGTAATGAAGTCCTGTAATTAGCCTGCCTCTGGAGCTGTTTTCTTCACTTCATGTTGCTGTTTTCTGCTTTCTTAAAGTTGATTATATAGATATGGCAGGTTTTGGTAGAGCTATAGCCATGACTATTCTGAAGAAAGAACCTTAATATATCAGTATAGAAAGCATTGAGCTCACGAGAGGATCCATAAAAGAGGTTTGATATTCAATTTCAAAACCGCCCTGAAGCCCCAAAGCAATAGAAAACCATAATTCTAACCTCCGATTTGGTGACGGATTTAATGTTTTTTTTTTCCTGTGAAAAACAATCAAAAACATGTAGAAACAGCCTCTAGATTTTCTGCATCAATCAATGACGAGTAAAACCCCAATTATCCCTCCGCCAAGAACAACGAGTTCAAAAGTTAATGCAGTCCTAGGACAACATAGGAAGAAAGCACGTGATGGGACGCTTTCCAGAGCTTCTATGCCATCTCAACTCACGTGCTATCTTCCTTCTCAGCCCTTGGCTTTACTTTTGGAGCAGAACAGCCTCCGCAATTAAGCTTTGCATAGATGCAAGATCTCACTTGGTAGCTGGTAGCCGAACACGAAAGCAACGGAAGATGCTAACAGCTAGAGTTCGTCTTTTGTCCACTTGGATGACATTTAAGAACTCGACATGGCGTTAAATCTGTTTTATAAATCCACTCGGATAATAAAGGTATGATAATATTATAAAAATTAATATTATAGTTATTTTCATCTTTTTTAAAAAAATTATAATTTATATAGTTTTTTTTTAATAAATCATCATTTCATCGGCTATTAAATCAATTTAAATTGATTATTTTTATTAAAATAATATTATTTTATTTTTAAAATAAAATTCCTAAAAATTATCTCAATTAAATTTAATCGGATTAATTAAATTTTATTATATCATTATTTTTATATTTAATTAAAACTTAACCCAAATTATATTTTTAATTATGGTTTTCAAAGTTAAAATAGTAAATCAGGTTTAATAATTATGGATCATATAGGAATATTAAATAAGTTTTAAATCCTGGCTTGAAGAAGTTAACTAATTAATAACAATAAAAAAATTTTAATTTTATTTAAAAAAATTTTATTTTAAAAAATAAAAAATGAAGAAATATCAAACCTCGCCAAATTTTAACCATATGCTTCAGTTATGTTCTGTTTAGTCTGTTCTTTTCATTATATTATAGAATATTTTTGGAAAAACGGAGTCCGGTCCAAAATCACAGCTACCCGTGCTCAAAGGACAGAGACACTCACTGGTCTCAAATTTGAAATCGTGTCGAAAGATTTATAGCTAGAAGAAACTCAGATCCCAAACAGCGACATCATAGGAGCTAGGAAGAATGGAAGCTTAAGCACAGCCGTGACAAAAGTTAAAGCACGACGATGGGTATGCCTTTTCTACTGAGTCGACTCGTTCTCATCATCTTTGTTGCTCACTTTGCAGCTTCAAAAGCAGCAGCCACAAGACCTGGTTTTATCTACACAAGAACCAGAGGAAGATGCACTCCCCAGTAAGTCCTCTGTTCCCCCATCTTCTCTCCTTCAGTTTCAGTCTTAAGAATCATGTAGAACGCCTTCCACGTACATGTACGTTACATACGTACGTATGGTGTTGTATTGTAATGTATAGAGGTTGTGGATTGAGTGACATGAGCGGACCCGGATCTGTCTCAGGTTCTGGAGCAGCAGGAGAGAGTCATGGCCAAGGATGGTCCCGCAGAGAGCAACAGTGTCAAAGGTGTTTGGATCAGGAATATTTGAGCGGTACGGATCGGATGTGACCTTGCTGGAATCAACGACTAGGAACGACGACGAGAACGCATTTGCTGGGTTGTTGAAGCAGGCGAGTGCAGCCCTTCTGAACTCATATGCTAGAGAGGGGTTTCCATACTCTGCTTGGGAAGTGAAGACTCTGCTGATACAGGCATTGGTCTCCAAGGAGGCTGCAGCCACTCCAAGCAGTTCTCTGTTGCCAACGAAGCTTGTAATTAATTATAAACTAGTATATATTTTTACTTGTTTTTGTGACCAATCCTTCTGTGTGTTTCTCTGTTATTGTTGTGTTGCATTGTTGCCCAGATGTAAAGAACTTGAAATTTTAGCTTGGATTTTGTCGTCTGGTGTGTTGTGCGACTAGGATTGAATTGTGTTGAACTCTTGTTTGATCCTGTTGTGAATTTGAACTCTTGTTTGATCCTGTTGTGAATCTCTTCACTAATCTATTTGTGTTTCCAATCTTATTCTTGGAAGTGAAATTTGAAGCGAACCATTTCTCTTAACCCAGCCCATCCCAGCCCTGCCCATACCAGATCAGCCCAGACCAGTAGTTCGGTCCTAGGTTACTGTTTGGTCAAGACTCATATGCTAACCCAGACGAGCTCAAAGTTATTCTGACATCCTGAGTTCCGCACAAATCTCTCGTTACCCGAACAAACCCTTCCCTTCTTCTCTATAGGCAGCAGCTAAAATACAAACACACGTTAGGGCAAAAAAAATAATACCGCTACCGTTGCTGGTTTGTTTCTCACGAAACATTGACAACCCCTCCCCCTCCTTGCTCTGGAAAGAATTAAACCAAAAAAATTGTCTGTTTTAAATGGCGAGCAGGAAACTTGTTCGAGACTTGGTCCTCTCAAGACAGCCCCTGTTTCTTCACTTGATATCCAAGCAGGTTATTTTCCAAAGAAAGCCTCTCTCTCTCTCTCCCCCTTTCTTTGTCTTTCTGTATTGGGGTAGTGACTGTATGTTTTGTTTTTGGCGTTGCAGGTTCCAAGCAGCAGATTACAGGTGGTATCAAATTACGGGTGCCCGTATTCCGGCTACCGTCGATTTAGCGTCTTCAATGAGTTTTCCAAGAAAGTTAAAGGAGAAGCTCAAATGTATTTATGGTCCCTTTTTTTTTGTTAGTTGTGGAGTTGTAATAATTTATTTATACATTTGTCGTTGATATTGGGTGCAGAAATCTAGAATTTAAACAGTCTGTGAAGGAACTGAAGGAAAAAGCAGAGGAACTGAAAGGGGTGAAAGAAGAGCTCAAAGTAAGGTAAGGTGTGTCTTGAGAATAAATAGCAGGTTCATGGTTTGTGTAATTTGTTAGCTTTAATTAGTAGTTAATAGGCTGAGACATACCGTTGTATGTCAAGGGAGAGCCTGAGATGATGAAATGGCGAATGCAGAACAAAGCAGACAACTGAGAAGCTGTACAAGCATGTGGATTGCGTTTGGACTGAAGCTGAAGCTACTGCGAAAAAGGTGTGTGATTCATATCATTGATCTTCAGATGTTGTTGACCGTAGAAGTATCTTTTGCTTGGAACGTTCCATTTCTGTGAATAGATTGTTCATATTTTGCAAGATTAATTTTTTCTTTCCATTCAGAGAGTTTCAAAGTCTTTTTTGCTTTCTGTTCAGAGAGTTTTGAAAATGACCTATTAATCAGATAGGCGGACAGTGGGGTTGGTTTCGAAGTCTCTGAATTGGAGAATCTAGGATTATTGAGTTTGTAATAATAACACATGTGTTAGTTGGATATAATTTACTATTAGCATATGTTTGTTGTTTTTAGGTTTCTGCCAATGTTAAAGAAAAAGTTTCAGCTGCCACAGAGGAGGTATGCTTACCTTTTAAATTATCAGCCTATTCTTTGGAGTGATGGCCGTGAAGTAATTATTTTTCACATCCTGGGTGATTAGGTCAAAGAAACTTTTGGGATTGGGAAAGAAGAGTCATCTGAGTCTGCTGGCACGTCAGCTAAAGATGGTGTTGGTGCTGAAGAATGTAGAAAGGCCTTTCCTGGTGAAGAAGCAGACAAGCAGACTGGAACCAGTGATACAACAGAAACATTATTTGGAAAGTTTAAATCAAGCATTCCTTCCTCAAAAGTGTCTTCAGCCTTCCAGAAATTGAAAGAAGCAAGGGTCAGTGAAATGATGAAGAAAGGATATGATGTTGTGAAGGATGAGTTATATGGTAATACCAATACGAGAAAGCACCTGGAATATACCCCTCCTCCTTCCTTCAGCGGTGAAATAAGTACAAAAACTGACATTGCTGTTCTACCCTCAAAACAGTCTCGATGGAGTAAAAAATGGGAGGCAATAAGAGAAAAAGTAATTTTTTTAATTCTGCATGAATTGTCGTTACAAAATAAAGCTACTTATTTAAAATTGTCTTGCTTCTTCACTGCGATGATAATGTTTTCTGATCTTTTAAACCCAGATGCAAGGTCATCCTTTATTCAAGCATTTTGCTGGTCTCAGTGAACCTGTTGTGACAAAGGGTCACGAGGTCTGATCTTCTATTATTTCATATTAGATCTCGAGGTGTTAGTTCACCGTGCCCCTCTCAAATTGTTTTTGTAACTTCCCTTTTGGTTGAAATTCCTAGATTGCGGAGGACATGCGGGACAGATGGGAGACAAGTGATAGTCCCATTGTTCACAAAATCCAGGAGTATGGCCCTCTCTCCATCCCTCTCTCCTCTGTGCTCTTGCTAGAGAGGATGAATACCTTAAAGAGTTCATAAAACATTTTCCCTTCTTGACAGTGTCAGTGATTCCATCTTTCAAGAAAGTGACGCTGCAGCATCAATCAAGGAAATACGTCGTCGAGATCCGTACGATCAAATGAGCTTCATTTTTTTGTTTCGCAAACTAATGTTCTGTATTCCAACATCTTAAATTTATGAACTTTTTTGTTCCTCGTATATGTTTTTACCAGATCATTTTCTTTGATGGATTTTGTGGCAGAAGTTCAGGAAGCTATTAGACCTGTCCTTAATGCTTATATGAAGGTGAGCACAAGTTCATTTATCACGACTCTCCACCTTTTGCCCATATGAGTAATTGAAATTCTGTCTCATCAGCAACTAACTAATGCTCTCTATGTACAGGGGGATATAGAAACTTTGAAGAAATACTGCACCTCTGAAGTGATTAATCGACGTGAAGCAGAACATAAGGCATTTGAGGCCCATGGTATATTCTTTGATAACAAGGTAACAATTTCCACTTTAAAACACTTTCTTTATTTTGCAATGTTCAAGGCTTTTAATGGCATGGCTTTTGCTGCATTTAGCTGATTGGAGTGCCATTTTGTTGAGCTTAGTTTTTTGTGCAGAAGAATGTCTGTCTTCCAGTGGGTTTGCACATTCCTTCTTAATATTTTTTTTTTATCCATGGTAAAGGCAAATGTTTTTCATTTCAATTATTGTATTTTTAGAGGACTGTGTAGATGCTTTTGCCAAGCATAATTATTAACTTAATTCTCTTAAATGAGTTATCAGATGTGATAGTTATTCTATCACATTTCCGCTTCAAGTTAGACCGTGGTGCTGTGCTATATATAACTGTTCTTAGAATTACTGTATGCCGAGTTCGAAAAACGAAGAAACAATGACAGGGTATGTTGAGACTCTTACCCACAGTGTACGCATATCTAATATTTGATGGATTTTGCTACATTTACAATAATTTGGTAAGTTTCTTGAGTAATTTGAGACTAGAAAATAGCTAGGCCTTTAATGCTAAATATGTTTCTAAAAGTCAGAAAGAACTTGTTTTCATAATCAAAATTGACAATATCACCTATCAGGATGTATACTGTAGTTATTTGTTGATGTCATGGGTGCCGAGTTCTGTCTCATCATTAGCATCATAAGCATGTGCCTGGGTAGAGGGTGGTGTACGTGCAAAGCATGCATGTCATGAATGAAGTAATCCATTTGCATTTCTTGTTGACCTTCAAATTGCTTTAGTGATAGAGCATGTGGTCAAGTGATTCATCAGACATGATAGTTAATGTTATTGTATTGCCTATTCAGTATATAACTGTTTTTAGAATTACTAAATGATGAGTACAAAGAATGAATAAACAATGACTGTCTGGTGACAAGTGTGTGCACATCTAATAATGAGGGATTTTGCTACATTTACAATCGTTTGGTGGGTTTATCGAGCAATTTGAGACTAGAAAATAGCTAGGTATTTAATGGGCTGGATATGTTTCTCAAAGTTGGGAAAGAACTCATAGTTGTCATGACTTGTAGGTATTGGATGCAGACTGCAGTTATTTGTATATTGTTTTTAGATGGAATGCATGGTATATTCCAGTTCGATAAGTAGATAAAAAATATCCTTATGATTGGTGCAGATTTTACATATATCTGATGTGGAAGTAAGGGAGATCAAAATGATGGGAAGCTCTCCGCTAATCATTGTGGCGGTATGCATCCCTTTTTGGGTAACTTTGTTGTAATCATTAAATGATTTTCTGCCTATTGATGGCCATGTTTCTTGGAATAAATGCAGTTCCAGACACAGCAAGTTCATTGTATACGTGATCAAAATGGTGCAATAACAGAAGGGGGTCAGGTAAATATGAATCTTCTTTCTCAAAACGTTTTTCCTAGAAATCAACACTCTTCTTTCTGCTTGTTCTTGCTTGCGAGAGTTTGAATATATTTTTTTGGTATATATGGCTATCGTAGGATACAATCCATACTGTATACTATGCATGGGCTATGCGACAAGTAGATCCAGAAGAACTTGGTGGGGGTGCAATCTACCCAATATGGAAGCTAATGGAAATGCAACAGCTTGGAGTCCAATCCCTCATCTAGTTTTCATATTTTCAAGTTACTGATGGAAGTTGTACAATTGAAATTTACTGAATTTTTTTATTTTCCAGTTTTGTTTTTTGGGCCTTAACTTCCCAGGGTTTTCACGTGGCCTGGGAAAGCTTAGCTAGCATTTATTTTTCATTTGATCAAATAAAAAAATCATTTACCAAGTAAAAAAATCACAAAATTCATTGTCTGAGAAATGGCTGCTGTTATTTGCACCAGAAAGTTTTCTTGGCCGTCGTTTTCATAGTACTGCAGAGTTTATGCTGTCATTCCAGGATATGCGATATTTTCTGTGGCTATTTGTTCTTCGTTAACCTGGGCAATGTTATGGGAAGAAAGATTATATGAGCCAAGAGTCCATGTAGAACTGGAAGGCTGTCATAAAAGAAGGCCACGTTTTATTGATCATAAAAGAAGGCTTACATGCATTCTTACACTAGCCCACTAAATATACAGAAGCTTCTGGGTTGATGGATCCTTCTCTAAGGAAACAAGAAGGGATGTCTTAGTAGTAGTGGCCCTAATAGTACTGGAAGTGGCTAGCAGAACAAAAATTCTGTTCAAGATGAGGTCCTGGTAGGGGACAGCAGCATGGATTGTGGGTCTCTGTTCATTTTCAATTGTTCAGCTTCTCTAGGGGAAATCTGGTAAGCGTTGGAGATGACATCAATGGGCATGGCCCTCATCACGGAAATGGAACCAGCCATAGGACTCTTCATTGGCTGGCTGCTTGATTTGAATGCGACCCATTCAAAACCATTGTTTCCTGCCCTCATCAATGTAGCATAGAATTGAGGGATCACAAACATGTCACCTTGCCTTACTCTCTCGTTCATTATGGTGTTTCCTCTTTCATCCACAACCTGTGCGTTCAACTCACCGCGGAGAGCATAGACGACTCTGTTGTCTGTCATGGACCAGTGTGGCGTGTACAATGCATTCTGCGAGAAGAATGATTCTAAGAAGTTGGATTAAAAAAATGCACTGTAAATTAAGGGTTGAAATTGGGTTAAATGTGACGTACTGGCATAAGATGGCCTCTCTCAGCGCTCATGTCAATGAATTGAAGGATCGGAAGCTTTTGCTGGTTGGCAATGTTGATTCTTCCGCCCTGTTTAGTGTAAACATCGGCTTCTCTTTGGAGTTCAATGTTCTGTTTGATTTTCATGTTGCAGAAAGTTTCTTCCAAGCCGTTCTGAGGTGAAGATTCGCTTTGTTCCTCCTCCTCTTGATCGGGTGACATGATTCTCATATCTTCTCGGCACTTGACAATGAGTCCTCTGTTATTATCTTGACGCATTCTCCTTACAGTCTCTCTTGGAACGTTGAAGGCCTCAGCCATCAACTCTTCGTCAAATCCACGGAATATGTTCTGGAAGGTCTCTTCATGGCTCCTCTCAGATTGACCTGCATATCTCCGAGAAGCTCTCTCGTATCTTTCCTGTCCATGACTGGAATGGCCGCCCGCCAGCATAAATCCCTTTGTAACATGAACAATTACCAACATTTAGCTCGCTCACCACTGATTAAAAGTTACTGGAACTTGGAAGGAAAATGGAGAGAAATATTACTCTAAGGTTCTGGTCCAGCTGGTTAGCCTGGTTGTTAAGATCAAGAACAGAGACGGCGATGAGCTCCTCATTACCATCATTGTAGCACCAATGGGCTGCTCCTGCTGGCACGGGAATGACATCTCCGCGGCGAATCCTGTGAACTTTCTGGTGCTGGTCTCCTGACATTCCTCTCTGGCCTTGGCCTCGGTCTCTTGAAAATTGCTGATCATTGTGATATGTCTCTGGGCATCCAGGATAGCTGACTCCCATTACTCCCCTACCTGTTCCATTTTACTTCTCATGTTAGCTACCTTTTCTCAAAAAGCATACAAATGAGCTCTTAATTATTGGTCCATATTATCAGTCAGCCTGATCTTGTAAAATCGTTTATCTTACCTTGCTCAATGTACACCAAGCGAGGGGCAGAGAAGAACTTGGGCAAAGAGAGGGAATTAGTCTGTATAGTGTCCCTCATGGGAGCGAACCCAGCACACTGGAATTGGTCCTCCTCTGGGTCCCAAATCTCAGTCACACCACCTTGGGACCTCATCCGATGAGAAGGTTTGCTGGTAGAGATCTTCCGGAGCTGGCATTGTTGTGCTTCCCTCTGCTGCATTTCAGTGCTTGCTACAGCTGCATAAGCAAGCAAAGAGAGAAGCAATAATGCAACAAGTTTAGTCATGCTGGAAGTGTACTGGGCAGCAGAAGTAAGAAGAAAAAACTGAAGTGGTGACTTGGGCTGGCACTTGAAGCTCACTTTATAGGGTGAAAGAGGTGGTGGCTGGCGGGGTCGTGTGGCATGGAGGGTTGGTTTGCTCTGCATGGAGGCATTGTCGTGATGTTTAAAACGATTCGCCACCTCGCCTGGGTTGCAAGTTGAGCTGGTAAGGCCATCTAGTGTACGTGGTGCTGTTCCTAGCTAAAGTCCTAAGAACAATATTTGCACCCGCCACTTGTCTTTGCTTTCTCTATTTGTCACAGAAACAGAGAAATCAAACCAGCCAGCCAGCCAGTGCTCATTTAATTTCTTTGCTTTCTGAAGTATCGGTGTGGGTGACAAGCTCTACAAATGTAGAATTAACCTCTTACGGATGTGTTAAACCAGTGATGAATGTAGGGAGTGACCCTCAAAGTTTGAAATTCTTTCAAAATCATCCTTGAATTTATACAATGTTTTAAAAGTATTCTTATGAAATGGCCCCCAAACAAAAAAAACTACACATTCTAGCCCCCCATTTCACTAACTTATACAAGTGACGCAAAAAACCTTAGTCTTGCTGTTGTGTATGAATAAATGATATGACAGCCTTTTATTATCAATGAGGTAAATGTTTCGAGGATTCGATCTACATGAAAGGGAAGTCTCGGCAACAAAATTCTCATTCTTGGGAGAGCAAGAGTGCTGATGTTGGCACGTGTCTTTTAGGGCTGTGCTGGCTTTCCTACAGCCCTGTAAATCAGCACCAAGAGCTGTGTGCCTGTTGGCCCATTAATTGTATTGGAGTGAGTCTGGGCCTTGAACGTCAGGCTGCCTTCTTTGTCAGCACTCATCAGTATTCCCTTTTTGCGGGATAATTACCAAAATCCTTTTATAACATAACTTTTCTATCCAAAAAAAAATATATATACATTTATAAAATACTAACTTTTTGGGGGATAATTTCGTACTGAAAATCCCAAATATCTAACTCTCTCCTTGTTTTTTTATTTATTTTTTTGTATGAAAAATTTCTTTTTATGGTGATAGTGCAGTCCTTAATTGGAAACGAATAGGAGAGATAGGAGGCCGAAGCTTTATCATGAAGCCAAACAGTTGAAATTCCGAGAAAAATAAAGTGTAATGATCACTGGCACATAATTGCCAGTAATACAGAGAAGCCTAGCTTAGCTACATGGAGACCATCTCCTTATTCATGTCCTCGTACGTAGACATAAAATAGCGTACAATAAGATTTGAATACTTGGAAAGCATGCAGCTTAATTTGACGTGCCTTCAACGCAAAGCCATTGACCAACAAAGAGCTTGTCACAGTCGAGATTGGGGTTGATTGCTTTGAAGTCGTTAGCAGTTAGGTCGAACTGCTTTTCAACAGCAGTGCAAGTGTCTCCAGTTACTACTCCATGCACTGAGACACACTCTGGTGTGGATGCTGCTGCCCCTAAAAACCCGAAAACAAGACTAAGGGCATCAATAAATACTGCAATATTGCCTGCTATCCTTATGGCCAAGAGAAAGATAAAATTGATCAAAGATTTTAAATTACACTAGTGTTTGATCTAAAACTTACTGCCCAGAACTGATCTGCTTTCGACGACAGACGCAACGAGGAGAAAAGACAGCATCAAAGCCAAGTTGAAGAGCAGGGTTGTTTTGTTGCTAGACCTGGCCATATCTTCTGTATCTTTTCTTTCTCCGAGGCTTATGTTAATTTAATTCTTACACCCTGAGGAGAAGTATATACCTCAGTCCTTCTATTTATAGCTTGAAACCTATGGTAGAGACAAACCAGTTGAGCATTGTTACCGTTAATCGCAGAGTTGTACATAAAATGCCGGCTTCTCTATGCGGCATGAACTTAGCATTGGTAGTTTACATGATTCTTTTTGTGAAATATTTTAGGCGGATTACACTAAGCCAAATAGATGCAATGCAGTCCATAGAGAGACTTCATTGTGATCAAATTCCTATTGCTTTTTGGCAGCATCTTCAGTATAATTGATGCCCATTTTCTAAGTAATCTTGTTTAAATGGTTAGATTTTATATTATTTTCTAATATATTCTTTCAAGCTAAGTTATTTGAACTTAAAACTTGTAAATTCATTACTATTTTATATTTAATTTTATCAAATAGAATGAAATGATGATAAAATTTAAACTTCTTACCACTTCATTAACAAAGTTCCAATATCATATAAAAAAATAATCTTAATTCAACTTCGGTTATAATTTATATTATTCTTAAACAATAAAGCTAGCTAGCCATGCTAATGTTTCTTATCCAATTTCGATCAAGAACTCTTGTTTCAGAAAACACCATTATGGTTCACTTTGTGCTGATAAAGTATTCTGTGATTAATTATTATTGTACGTTGTTGTTGTTAGATACTTAGATTCGTAAACACTATGACAGAGAGAAGAAACAGTGGTTTTAATAAGATTGGAATCTATCCTATTTAAATTTCTCGCTACCATGCATGTAGCTTTCAAAATGGAGAATAAAGATCACTTTTTGCTGAACACTTCTACACGACGGTGGAATCTTTGAGTTGGTAAAGAAAGATGCGTTACAATCACAGGTGTTGTGGAGAACTGGAAAGGCATATATCAATCGAAAATTTCGATTCCTTAGGTACTTAAAGTGTAAACTCAGGTGAGGCCTAGACTAAAACCTGTTCGATCTATTTAAGGCAGATATTAATTAAGAAGCCCTGATTTAAGAAAAATGCTTTCTGGAAAAACAAAATCACGAGTCCGTTTGGCCTGATTTAAGAAAAACAACTTCTGGATCATAATTCAAAAGTTATCAGATAGAACTGCAGTAAAGAGGTTATTCTTTTGTCACAATGCAAGATATTACGCGTTATCGCTTAGAGAACAAATATAGTCGGCTGAATCCTTCATCACCTATACATTAATATCTGCTAAACTTCCTAGAATCATCTGTCAATCGTAGTTTCATAAAATGTTCCCTTTACTAGCTTTTCATTTCCCTTTGTCAGCAGGTGGCCATTTCGTGCGTAAAATGGGTATATATCTTCACACAGGGGCGAAACTAGGAGGAGGCGGGCAGGGGGCTGGCCCTGTAAAATATTTTAAATTTTTGTATTTTTAATGTTTAAATATAGAATAATATAATATATTTTTATTTTAAATAAATAAATTTCTAATAATAAATTATATATTAAGTTTTGACCCTTCCTATTATATAATTCCAGTTCCGCCCTGACTTCACATATGTAGTTCCACACAAAACCAAAAAAGGTGGAGTGATTATCTAATAACCATCGGTAAGTGAATATCTAATTTATATTATATTTAGTCTTAAGCTTTAAGTTGATCCACCGAACTGGTTGATTTCCTCTTCTACCGAACTTGATTAGTTGATTATAATAGCGTAAGATGTAAGCAGGTCCATTTATAGCTACTTGTATTTTCTCACGTCGAACATTTAGCGTATGGACTAAGCCAGTCCTGAGTCCACAGAAAATTTATGGCACAAGTCGAATACGAATCCCGTACCCGTCAGACAAAACAAATCCAGTGCAGAAAGAACAATCTTAGCTACTCTTCTTATAAAGCACAGGTTTTAACACATCATCTGTTGATCTGTACTTGAACGCGCACATCTTCTTTTCTTGTTCATCCCCTTTTCTTTCTTTCGTTCATGTCTTGCCTGAATCTGAGGCTTCCGCCAGCCAAGAAGGTATGGAAGAGCTTCACATCCAAATTCCAAAGAAAACTCCACAAAGTCAACATGTCCAAATCTATCAAGAAATCAAAATATCGAACAAACAATATTATCAACAACACGTTTGATCATAAACGTGATGAAACCAGAAAGAGGCCTGCATACCAACGTCGTGCACTTCCTTTCAAACAACGTTGCAGCCGCTTTGGCCATGCACACAAAAAATTAGCACCTGTATATATTGATAAGCTCTTTCGAGAGCCTGTAAGTGCTAGTGAGTTGGTGGCAAAGTTTCCGCCAACTACAAAGACTATGAAGATTCTTGATCATCAGGCTGCGACAACAGTAGAGCCAGGAGGAACGAGCATGGGATTAGATGAGATCATGAGAGGGGAAAGAGGCTGCACGGCGGATGATATGTGGGAGTCATTGGGATTTGCATCTCCCCTGATGCAAGGAATAGATGAAAGGGCTGAGCAGTTCATTTTGACATTCAGGGAAGAGATGGAGATTCAGGAAACGATTGAAAGAGGTTTATAGCCTTGTTAGTTCATATAATTAAGGCACCTTCTCAATAAGATTTGCTTTCTTTTGCTTGCAGTTGCTAGAAATATTGATTGAAAGATCTGGTACGTAGACATATATATACTGGTCAGGGGTTGTGGCTTGGTTATATAAGATTATGTACATGTGAAGAATTGCTTATGATGAGGTTCTAGACATATGTATACATCAAAGTTTTTTCAAGGTAGATGACTGGGCTGGAACGTTGAAGATAAGTTGTTGGGTCTGAAGATCACAAACTTCTGGGAAAAACAAAAAAAAAAACTCCTCGTGGAGGCTCTCCAATGCTTGAGTTAATAAAGCAATAATGGATGAGAAATCTCAAGAGGTTATGTTATGTATCTATGTTCGCTTTATATGTATTGTGTGTAGATGAAGATGGCCAATGCGTTGAAGATCTATAATGAAATTAAACTTCTTCTCTACCTTGAGGTTCATGGATGCATATTTATACCTATAAACCCTGTCCATTTGCATGGTGATGATGAGAGTAAAAACAAAACAATTGTGACACCTAAGCGGATAGTAAATATTTAGATTTATAGTCACTAATGGGTAATGCTATTAATTATATTAGAAGAAAACGATCTTATCAATTGTTAACTGAGCCTAAACAAGTCCAACGTGACAATTGATGTGTAGGCTACAGAGGCAAGTGACCTCATTCGGGGTTGCAGATGCAAGACCTTATAGAAAGAGAAAGGACCCCGAGCCTATTAGATGGCAACTAGGGTGTTGGATAGGTTGAGCCGTTGAGCCTCCTAGAGGGTCATGCCTGGGTCCAAGGTGATCCTATCCGAGTATGGGATACCCAGATGGGAAGGACGATCTACCCAATCCAAAGTTGGGGATCAACATGGTGATGGATAGAAGCCCAATCCTAGGTTAATTGAAGATCGAGCTGGGTTTAGACTAAGAAATAGAGATGATAAATCTGAGCCTATCTGCTTATTAATTTGGGAGATACTTGTGTTTTATGTGAATGCATGGGATTACTTCGAACAAACAAAAAAAAAAACTACAATTGAAAATGTCTGTAGATTAATTAGAAGGCTCCGAGAGATCTCAATATCCCCATATTCAAGTTTCGGCGAACTATTTTGAAAGCTGCTATATTGGTGGCTGATGGGTTTGTATCGCGAGCAGGGAGATGAAATTCCTGAGATATTTCTCTGTATATAGCTTCACGTATCGCAAATCCCAAACCGTTACTGTGCTCCCACGCCCTGATGTTCACGCTTCTCAACCTTTGCAAGGCCCGTATTTGTATATGGCTTTTCAAAACCGGAACAAAACACATGAAATAAAACTCTTAAGTTGGATCTGATACATTTATTTTTCTCTTCTTAACCTTCGCAAATTGGGAAATGGTTCAGCGAAACCATGCGTTTTGTACAGCTCCCTTTCGTCAAGGCAGTTTGGGCTTACACTCTTTAGCCCTGTGGGATTCGGAAATCCAATCCTGAACCACCAGCCATTCTTAATAGAGAGACAAAACATGAGCTGCTCGGCTTGGGCCAAACTTATGTCCCGTTAGGTTTGGTTAAATTAGAAATCCAATCTTAGATTTCCTCTTTCTCTCCATATAAGAATGTATGTATGTATGTATTGTAATATAATTTAGTAGTTAAACTAAATTTCTTGTGTTTTTCAATAAAAAAATAAAAATGATTTGCATATAAAAGCACTCCTGAGCGTTATGAAAATGATGGTTCCAAGTCTTTGAAATGGCTTGTCT
>Ga0325405_1000087_pt1 | contig 83064 bp, 32 predicted proteins | sample PopdelMetagenome_21_FD_205663 | JGI IMG/M metagenome (GOLD analysis project Ga0325405, IMG submission 205663) | Populus deltoides microbial communities from Bellville, Georgia, United States - Xylem-Control-R2 | ecosystem: Host-associated > Plants > Phyllosphere > Stem > Wood/Secondary xylem...
AAAAACAAAGACTCCCGAACTCACATTGTCGAGCGAAGCCACATGAACCCACGCAGCTTCACTGATACAATTACAGTGAACTAGCTTTGTTTTGTTTGAAAGAACCCCTACCCCTCCCAACCAAACGTTGACTTTGAAAATGTTGATTGCTAGAATTATTTTCTACACTAAGAAATTAAGATTTTTTATGGAACTGAACAGGGAAAGCTATTTTTATTTCAATTTAGCCGCCTTTTTTATTTTTTATTTTTATTTTACCCTTTTTTTAATTTTATCTTCAGATTTTTTAAAAAGATAAAGTAACTGAATTATATTAAAACAACTTTTATATGGTATAATATAATGTTGAATAATTCTCTACAATCTTGTTACATTTCAAAAAAAAAAAATTTAATAGATAAAGTTCTATTCAGTGTTTTGCATTTATAAACAAAACATTATTTTTTATCGATAAAGTGTGTTTGTTTTTTTAGGTAACTTTTATGATTGTGGTTTAAAAAAATAACTTTAAAAAAAAATGTGATTGGGTGTGGTTAATTGGATTTAGATAGGTGTTTAATAAAAATTATGGTTGAGGTTTATGTGTAGAAAAAATATATATAAAATATTTGATGTGTTACCAAATATTTTACTGTGTTTTTTGCACTGCAAAGACAAAAATTAAAGGTAAACAAATGGGCCTATAAAAGAAGCAGGGAAGGTATAATCAATTTTTTATTTTTTTTTAAAAGAAAATTCTTTACTTGTAAAAACCGTATTAAAAATTGCTTAGTAAAGTTACCTCATATTATTAGACTATTTATAATTAAGAAAATTTAAAGAAAACTAGATTTATAGCCTGCATTACACTGTGAGTTGAAACTTTTTTTTTATCGATTAAATAAAAAATGCTCTGGCAACACAAACATGTTTTAAAAAAGTAGAAAAAAAAATCAACTTGGAACATAGCCCGGTTGAGAAAGAAAAGAAGGTATAAACTAATCAGATTAAAAAAAAAAAGATAACAAAGTTAATAGAGAATAAACCAAAAAATCACTTGAACCTGCAAAAAAATAAAAAGAATGGTCACCCAAACGAAAAACTTAATGAAGTTAGGATTCTAAGCAATCAAATAAAAAAAATACTCGATCAACCTAAGTGAACATGCAAAATATACAAATCAGGTCATGAGATCATGGTGCCAACAAAAACAAAAAAACAAAAAAATAAATCAAACTCCAACTCCAAACAAATCAAATGTAGATAGATGAAATTAAAACAAAAAATTAATATAAAAATAACAAAAAAAACAATTAGCAAACCGAGTAAGCTAACCAAACCCTGCGACCCAGATCATGTGAATGAAATAACTTAATATAATGCAAACTGTAAAAAATTATGAAGCTCTATTTCAAAACAATTTAATGTTGAAGGACATAACATAACAACTATTAAATTTAAAAACTGAACTTCAAAAAAAAAATTTGCGTCAACTCAGGTTAACCTACGGTCTAAGTAATGAAACTGAGACAAACGAATAGAAAGGAAATTGAAGAAAATCACAAAGCCTAATACCTAAAAACTCCAACCTTGAAAACTGAAACTGAAAAGGAAAATTAATTTTTAACCAATCTAATTATTAAATGATGAAATCATAAAAAAAAATGAATTTTAAAAATTTTCCAACGTAAATTCAACAAAGAATAAAAAATAAAAAGAATCGAGATAACCCAATTTATTTTTAAAATCTGTAAAAATATATATAGAAAGCAAATAAATAAAAATAGCATAGCTCAATTTATAATTGGATAAATGTTGAATGGTGAAACAGGAAAAAAAAACACGAGTTTTAAAAAAGAAAAAAAAACAAAAAAATCTCTAAAACCTAAGTTAATCTATAAAACTTGCAATGCATGAAATCCTAGACTCATACTCAATAAAGAAACTCAATTTTCAAGAAATTGAACATTGAAGAATGAAATTAAAAAATTACTAGAGTGAAAAAAAAATAACAATCAAAAGAATAAAAATCAAATTTGATATAAAAAAAGTTAAGGGGGTGAAATAGTAAAAAAAATCAATTTAAAAAACTATCTCAAATAAAAACAAATATTAATCAAAAGAATGAAGATCAAATTTAAAAGATAATAAATTGAAGGGGGATGAAACTGAAAAAGAATTTTAATTTTATAAATTATCCCAAATAAAAAAAAATAAAAAAATAGGGACCGAGTGTGAAGAAATAACAAATTGAAGTATTGCTTTAAGTTTTAAAAAGGCAACGCAAAAATTAAGAAGGAGAAAGAAAAAAAAAGTTATAAGCTCCACACTGAAGGGATGTTTGCCACATGCACCACTTCATCATGGAGGGGACGCCAAGATGATTCAAGCAACACCTTGAAAGGCAAAGTTTGGTTACAGGACAACCTCATGCATGTCGCATGAAGAGCGTAAGAACTGGCCACTTGATGACACTTGCAACGCCCATGCTGGTAAGTTATTTTTTAAAATAATATTTAATAGTTAGTTAAATACAAAAATACCCTTGAGTCAACTTGATATTAACCAAAAAAATCATAAGGAGAAATAAAAAAAGTATAGTTTAGTAGATTTTCACTAAAAGGTTAATTAAGTAATTATAATGTATTAAAAAATTTAAAAAGACTAAAAAATCAATTTTAATTTCCTCTCTATTTAAGAGGTAGCCATGTCATTTAATTATGCACAAAAAAATAAAAAGATTTGAAAATAATAATTGAATTATGGTGAAAAGAACTTATAGCCCCAACATCTAATTCAAAGTTTTATGATTAAGGGTAATTTTATCATAATACTATTTGACTTTCAGTTTTAGTTTTTTTTTCTTAATAAAGAAAATCAGAAACATGTTTAATGCATACAATAAGGACTCTTGTTCTATATATTGTTTAAGATGGAGGCAAATGTTGGATGTGTTTTTTTTTTTTTTTTACATCCAATTCGTGTAATTTTCTCCTGACCTTTGGTAAAAAAAAAAAATTCCCTGGCCCCTTGGTTTCTCGACGGATGCACGCTCGCTGCTGTATGCGCAGACAGTAAAGGACTGTTTGGCTGGCATTGTACAGTATCATTGGAAGCATTGTTTGGATTACATGTGCATAAAATCGTACGGTCAAACTGTCTGTATCTCTACAGCTACTACTCAGGTATTTACTGTCTGTTTTTTTTTTTTCTGTAACAATTATTTAGTTTACGTGAAGGTGGAAGGAAGTAGCAGACAGCATTATCGCTACGGCCATGTTGATGATGGGCATGCTGAAACAAAATAGTAGCAGGCAGGAATTACTGTGTGAGAGACAGAGATGGGTTGCTTTGCTTATTGGGTTGGATTTACCTTTGCTTGCAAGTGTGGGCATGTGCTGGTGACCAGACATGAAGAGACGAGCCCCAATAAGGATTCTCTTTAGATTAAAACCATACCATGCAACTACAGAGCTCGGGGCTATCAAACCGATTGGACTCTCTCTTCTCCACATGTCTCTCACTTGTACAGTTTTTCAAGCAAAACAGAAGAGGACAAAAAAAATTAACCAGCTGGTTCTTTCCACTTTATCTATTGTTGTCTAGTGTTAATTGTTAATTTTCTATAATTTACATAAAGTCTTTGCAATTATACATGTATTTTCTATAATTTATTAAAAATTAAGGTACATACAAATTAATCCAAATATTTATATTAATAAAAATATATTTCTATATTTACTGAATAACGACAATAGTTGTTCTTTACTATTCTAAATAGAAAATAAAAAAGATAGGGCTAAAATCCATCATTAATAATGAAATTAACTAGGTTTGATAAGAGTAAAAAATTGATTAGGGAAATTAGGAAGTGATCAGTCAAGGAAACTATTGTGATTGACTAGAAAAATCAAATCTTATTATAAATAAGTGTTTATAATTAACTATACTTTTAGAAATTACAAATTAATTAGAAAATAAATGATTTTATGCTATGAGCAATTTGTATAAGGTTAGAAATTATAATTTCAATTCTATAACAATATAAAAAGATCATTCAATTACCAGAAATGATAGTTATCTTTATTTACATATTGTTTTTATGCAATTTACCTTTATTTTTCTATTTATCTTTTGTCATTTATCCTTTATTCAGCTATCCTTGCTTTTTTTACAATCTTTACAACTTTATCTTTCTTTTACTACTTTTTTATGTTGTTTTTTAGTTTAGTTTAAATGCATTATCTCTTTTTTTAATATGTTAAAATTAAATAAATTTCTTATATCTTGTTTGATTTGTGAGAATAGTCTCTATTAAAGATTCAGTTTCTAATTATAGTTTTTTTTATTAAAAAAACATAACAAAAAAATATAACATAATTGATCTAGAAATTTGTTAATAATCATCAATAACATGGATAAATGGATAGATAATCAAACCACTCACCAAAGGAATTGCAAAGACTCAAAATAATCGTGTATAGGCTTCAATTACAAGATTTGGTCAAAATTTATCATATAATGAATTTAACAGTTGGACTACATTGCATTAAATTATAAGATGATTAACAATTAATTTTCAAATAATTGATTTGAAATAAACAAGTTTTACAAACACATGGTAAATTTTGATCAATAATTTTTAACATAAATAATTTTCCAAGTTGGTACAAGTTTCAGATTTATTGTGAGAATTTTTCTCTAAAGGAATTCAAATTAACACACATATATTTGCTTGTTTTTTCCTTAATACATAAACACTAGTCCATTAGCGTTGCGAGTCAGATAAAAAAAACTTTAACATAAAAAAAATATAATTGTTGCAACCATATTTTATACTAGTAAGAAAAGTTTTTTATTGTGCGCTAAAAATTTTATGTGCTATAAATTTTATGTGTAGGAAGCTCAGGAGAGTTATTAACTAAATATCAAGTTAGAAAGTTAAGAGATATAGGTGAATTAAGATATTTGATATCTTGTTGTAGGAAGCTTTTTAAAATTTTTGTATTTAATTATATAGCAATTAGTTTTTTTTTATAACAAGAGTAAAAATTAAAACTCCAATGAAACAAAATGATTTGTTATATAATTTCTCATTTCCTTATTTTTTTTTCTATGAAGAAATATAACTCTATAATTCTATATACTTCATTTAATAAAAGTTAGAAAGACATCCAAATAAATTCAAAAATAAATTTGAATGACTTGAAATAAGGATAATAAAGACGTCATTCGAATTGAAACTCTTTCATCTCATCGACATGTTTTATTTTTTACATGTTATTTTTTGTAAATATTTTTGTTTCTTTTTTACATAGATTCTGCTAATGTTGGTGTGGATGCATTGAGAAATATAAGAGCAATACACCGTATATGCATGTTGTGGGCAGTGTTTTGGCAACGTCATCAAACACAACCTGGTGTAGACCCCATAACTTAAGCCCTTGCTTGACTCGGGTTTTATATTAAATTAAGTGAAAGTTAATTTAATTTGACTCAGTTAAAAATTTAATTTGATTTTAAAAGGAATTTTTTGAAGATTGAGTTTTTTAAATCTTTATATATATATATATATATATATATATATATATATATAGACGACAATATTTTGAATCGACTTAGGTTAGCACGCGACTTGGCTCATAAGTCCCGGTGGCTTTAACAACTTATTTTTTTGAAATATTTATATTTGATTGTATGATAATAAAAATTAAAATGGACAGGAAAGCCACCAAATAAAATTTAAGAAAAATTCATTGTGAAGGATGAAAAAAAGAGAGCCTCTTCTAATGTTATAAAAAGGATGTTATAACCTTTTTCAAAAATTAAAAAAGATAATTGGTAATTAATCAAACAATATTTAAAAACAAATTAGCAATCAAATAAAATTAAAAAAAAAACATCATGAAAGGTTGCACAAAAAAAGTGCTTGGCAATATAATAAAAAAAGCTATGGTTTTATAGATTTTTTTGAAAATTCAATGGTATTTGATAAAAACAATTCTCAAATTAATTTCTAATAGTCTATTTTAATGAATTAAAATTTAAAAATATATAATAAAAAAATAACAAAAGGAGGCCAAGCTTAGCTGGTCCTACACGCTAGGCCTCCTTGTTTTTTTTTTTTTATGTTAAAAGAAAGACGATTTTTATTTTAAAAAAACAACATATACGACATGTCATCTACTACTCTATATTTTAGCGATGAGAGAGTTGCCACAAAGTGAGAACATAAAATAATTAAAAATTTATTTTTCAATTTATTTGAGTTGAAACCATCTAAAAATCCATTAAAACCTCAATTAATCAATCTTTCAACCTAAAAGATCCCTAAATTGATTCAAAAATACAAAATCAAGCTAAAAAAATTTTCTTTCTCAATCTCAACCTACTTGATCCTACAAGATGAAAGATAAAAAAAATCTTAATGAAACTCTTCTCGTTGAATGAAACTCATTAGCACAAAAAATTATTTTTTTTTTATCATCGAAATATGGAAACTAATTATTTTTCTCTCTTCTTTTATTTTTTAACGACTCTCTGTCTCTCTCTTCCCTCAAATAATTAGTTAAAAAATGAACAAAATACAATTTATAAAAATCCCAAGGCTAGTCCCCATAGAAAAGCGATGAATGAACAATGTCAGACCACAAAAATAGTTTCATTTCTCACACTCTTTCAATTCTAGTCCTTTTATTTTAAATTTTGTTGAAAACAATAAAATCAAATATTTTTTGCAAAATAAAACATCAAATCAGTGTTAAAAAGTTTGTTTTAGTATCGCAACAACCTAATAAAAAATAAATTAAAATAAATTAACAAGCTCAATTCTCAACTAACATAAAATTTAATAACAAAAAAAAATATAAAAAAATAAATACTATTCAAATCTACAGAATTTTCACTCACATGCCACAATACATGTATAATGAAAACAATACACCGTTTAGAGTTTTCACTGCTTGAATAGTTTATTTTTTGGGGGAAAATGTTTGGTTTTTTAAGGCAAAAATACCAGATTCTATTTTGTTTTATGATGAGTAATAAGGGTTAAAAACAACAAAAGTTAATTTTGTAAATTAATATAATTATTTGTGCTTTATTTTTGGTTTCAAAATTTAGTATAAATAAAAGTTGGAGGAGGGGGTTGTTCCGAGCATAAAAAATTAACATTTCTGCCTTCTTTTTCCTCTAGTTTTCATCATGCTTTTCCTTTTGTTATTCTAGAGGTTTTTTGGTGGAGAAAGTTCCAAGTCACTTTTATTAAGTTTGTAGATTTTAATTTGTAGAGTTCATTGTTGAAATCCTAGGAGGATGTTTCCTTATGTGAATTAAAAATTAAAAATTCAATGTTATCTGATAAAAATTTCTCAAACTAATTTCTAACTAGTCTATTTTAATGAATTAAAATTTAAAAATAAAAAATAAAAAACAAGAACAAAAGCAAGCCAAGCTTGGGTGGCCTACATGCTAGGCCTCCTTTTTTTTTTTTTCTTATGTTAAAAAAAGGATATTTTCATTTTAAAAAGATAATGCATATCTATTACTCTAGATTTTAGCGACGAGAGAATTGCCAAAAAGTGAGGACATAAAATAACTAAAAAATCATTTTGCCTAAAATTAACCACTTAAAAATCCATTGAAATCTCAATTAATTAACCTCTTAACTCAAAACCTCTAAATTAATTCAAAAATACAAAATTAAGCTGAAAAAATTTCTTTTTCAATCTTAGTCTACTTGATCTTATAAGACGAAAGGTAAAAAATAACCTCAATAAAATTTTTCTCATTGAATGAAACTTTTTAACACTTAAAACTGGAATTTAGAAACTAATTACTTTCTCTCGCTTATCTTAGTTTTTAACATCTCTCTCTCTCTCTCTCTCATATCCCTTAAATACAGGGACCTAAATGTGAATGAAATGAATTTTTTTGACCAAAACATATAATTACAAAACTAAAATGATCATAATACAAATTAAGAAAAATCCAAGGCTAACTCCCCCAAAAAAAGTGATGAATGAACAATGTTGGACCAAAAAATAGTCTCATTTTTCACTCATTTGATCTTTTTATTTTAAATTTTATGAAAACAATAAAATCAAATATCAAACCAGTGTCAAAAATTTTTTTATTTTGATATCATAAAAATTTAATAAAAAATAAATTAAAATTAATTATCAAATTCAATCCTCAACTAATGTAATGTGAAATGATAAAAAAAATTAATAACCAAAAAAGAGTTAACAAAGAAAGCATTATTCAAAACTATAGAGTTTTCACTCACATGGCACAATGCATTTATAATCAAAACACTACACGTTTTAGAGTTTTCACTCATATACCATGGTGCATCAACAAATTACAATATTTTTTTTTTGATGGCTTGTACATTGAGTAATAGAACACCAAAGCTTTTACAAGAAAGAGATTATAGAATAAATGGGTTTTCGACTTAATCCACACGTAATTATCCATAAGGTGTTTCCTTACAATTAATTTGCATTATTGAAATCCTAGGATGATGTTTCCTTACAATTAATTTGCATCAAGTAGTGGAGAATAAATTCTTGAAGGATAAAAGATACACAAGAATGCATTTTGCATTCTTTTTACACGTAGTAAGTTTCTCAACAAATAGATATACTATACATTTTGTTTAATTAAGTTTATGTACATATAAATAATTATATGTGTGTGAGAGAATCAATTATTATACATGCTAAGGATTTAATTATCCATAAGGTTATAATAATGTTTATTCTTTGAGCCTATAAAAGTTGATTAATCCCTATGTTTTTTTTTAATTTACAAATTAATTCTTTTTTGAAAGTTTTTTTTATCCTTATATTATCAAGAATTAGAGTTTAATCCACAATGTTTATGATGTAATAAGAAATCAAAGCCCATTATACTACAATTTGAAAAATTACACAACCAAATATAGAATTGTAAATGACCACTACATTATATTCAACTAAACATGTCGGTACGTAATTATTAAGACAGGGCGCATAGGAGACAGTGGTGAAAAAAGGGTGTCTGCCTCGGACGATTCGGACAGGTTAAGAAGATAGGCTCTTCTTCTGCACGCAGTTGTGGACTTTGTACAAGAAGGGTCGGTAACCAGATGCCCATTAAGATTTAGACAGCTGCTTTCGAGAGAGATTAGGATGAAATCCCAGGATTAAGAGCTTTAAACCACGGAGGTAAAATCCAATGGCTGGAAAGAGAATAACCTGTTTATTTAGACATCAACCTCGATCTTTGAAGATCTTTTTCTCAACTAAGTCAAGGGAACTTTATGACAGAACCCTTGCAGTAAGTTAGCTGTTAACTGGCCATTGGTTACTAGGCATATGAGGGGGGTAAATATTCCATTTCTGTGTAACAACTTTATTCTAGTTGAAAAAGAAGAGATTTACTTGGGACTAACTCTTCTAAGTTTTTTTTTTTTTTTTATTCCAATGCTGTAAAAAACAAAATCTGATAAAATAACGCACTGCAAACAAAAATAAACAAGTTATAGATATCGAGATTCACTTGCTTTAAGGTTACTTGTGTAGCACACTTCGATTATTATTTATAATCTTTTTTGAAATCTTTCCAATAATATTGATATATTATTGAATTTTATATCCAATAATTTTATAATTTAAAAGAGATACACTCAACACTTGCGAATCACTGATATATGTACAACTCTTTGAGCTGCTCTAGATAACCATAGTACTGCACGTACAAGTTTTGTCACGTGGGACCCGGAAGGGCCAATGGGGTTGAATAAAAAGTTAAAAACCTTCGGCCCTCGCTCTTCGCCATTAATTTAATTACATTCGATTTTCCAGCGATGCCTCATGTTTTCAAATCTCACCTATAAGTCTATAACTACATTCGATTTTAAATTTCAGCCACTAATTACATTCGATTTTCCAATTATTTAAATCTAAACTATAAAATAATAAAAATGAGAATAACCCAATCCTTGTTAGCACCGAGCAATTTCACTCTGATTTTTTTTTGTCACTTCACCACAAATGCTTTTGATTTTTGTACATGAGCTCTCAATTGCTCAAATAATATATTGGTTTTTATAGCTATTCTTTGCTAATATGATAATTTTTATATATTTATATGTTTGTTAATTTTAAAATATATAAAATTAGTTGAGGTGTACATAAATTGACCCGAACACCCGCATATATATATATATATATATATATATATATATATATATATATATATATATATATATATATATATATATATATATATCTCGAGAGAGAGAGAGAGAGAGAGAGAGAGAGAGTTTTTTATAGCGTTCGTAATTTCTTAGTTATCCTTTCCTCGCCTACATCCTGGGTCAATAACACGCATTGCTCTCTGACTTTTTAGGTGTTGTAAGAAGATTTGCAGTTTGAACGATTAATCTCTATAATCAAACACGGGATAACTTCTTAAGGTAAGGGCATGTGCTTGAAAAAACCTTTCGCCTGATAAAAATAATAATACATTACGATGCCCTTTGAATTTCCTTTTTGTTTTTTTGCTTCTCCGTTTAGTGACTGAATTCTGATCACTCTTGTATTTAATCCCTGCCAAATCTCCGTCGGATTAATGAAAATAGGTAAAAAAGATGTCACTCAAATAGTTATGGCTTTGCTTTTCTGATAAAATAACCGCAGGTCTGCTGCCCAGCCTCATTCATTGTCCCATTCATGCATCTTGAAATATCATCTCTCTCATTTCACGATCCATCTCAGTTTTTTTTTTCCTGTAAGCAAAGGACCTTTTCAAATCCTCCATGATAGAGTACTGGAAGGGAGTTAAAAAACAAAAATGGTCCAGCAAAATCTCCTGTGAATCACTCGAGTCCCCAACACCTCGAACACCAAATTGGACCCATCTCTGATCTTCTCCAACTCAAGACTCCAAGATCCTTTTTGTTTTTTCCCCTCTCTACCTTGCTGTTTTCTTTGTACTTGTATATATCTTGGCCCACCAATTCCTCCACATCTCAAAACCTTTCCTTTCCCTTGCCCTTTTCGTGCCCTTGCTTTTCCTTTATTCCCATCTCTCCCTCCACAAATCCCCCAGTTTCTACAGAGAAACCCCTCAAAATCCCAAGGCCCATCAGTCCCTATAAATTAAAGCAAGAAAGACCCTTTTACAAAACCTCCTCGAAAGTGAGAGAACAGAAAGAAAACACCTCCTTGGTTCTTTCCCTCACCCTCTCATAAAAAAACCCAAAAAACTAAACACCACCTCTCTCAATCCTTTACAAAAAGGAACAGCAGAATGAAAGAATATTGGGGCTCTTTGGCCTCAATACTTGGTGTGTTGGCCTTTTGTCAAAGTCTCCTTCATGTATTATTCCCACCAGAGCTCCGGTTTGCAACTCTGAAACTCTTCAACCGGGTCTTTAACATGTTCACTTCTTATTGCTACTTTGATATAACAGAAATTGATGGAGTCAACACCAACGAGCTCTACAACGCAGTCCAACTCTATCTAAGCTCCTGTGTCACCATCTCTGGCAGCCGTTTGAGCCTCACTCGTGCTCTGAATTCAAGTGCCATAACTTTTGGCCTAACAAACAATGACACTATCTTTGACACCTTCAATGGTGTTACTGTCCTTTGGGAACATATTGTGACTCAAAGACAAGCACAGACATTTTCCTGGCGTCCATTGCCTGACGAGAAGAGAGGTTTCACTCTACGTATCAAGAAAAAGGACAAGTCTTTGATTCTTGATTCTTATCTTGATTACATTATGGAGAAAGCCAATGATATGAGGAGGAAAAACGAGGACAGGCTTTTGTACACTAATTCAAGAGGTGGGTCTTTGGATTCAAGAGGGCATCCTTGGGAGTCAGTGCCATTTAAGCACCCAAGTACTTTTGAGACTCTGGCTATGGACCCTGTCAAGAAAGCTGAGATCATTGAAGATTTGAAAGATTTTGCAAATGGTCAATCTTTTTATCAAAAGACAGGTAGAGCTTGGAAGAGAGGTTATTTGCTTTATGGACCTCCTGGTACTGGTAAATCTAGCATGATTGCTGCCATGGCTAATTATCTTGGTTATGATATTTACGATCTTGAATTGACTGAGGTACACCATAACTCTGAACTTAGAAAACTTTTGATGAAAACAAGCTCAAAATCTATCATTGTTATTGAGGACATTGATTGTTCTATTGATTTGAGTAATAGGAAGAAGGGTAGTCCTAATAATAGTAGTTCTATTGGGAGTAGTTACTGTGACCCAGAAATGCGATCTGGGCCTGGTCTTAGCACTGGTGATGAAGGAGGGAATTCAATAACTTTATCTGGGTTATTGAATTTTACTGATGGGTTGTGGTCATGTTGTGGAAGCGAGCGGATTTTCGTGTTCACAACAAACCACATTGACAAACTTGATCCTGCATTGTTAAGGAGTGGTAGAATGGACATGCATGTTTTCATGAGCTACTGTTCATTTCCTGCATTGAGGATCTTGTTGAAGAATTACTTGGGCAATGCAGAAAGTGATTTGGATGAGGGGGTTTTGAAGGAATTGGAAGAGGTTATTGACAAGGCAGAGATGACTCCTGCTGATATAAGTGAGTTATTGATCAAGAACAGGAGAAATAAGGACAGGGCAGTGATTGAATTGTTGGAGGCATTGAAGAATAAGGCAGAGATGAAATTGAAGAGTGGAGAATGTGTTAGAGAGAAGAATTTGAATGATGTGGGAGAGGAAGAGGAAGAGGAAGAGCAAGAGAAGAGAGCTTTGGAGAGTCCTAAAGAAGGTTGTGACTATGAGGACAGCATCAAGAAAGAAGAGGAGGATGAAGAGAAGAAGATTAAATGATATAGAAAATGAAGTATTTTACTGGCTGGTTTCTGGATTGAAAGTATTTCTATTTTATCTTCAAATTGTTGCTGGTGCATAGCATAAGCGGTGGTGGTGGGCTGCTGCGAAGATTGGAAGTTAATCTGTACTGGATAATATTAGGTCTCCAATTTTTTTCAATGTTTAATATTATTATCCATCTTAATGTTAATTAAATAATGAAAGTAGTATCATATGATCAACAGATAAGCTTATTTGCATGTGGTGTGGTTGGCTTGGCCATGTGGGATTTTCTTATACGCCTTACTTTAAGGGTCTAGAATGACGCCTCCATTTTTCCCTTCTCATCATCCTCCTCTGCAACTGTGACCCACATGCTCTTCTTCCATTACAATTCTCGACTGTGTGGGCCTTGGATTGTGATGAGCCTTAAATCTACGCTCTGCTAACTAGCATCAAGGGTGCGCACTTGGGAAGGATCCAATTGTATCCTTCAAGTTATTATTTTCTTTTCTGGGTTTTTTTTTTCAGTTTGTGGCAACACCTTGCCTAATTTATCAATTGCCAAGGGAAGGAATTGATGCGTAAGCAATGAGAATGAGACGGGAAGGATAGAGAAAGTGAAACATGATGGCTAGGTGTTAGGTAGCAGATCTTGACAAACTGTCATGTAAACCCCCATTCATTGTTGTTTTGGCAAGACAAAGAATAAAGGTTCCTTGTCAATTCCAATGTCATCCTTTAATGAAAGTATGCAGAGATGAAGATGCAGTTCCCTTCATTATTTGCGCAATGGGCCACTATATATCACTATTCATTTGATCAGGAGCAATCTTCTATTATGGAGCACAAGATAATTTGAACAAATTCCACCTATTCTTGTGGTGATAGATTGGTGCACAGGGGAGGGTCCTTTCCAATTCTTTCTCTGTCAAATTGGTGGATTTCTTTTTTTTTTTTGGCTCCCTTTCCCATAAGTTTCACAAAAATCATACTCAAGCACGAAAAAATTGATGCATGAACTTATGCATACAGGAATTTGTCCACGGATTTAAGATTTGTCGTAGTCGGTACTTTGCCTTGTCATTTTCTAATTATGTTAAAGTATGCTATAATAATAATTCTAATCTTGAGGTGACGCGGCTTATGGATAGGATTTAAAGGGCACTTTAGGAAAAACAAAAAGAAGGGCAAATTCGATTACCAAGCTCCAGATTTCATGTCGGGGAAAGGAAGGATTGGGGAGCTAAAGTAACTAAAAAGTCTAGATTCACAATAAGAAAGGGTTGTCAAGCCTAGGCATGGATCTTGGCCTATGTTGTGACAATTTTCTCTCTAGAAATTAATATTTATTTTCCATGGAAAACATGAATGAAGGAAAAGGGAGAGGTGATAGCTGGCACGGCAGAGCCATTTTCTTTCTCGGAGGAGAATGCCACTTTATATTGTACCAACTATCAACACTTTATTTATTTATTTTAAAGTTGTGTTGTAGATTTGGAGCCACGAATAAGACAACAAGAGAAATGATAAGCACGTACTTCTGTTTTCAGGATGAGCCACCGCTGCTTTAAACACGGTTATATGCCGAGCCTCGCATGATGACTTTTCGCCAGTAGAGAAAGATTTCGATGTGTGGACAATGCTATAAGGGACACTTGCTAATTGTCACGTATTTGGTATGAAAAGATTTAAAAGTAGCATATGGAGCCCTGTTTCCTTCCTGTGGGAGTTAAGGCACGATCAAGAAAATTATTGCATGGTACTACTGTCGGTGAAAGCAATGTAGAAGCAGATCAATTATGCAACCGTGTGCTCTCTGTTACTTCAGCTGTGGGGAGTTGGGACTTCATTGTTGGATATTAGCCTACAGGATTTGTGGCCCTGAGCATGAAGTGGAAGGAATATATAGTTACGTGACAGTTCTTCAGGAAACAAGGGGGGTGCATTTGCGAATGTGGACCAATGATAGTTCCGATTTTGGATTCTATATCTCCTCAGTGTTGATTCTTAAACAAATTTTGTAGGTCTAGCCTCTTGGCGTTTTGCGACTACCTATACCCTTAGATCAGGAATCATAATTTTATGTTGAATCACAACGTTAATGGTCTTCACCTCAATCATAACGAGCAACATTTCATGCACGCCCAAGAAGGAAGAAAAGAAGAAAAAAGACTAACTATTTCAGTAAATTATGCACTGACACGCCTACAGACAATGAAGCAGGTATGTTTTTGGGATAGCTCAGCTCCAAACCAGCACGCATCAGTCATCGCAATCCATGCATGCTATGCAGCAAATCAATAGTTTAGTCTATATAATATATTCTTTATTCTTGTGGTTTCCCGCTGAGGCATTTACATGTCCCACGCAGAAAGAAAAATCGACTGGTATACGGTTGGCAACTTGGCATTCTCTACCAAACATTTTAAGCCTCACGTTGGGTGCCCAATTGCCTTACCAAGAATAAATTCAACGGGCCTGGCTTAGAGACAATTTTTCCTTGTTAGGAGGATCTTAGACCACTTATTATTGTGTGCGTGTGTGTGTATATACACGTGCAACATGGAATTTCGGTCCAATATTTAAAATCCCAGTGATTTCATATAGTAAAACGTTATGTGATAAGACTAGACCGAACAAAACATTATGTCACAGTTTTGCTTAATACTTTTTTTTTTCCTATATGAAACATATTGAATATAGCATTTTGTCAAGTCGACATTAAAAAAAAACAAAAAAAAAAACTTGATGAGCATCAGATTCTAATGCAGGAGTATGGGAGTTAATTAATTAGAAAGAAATGGCGAATAATATTTAATTGAGTGGAATTTGAATAGGGATCTATCAACCATCAAAAGATTATAGAATCTTAGACCAAAGGAAGGAGTATGATCAATGAGAGAAATGGCAAATGACCACAGATTTAATGTCGAAGCTGTCAATCTTTTTGCATATGCTATGTTTATCCTATTACGACCATATCTTTGGGAATCTACGACCTTCCCTTTGTTCTCTTCAAGTTCGAAAGGCCCTAATTAACAGGTGGGAACCAAGAAAAAGGATGAAGGTATAATCCAAGAACAACTTTGGTTCTTAATAAAAGTTAGTCTTCAAAAAAGATATACTTTCTTTAATTTCTTCATGAAAATGGAGACGCACGCTTTCTTTTGCGGTGAAAGGAAATAATATCAAATCAAAGAAAATGACGGGTCTGAATATCGGTGCCGTGGATCTCAAATTAATTTGCTCATTCTGAACGAGTCCAGGGCCGGCCATTTGGTCTTCTGTAACACACTCGGGGAATTGTTCAATTCTTGATGCCTGTATATTCACACCAGTCGAAGGCTCTATACAGTTTTCTTGACCAGATTATCGTTAGCGCTTAGCCGCCGCCGCCGCCTTTGCTGAGACGCTGAAACCTAGATGTCAGAATTGAATGACTAAGGAAAGATTGTAACCTCTAAGATAAACATGGCAGATATCTCACAATGGTCAAGGATTTGAAAATAAAAATGGGAGATGAGACTTTTTGCGGCATGGACCAAATGAAGAGAGGGGGAAAATCCAGGATTGGGCTTAAGAGACACCTGGTCTTCCGGCCTATCATAACGAGCAAGGGCATGAGTTGGTGGTGATAAGTGGGCTCTATGTTGGACTGGCTTCTAGAGAAGAAGAAAACAGAAACCGCCCCGAAAAGACAACGCAACAACTAGGATTGGTTTTGCAATGAAAATGGATGTTTCCCTGTCATCTTGACGACGTTGTGCACATGTTGCGGTGATTTAACGAGACTTTATTTTCCATGACAAATAAGTGACATGTAATAAATGATGATTTACAGTATTAATTCATTTGATTTCTTCTAACATAGAAGCTTATGCTAATCGTGGCTGATTACAATTTTTTTTTTTTTATATTGTAACGAATGGTATGTTTAGAATTGAGTTTTGGAAGGATTTTGAAAAAAATTAAATTTTTTTTTTATTTTTTTTACTTTAAATTAATATTTTAAATGTTTTCTATTCATTTTAATGTGCTCATATCAAAAATATTTTTTTAAAAATAAAATAAATATAATTTTAATGTGTTTTAAAATAAAAAATATTTTAAAAAATAATTATTATTACGTGTTACCAAGGTAAAAGTCCATGAAAACACCAAAAACAAATATTCACTAACCAAAAATATATCAATGCAACAATCTAGCCGAGTATCTTATATAACTCCTTTTTTATTTTATGATTTTTTTTATTTTTATTTTTATTTTTTCTCACTTTAATGCTCGAGTTTGGATTTTAAAGGTTTTTTTATTATTATTTTTCTGGATTCTTATTATCTTTCCTTTAATTATTCTTGGAAATTTTCAAACAGTTTTGTGGAATAGCAAGTGTAGTTGTTGGAAATTAATAATTGTAAGATTAAAATATTCTTGTTTCCTGTTATTTTATGCTAATTAACTAGTGATTGTCACTTTTTTTTTTTTTTTGCTGATAACAAACAAGAAACATGAGAATGTTAACAAAAAGAAATAGTACACTGACTAATGACATAGGATAGTGAGCCTTAGCTTTCATTTCTTTTTAATTAGCATAAATTATAAATTTTAAAGGAATAACACGATATAAAAAGAAATTAGTCACTTCCTAGCCACTACCATCACTTTTCAGTCAAAAAATAACGTAAATATCCTATATTATTAGGGTTTTATATTTAATTTGTAATTGGTATAGTTGTGATTAAATTATTGTTTAGGGATTGTTGGGTTTTGATAAATTAAATGTAAATTAAGTCAATTAGGGTTGAGCTTAAAAATAAGATGAATTAGGTTGGATTTTGTTGAGTTTTGTGTTGTGTTAAATGTTTGAAAAAGTTATTGGATTTAAAGATTTTGTTTGAATTAGTTAAAATTAACTATGAAATCACGCAATTAGGATTGGTTTCACGCAATTAAATATGAAAATAACATGAATTAGGTTGAGTTTTGTATTGAGATGAATATTTGGATAAATTGTCTAATTTAAGGGTTTTGTATGAATTGGTTGTTATTAGCTATTAATTCATGCAATTAGGGTTGATTTCACTTATAAATATCATGAGTTCAATAAACTTGGTTAATTTAAATATATAATTATAAAAAAAAAGGCAACGGCAATAAAAAAAAAACCCAAAATTGACAATTACTAATAAAAAATTAAATACTTGCTAATATTATAAAAAGATACCCTCTTAATATTCTTAAAAGGTCTCAACAGTCTTATTTGATAACAAATAAAAAATTAAACGAGAATAGGATAACCTTATAAAGAGAGAGAAAAAATATGAAGCTTAATTACTAGCAAATCAAACACTGAAAGACGAATTGAAAAAAAAAACAATTTTAAAAGAGAAAAAAAATAACTCGAGTCAATATGCTAAATTTATGGCATGATTGTGATATCGAGATAACATCATATAAAAAAAACAATGAAATGAAAAAATTGGAAAAAAATCAATAAAAAAACATTAGAAAAAGCCTGAGTTAATTCAACTAACCTGCAACTCGAGATATGAAATCAAGATAACCCCATATAAAAGAAAATGATAAAAATCATGAAGCTAAAGGCCTAATAACCTGAAGTCGAATGATGAAAATAAAAAATAATTAATTAAAAATAGAACCTAAAAAAGAAAGTCAACTCGAGCTTATCTTTAAAACTCACTCGAGTTTACCTTTAAAACTCATGACTTAGGTTATAAAATTACTGGATTTAAAAATTTTATATGAATTAGTTAAAATTAACTATGAAACCATGCAATTAGGACTGGTTTAACGCAATTAAGCATGAAAATAACATGAATTATGTTGAGTTTTGTGTTGAATTGAATGTTTGGATAAATTGCCTAATTTAAGGGTTTTGTATGAATTGGTTGAAATGAGCTATTAATTCATGTAATAAGCTTGGTTAATTTAAATATATAATTATAAAAAAGGCAACGCCAATTAAAAAAAACCCCAAAAATAACAATTACTAATAAAAAAATAAACATTTTCAATATTATGAAAACATATCCTCTAAATATTCTTAAAAGGTATCAACGATTTTATTTGATAACAAACAAAAAATTAAATGAGAATGGGATAACATCATAAAGAGAGAGAAAAATATGAAGCTTAATTACTAGCAAATCAAACACTGAAGGACAAATTGAAAAAAAAATCAATTTTAAAAGAGAAAAACTCGAGTCAATATGCTAAATTTATGACTTGGTTGTGACATTAAGATAACCCCATACAAAAAAAAATACAACAATAAAATGAAAAAACTAATAAAAAAAACATTAAAAAAAGGCTGAGTTAACTTGACTAACCTGTAGCTCGAGATATGAAATCAAGATAACCCAATAGAAAAGAAAGTGATAAAAATCATAAAGCTAAAAGACTAATAACCTAAAGTCGAATGATAAAAATAAAAAAAATCAATTAAAAAAATAACCTAAAAAAGAAAGTCAAATCGAGCTTACCTTTGAAACTCATGACCTAGGTCATGAAATTATTGGATTTAAAGATTTTGTATGAATTAGTTCAAATTAACTATGAAATCATGCAATTAAAGCTGGTTTCATGCAATTAAGCATGAAAATTGTAAACCCTCAGTTATAATTTTTCTGGGTATTTAAAAGATGAGAAATTTAACCAATAGTAAAATGGGTTAAATTAAATTAAAGAAACCTAATCAAGATAAAAATAGTGAAATTAATGAAATAAAAAGTGAATATAGTACTAAATCATTGAAAAGAAAAACATTTGTGAGGACAAAATGAATACGTAAGATCAAGAGAGGTCAATATTCAAATAACAGAAGGTTGGGAGTTTATGTATAAATGATAAAAAGGGGTGGGGATAAATGTGCAATTAACAAGATGTTAGAACTATAAATATCATTCTATTTTCTCTCTTGGAGTGACTGGCAAGAGTAGGAGAGAGTTTAGAGAGAGGCTGGAGAGAAGATATATTGATGGTAAATCAACCGACAGCTATAACTCCATCTTCCACCGTTGGATCAGCACGATATTTGAGTATGTTGTTCTCATCCATGTCGTGTACATTGTCACCGTAGGGATTTTCTATATCAGTCCCCGTTTGAGAGATATCGAGGGAGGAAAATATTTGGGAAATACACTTTTGGACAGTCTTCTTTGTTGTCTGGTTTCTCCTTCGGCCACCGTTGGATTAGGCTATAACTTGAATATGTTGTTCTTCCTGATTTTGACTAGATTCTGAACGGTGGAGATCTGAAACAAACATTTGGTATAGAAGTTGTATATCTCGCACAGTAGGTCTGCAAGTTTGAGGTCAGTTCGGTTAAACCCATATTTCTGGAAATTTCACCATTTGATGAAGTTAATATTTGGATATGTTATACTCATAATAATGCATTATAACTTGACAGTATAGATTGTTTGGAATATTATTCGTTTGTTATTTATGGTTTATAGGAACTGTGTCAAGGATTGTGTTTAGAAGAATATTGTTCGGAAAGTTTGTAAAATCGACAAGAATGTTTTATTTTGACGTTAAGAGGGAAGATTGAAATAAATAAGATAAATTCGCTCTTATAAAGATATTCTTTTTTTTACAGTCTTAAACAATATGTGATATGACCAGGTGTTGAGATGATAGAGAAAGAGTTAAATTGTGGATGTTGTGTGTAAATGGAAAGGTTGATGAATCTGGACAGATTCATCTCCTAACATTTAGAGAGAATTTGAGTAGAAGGATGAGAGAATTAAGATCAAGTTTCTCATAGTAATTGTAGTTTTGGATGTTAGCTAACTAAGAAATTGGTCTTGCTTAATATTGAGCTGTAGAACCCCAGCTATGAGTCATCAACCGAGATTGGGTCTTGACAGACCCTGTAGGGTAGTGTTTGTTGATGAGCAATTTTGACTATCTCAAAAGCAGAACTGGGTTCTCCTTCCTTCAAAGAACTTGTAGCCTCGTGTATTAGCTTTTCAACGAGACTAATCTCGCTTGAAACAGAGTTCTATAAGTCTAGATATAGTTAAAAATCTGATGAATGTTCAGACAGTAACAGTTCAATGTCTAGAGAGTAACAGTTGGACAGTAACAGTTCAATGTGTAAACAATAACAATTCAAATGTCTAGACAGTAACAATTCAAAGTGTAGACAGTGACAGTTCAAATGTCTAAATAGTAACTGTTGGAAAAGTCAAACAGTAACTGTTGGAAAAGTCAAACAATAACAGTTCAAAGTCAAACAGTAACGGTTGGAAAAGTCAAACAGTAACAGTTCAAAGTCAAACAGTAACAGCTCAAAGTCAAACAGTAAAGGTTGGAAAAGTCAAACAGTAATGGTTGGAAAAGTGAAACAGTAATGATTGGAAAAGTTAAACAGTAACAGTTCAAGGTCAAACCATAACGGTTGGAAAAGTCAAACAATAACGGTTCAAAGTCAGACAGTAACAGTTGGAAAAGTCAAACAGTAACAGTTCAAAGTCAAACAGTAACAGCTCAAAGTTAGACAGTAACAGTTGGAAATTGGACAGTAACAGCTCAAAGTTAGACAGTAACAGTTGGAAAGTGGACAACAACAGTTCAAAGTTAGACAGTAACAGTAGACTTTCACGTGAATACTATATAAAGGAATTGAGTCATACGAACACTTGCACATTGAGATACTAACTCTGAAAATATACATGATATATGTATGTATGTTATTATGAGGAAATGAACATGCATAAGAAAGTAACATATGAGTAATGGATGAATATGAATTCTCTATAATATCGGCCTCAAGGAATGATAACTATTGTTGGATAAAGGATGACAACATTAATGGGTGTAATGAGAAAAACGTAAGATATAAAGAAAGAAATGATTGAAAGAAAGATTTATTAGCTATTGATATGATTATTATAAAACATATCCTTGAATGAAGAAAATTTATGAGATGAGTCTATGACTGTAGGAGGGACCACCGGTGTGGTGCAACAGCAGCAACAGGGGAGCACAAGTAGAGCTTCTACTGCAGGTAGGTGACTTTCACCTTCCTTTTAAATAATGTTGAATAATGAAAATACTTTATCATGAATATTACTGTATTGTGTTAATTCAGATACCAGACTATCAAATGCTTAAATGTTAACAAATGAACGATTAGCTTCAGCTAAAGGCATCTGAAGAGATGACCTTGAACATTGAAATACCTTATCATGAACGTTGCCGTATTGTGTTAATTCAGATATCAGATTGCCAAATGCTTAAATGTTGACAAATGATTGATTAGCTTTGGCTAATGGCATCCGAAGGGATGACCGGGATAAATGATTGATTAGCTTCGGCTAATGGCATCCGAATGGATGACCGGGACAAACGAATGATTAGCTTCGGCTAATGGCATCCGAAGGGATGACCGGGACAAATGATTGATTAGCTTCGGCGATAAACGATTGATTAGCTTCGGCTAATGACATCCAAATGGATGATCGGGACAAACAAATGATTAGCTTCGGCTAATGGCATCCGAAGGGATGACCGGGACAAATGATTGATTAGCTTCGACTAATGACATCCGAATTGATGACCGGGAAAAATGAATGATTAGCTTTGGTTAATGGCATCTGAAGGGATGACCGAGACAAACGATTGATTAGCTTCGGCTAATGGCATCCAAAGGGATGGCCAGGACAAACGGTTGATTAGTTTTGGCTGATGGAATTCGAATGGGATGGCCGGGGTGAGTGAATAGTTAACCTCGACAAATGATGTCTTAAAAGAATGACCGGATTTAAGATTATAGTTGATTGCAAGAATTGGTGTATATATATATACTGCAAGTTATGTATACTAAGAACATGAAGGAACTACAAATGTCACGCTTCAAACATGAGATAATGTTAATGCTTCGTTAAACTGCCAGACCATTTTCTTATTGTTGTTGTTATTATTATTATTATTATTATTAAGTAATTGCATTCTTGTAAATGTTTTGTACTGCAGTAGGGGCGTCATACCAACAAGGTGCCTAGAAAACCCGATACATGGGAACCTACTTTTGCAAGGAATCATGTAGTTGCATTCTAAATCATGATGTATTTTATATGAATCAATGTACTGAATGTATAACTATTATTAAATCCTTTTAGATTAAATTCGTGATGACTATTTGTAGGATAGAATACAAACTCATGACTATGCATGTATATTTTAAATGCGAACTTCTAATCATGCAAACATAATATTATAAGTTTATATAAGATTCACTTTTAAATGAAATGTTGATTGTTGTTGATGTATGGATTATATATTGATGATGTGAAGGGAAAATGTTCGCCAATTATCGACACGATGTGTGTCAAGTACAAAAAAAAAATTTTACTGTTGTTTTGGGCTTGTAAAAGCCGTGCTGTTACAAAAGTAACATGAATTAGGTTGAATTTTGTTGAGTTTTGTATTGACTTGAATGTTTGGATAAATTGTCTAATTTAAAGGTTTTGTATAAAGTGATTGAAATTATCTATTAATTCATGCAATTAGGGTTGATTTCACCTATAAATAACATGCGTTCAATAAGCTTGGTTAATTTAAATATATAATTATAAAAAAGGAGACGACAATAAAAAACCCCCCAAAAATGACAATTACTGATAATAAAAATAAACATTTGCCAATATTATGTAAAGATATCCTCTAAATATTCTTAAAAGGTCTCAACGGTCTTATTTGATAGTAAATAAAAAATTAGATGAGAATGAGATAACCTCATAAAAAGAGAGAAAAAAAATATGAAGCTTAATTACTAGCAAATCAAATGTTGAAGGACGAATTAAAAATAAAAACAATTTTAAAAGATAAAAAAAAAAAAACTAACTCGAGTCAGTATGCTAAATTTATGACTTGGTTGTGACATCAGGATAACCTCATACAAAAAAAAAAATACAACAATAAAATGAAAAAACTTGAAAAAACCAATAAAAAAACATTAAAAAAAGGCTAAGTTGACTTGACTAACCTGCAGCCCGAGATATGAAATCAAGATAATCCAATAGAAAAGAAAGTGATAAAAATCATGAAGCTAAAGGTCTAATAACTTAAAGTCGAATGATGAAAAAAAAATCAATTAAAAAATAACCTAAAAAAGAAAATCAAATCAAGCTTACCTTCAAAACTCATGACTTAGGTCATGAAATTACTGGATTTAAAGATTTTGTATGAATTAGTTAAAATTAATTATGAAATCATGCAATTAGGGCTAATTTCACGCAATTAAGCATGAAAATAACATGAATTAGTTTGAATTTTGTTGAGTTTTGTGTTGAATTGAATGTTTGGATAAATTGCCTAATTTAAGGGTTTTGTATGAAGCGGTTGAAATTAGCTATTAATTCATGCAATTTGGGTTGATTTCACCTATAAATAACATGAGTTCATTAAGCTTGGTTAATTTAAGTATATAATTACAAAAAAAAGGCAATGACAATTAAAAAAACCCAAAAAATGACAATTATTAATAAAATAATAAACATTTGCCAATATTATGTATAGATATCCTCTAAATATTCTTAAAAGGTCTCAACGGTCTTATTTGATGATAAATAAAAAAATAAATGAGAACAGAATAACCTTATAAAGAGAGAGAAATAATATCAAGCTTAATTACTAGCAAATTAAATGTTAAAGGAAGAATTAAAAAACACCAATTTTAAAAGAGAAAAAAAACTAACTTGAGTCAGTATGCTAAATTTATGGCCTGGTTGTGACATCGGGATAACCTCATAAAAATATAGAGCAATAAAATGAAAAAAATGAAAAAAAAACCAATAAAAAAACATTAGAAAAGCCCGAATTAACTTGACTAACTTGCTGCTCGAGATATGAAATCAAGATAACCTAATAGAAAAGAAAGTGATAAAAATCATGAAGCTAAAGGCCTAATAACTTAAAGTCGAATGATGAAAATAAAAAAAAATTAATTTAAAAAAATAACCTAAAAAAGGAAGTCAAATCGAGTTTACCTTCGAAACTCATTACCTAGGTCATGGAATTACTAGATTTAAACATTTTGTATGAGTTAGTTAAAATTAACTATAAAAGCATGCAATTAGGGCTGGTTTCACGCAATTAAGCATGAAAATAACATGACTTTTGTTGAGTTTTGTGTTGACTTGAACGTTTGGATAAATTGCCTAATTTAAGGGTTTTGTATGAAGTGGATGAAATTAGCTATTAATTCATGCAATTAAGGTTGATTTCACCTATAAATAACATGAGTTCAATAAGCTTGGTTAATTTAAATATATAATTACAAAAGAAGGCAACGTCAATTAAAAAAAACCCAAAAAATGACAATTACTAATAAAAAAATAAACATTTGCCAATATTACGTAAAGATATCCTATAAATATTCTTAAAAGGTCTCAACGGTCTTATTTGATCGTAAACAAAAAATTAAATGAGAACGAGATAACCTCATAAAGAGAGAAAAAAAATGAAGCTTAATTACTAGTAAATCAAACGCTGAAGGACAAATTAAAAATAAAAACAATTTTAAAAGAGAAAAAAAACTAACTCAAGTCAGTATGCTAAATTTTGGTTGTGACATTGGGATAACCTCATAAAAAAATAGAACAATAAAATGAAAAAACTGGAAAAAATCAATAGAAAAACATTAGAAAACGCGCGAGTTAACTTGACTAACCTGCAGCTCGAGATATAAAATCAAGATAACCCATAAAAAAAAGTGATAAAAAGCATAAAGTTAAAGGCATAATAACTTAAAGTCGAATGATGAAAATAAAAAAAAATCAATTAAAAAAAGAACCTAAAATAGAACGTCAAATCTAGCTTACCTTCAAAACTCATGACCTGGATCATGAAACCAAATCTATTACTTAAATTAAATGAGATAAAACAATGAGGGTGCAATTAAAAAATAAAATTAATTAAGAAAAGGATAAAAAAACAAAAAAATAGCAATTAAAAGAAAAAGGACCAAGTTGAATACAAAAATTAAATAAAATAAAATGTTGAGGGACAAATTGAAAAAACAATAAATCAAGAAAATGATAAAAAAAAACCTAGAAAATAGCAATAAAAAGAATAAGGACCAAATTAGATACCAGAATTAAATGAAATAAAATTTTGAGGGACTAAATTGAAAACAAATCAATTAAAAAAATATTATAGAGAAAAAAATAGCATTCAAAAGAATGAAGAAAAAATTGATACAAATACAAACTGACAGGATTTATTTGATCTTTGAAAGGGCTTACACAAAATTTGATGCGAGGAGAAAGAAAATATAAAAGAAAAGAAAAAAGTCAATCGAAACCCAATAACTACTCCACCGTACACAAACGTCTAACCACCGGGAAGAGGATGGAGTGACACTTCCAATATTATCACTAAAGATGACGTTTGATTGCCTAGAGGCGCCGCGTGTGCCACCCAAAAAGCGTGGGATCCTCCCACTTGTTGGCGCATGTTTAGTATATGCCAGTTATTTTTAATTTTTTAATTATTTTTATATTTGTTAAAAGATTTAATTGCCCTCATTAAAATTGATTATAACTAAAAAAATCATTAGAAGAATTCAAAAATGCACCTAGACATCATTTTTTTTTTTTTGCTTTGAAGAGTTTATCCAAAACATGTCAACCAAGGGTTCTTTTAAGATCAGTTTCTCATTTACTCATAATTTGTTTAAATCATATTAATATTTTATATTAAAAAGCTTATATTGGAGATTAAATTTTAATAAAGTTTTAACCAAAAAAGTGAGTGGACTCCTCTTTTATTTGGCCTTACATGTGCCCATTAACTATGTTTTAATAAATTTTCTAACAATCCACAACGTAAATGAAAATTGTCTGACCAGTTTGAAAATGACACGAAGATTTATTCAGGGATACTAATTTGGTAGATTACTATATGATAGGAGGTAGCTTTTGGCTTTGAACATTTCTTAATGAAATACTATTAGTTTTAATCATCTAAATAGTGAATACGATGTCTTTAACTACTCAACTTTAATTTTGTGTAAACTAAGACAATAGTATTCACATAGTTCTCTACCTAGATATTTCTTTTGGTTATCACTGTTATGTTCATTTTATCTCTAAACAACTCTTGATTCATGAGTCCTTTAGAGAATTTAGCCTTTACCGAAAATCTAAAGAAAACGACTATATTTCTCACTCGTATAGGTGATCTTTCATTAAAAGTATTATGCTATATTCTACTTGGTGTACCAAGATAAGAAGATCATTAAGAGAACAACTCACCATTTATCACACTACTGCTAGCACTTATTTCATCATAAAAATAAGAAGAAAATAATAGTTTTCTAGTGTTATTAATAATGTTATATGACTTAGTTTTTCATTTGAACCTAGATATTGGGATCTCCAATTGATTAAGTATGGTCATCATCATTAATCTCTTTCATCTTAAAACCATTCCCCTCCATTAATTATATATAAGTTCTCTCGAAAAATCTTTTGTTAGTGAATCCGCATTATTTTTCTTTGACTTTATGTACTAAATGGAAATAATGTCATTCAAGAGTAAGTATTTAATGTTATTATGTTTACAATATATATATATAGACGTACCATTATACATAATACTTTACGTCTTTTTAATTGTTGATTGACTATCGTGATAGACACAAATAGCTGACACTAGTTTTGGGTAACATGGAATATCCTTTAAGAAAGCTTGAATCCATATGGCTTCTTCTCCAACTTTATTAAGAGCAATAAACTCTAATTCCATCATGAAAATTGCGATACACTTTGTTTAGAGGATTTCCTTAATATAACAACTCTACTAAGTATAAAGACATATCCAATTTTGGATTTTAAATCCTTAGTGTTGGATATGCAATTAATATCAATATACACTTCTAGTAGCATTAGGTAGCTAATAAGTGTAGCCTACAGTTCAAGGTGTATCTCAAATATCTTAGTACCCTTTTTATTGTCTTTCAATGATTCATACTTGGATTACTTATAAATCTACTTAGTTTACTAACCGAGTAAGCAATATCAAGCCTTGTGCAATTCATAATGTATATATAGCTTCCAGTTATTCGAGAATATTCTAATTGGATTATTCTCCTACCTCTATTCTTGGACATATGTGTTATTTTAGGATTAAAACAACAAAAACACATGAAGGGGAGTGAATTATGTGTCTAATAATAATAATAAATATTGCAATTAACTCATAATAAACTAACAATATAATTAAAGTACTTAAAGTAAATAGTATAAGGATAGAAATCACAAATTTGATTTACAAACTTGATTTTTAATGTGGTTCGACAAGCTTACATCCATACCTCAAGCACCAAACTGGTGTTGAGTATTGTATTCTTTACTAATCTAAGCCAAAGATTATAATGTCCTTGATGAATCCTCACCAAACCCTCACTTGAAGAAATACCTTCTTCAAGATTTTGTTTTATCTTAGTGATGTACCTTACCAATTACCAAGATTTTTTCACTTAAACTCTTGAAGGATTACAATTGTTCGAAATGTAACAACACTCTCTCAAAGAGTAGATAATACAATTAAAGCTTATATCTCTATAGCTCACTCAATAACACTTAGAATATATAAAGGTGTTGAAGTGTAGTGAGTGTGAGAATTTATACTCTTGTGCAAGAATATAAATGTTTTAATGCACAAATATGAGTATGATTTAAGATTGATGATTTGAAGTTATTTTTGCTCTTAAAATAGCCTATATATATATTATTCAATTAGACAAGCTATTTATATGTCTAGCAAAAACTAGTCATTATTATTTCTTTGATAACTAAAATGGTCAACTAGTTCAGATTGATTAAGTCAATCAGTCAATCGATTCTTGTAGATTCTTAAGTATTCGTTCCTGATGAATAAGTAATTGAATAGTTCAATTTAAAATCCAGTTTTAACAGTTTTAAGATTGATGAATCTTGAACCGACTAAATGCATATTAATCCTATTATACATGCAATATGAAGATTATGAATTCATTTTAATTTATGCTATCAAGTAAGATATAAGTATTTACATAATAAGCACTAAAATAAATCCTTAATAAGTCTTCACTTGCTTTGTAATTTGGACCTTTTGGTTTATTTCTTCATTTAATTCTTCATGCTTGTTGATGATATTCATATAAACCTATTTAAATTTAATATCAACCAAGCATATTATTATTCTATTTTTGTTTAATTATTATCATCAAAATATACAAATATTAATATGTGACCTAAGGTCAACAATCTCTCCTTTTTTTTATGATGACAATTAATGTATACATATAAATATAAAAGGATGAATCTCCCCCTATATTTTGCAGTATAGTCCCTTGAAGACTTTAACAATTACCAATAATATTTTCATAAATGTTTCTTCCTCTTAATCATATAATCATGTTTTATATTTGTTATCATAATTTTTCCAATTCTCTCCCCATTTGTCATCAATGAAAAGTAATAGGAAAGGAATGATAAATCATAAGCAATAGAGAAATAAAATATAAAAAAAATGTCAAAATATTCGAGATGTAATATCCATTACAATCAGGGAAAGAAAATACAAAAACATAAAAAAAAGAAGATAAAATCATGAAAATGTGAAAATGCTCTTGATACAATCACCTAGGATGGTGGATATCGAGAGAGTAGATTTACTATTATAGTCTTGATATCCTGTAAGTCGCCTGCCATATGCTTTTGATTAGTTATGACGTGAGCATGAGAGTCTCGTAGATAGCTCGCATCCATTTTTAATATGGGCTATATGAGTTTTCATCCTAAATCTTCATGAACTAGGATCATCATCTTCAAATAAAGAAGTTGTAGATGATGTCTCAAACATATCAGCAAACTCATTATCATCACCGACATTTTATTCTTTGACTTCATCATGCTTTTCTTCAACATGAGCACCAACCTGGTCTTTAAAAACTCAAGCATTGTTGTCAGTAAGTACATAACCCATTTTGTTAAGGGTTCTAGAGTTTATTTCCATTGCCTTTGAATGTGGGTTCTTGTCTGTATCAGTGAGCAAAATCTCAAAATACTTAAGAATTATGGTGAGAGACTGATCATAGGGCAAAGACTTTTGTTTTTTTTTTTTTTTATCATATGCCATGATTAGATTTTTCATCATCATATAGGGCAAGTTAATTTGATGACCTTTAATCATGCAGTCAATCAAGAACATATTCATTAAGGTTACTTCATCACAATGCATTTTCTTTAGCAATATGTTATGTACAATGATTCGGTGAATAAACCTAGGCCATAAGAGCAAATCCTGGCTCTTAATCTTAATACCTGGTGCAAAGTTCAATCGACCAGTATGTTGTGCTACGACTTCATCATACACAAAATCACCTATTATTGGTATAATTTTAACCTCAAATACTCTGGTCCTTCATTGCTTATACCCAAAATATTACCTAAGCTCTTACAATCAAATTCAATATGCTTATTTTGCAAATGACTGACTATCTTAAGCTTTATATTGATATGCATGTTTACAAATAACATTCTAACAAGCTTGAGATATGTGGGTTTCTTCAAATGAAAAAGTTTATGCCAATTTACATAATCAAAGATTGTATCAATCCCAAAATCACTTTGAGAAAAATTAGGATTCTTTACCTATTTTCTTTTTGATTTTGCATCTCTAGTATGTTTCTTAGTTGTCATCGAGCTTGAATCTCCAATAAATTAACTCCAATTGAGTTTGTTTGGTAGAATTTAAGTGATTTAAGAGTGGGGTTTTGGTTTAGGGTTAGATTTCTTTAATTTTATAGACTCTATCACTACTAGAAAATTATAGCAATATTAATACTGTCGAGCAACCGGTTGATCGATTCCATTGAGTTAGTTAAATCAATCGACCGATTTGACCTTAACCTATAAATTTTCTTATTTTCTCTTTTGATCCTTCTTATACACTTAAAAAGGGGGGCATTTTCATGTAAAAATTAAGTCCAAAAATGAAAGAGGTAGAGGGGTTAAAATCTAAAATTTTAAGCAGTGGCCAATCTATATGTGCTCTGTCTGAACCGATTGATCGGTTCCCATAGAATTCAGATTTTTTTGTATTTTTTTTAGGTATGTTTTATGAGTCCAAATATACCCAAACTTATAGACTAAAAAAATTAAACCTAACTGAAACCTTAAAATGTTACTATTCATATGGTAGCAAATACCCTGTTTTAATCGGCCAGTCGGTTGAATTGGTATGACGAATCGATTGACCAATTCATCCTAAAGCTACACTAATAATGATTTTTGCAGCATAACAGATTTTCATGATAAGGGGTATACATTTTATCACTCAAATATATCTAATTTATTTCCAATAATGTATATATATAAAGATAAAACCTTAAATGTCATTAGCATGAATGCCTAAATTCCTTTTTATTAATGTTTTGTGTACAAACTCAAGTAAAATATCGCTCTTCATCATATGATCTATTAGGAAGTGATGTCTCATATTAATATGTTTTGTATATTAGTGTTGCATATGATTCTTAGACTGACTTATTGCACTAGTGTTATCACACTTAATAGTTATATGATAAAAAATAAGTCCAAAGTCTTCTAAGATTTGCTTCATCCATAAGTTTTATACATATCTATTAGCTTTTATATATTTTGCTTTAGTTGTAGATAGGGCTACTAAATTTTGTTTTTTACTTACCTAAGAAACTAGTGATTTTTCTAGAAAATAACATGTTCCACTAGTACTTGTTTTTATACACCTTACACCTAGCAAAATTAGCGTTTAAATAGCTAATCAAACCCAACTCGTTTTCTTTTGGATACCACAATCCTAAATCAATTGTACCCTACAACTATCAAAAAATTCATTTTACAACACTAACATGGGATTCTTTAGGACATGCTTAAAAATATACACATAGACAAACACTAAACATAATATTAGGTCTACTTGCAATTAAATATAATAGTGAACCAATCATATCTTGATATTTAGTGATGTATATGTTCTTACCATTTTCATGCAGATGAAGTTTGGTTGATGTTCTCATGGGCGTGTCGGCTTATTTGACATGTTTCATCCCAAATCTCTTTAATAGATCATTGATGTATTTGTTTTGGTTGATGAAGATACCATCTCTTGTTTGCTTAATTTGCAACCTAAGAAAGAAGTTTAATTCTCTCATCAAACTCATTTTGAATTTGTTTTGCATGCATTTTGCAAATTCTTTACAAAGATATTTGTTAGTAGCACTGAATATAATATCATCCACATATATTTATATAAGTAAGATATCTTTACCTTTTTCTATTTGTGAAAAGGGTGATGTCAATTTGCCAATGTTGAAATCATTATCAATAAGAAAAGATTTTAATATATCATACCATGTTTTTGGTATTTGTTTTAAACCATATAAAACCTTTTTGAGTTTGAAAACATGATCAGGAAAATAAAAGTTTTCAAAACCTTGAGGTTTCTTAACATATACCTCTTTTATGATATAACCATTTAAAAATGCATTTTTAACATTCATTTGAAAAGGTATAAAATTAGCATGACATGCAAAAGCTAAAAGCATTCCTATTGATTCTAGTCTAGCCAGGGGTGCAAAAGTTTCTTCATAATCAATACCTTCTTCTTGATTATAACCTTTAACAACTAGTCTAACTTTGTTTCTTACTATAGTCCATGCTCATCAACTTTGTTTCTAAAAACTTATTTTGTTCATATAATGGATTGATTATTAGGTCTAAGAACTGGTTCCCAGACATCATTCCTTTCAAATTGATTTAGCTCATCTTGCATGACAAAAATCTAATATACATCATTTTCGACTTCTAGAAAGGATTTAGGTTTTATATGAGAAACAAAAACACAATGCACTAATGTTTCTAAGAGATGCTCTAATTTTAGTACCTTTAAATGGATTACCAATAATTAACTCGAGAGGATGAGAGTTTATATATCTTAACTTTTTTTTGCGGAAAAAACAAGTTACCATATCTTGGTGATTGCTTGTGCTTAGTTGGTCTTTATCCATTTCTTCATTGTTAGCCTTCATAGGGGTCTTATCAATAAGACTCAAATGTTAAACACTTTCGTTAATATCATCTAAAATCTTAATAATTTTGTCATTTTGAGTTTCCTCAAATATGACGTATATGGATTTCTCAAGAAAAAATATTCTATTATTATATCTCTAGAAGCCTTGCTAGAGGAGGAATAACCAAGAAAAATAATAATATCGGATTTTGAATTGAACTTATACAAATTATCTTTAGTGTTAAGAATAAAATATTTTGAACAAAAAACCTTAAAATACAAGATGTTGGGTTTTCTACCTCTCTAAAGCTCATAAGAAGTCTTTTTCAACTCCGGACTTAAGGAAACAGGATTTAAAACATAGCAAGATGTGTTTATGACTTTCGCTTAAAAGCATTTAGGTGTAACAAATTCATTTAATATTGTTCTTACTATTTTTTAAAAAGACTGCATTTTCCTTTCCACAACCCCATTTTATTGGGGAGTTCTAGGTGTTAAGAAGTTATGATGGTATTCTTTTTTTCATAAAACATCTCAAACAAATCACTTATAAATTCACCACCATGATTGCTCATATTTATAATTGAAAAACCTTTCATTCTCAATTTTTTTTTTGAAAAATTTACAAATTCATAAATAGTTTCATCTTTTGATTTTAAAAACAAAACCCGTGTATATCTTGTAAAGTCATCCACAATCATAAACACATATCTATTACCACTTATATTTCTAGCTCTAGTTAGTCCAAATAAATCTATGTGTAACAATTCTAAAAGTCTTTCAGAAGAAATATGGTTCTTGCTCTTAAAACATGTTTTTACTTATTTACCTATTTGGCAAGCATCACATAACTTTTTCTTTTTGAACACAATATGAGAGGGGTCCTTTAACAAGTTTATTTTTAACAAGTTTAGAAAGAATGCCCGTGCTTATAGAACTTAGTCTTTTATGCCAAAGAAAACTACTATTAATGCTAGCAACAAGACAACTTTTTATCCTTATACATGCATGAATCTTAATCTTATAAACATTTCTTTTTCTATTACCAACAAATAAGATTTTAACATTTTCAAGGATTAAGAAATTTTTATGATCAAACATAATTTTGTAGCCTTTATCACACAATTGACTAGTACTTAGCAAATAATGTTTTAGACTATTTACAAGATATACCTTTTTTTATTGAGGGAAAGGATATACCTCCAATATTGCTAACTTCAATGATCTTTTCTTTCGAGTCTTCTCTAAAAGTGACTTTTCCATCATTAATCTTAGTAATGCTTGAAAACAATGAATTATCTCTGGTCATATGTCTTGAGCAAAAATTATCCAAGAACCATTCCTTATATTCCCTTGATCCCTACACGCACAAAATCAAGATGAGGTTTTTTTGTACCCATACCTTCCTATGTCCTTTGTGGTTAGTGGTGGTTTCTTTTGGAACCCAAGTCATATTACTAACTTTGTCCTTTTTCATAAGACATGCATAAATCAAGTGACCAATGCTTTTACAATAATTACATATTTGGTTTGGGTAATATGATTGTTTAGCTTTAATGAAGTAATTTTTTTAATACTTTTTATTCTTCTTAAGTTTGATAGCCTAAACCTCTTTTGTTGAAAACACATATTTGACTAGCAAGTATGGTTTCTAAGATCTTAGAACCTTGAGTGAATTTAGCTAGTGTAATGTTCAATCTTTTCCTTTAAAGCCTTGTTTTCCTCTTCAAGTTAATTAGTTCATCTTATCATAATCATTAACTACAATACATGCTTTCTTTTCTAAAATATCTTTCTCAACAAGTAACCACACATGGTTCTTTTTAATAAGCTATACTTGGGACCTAACTTATTGTATTCATCATACAATGTCTCAAATGCTTCATTCAATTCATTATAAGAGATGTTAGATTCATAATCTGAAGAAATTACCTGATTATCGCTTTCAATTACCATGAAACATATGTTTGCAACATGCTCTTCATCATCACTTGAGCTAGACTATGAGTCATCACTCCATGTTGCTTTCTTTGCTCGTTTGTGATAACGTTTGTTCTTCTTATTTTTAATGAGAGGGAAATCTACATTTATATGTTTGTCTTGTTGCACTTATATCATCTAAGTATTTCCTTGCTATATTCTTTCTTATTTTCATCCTTCTTGAAATTTGAAAACTTTTATTCCCTTGCTTCTTTCTTAGGAAATTTCATAATTGTCTTATGATAAGTGCAATGTCATTCTCCACTTCATCATCATCATCATCATCATCACTATCAATATGACGTATGGTTTTAGATGCCGAATTCTTCTTTGACTTCTTTTCTAGTTCTTTCTTTTTCATGGTGATTTCATGAGTTATAAGTGATCTGATGAGTTCTTCCAATTGAAGTTTGGTGAGGTTCTTAGCTTATCAGATTACTATCACCTTTGTTTCCCAAGTCTTTGGTAAAGATCTAAGAGTTTTGCTCACAATATTGGAATTAGTATAAGTCCTACCAAAAGCATCTAAATTATTAATGAAAGTTGTCATTCTAGTAAACATACTAGTTACTGATTCATTTGGAAGCATTTAAAATAACTCATATTGATGCACGTATGTCAATATTTTATTCCTTTACTTGATCTATTCCTTCATGTGTTATCTATAATGTTTGTCATATATCTCTAGAATTCTTGCATGATGTGATTTTATTGATTTCACTTCTACTCAATGGACAATACAAAGTGTTCATGGCTTTAGCATCCATAGATAACAATTTTTTATCACCATCGATATAATCACTTCTAGCTTTGGGAACTGTTATACATTTTCAATCTTAGTAGGCATGTGAGGTTCATTTTTAATAGATAGCCATGAATCATAATCAATAGATTGAAGATATATAATCATTCTAGTTTTCCAATATGTATAATCATTATCATCAAAGAAAAGTAGCCTAGAGGTTAAAGATCATCATCTTTTATTTTGAATATTAAAACCAGTGGTTGTCATTCTACTCAAAGTTTAAGCAATTTATCTAAATAAAAACTAAGTTCTGATACCAATTATTGTTCTGTTAAGGCAATAATAACATATAAAGAGGGGTAAATTAAGTGTTTTACTAATAATAACAAATATTACAATTAACCAATAATATAATTAAAATGCTTAAAGTAAAGAATATAGGGATAGAAATCACAAACTTGGTCTTTAACGTGATTCAATAAGCCTACATCCATACCCCAAGCACCAAACCGGTCTTGAGTATTGTATTATTTACTAATCCAAGCCAAAGATTACAATGTCTTTAATGAATTCTCATCAATCCCCCTTTCACCACTTAAAGAATTACCCTCTTCAAGATTTTTCACCTTGGTGATATAGCTTAATAATGACCAAGAGTTTTTCACTTAAACTCTTGAAGGATTATAATTATTTGAAATGTAATAACACTCTCTCAAAGAATAGATAATACAATTAAAGCTTATATCTCTATAGCTCGCTCAATAGCATTTAGAATTTATGAGGGTGTTTAAATATAATGAGTATAAGAATTTATACTCTTATGCAAGAATATGAAGGTTTTAATGCATAAAAATGAGTATGATTTAGGATTAATGATTTGAAGTTTTTTTTGCTCTTGAAATAAGTTGTATGTGATATATATTCAAATTATTCATCTAATTCTTCAATTATATATATATATATATATATATATATATATATATATATATAAACTAGTTGTTTTATAGTTGTTATTGTTCCTCTGACAACAAAAATGATAGAGCAGTTTAGATTGGTCAAGCCAATTGGTCTTCATCCCTAATGAACAAGCGATTGACTGGTTCACTTAATGTAGTCAAACAGTCGATCGGTTCATCTTAAAATCCAGGTTTAACAGTTTTAAGCCTAGTGAATCTTGAAGCGACTAAATGCATATCAATCCTATTATACATGAAATGTGAAGTACGTGAATTCATTTTAATTTGTGCTATCAAGTAAGATATAAAGATTTACATAACAAGCACTAAAATGAAACCTTAAGAACTAAGTCTTCACACGTTTTGTAACTTGAACTTGTTGATTTATTTCTTCATTTAATTCTTTATAATTGTTGATGATATTCATATAAACCTGTTTAAACTTAATCTCAACCAAGTATATTATTAGTCTATTTTCATTTAAATGTTATCATCAAAATATATAAATATTAATATGTGACCCAAAGGTCAACAAGATGTACACTTATATCAATTGATGTTTTGACAGTGGCTATTATGAGGGAAAATGTGTAAAAATCTAGCAAAAACTTATAGGAAATTGTTCATGCCCTCTATTTATAGTAAATTTTGAAAGCTAAAAGATTAAAGAATTAATTTTTCATGGACCAATCCCAAGTCCAAATCTCATTTGGCAAAAAATAATCTTTTGCACCTAAGCCTAGCCTCGAGCATGAGTCAAGCCAGACCAGTTGCGCATGAGTTTAAGCCTAAAGTCCATTTTATTTGAGACATCTCCTATATGAAAGCTTGGGTGTCTTTTAAACTCAATTTTAACTTTGCAACTTCTCACTTTATAAGTACCAAAAAATTTTTTTCTTTTCTACATGGGACGGAGTTCTTTTAGAGGTTTTTAGGTTTTATCAAAACATGTCAACGAAGGGTTCTTTAAGATCAATTTCTCATTCGCCTGTAGTTTTTTTTTTAAATCATGGTATTGCTCCATGTTAAAGAACTTGTGTTGAAGATTAAATCTCAACAAAGTTTTAACCCAAAAAATGAATGGACTCAATTTTTAATTTGGTCTCAAAGGTGCTCATTATTAACCATGTTTAAAAAACTTTTCCAACATCTTTCATCATATTTAACAACATTTTCACATACAAAATTTACCAACATGATGACCACACTTTAAATTCTAGATATGAAAATTATTTATTTATCTTATCCCTCTAATAACTTAAAATGACACTCCATAAGCATTGTTAAGTTTAGTGTCATTGTCATTAGTCAAGTGATATTATTATCACCCATTCATATATAATTTATTTGTTTTTACCATTCAGTAAATACTATATGAGAATTGATCTAATGTGATCTGGTTGATTTGGTGGTCCAAAGACAACTCGGACGATGATATTCATTAAAAGAAATCCAGATAACATCTTTTTTAAAATATTGGTTAGATCAACTCAGTTTAACTTGTCAAATCCGTTACTTAGATCACGAGACTCTAGTAACCCTAAAGAAAGCAAATAATTTTTTTTATTAAACACAATTCTCAATCAACCCAATGAAGAAAGATAAAATTAAAAATAAAATTCAACTAAAACAATGAGCCAAGTCAACTCGTGTTAACCTGCTAAACCTAAATCAAGAGACCGAGATAACCTTATAGAAAGCAAATCGAAACAAATTATGAAGCTTACTATCCAATCAACCCAATGTTTAAGGATGATATTTATATAAAAAAAAAGAAAAAAAAAAACCACCTTAGTCAAGTATTGAACAAACCCGTGACTCGAGTCATGAGACCAGGATAATCTTATAGAACACAAACTAAAAAAAATATGAAATCTAATTCTCAATCAACCAAATATTGAAGAATGAAGTTTAAAAAAGTTCAACTAAAAAAAAACAAAAAACCCGAGTCAATCAGCCTAACCTGCGATTCAGGTCATAAGACCGTGATAACCTCATAAAAAATAAAAAAAAATAAATCTCAATTCTCAATCAATCCAATGTTGAAGGATTAAATTAAAAAAATCAAATTAAGAAGGAAAAAAAAAAAAAGATGATCCGAGTCCACCTTGGTTAGCCTGTTAAACCCAAGTCAAGAGATCAGGATAACTCCATAAAAACTAAATAAAAAAAAAGCTATAAAGTCTAATTCCCAATCAACCCAATATTGAAGGATGAAATTGAAAAAAAATATTCAATTAAAAAAAGACAAAAAAAATAACTCGATTCAACCTAACTAATCCATAAAAATCTTGAATCAAGTTATGAGACCGTGATAACCCTATAAAAAGAAAATCACAAAACAATTATAAAGCCCAATTCCCGATCAATCCAATATTGGAGGATGAAGTTGAGAAAAAAAAACTAATTAAAAAATGACAAAAAAGTGATCTGAGTTAACATAGTTAATCTGCAAAATTCACAACCCGGGTCATTAGATCGGGATAAATCTATAAAAAAACAAATTGAAATAAATTATAAAAATTTAATAATCAATAAATCTAATGTTGGAGGATAAAATTAAAAAAATAAAAATAAAACCTCAAAAATTTTAAGGAAAGCTTAGCATTTTACTGTTTATTGATATTGTTTTTCCTAACATCTTCATGACATAATATGTTGACTTCCTAAAATTTTACACTAGTCATTTCTGGCAATGTATTTGGATGTCTAAAATGTATTGAAATTGATGATTATCTCCAGCATACTTTAGGCACAATAATTTGATGATTTTACTAGGATCGATGGTGTGTTGAGAAGGGTAGTGTTGCTTGTATATGAATTTATGCCTTATATGAAGGATGTGAACCTGAAAAGGCTGGGACGATGGGATCCTTGGCTCCCAAGGATCTTCATTCTGGGACAGTGAAATGATATATGAACTGGTTTGAGTTGCACCGAAGAGGCCTACCTCTTTCAAATCCTCGATGATGAGCTGAGCCTATTGCCATGGCGCATCCACTTACCGTCTTCAATCAACTGATTAATTAACAAAAACCATTGTATGCAGCATTGATGAACAGATAATTAGAAAACACATGATGAACAGATAGTCGAGTTCTCTGCTGCACTTAGGAGACACGTCATCACGGACTCATCTAGTTGATAATCTCTTAAAACTGCAGTTTCTTGTATTGGAACGAAAGAAAATTTGCACCCCTCAAGCCTTGACCCACATCCATTCTTCCTTCCTTAACCAAAACCTTGCCTTGAGTCAGTCATCGATCGGAGGGTTTTTAAAAACACCCGGAGTGCTTGTTTTTATAAGTAACACCAGCCCATCCATTCCAATCTGGTTCATCAATCCATTATTAATGGTAAATCTCATGCCAAAATGTAAATTTCATAAATTTAAATAATCGACCTCCTTAAAAAAAATATAAGAGTTTTATTTACCTCTCCGATGCCAGATGATGACTGGTGCACCAGTTACGAGGGCAATCGCGCTTGCTTTATGGTTAGTATCAGAAGCTCTTAAATTATAGGGGCTGAAGTGTAACATGGTGGAATCTACAGAGACTATAGTATAGTTTACCCAAAATCTAAACCCTGCAAAGCGAAACCTGTCTTGACCTTTCCCTTCCTCACGACCATCTCTGCTCGGTCTGGGCTCCTGCTTCATCTTGAGTTCATCAATGGATAATAATAATAATAATAATAAGGTAAACCCAAGTCTTTTCTTACACTGTAGTGTTCTCTTCATTTTCTTTTGAATAATCTGATATTTAGTAATTTTACTGTTTTCCCTAACCAAACTGACGAGTATTACTGTCACTCTTCGCTAGCTCAGTTTTCTAAGTGATTGTTCTTGAATAGGTCTATGTTTTACGTCTTGTAGTTATCTATAACAGGTCTTCCTAACAAGCTTTATGTGATAATCAGGTTATCTAAAAAGGGTTTAGTTTGTGATGTATATGCGTGTGTGTTCATTTTTGGTTATCTTTTTTCTTTTCTTATACTGGGTTTTTTGTGTTTTTTGGTTTTTTGTTATGGGCTTTTCACCACGTTATATAAGGCACATAATTTCAACTGGGATGGTGGGAGTTCCTAAAGGAACAGGAAACGGATTTTTAAGGGCTTGTGCATGTATTCTTACTTTTAGATTAGTCGTATTATAGAATTGAATCATTTTAACCTTTTTCATTGCTCTGTGTTCTTTTCCTGATTTGATTTATTTTATCTCCTGTGAAAAATAAATTCTCATTCCTGGTCTCCTGTTTCTGTTGCAGCCATGTTCATCTAATAAGATCATCAAGACAAGTGATGGATGTGAAATAGTTCTTGAGCTCTCTCAAAATGCCCCTTTTTTTGATAAAAAGAAGGTGAGAAATAAAACAATTGTTCTTATTCTTTTGAATACTATTTTTTTAAGTTATATTTGGATGGGATGCATAGAGAAGAAAATGCATGTAACCAAAGTTATATAATATGAATTAATTGGCGCCATTTCCAACTTGAGTATGATAGATAGAACTGTAGCTTGAGTCCCTTTTTTCTTAGGAAAGACTCACATTGTCTAATTTTTACTTGGAGAAAGTGACAAGCACACAAATTTAATAGTGTCTCTGGGGATGCTGCTTTCCAATGTCAGTTAATCTTGTTGTCTACTTAGTATTTTGATTCAATCACACTTTTCAAGGTCCTAATAAGAGAGACATTTTATTGAGATGCTAATTTCTTACCTTTGTTTTGATAATGTTTCTTGTTGTTTGACAGAATTTACTACATAGTATGGGTTTTGATATCAGGGAACAAGTGCAGTTTCATAGATCTTCATGTCCTGATGCAATTGCAACCATCTTGAAAAGAATACTTCAGATTGCAAGAATTATACATTTAGACGAGGTAAACTGAGATGACCTCTAGACTTCCTCTCTATGTTAGATAGATGTTAGGACTTAAGAAGCAGCTAAATTGGAGTTTCTTTTTGTTAAGTCGGTATTTACCTTGTTCCCCAGCTGGGCAGAACGACTGCCAGGCAATTTGGCAGGTTGGTCTTCATATGCATTCACCTTTAGCATATTGAAGCCTTTAGTTTCAATATATTTTGCTTGTTTATTCACTGTTTTATGAGAATGGCACAAATCACATAGCATAGGTTGAAGTGTAATTCATGAAGCAAATAATGATGGAGAAATGGGTGCTCCTCTGTAATACAGGTAGAACTTTATTTTGGCAAGGTCAACAACTGTTCATCATTTGAATATTGGAGCCCCAGGAATGAGGTGGAGGCTCTCAATTCGGTCCTTTCACTTATTAACAGCTACTCCTCTTATGAAAGAAAGAAGGAAGTGAACTTCTTGCAAACCTTGCAAGATGAAGTTCTTAAAAGGATCCAGGAATTCACAGACAAGAACAAAGTGGAGAGTAGAATTGATAGAAGCTGCAGTTGTGACAAAGAAAAGTGTTTAGAAAAATGGGGGGAGAGCAATGGTGTAAAAACAAGCTTGAAGATAGCATGTAAGTTCCAATATTAGTTTAAGACTTCACATCCAACAAAAAATGCATATAAGAGGGTTTTTTTTTTTTTTCCCTGGGATGTCTACCATTTGTATGGATCTAAAGTTGAATTGAAACTGATAGAAGGGGTAAAGAGGTAATTATGTTTAGAAGAGAAATGAAATCTACTCCTTAACATATTGTGTTTTTCCTACTTTATACTTCCTAAAGGTGTTGAAGGAGCTGGCAGAGGAGCCATAGCAACAAAAGACCTTAAAGTTGGAGACATTGCTTTGGAGATTCCTGTGTCTATTATTATTTCTGAGGAGCATGTGCACAAATCTGACATGGTATGTTTCATCATCCGTGAACATAAATAAATACCTCCAATTTGTAAGGAGTACTTGTTTCATTGATGTTTACTGATAATGGGAGCATTTGTATAGAACTAGTGTAAGTCTCTATAATGCTGACATCTATAGCTGTCAATATAATCATCTGATGTGAATAATTGCCTGTTATCTAAACTACAAATTGCTATTGATAGTAAAGCTGTATGAAGGTAAATGATAGAACATGTGTGCGTGCATGTGTGTGTGTTATAAAGAACACCCCACCAATAAGAAATCCAACGGAGAATTTGTTTTAAAACCTTAGCACATGTAAAAAAGTTAAGATAAGAACGCCTTACCTTATGCATGATTGCTGGACCAATTAGCTGAAAAGTTGAGTTGTCATATGGCATAAGAGAGCTTTTGCTACGTGCTCAACACAAAACTTGATCAACAATAAAAGCCATGGATATGTCCTTGGTGATGAGTCCAAACACATGAGCTTTATCATGCCTGCTCACTCATATTTTATTTGAATACTTGAAAGAGATGTAGAACTGTTGAATTTGACCGAACCTAAAATCTTAAATATCACCACAATGCTCTGTAGTAAGGTTTACTATTTAGTTTGCTTGCAGTATCATATATTGGAAAAGATTGATGGGATTACCTCTGAGACCATGTTGTTACTATGGAGCATGAAGGAGAGGCACAACTGTTCTTCAAAATTCAAGATTTACTTTGACACTCTGCCAGAGGAATTCAAGACTGGTATTCCCCTTTGATCTGCTACACTTTGTCAATGATACTTTGTCAACTTGGAAGCAACTAACTTGAAATAAGATACTAATCTTTAGTTATTGCTTTGAGATGCATTTTTCCCCTTTAGTTAATGCTAAAATTCTGATGCGCGTAACAATCATATAATTTTGGGGGGGGGGGGGGTGTTTGTTCTAAAAGTGAAACTTTGTTGATGGCAAGTTCATGATCCTTCTACAAAAGGTAATCTTAAAATCTTATCGCTTGAGCATTTTGGAAGTGAAGCTGATTTGCTGATCTCCAAGTATTAATTTCATCTTCAATTAAGTGTATACTATTTTGGGGGAAAAACATTCATGTCTGATTGTATCAAGGCTGTTGTCTAGTGCAATAGTAAAAAAGTATGAAGTTGCAAGCTTGCAATGAAGAAAATGTAACTTTGATGCATTAGAATAGCTATCTCAAGCTAAATTGCTGAAGGGTAACAACTCTAGAGTTCTCATCCCGGTATCCCACTCTTGCAGGAGCAAGTATGACTAACCCCTTTTTCTTAATTCTAAAATTTGCTTATTCTGCTTCTTTGGCTTCAATTCCCTCATCTCCTTTTTGAATATATACAGGGCTGAGCTTTGGAGTTGATGCAATCATGGCTTTGGATGGAACCTTGCTTTTAGAGGAGATAATGCAAGCAAAAGAGGTAATTTGGCATGCAAAATACTGTTTTTATGTGTTAAAACTTTGCTTCTTACAAGGGACACTAGAGTGTGGGCAAAAAATATTGATACTGTTAGATGACCTTTGTTTTTTTACGATCTAATGCTAGTTTGCTGATCTCTGATGCATCAAATGTCACAAGCTATTACATTAAGGATTGAAACCCTTAAGAAAAAAGAATTTTTGGAGTTCGAAGGATCTCTATTTGCCAAATCATTGAACTGTTATGCGACTAAGGGATAATTGCTGTATATCAGAAGCAGGCTGTGCCTTACACTCTTTCCAAGACATTAATTATAGCATCATAAAATGTTCAAAATAGTTTATGTTTTACTTTTATATGCATATAGATGGGAAAACATTGTGTTATTTAAATTTATGCTTTCATTTGCGAGTCTGAATATGGAAATAAAATTTCTGACTTTTTCCCATTAGGATTTCATCAAAGCAATGGTTCTCGCTGATTTTACATGTGCAGCAGTATATGTTTTTGGAATTTAAGAAATAACACCTTAATCTGGTTTATTTGTTACCTCCAATTTTCACAGCACTTGCGAGTTCAATATGATGAGCTGGTTCCTCCACTGTGCAAAAATTATCCCGATGTATTTTTGCCAGAGCTCTACACATGGGAGCAGTTCTTATGGGCTTGTGAACTGTGGTACTCTAATAGCATGAAAGTTATGTTTGTTGATGGAAAACTGAGGACTTGCTTGATTCCTATTGCAGGCTTTCTTAACCATTCGGTATACCATTCCTTCCTGGTTTCACCATTTTTTTGTGCTTAGTTGTGTATTTTTATATCTATCTAGTTTAGACTAAACTTAAGGCTCCCAAAGGTAGTGGAATTTGCTTCTGAATAACATGCCTGGACTGGAGCCACTACTATATATTCTGCCACCCTTATGCTGATCTCTTTGTTGATTTTGTTGACTTGAAAATTGATACCATGATCTAATTCATTTATGCTAGGATATACTTTTGTCGAATTCTCAATTTTTTGCTTCCCAAAAAGCTGATAGTCCGTAGTTATGATCATTTTACTCCTGTGTTGGGCTTCTGAGGTTAATTGCATGGTTGTTTGCATGCAAAGTGCTTTGCTGTTTGTTTTATTATTCTCGACTTTCTTATCATACCTTTACACCATTTTGGAGAAGCATGCTTCTTGTTCATGTTCTGAAACCTTTCTTTGCAGCTCTACCCACACATCGTTCACTATGGTAAAGTAGATTCTGCAACAAATACACTGAAATTCCCACTCACACGGCCTTGTTGTTTTGGAGAGCAATGCTGCCTTAGCTATGGAAACTTCTCTAGTTCACATCTAATTACATTCTATGGTTTCATGCCTCAAGGAGACAATCCCTGTGATGTAATTCCATTGGGTAATCTTCTTTGCCCCAAACACCCTACAAAGGAAAAATCGTAACCAATGCTCAGGAATTTGATGTAATTCAGGGTTATTGTTTCCTTCTATGAACTTGGAGTCAGTACTCACTCACGAACATGTGCAGATATTGATGTTGGCGATGCTGATTGTATTGAGGGTTGCCCAACATCAAGCTGGACTTCTCACATGGTGAGGGGAACTTGGCTCTCAAACAACCATAATATATTCTATTATGGCTTGCCATCTCCATTATTGGATTATCTACGTGGAGCTCGGAGTCCTGCACCCCACACCAAGACCATTGTAATTTCTATGCATATTTCCTAAATTGGCTTAACTTCGAATATATTTTTCTTTAACCCTGCTTGACTTTGATATCTGTTTCTTTGTAATTGTAAAATTAGGAGATATCAAACCTGGAGAATGAAATAGAAGTTCTCAAAGATCTCCAGTCAACCTTCAGTAGCATGATGGAAAATCTTGGCGACACAGATCTTGTCGACAGGTAACGAATTCTCTATTCATCAAATAGCTTAGAACATGTCTGTTATGAAACAAATTATTTACATTTAAAATTTTAATGGAAGGTTTTATGTCATCCTTGCAGTGATGATGCTAGCTGGGATGTGAAGCTGGCATTGGAGTTTAAAGATCTACAAAGAAGGATTGTCTCCTCAATTTTAACATCATGTGCCGCGGGTCTCAACTTGGTGCAAGATGAATTGTCTGAGCTTTAGATGAGCTGGCTTGAAAGCACTATGTGTGTGCTTCAATCCTGGGATGTAGTCTCCCCAACCTTTAGATGGAGCGTACTGATCATGACGCATAAATCTTGTAGTATTGTTACCCCACAAGGTCAATGGCCTTTTGGTGTCCCAAGCCTCCATAATTTTTTTTTATGCAAGGGAATGGACAAATGGGTGGTCTTAGCTGGGAAAGGATGCTCTTTGTTCTTGCGTTTGGATGCGTGGCAGATTAAAATAATGGTAAATCAAGAGAGGCTACATTATGTTGGAGACTAGATACGGATGCCCAAATTTGACTTGACAAATAATATGTTTTCAAGCATACCAAATCATGATTTATCGTCTTGTTTCTTCTATAGATTTGTTGAATTTGACTAGAAATTGCTGAGAGAATCTTGTTGAGTGATTAAATCAATTGGTGTGTGATTTTGGAGTTGTCTACCTAACAAGCTACTCCAAAAACCATGTGGTCTATGGGGAGAGCAGAACTCTAGCGATTCAAACCACACAAAACCAGTTTAGAAGAAGTATCTTGCTTGGAAAAGAAGGTAAAAAGGAGCAACCCTCAATTACAACTCATCAAATACTAAAGAATTTTCACTTTAGTTAATTGAGCAGCAGGCAAGATCAGGAAAAAGCAACCGCTGCCACCTCAAATCTTGTCTATCATGGAGTTAGGTCCGCGCCGAAAAATCAAACAAGGGAATAGAACCTTAACGAACCACAACCACCAGCTGGGTTGCCAGCATATTGGCGTATGCCCACTTGTTTTTAAGACAAAATATCTACTCTTCACTGGAATTTCAAGCAAGAAAAAAGAAAAAAAAAACTAAATTCAACAGCAATTGCTGCTGGCAGGCTGCTTCCAATTTGCTCCCTCCTACCATACATGTATATATAAAAGGAGTGGTTGTTGAAGCGGTGGTTAGTGAGGTTATGACGAGGAGGAAGGAGGAGGACGGACCACCTTACCTTTTTTATCACGTCTTTCATCCTTAATGCACTGCTTCTTCACTAACCATCATTAACAATTCCCTTTGCATCATTAGTATAATAAATGTTCTTAAATTAGGATTTTACTTAGACACGACAGACGACACCACAAATTGTTAGTATGTCTAAAGTAGAAATCTTATCCAGAAGAAAAAATAAAATAAAAATAAAGGGAGAATACAATTTTTATGGCTAATGGGCAGCCCTCCCTTCTCCTTTCCCTTTCTTTAAACTTCTTTCTTATTTTATTTTATTAGTGCAAGAAAATAAAATTAATTTAAGATTAAAATCACTTGTGCACAAACAACACCGCATCTCCATCCTTCCACCTTTTTTTTGGACAATTAAAGATAAGGGCGATAATGGATAAATAACAATTAATTAGCCGAAATAAATACGGATTTTGCTTAAGAAATTTAAACAGTCAGAATTGGATACAAAATCTTAAATCCAAATTCATGGAACAGTTAAAGTATAATGTTGTCACTGATTAATAATAAAAGAAAAGAAGATTATTTCATTTAAATTAAAATGTTGTTTGTGTTTATGAAATCTGATTTTCTATACATAACCTTCCTTTAAAAATATAACTAATTAAGTATTAATGAATTAAATATTAAACTAAAAAAATGTGAGGAGAACACGGTTTTAATATCTATTAGCATTGTGAATTATAATAGTAATCAATTTTTTTTTTGTAGTTTTATTTTTTTTTTCCTTTGATTATTGATTTTTTTTTATTTAGTCCTATGTTTTGATGGAGATATAAAATTGATAATTTATTTTTTATATGGTTACCGCAATATCAAAAAAATATATCAATATTGGGTTGATATCAGAAATATCTCAACATCACAGTATGATCTATTTTTTAAAAAGATTAGTTAAAAAAATAATTTTAAAAAAAACTAGGTTATTAAACTTTGTGAAGTCAATGACTCGGTTTACTAGTTTAACAAGATAACCTTGGTTGCCCTGATTCGCGGGTTTAGCAAGATATCTTTTTTTTCTAATTAATATAAAGCCACGTGACTGTTTGGGAACATGGTTGAAACCACATTTTCTAAAAATTTAAATTTTTTTGCATAAAATTATTTTTTTTGAATGTTTTTTTTATCATTTTGATGAGCCGATGTCAAAAATAATTTTTAAATAATAAAAAAAATATTATTTTGATGCATTTCCAAGTAAAAATAACTTTAAAAAACAACTACTACCACACTCCCAAATACCCCCTAAAAGGTGTGGGGAGAACATAGTTGTCCCACACCCATTAGTATTGTGAATCACAATTTTTTTTTTCATTTTCACCTCTTTTTTTCCCTTTGGTTATTGATTTTTTTTTAATTTAGTCCTTATATGATGTGTTTATGGGGATTTAGAGTTGATAATTTATTTTAATTTGTCTTTTATTTGGTTATCACGATATCAAGAAAATATTTTATCATCGGGTTGGTATTAGAAAATATTCCAACATCATGGTATGGTTTATTTTTTAAAAACATTTAGTTAAATAAAAAATTATTTAAGACAAACTAGGTTATTAAACTTTGTGGAATTAATGACCTAGTTTGTGAGTTTAGCGAGGTAACCGTGGTTGTCCCGGTTCGCTGGTTTAGCAAAGTTTTTTTTTCTTGTAATTAATATAAAGCTAAATGACTATTTGGGAACACAGTTGAAACCATATTTCTTAAAAATTTGAATTTGTTTGCTTAAAATTAATTTTTTTATTATTTTAGATCGTTTTGATGTACTGATGTTAAAAATAATTTTTTAAAAATAAAAAATATATTATTTTGATGTATTTCCAAGCAAAAAACACTTTAAAAAATAACCGCTACCACACTTTCAAACACCTCCTAAAAGGTTTGGGGAAAACACGGTTTCCCACACCCATAAGCAATTTGGATCACAATTTTTTTTTTTTTCATTTTGACCTTTTTTTTCCTACCTTTGGTTATTAATTTTTTTTTTAATTTAATCCTTATATAATGTGTTTACGGGGTTTTATCATTCCATTAAAGAGATTTCCGAAACTATTTTATTGTATTAATCCTTAGGGTTTCGTTAGATAGAAAATTTGTGTTAAGGTTTAGCAACCCCATTAGGTATTGATTTATGGACATATAATATAACAAAAAAGATAATTTATTTTGATTTGTCTTTTATATAATTATTGCGGTATCGAGAAAATATCTCAACATCAAGTTGATATCAGAAAAATATTTCAACATCGCGGTATGATTTATTTTTAAAAAAATTTATTTAAATAAAAAATATATATTTTAAAAAAACTAGGTTATTAAATTTTATGGAATCAATAATTTTGCGAATTTGGTGAAATAACCCTGATTATCCGAGTTCGCGGGTTTAGCAAGGTTCCTTTTTTTTCCACTCTAATTGAACTAGATTATGTGGTTGTATTTTTTTTTATCATATAGTTTAAAAAAATTGTTTTGAAAAAAAAACATGTTATTAAATTTTAGAAAGTCTATGGACCTATTGACGGGTTTAGCGAGTTTAACTTTTTTAATTTTTTTTTTGTATTTCATCATTCGATATTGAATTGATTGAGAATTGAGTTTCATAAGTTGTTTTGTTTTGCTTTTTATGAGGTTATTATAGTCTTCAAAAAAGTCTCAGTATTGGTTTAATGCTCGATTTTACCATTGCTTATTTTTATTATCATATAATTAAATAAACAAAGTTTAGAAAAAAAACAAGTTATTAATTTCAATGGAGTCCATTGCCCGGTTTATGGGTGTGACTTGTTGACCAAGATTACTCGATTCATGGGTTTAGCGGGTTTACCCATCAAACCTGATAATTTTTTTTTTTCAGTTTTTAGTCCTGTAATTTTTCCAATTGTGTTTTTTTATTTCATTCTTCTTCAATATTGGATTGGTTGAGAAATAGAATTCATGATTTATTTTTTCTATTTTCTATAGGGTTATCACAATCTTAAATAAACATCTTTTTTTATGGTTGGTGCTCGATTTTACAGGCATTTAATTTTATCATAAAATTAAATAAAAATAAGTTATAAAAACAAAAAAGTTATTAAACCCATTGAATTCCATGACATAGGTCATAGAGTGATTAAGGTCGATCCAATTTGATATCGTCTTAAAATTAAAAACAATTATTGTTTTAAAGTTTTTTTAAAAAAACTATGCCATGTTTTTACAGATCATTTAAGTTGTCTATATACCCATTAAATTAAATAATTCATTTATAGTAGTTTTAATGTGATTTAATTTAAAACTCGAGTCAGATAAAAACTTGGTATCGTGAATCTTAAAATAAAACTATTTAATTGTATTTAATAATATTATAAAAAAAAATTACATACTCTGAATATTTAAAAAAAGTAGTTCAAATCCATACGAGAGCGCTGACGAATATAATAGTTGAAGTCTAAAAAGTATAAAGAACATGTTAGTGTTATCAATAATAATAATAATAATAATAATAATAATAAACAGTACTATTATCTGTTATAATAACATGAAACTGTAAACAGAAGATAGAACCACTTAAATTTATTGCATGTTTTTTCCATTTTTTTAAATTAATAGGAAATAATAAAATAAGGGCACAATCTTTCATCTACAGAGCGAGCACGCCACATAAGGAAGAAATGGAGGCATAGTATTTTTTTTTTCAAAAAATAAAAAATAAAGAGAGAGAGTGAAGAATTTGCTTAAACGTCTCTTTCTTTCTTGCTTTCTTTCATCTGTCCTCTCTTCTCTCTCATTCTTTGCTTCTTCTTAGTACAGAAGAGAAGAGAGAAGAGAGAAGAGAGAAGAGAGAAAAGAAAGCATATCCGTCCAAGCAAAGCAAAAAAGAAAAACATTTGTTGATAATTTCTGGGTTTCTGTTTGTGCTTGAACGGGTTTCTTATTGCGTTTGTTTTGTTGTTGAATTTCAAGTGAAGAAGATGATGGTAGCTAACAGCTTCGATCTATGGCAAAAAGATGCTTTCTTTTCTGCTGCAGAGGAGGTTCAGGAATCTGCTGATGTGTACGTTTTCATTTCATGCTTTACATTCTATATTTGTTCGGTACAACAATTTGTTTGGTTTCTCCAGTTTTACGACTATGGATTGTATTTTGAATTGGGTTTTGCATGCTGCATACTGATGTTTATTATATGTTTTGCTTCTGAGGTTGTCTGGATGTGTGTTTATTGCGCTGTTTTAAAGGTTGTCTTGTAGATTTTGGGGTTTTCTTGGTTGAAATTTCTGCCTGTTTAGTTAATGGAATGTGTTTGTAGATGTGTTGTGATGTCAAGCTCTTCAATTTAAAGTTTGGCACCAAATATGCGGATGCGTGCCTTATTTCTTTGTTTTTCAGGTCTTGTTGATGTGAAAATGTGGGGTTTATGTTGTTTGTTTTGTAATGCATGACTATATATTCCTATCTTTGAAATTGTTGATCTTCAAGTATCATAAATTCTATTTCCTGTAATTTTGGAGAGTTTTCAATTTTCACTAGCAGAAAGTTATTCTTGTGCTCTTTGAAGGCAGGCAGCTCTGTATTCTAATGAAATCAACAAGTTATTCTTGTGCTACAAACTTGATAATCATTAGAATGCTCATATGCTCTTAGACTTCTATTGAACTGAAATTGAAGCAGTTTTTGGTTATTTTTGTTTTTGGCAGAATGGAATCAGCATATAGAATGTGGACAAGAGAGAAGAGAGAGGGATCAAAACCAGAGGATTTGGATCAATTCTCCAGAGAGCTCCAAACTGCTTTAGGCACCGCCAAATGGCAGGTGTATTTCGTTCTTCAAACCTCTAAATTTATTACATGCCTCTCTTAATCCGTTTCTTTGAACTACTTTTCAGTATATTGAATGTTAAACTTCAGTTGAAGGACTATTTCCAATTCTATGTTTTCTATTATTTACATCTGACAGATGAAAAGCTAACCTCAACTCATCCAACTTTGAATCCCTTGCTTAGAGTGTGTGCTTTTTCCTAAATTTCACTTATCAATATTATTAAGTATCATAATACTTTTTCCCCTTTTACTGCACACCCTAGCCAAATGAACTGAGCACTAAGAAATCACTATAAATTTTGTTTTCAATTCTTACAGTTGACTAATTTCTTTTTCGCTAATAGTTCTCTTTTCTTTTGTTTCTCCATTTTTCCCTGCATCATTGATCTTTGAACCATGAAACAGTTGGAGGAGTTTGAGAGGGCTGTTCAGTTGAGCCATGGACTTTGTTCTGATGATTTCACCGCATCTAGGCATAAGCAATTTGTCACTGCTATTGAAAGTCAAATATCTCTTGTTGAAGCAGCTCTAAGGGAAGCTTTTAGTGGGGAAGGAAAGCAACCTTTTCGATGGGTGAATCTAGATAAAGAAGAATGTGATGATTTAGCCATGTTTCTATCTGGAACCATCCAAATTCCAGAGAATGTGAAAGATGATTGCACCACGGCCAAATCTCCCATGAAAGGTTCTCCTGGAGAGAACCCTCATAAGAGAAAAAAAATGGACCATAACTCTGGGCCCACCTGTAGCAGAGGTACTTCTGATGAAAATGAATTCATTACTGATAATAAAAATGGAGAATTTATTATAGATATACAAGAGAAAGAAAATCTTGGAATGAGGGATGATATAATCAGTCAAGTTGATAAAACAACTGGTTCAAGGAGAACATGGAGTTCGCCAAATTTTGGTTCTATGAAATTCGTGGTTGCTCGTGATGACAAACAAAGGGACAAAATGAAGTCAAGTGTTGAGGCCACTCCTAAAGAAAAAGGGTACGAACCTATCTTCTGGAAACGAAGGTGTGGAGAACATTCTCGGGCAAAGGGATCGATTACTTTGTTCAATCAGGTGAAATAGTTAATTGCTTATGATATGTGAAAATGGATTATTTATCTGTCTGAAATAAATGTCCCTTTTGAATTATAATTGTGAAAGTGAAGGCAGGGATGGTTTCTCATATTATTTTCAATCTAAATGGATCAGTATTTGTGCAATTGTCAAGATCTATTTTTTTTTACTTCACAAATCATTATGTTTTGGTAGATTCCCAGGAGATCTTATAAATTTTTAACCTCCTGCAGCTCTCTGGTCAGACTGGTGGTTTCCAAAGGCAATTGCAAACCCCACTGCACCTGCAGTTCAGCTGTTCCATCCAACTTACTCTTGCTTTAATGCTCAGCATTTTCTTAATTGGTAAGTTCTTGATTCTTTTGAACTTCATGCACTATTTTGTTGAAAAATGATTGCCAAACACCATTCTCTTGGTTCTCCCCTTATACTAGCTGGTCAAAGCACATAGCCAGCAGCTGGTATTGGAGACAATACTTAATTTGAGACCACTGATCAACATATTGGAATGATCCGGTATTGTGGACATCGTTGAACGAGTATATACTCTAGGAAGTTATGTAGTTAAAGACAATTTACTGGCTGAATGAAGTCATATTGAACTAAGCAGATATTCTGTTGTTACTTTTGGCCTTAACAGAAGATGTGGTTCCATTAATTTAAAATTGTTAGCTCCTTGGAGATATCATTCGATGGTTAGGTTTGGATATTTAGCATATCCAAAACCAATTTCTGCACAGAATGCTTTTTCGCCGCTAGATTCACGGGTGCTTACTGGCACTACGATAATGATACCATATGTCTTAATTGATCAAGCAAACTACCAACAATCTCATCTTCATGCCATCATTTTACTCCAGAACTCCTTTACTTGTTTGGTTTATCTTGTTGAAAATGCATTTCAAGTTACCAGGTTAAGCTTAGAAGTCCTTTCTATGAAATATGATATCCAACTTTTAACTTCTCATCAGAATTGTCTACTTTTTCTATGAAATATGTTAACCAGCATTTTCGAATCCAAAATTCCTGAAGCTCATCTTCTGTCAGACAGGCATTCAACCTTTGTAGATATTAGGAGCCTTTTTGTTTAATTTGGTCCCATCACACGATAAGGAACTTCTTTCTTTGATCAGTGAGAAATATCTGATTGTTCTGTCAACTTTGCTAGCTCATTTGTCAATCTTTACATTATTTTAGCTCAACAAAAATGTACTTTGGAAGTATTTACCTAGCATTGAAATCCTGACTATTATCATTTCAACATTTCCTACATGACATGTGTCTGTGGATGAGATTTTGGTCCAAGGGAACATTTGTTTCTGATCAATGGAGCATTTTAAATAACTGGGTTTGTTAAGTCCTCTAGGTGCTTGCACATGAAGTAAATTTGAAAAAGGTGATGCCATCATCATAACCCTCTCTTTTGTTAAAACAAAAAAAGGAAAAGAGAACATCATAGCCACATTTGCAATTTGGACATGTAGGTGTAATAGAACGATCCTGTGAATGATATGGATCACTTGTCCCATCTTTATTTTGTACTTGTGGCTTCAATTTGTGAACCGAGGAAATAGATTGGAAATTTGAGCTCCTGTGTTTTTTAAATGATAGAGAGAACTGTTGTAATTCATATTTTTTATGATGTTTTATTGCCCATGCTTGAATCCTTGTTTAACATTACACTGATTAAGGTTATTAACTTGCTTCTCTCTGCAGTGCCTTTTCTAGTTTATTCAGCTTGAGAAGTAGTATTACACTGCTCATTATTGAGGTGAAAGGTAATTCTATTCCCTCGAAATTTATTTCCCTATGAACTATACTCTTGTGAGATATTTAACAAAAATATAAAACTGAGGTAATATGGCATTACTTGTTAGTGGATGATGTAAATATCCGACATTGCCAACTCTGAGAAAAAAATGGTGACAACTTAACATAAAACACTGACATTGTGACTTTGAGTGTTTGGTTGCTATTCTTATTTTGGAACTAAGACAATTGTTATGATGGATTTTTGTCCCCTTTTCAGACTGAACCAATTTTGTCTTCTTGACCCAGATTCCACTCTGAAACCTATGATGATCTTTTTTGCATGAAATCAATTAGATGCTTCTTTGTGTTTTGGCACCCAATTTCATGCTTTACTCAAGTCTTTTGATATAGGGGGCATATTGTAATTCTTGTACCACTAGTACATGAATTTTTTGCAGCTGCTATGTTCTCACCACTTGAAATTGATATAGCATAAGATCTATCCTCTTCCCAAATAAATGCTTGTTGACAAAAGTCCGTTTCTATAGCAAAACTGAAGTTTCAAATTGAGGAATATTGTAGCAATTGATAAGAGACCGCATGGGAAAGAGTTGGAAGCTCCATTTTGCTTTCAAACATGTGTTAGAAACCATTATCTCTGAGGGTCATGGATCAATCAGTCTTTTTATGTAGCTTTGGGCAAAAAATGTTCAATGTTGTGGGCTGCTGCAATGGGCTAGTCGGTTTTTTTTTTTTTTTTTTTTTTACAGATGCTTAGGAATTTGAAATATGAATGACTTGTCAACACTGGAGCTATTTATGAATGCTAATAATGATTCCATAGTCTAAAGTCCAATCGAAGTGCAGTGTTGAGTCTTGAGAATTGGTGCATCCAAATTGGGGATCATAGAGGGGGAGCATGGAGACAGTCTCAAGTGTGGATACTTTCTCAAAATTCTGTGTAATGGTATTTGATGTTGTTAGTAAATGTGAATCTCTTGTGCAGTTGAGATGACTAGATGATAATTAGTTTAACTGTCAGATGTCCAAAGAGACTAAATCTCCTCTTTCATAAACTCCAGTCTTTTGTTTTCTTCCTGTAGTTGATTTTGGTGGCTTAACATTTGGGTGACAAGATTTGGATTGAATGCACTTCTGACAGATATTTCCCTTTGCTAAATGGTTATAACACAGTGATGATCTCCATTTCTATGAACTGCAAGATTGAAAGGATCCAATATGCAGGTGTACTGAATTTCTTTCTGAAGTGTAGAAAGCAAGCACCGAGGAGGAAGATAACAGTTGTCAATATCTTCCCTGTTGCTTTAGAAATTCAGGGTCCGGCTGATCTACCTCCACGAAACAGGAGTAGAAGAAGCGCAGCAGGAGTGGATTGTCATTTTATAGATTCCATAGCCATATAAAATGTATATGTATTCATGTAAACTGAAAATGTGCTTCGAAGAAAGAATATTTGGTACTACACAAATCCAAATTATATGTAAACTGAAAATTTATCACCGGGAGGATTGCCAGTCATGACATGTTTGAGGGACCAAAATGCAGGACTCTTATAACGTAGCCAAAATCATAACCATCTTATAGTTTGTAAAATGAAAATGTGCTTTTTATTTGCTAGATGTCCACTAATAATCTGTTTTGATTAACCACGTAACCTTTAAAATTCTGTTTATTTTTGTATTATAAAAGGGTTTATGAAAAAAATTAAAAAATTTTATTTTTTTGTTTTTTAAAATTATTTTAATTTATTGATATTAAAAATAATTTTTAAAAAATAAAAAAATATTATTTTAATATATTTTCTAATAATAAAAAAATAATCTAACATGTATTTTTAAACACATATCAATCCACATCTGTTTTTTAAATGAACTTGTCTGCATCTCTCTATCATTTTCAAGCAAATCCATAATAGCAAAGAAGAAAAGAGACTTTTCATGTTTTTGCTTTCAAACTTCGTTGTCCTCTAATAAATGAAGTTCCTTTCGTTTTATGCGTTGGACATCTTCTATTTTAATTGTATTATTAATATATTTATAGTTGAAACAACAAGCAAAACTAGCGCCCGTGGCCTAATGGATAAGGCGTCTGACTTCTAATCAGGCGACTGTGGGTTCGAGTCCCACCGGGCGTGAACTTCAATTTTTGCCAATGAGGTTATAATTAGGGCAAATCTTAAAAATACAGCTAATTGATTTTAAGTCTTTAATTATTTTTTAAAATTTTAATACTAAATTGATATATAAATAGTTTGGGAATAAAATTGTTAATAAGTATTTGGTGAAATGTCAATGTTACCCCTAATAATTATTACGTGGTGGTGATTTTTTTCAACTTATTCATATAGAGTTATTTTGTTGTTAGGGTCGTAAGAGTCGCAACTCTATGAGTGAAAGCCTCTCCCTCACTTCCCACAGGAGATATTTTGGCTATCTAATTACATGAAAGGATTAAAAATAATAATAATAAATAGTTTTTTAGTTTTATAAAATTACTTTTATAAATTTTTGGGCAAGCAACTGTCATGTTAAAGGAAAAATAACAATCACCATAAAACATTATACCTAAAATAAATTACATTGTTGATTGATTTTATGATAAAAATACTTATTATGCGTACATGTTAATATTTTTCCTAAACTAAATAGATATGTTTATTAGAGTTACAAATTCATAGGATAGTGATTTGAAACTTAGGTTTGACAAGGAGATATAATCCTTTTTTTTATTTATTGCGGGGTAAGATTTGAAATAATAGTAAACAAAGAGTCGAGTTTTGAATTATTTTCTTTAATTACTCAATTTATATTAATCCACCACAAATTAATTATATTTCTCAATATATTCACAATAAATAACTATAAATATTCCAACCAATTCAGTTAATTAATGAGTATAAATACAAAGAGAAAATCATGTGCTCATCGCAAATTTATTCAAAACAAAATATAAACTAATACATGTTTGCAAGTAAAAAACTAACAAAAATTCACAAATTACTCTAAAAAAATAAATCACATGTAGGGATTAAAACAATGTCGAAACAAGTCATCAAAATGGGTTGGAACTTCACCAAATGGTTGAACGAAGAAAAAAAAGTACTAGAAAAAACAATATTGGTGCATAGACTACATGTGTCGATGACCGGTTTGGCTTTCAAAGCTTTTTTTTCATGAGCCACTAAGGAAAGGAGGCACATGGACCCCTCCACGTCGTAGACAACTACTTCCTCTTCTTGTTGGTTCCAGCGGTGTCAATAACCTCCATGAGAGACTTGAGATTGGAGGCTAAAAAATCAATTCTATGATGCTAGATTTTCTACGCAATTTGATAGCTTGTATTTTTTTGTTCCTTTTTTCTTTCTCTTCCTTGTGCTAGGTTTTTTGGTAGTTTATTTTGCAAGCCATCTAATTTTATGGTTACTAGAAATCCTAATTAGTCTTCAATTTTTTTTAGATAATGGACTAATTATGTTAAAATAAAGATGGAAATCATGAAAAAAAAATCCTACCAAGTAAGCTATATTGTTTTTTGATTTTAAGATAAAAACACTTATTATGCATACATGTTAATATTTTTCCTAAACTAAAAATATATATTTATTAGAGGTAAAAATTCATAGAATAATGATTTGGAATTTAGGTTAGATAATGATGTATAAGCCTCACTTTTTTTTTATTATTATTATAGGGATAATATTTTACATAATAGTAAATGATTATTACACAATGAGGTTAGACTCGGGTTTTGAGTCTTTCCTTTAATCACCCAATTTGTATTAATCCACAATAAATCAATTATTTATCCCAACATATTCATCATAAATAACCATAAATATTCCTACCAATTTAATGAATACAAGTCTAAATACAAGGAGAAAATCATGTGCTCATTGTGAATTTATTCAAAACAACATATGAATTAATACATATTCACAGGTAAAAAATTAACAAACAAATAAAAAAATTATTCTAAGAAAAACATATATGAGGATTAAAAGTAACCTTTACAAGTCATCTAAGCAGTCTGGAACTAGACCAAAAGGTTGGAAACAAGAAAAAAAAATGTGATGGAAAAAGCAGTGTAGGCGCGTGTACTACACTTGACGACGATCAATTTAGATTTCAATGTGTTTTGTCACGCACCACCAAGATAGGGAGGCACGTGGGCCACTCTATATCGTAGATGACTAGATGGAAAAAATTTCCTCTTTTTTTTTGTTCCAGCAATGGTAGTCACCTCCATAAAAGATGGGAGATAAGAGGTCGAACAATTGATGTTGTGATGCTGGATTCTTTAGGCAATTCGACAACTTGTATTTTATTTTTATTTTTATTTTTTACTTTGTTTTATTTTTTCTTTCTTTTGTGCTAGGGTTTTTGGTAGTTTATCTTGTATGAGTATCTCCTTTTCAATCTCAATGTGTCCCCTCATTGGGGGAATGCCTTCTATTTATATTGTTTGTGATTCTCAGCAAAACAAGAAAAACTAAATTGAAAAAATAATATTAGAAAATTATATTATTTCTTTCTTGACCATAGATTTCTAATTAATTAAACTTTCTTTTTTTAATATGTAGGATGTCTTTTAATAATATTTTAATTTTACTTGATCCTCCAATTTATTTTTCCTTTTCTTTTTCGCATAATTTCTCATATTATTTTTTAGTCCCTAATTACCTGAGTCCCCTGTTCTCTCTTTCTTTTTATTTCACTATTTAAACTCTTTTTTTTTATTTTTCTTCTTTTTTATTTCTTCTTTTTATTTTTTTTTATAAAAACTTGTCTCACAATAAAATAAGTGAAAGTGCCAAAAATACCATAAATTAACTAAATTGCTTTAGAAATACATTTTTTTAAGAATTTTTTTATATTTTTAAAAATATTTTAGAAAATAGGGGTAGAAAATGAGTTATGATAGTTGCCCTTCTTTACAATATTTATGGTACAAAGACATTGAAAAATTCATTTTCCTTTGATTTTGTATAATAAGTTTGTAAAGAAATATAATACTAGAAAATGTTTTTTTTTATGATAAAACAATCTCATAGAAAAGCGACTACTCTCATATCAAATAATTAAAAGATATTTTGATTGCAAACTCGGCTTCAATTTTCTAATGATAGGGCTTGAATTTTTCTAATTGTATGGCTCACACTTCCTAATGGAAGAGTTCAACTTTTTGACTTTTTGACGGTAGAGCTGAACTTTCTAATTATAGGGCTTGAAAATTTCCTGATTGCAAGGCTTGAAATTTCCTAATTGCAAGTTTTGACCATAGCAACAACTTATTATGATTTATTTGTAAAGTAAAACTTATATATTTTGAAACTCCATTATTATTATAGTTGGCATCTACAGAGACCTTCATCTTTAGAAATGTCAATCACTAGGTACTTGAATACCTGAACTGTTTAAGTGACCTTAATACCTTCATTGCTTGCCATAAGTTTGTCTTCCAATGAATGCTCTCTCTCTCTCTCTCTCTCTCTCTCTCTCTCTCTCTCTCTCTCTCTCTCTCTCTCTCTCTCTCTCATCAATGAATAAGAATGATTCTTTCATCATATTAGCTTAGACCAAATGGACTTTGCTTGTCATTGCCCTTAAATGTAGTCCGAGATTATATGTTCATTATTTTTCATTTTTATCATCTCCATGAAAAATTTGTCACTTTAGCTCGTGATGGAGTTCATCAAATCATTGTTCAACTATTGCCATCATAATTGGTCTCTTCAAGATGAATTGCCCCCAGCTAATCTAGTTGTGGCCATTATGAGGCACACATGTAACTATGAGGCACACATGTACCTCATTTTTTTTTTCATGAACTTTGTAAATTTAGTCAATGAAGAAATTTTGTAAAAATATTATCTTTTGTGTTTTCGGACTAAGACAAAAATTTATAATTGTGTTCATGTAAATTCGATTGTTGAAATGAAATCATTGTGATGTAAATTTTAAAATATTTTTATTGAGTGGGAAGTTGTTTCCTTGGTAAAAAGCCTAAAACATGTCATTTAAATGCTAAAATGTAATTTTGAGTGCTGGCATATTATGAAATTGTTGTTGGTTAGGCAATGGAAAAGAACAATTATTTCAAAATCTTGGCTATGAATGGCTATAATTGATTTTTCAAAATATGGAGGGTTATTTTATAAAGAAAATAATAGGTTCTAAAATGAGAGTTTTGACTTTCAAAAGGAGCATCTTGCTTTATGTGATTTTGATTTAATGTCATTATTCAATAAGTTATGATTTTTTCTTGAATTTTTTTTTCTCTTTTAAAGGTTAACACTTATCAACATAAATAAAATTTTATTTTTTTTAATCAGAAAGAGCTTTTAAAAATATGTAATGTAGGTTAAGGCTCAAATGATATTTAAAGATATAAGGACATAAGATCACTTGTTTATATACTAAGATCTTCTATGCTTCTCGTCTTGATTTTGACATTTATGTAATTGGTCTCACATCAATCTCAATTCTCCAAGCTTTATATCTCATTGTCCATCATTAATATAATGTCCTCAATTCTGGACTTTGTACCCATATTAGGGATGTTCTAGAGAGTTTTTTTTCATAAGTGTCATTTTCTTTCTCTTATTTGTAACATTTTTCATCCTTTTATCATCTTCTTATTTCTTTTTATTTGAAGAATTTCATTGATCATTTAGAAACTTCCAAAACATACTTGGTGTGAGGGGAGATCTTAGTCTGAGTTATTATCCAAGAAAATATACAAGGTTCAAATAGGGACGACAAAATATAATCTTTTACTTGTGATGGATATATCAAAAATGATCTTTCTTTATCTCAAATTAAAATATATTCATGTTGATAAATCTTAGCCTTATTGTTAATCATGAAAACCTTAAAGAAAAAATGGTGGGGATCATGAACGGTGTGCATACTATTTATCATCATTTATGTCATTGCTTCAAAACTTGGAGACTAGTAGGATTTTATCCTTATAGGTTTAACGAGGGAGGAGAATATATTTTAGGGTTGAAAATAAGAGATAAATTAGACTCTACCTTTTAAGGTTTATTGGGATTGGAAATGAAATTTCAAGATTCATAAAAAGACAGACTGCCCTTAGTATTTGTATGATATATTTTGGAATTCGACCAATTTTGAATGAATTTGTCATGTTACTTTCAAATACGCATCTCATGGTTTCAAAACAAGAACAAGACATATAAAAGGCACACTTCATTAAAAAAAAGATTTAATCCCAAAATACATTAAAAATAAACTCGAGCAAATAAGGTTTTAATGACTTTATCCATAAATTCCAATAACAAAAATGGGTTGACAATGCAACATTCACTATAACAACTCCTTTCATCAAGAATTTTATGGATAACTGATCGCTTACTATAATAATGATGGATTAAACTAGGAGACCCATTCTTAGTAAACCATCATCCATACTCAACTGATTTGCATGTTTAAGTGATTTCAAAACCATTAAAGCTACTTTTTTCTCATCATATGCCATGTCTTCAACAATTACTACATTCACACCCTCAATATTGGTGTTGGTATGGAAGAGGGTTTTTAGTTAAATTAGGAGTGCTTGTATATTCATCGAAGGATATCCAACCATGTTTAATCAATAAACCAACATGTCTTTTAAATGCAACACATGTTTCAATGTCATGGTCTATAACCCTGGTAATCATATCTCATATCAGGTTTGTACCGATAAGGGTTAGGTGGCTACACATGATCATTAAAGATAAGCGCAATTTGGCCTAGTTCTACTAGGTGCTAGTATAGTTTTTTTAAATGCATTAAGAGTGGTGACAATCTCTTTTTGTAAACCCCTGGCCTAAAGGTGTAAGATTGAGGGTGAAAGTCTTTAGTAATTAGTTTAAAGTAGTGTAAATCCAAGACTAAAAAATGATATATTCAGAGGAAGATTTTTATTATTGGGGGTGAAAATCCTCAGTAAATTAGTTTAAAGTCCTTAACAAAATAAAGTAATAAATCGATATGCGAACAATACTCATGGCTGGGTAATTATGTAAAACCCTATGATAATTTTCTTAAAATCTTGACAAGGAAAGAATAAATTAAAGAAATTTTTTTTATATGGGTGAAATTTCATAAAATATTAGAGTACAACTTTAGAGGGAATAAAGAAAATAGTTATACATGAAAAATATTGAGAATCATAGAACTAACCAAAATAACCTATAGATATTATAAAGAGTGGAAAATCATAAATAAGAGAACAAGTTCCTTCCTCTTCTACTTAAGTTGGTTGGTGCCAATAATAGAAATAAATAACTTAGAAATTCTAAAAAAATCATCTCCTCTTTTCTTTTTCTTACAAGTTTAAATTACTAGATGATTGGTTAGTAAGGTTTACTTAAGACTAAACCTTAGTTAGTGATTTTTAGTGGGAGTTTTGGTGGAAGAACTAGAAAGAGAAATTTGGCTGAATTGAAAAGGAAGGAGTGAAACTTTGGAAATGAGCTCAAAAGGCTTGGAAAGTTGTATTGAAATACTTTAATAAAGTATTTTTTATGTTCTAATAGTGTTTTTTAATTCTCTTATTGTGTTAGAAATTGAAAAATCCTCAAATTAGAAAAACTTACGGTTTATATCAATTTTGGAAATTTTGGTAAATTAACATAAATAGTAATGGGTTGTGATGTTATAACATGAATTAAAGTGTAACTACCAGGGAATAAAAATAAATTATGCTTTATTTTAATTAATTCCATAAAAAAAATTCAATTCTTGAACTTTAAGGGTTGTCGTACATGGACGCATGGAGTGAGCGGCATCGTGGGGGTCGAGTCACAATCTAGTTATTTGATGCAGGGTCACTAGAAGACCCAAGTGTAAGAGTCGTATCATAAATGACAAAGGATAAGGGACTCGTTGTGGCTAGAAAATATAATAATACATCTAGCGCACCTTACTTGAAGTAAACTTCATTGTATGGTCTAGATATAATTTAAAGGTTTTGATGGGTTCCTAACTGATGGTTTGTCTATGATTCAGAATAAATATTTACTCTCATGAATAAATCTAGCATTTCAAATATATTATGGGCTCATATGCCAAAATAAATTCTTATGAGAAAGGTCCATATAGGTGTCCTGACAAGGTTCACTTATATTGAAAAGCAAAATGGTTCTTCACAACTTGTATATTATGTAGGGCTGAGCATTTCCGGTTCGGTCCGGTTTTGAACCAAAATAAACAACCAAATCGATTTATTTTTTTTTTAATTTTTTAAACCGAACCGAACCGAAAACCGGTTCAAACCGATTAATTTCGGTTCGGTTCGGTTCGGTTTTTTTCCCTTCCAAACCGGTTCAAACCGAAATTATTCCAATTTGTTCACAGTCCAAAAAAAATCCCTAATCCCTACGTTGAAGAAGGCAACTAAAAATCTTCATTGTTTGGGCATTTTGATGCTCTGTGCTCCGACCGCCTACAATTAAAACAAGAGCCTCCAAATTCAAAGCTTCTGCTACGCATAATAAAGAAAATATGTCATATTTGTTTGCTGAAACTTGTATGAACAAATTGTCCAAACCAGCAGCCACACAAGCCTACAAAAGATAACAGGGAAAAAAAAGGGGGGAATGAAAGGAAAAAAATCCACAACTTGGCACTTACCCACATCATGCATGCACCCCATAAAGCCTGTAATTTTAGGTTTACAAAGAGTAAAGGGAGGAGAGAAAAATCAAAGCAAAGGATAGTAAAGGGAAGGGAGAGGGATATGCAGAGAAGGGGGGGCTAAAAGGGATATGCAGAGAAGGGGAAGGGGAGGCTAAAGGGAGGGAGGGATATGCAGAGAAGGGATGTGCAGAGAAGGGGAAGGGGGGCTAAAGGGAGGGAGGGATATGCAGAGAAGGTGAAGGGGGGAAGGAGCGGCTGATGCTAAAAGTGATTTTAGGGTTAGAAAGTGTTGTATTTATACTCACTTTTTTTTTAAGTGGTGGCTGGTTGAACCGGTTCGGTTCAATCGATTTCTGACTTTAGAAACCGAAACCGAACCGAACCGGAATTTTTTTGTGTTTTTTTAATCGGTTAATTCGGTTTTTTTTTGTTCGGTTTTTTCGGTTATTTTTTTTCCGGTTTTCTCGGTTTATCGGTTTTTTTGCTCACCCCTAATATTATGGTAAAAAATACTTCCAATTTAAATTGATGAATATCTAAAATAATTCTAAAAATTTTCCAGTTAATTTCTGGCATTTAAATATCAGTTTACGTATAGGTCTAGCATTTATGTCAAGATATTGACTATTAATTTTCTTGAATTAAAATTTTCAGAGTTATTGAAATATAGGCTAAAATCCTTTAAAATTTTACAACCTATTGTAAAATCAATGCAATATTCTTTTTTTTAGAAAAAAAAAAACATGCCATAATGTTTTTGAATTTTAAAATAAAAAATGCTCAAATAATTTTAAGGATTTTTTAGCCATATACAAGAAAAAAAGAAAGTATTTGTTTTATAATTTTTATTGTTTTTTTTTCTAAGCTTTGTTTGATAAAAACCTTTTTTGTTTTGTAATAAAACTCTTCAAAACAAACCTAAGGGGTGTTGGTCAAACTTACCCTTAAACCAAAAAAAAACTTTAGCAAAAATATTGTTGGCCAAACAAAGCCTTAACCATTTACTCAATTTTAACTCAACCAGGTTGACCAGAAACCATTGGTCCGACCATGAACCAAACCAAAGACATGAGTTTGACAAAAAAAAAAAGCAAAGGACAAAAATAGATTAAACTTATCAAAAACACAAAAAACTCAAAAAATTTGGTGAAAATGGATCAAAACCTAGAAAAAAACAAAAAACACAAAGAACACAGATGAACATTTAAAGGGATTCCAGTAATACGAACTATAAACCAAACAAGATTTCATGAAATAAAAGGAACAGAAAGGTTCGAGACCATGCAAGGACCAATAATCAAGCAACAGAACTCAACAATTATCACTCAATAATCCCAGTTTGACCAAAAATATTTTAGTACCAAAAACCAAAACCTTAACATTAAAACTCATTGAAAATAGTTATTGATGCTTGAAAACCCTAGATCATTGTTTAATGATGTCATGAGAATGTGAAGATGCAAAGAAATGAAACAAAACAGGTCAAAAACTCATAGCTAAGATAATGTTGTTGGGAAAAACATAAAGAATACCAATCCAGATTTTGCCCAGAAATGCATTAGCCTGCTACTAAGTCCAGGAATGCATACCAAGCCTCAAAGTTGAATCTTTTTGGTTCACACAAACCATATTGTCATAGTCATATACATTTGAATCAAAACAAACAACAAAAAATAGCAAATCATGAAAAACATGCATGACATCCCATTTTTCAAAATTGGCAAATAAAATTAACAAGGTTATCTATGCAATTTGGATTCAAATATGATTTATAAAATATATTTTGGTAATGACAAAAGCCTTATAAACCCAAAATTAACAACATATCTTATCAATGCATTAATTGAACTAACAAAACTGAAAAAACAAGCATTATTTTATCAAAAGCTAACTTAACTAAAGGCTTTTCAACTATTCCAAACACATTTTCATATCTGTAAACTTAAACACAAACCAAATGATAATAAAAATCAAATCAAGTAAGTCACATGGACTCTAATTTTAGGTTAAGAAATATACATTCAAACCTCTAGAACATCTATTGCCCTTCTTTTCTTTTCTTTGTAAGGTTTTGTTTCCACAAACTTGCTGCATTTTCAAAGATGAAGAAACTCTTATGCTAGGCTCATAAAATTTCACAACTATGATATTTTCTTAGTATTTGTCTCCTTTTTTCTCCTCCTTTCATCTCAAATTTCCAAGGTTATTTATAGGGTTTTTCTAGGGTTTTTTATGGATTTCATCAAAAATTAATCAAAGCAGAGCCCTTTTATCAAAATGAGAGTTCTACAAAAAAATTCACAACTGGATACTCTATCCTTTAATGGTTTTTGCAATGGTGGTTTTGGCCTAGGTGGGTTTCCTTTGCTTAGAGATAAAGGCATGCATTCTCCACTTTCTGATCTTGGGGGAACAATTTATAGCCCTTGGTAATAACCCTTTAGGAGCTTTGAAGTGTTAACACATGAAAATGTTAGGTGGTTTTGCACCAATTGGTATCTTAGTAAAGGCTGATTAAGTTGACCATTTTCGAGGCTTCATCGAAGCAATTCCGACATCATCATCATTGAAGACCTCTTGAAGTTAGTAAAAGGGGTGCACTTTTTTTTTATCGAACCTTGCTCAATTTGGAGGTCTGTAGCTCCACATTTACTCGTTTGAAGGTGTCAACTCGATCAGTCCATAATCTAAAAATTAAGTAATGATTAATCAGGGACAAGATGTTGGAGACTTATATGGAAGAATTGGGATGTAAATGCCTAATTTCATGGAAATGAGGTTGTAGAGGGGATGTTCCTCTTCCATTAGCAAAAATCGCATGTCATTTCGAGATCTAAAACTCCACAACAAGCTCTTACAAGGTGTCAACCCAATCATTGTGAACTGCCAAGAAAAAAGATGAATAGAGGTTGAATGACGTGTCATCTGGGTTAAACACTAAAGTTTAATGTCATTTTCTTTTTGATCTTTGGTTTCTGATTTGTTCAATTGGACCTCGAATGGACCATTGAACTTTTAATTTTCTTCAATTCGGTCCTTGATTTCACCAATTTCTACCCCTAAAATTGCGTACCATTTACAGGTTGGTCCTTGGACCTGAATTTCTTCAATCAAACCCCTAATTAGATACAAAATTTTAATTTTTTCATAATTAAGCCCCTGATTTAGCCAATTAAGCTTTTCAAAGTCCAATTTCAACCCCCAAACTTCAATTTCTTCTAATTAACACCCAAATTGACTCTAAAAAAATAATTTTTCTTGCAAATAAGTCCTTAATAAAATTAATTAAGCTTTTCAAAATTCTTATTGAGTCCTTACTTATTGAATTTTGTATTTATTTACCTCAAATACAAATATTTTCACTGAATTGGTCTTAAGAGTAATGATTCACCATACAATGCAGATTACTTCAGGTAAGGTGTGCTAGGGGTATTAATTCCTTTCCTAACCACAACTAGTCTTTTACCTTAGAATTTGATATAAGACCAATTCACCTGAGTCTCCTTGTGACCCTGAACCAAACAATTACGTGGCGACTCCTCGACCCCGACGTCCTACCACGCCACGCACGAACGTGTTACACCAATGACATAATATTTTTTAACAACATAATAACCTGTTAGAAAGAAAAGTAAAATAAATTATCAAGCTCAATTTTTAATTTACACAACGTGAAAAGATAAAATAAAAAAAAAGTTAGATGAACGGAGTATAAAAAAAATACTGAAGGAAAAAAAACATAGAGAAATTATTATTACCACTCACAGTAAACTTGTCCACGCTTTATCACAAGTCAGATCAAAAGTTAATCTCTAAAATGAAAAAAAAACCCTTTAACGTTTTAATAAATCTCAATTGAAACTAAACACCTGTTGGATTAGGCTCTTGCTTGACCTAATTCTTAAACTAAACCGAGTTAGAGTTGATTTTATATGACCTGATTTACTAAATGAGTTAAAGAGCGATCCGATCAACCCCCAAAAAACCTGATTTGACTTAAAAAAATAGAGGCAATGGTTCTAATATTGATTTTTAAATATTGAGACGATGATGTCTTGGATCGACCCACATTAACCAACCAAACATATGATCTAATTAGGTTTAACAACTTTATTTTTTAATTAATTTTATTCTTAATAATAGTCATGCACAAGTGATTGAATTATTAAAAATAAATATAAAAGGTTGTATAAAAAAGCACTTGCTAATATAATAACAATAAAAAAAAACTATGATCTTAAGGGAAATTGGATTACATTCAATTAAAAATTCTCAAATAAACTGATAATTAGTCTATTTTAATGGTTTAAATTAAAATTCCAAGAAAAAAAGCTAAACAAAAGACAAAATAGTTAGGCTTGTGAGCCTAGCACATAAAAAAAAGTCAGGCCTATACACCAGGCTTACAAACCCATTTCTTTTTATAAAAAAATATAGACAATTCATTGTTTGTATTTTTAAATTTCAACCATCAATGAAATGATTTGAAAATCATGCGGTGAGTTTTTCAATCCAAAAAACTAATTTTCAATCTATTTTTATCTAAAAATATCTATATGTATATAAAAACATTCTTAAAACCTCAATAAATCAATTACTCAACCCAATACACCCCTAAATTCATCCAAAAATATAAAATCAAACCTGAAAAAAAAAATCTTTGTTGACCATGATATAGTTTCTCAGTTAATACGAAAGGTAAAAAGATACCTTAATAGAGTTTCTTTCATCGAATAGAAGCTATTAACATTAAGAATATGTTTTTTTATTTTGGAATATTGACAACCATTGGTTTTCTCTCTCTTCTCCTATTTATGAAAACTTTCTCTCTCGTATCTCAAAAGCAACGACTTAAAAATGAATAAAATGAAGTTTTTGATTAAAATGTATAATTATCGAAATAAATGAAAGAGAAATATCAATGAATGTTTTTCCAAGAAGATGTTGGACAAACAATGCTTAGACCAAAGAACGGTTACATTTTTACCTATTTTCAATCTTGGTCCATCCATCTTTGATTTTTTTTAATAATTAAATTTAATTTAATTTTTCAAAAATTGAATCAATTCAACGTTGGTAATTTTTTTTTTTGACATGATAATAACAAAATAGAAGGCCAATGTAGAAACATCATCAAGTCCAATTCTTAGAAAATGAATATAAAAGGAAAAAAATTGAAGAAAAAATAGTTTGTTAAGCAAAGAAAAGCATTTATAAAATATAAAATACTTCTACTAACACTGCATAGTGTATTGTCTAGTAAAAGCATTTAGTTTTTTATTTACTTATTTATATTTTTTAAAATGTTTTTTACTTGAAAATACATCAAAATAAATTTTTTATTATTTTTTAAAAATAATTTTTAATATCAAAACATCAAAATAATATGAAAATATCAAAAATATATTAATTTAAAATTTAAAAAATAAAATAAAATTTAAATATTTCCAAAATACTTTTTAAACACATAAACAAACAAACAAACAAGTATTAATCTTGTAAAGTGTTCCAAGTGAGCTCTTTAGGTGGTGACGTACCTGTTGGGCTGTGATGACCTGGTAATGGCCTCGAGCCCTCAAATACAAAGGACTCAACACGTCAATATGGATAGTACACGTGTTAGGCAGGCATTGGTAGACATTTGCATATATATATATATGTATGTATGTATGTATGTATGTATGTATGTATGTATGTTAATCAGGCTAAAAAAAGAACCTGTAGAGAACAGCCACCTCCAAAACCTGGTCGAAAGTGCTGGAAAGAAGTGCCTCCCTCTTCTTCAGTAACGTCCACTCCCTCTCTCTCTCTCTCTCTCTCCCCCCTCTTGTCCTAACTATGTAACACTCAATTCTTTGTTTTCACCCTTTCCAAATGGCTTTATCTCTCCCTCCTACAAAGCCAAAACAACACTACGTTATCATAGAATCCCTACGTTATCATAGAATCCCCACATACTCCAAAACTTAAATTATTATATGTACATGGTCTTAATTTGCCTCTCTTTTTCCTTAACTCTATACATAGTATTTATATTCTCCTTCTCCTCTATTTTACAAGCATTGATAAATGCCAAGAAAAGAAAGGAGACAGGGAAAGAGAGACCAAAAAAATTAAAAATTAAAATTCCGTTCTTCTCTTTTTTTCTTTTTGTAGCAAACCTCCTCTTAAGTTCATAATATAGAAACCACAAGAACATTCGATCCCCCTCCCCACATTTGATTTCTCTCTCCAGAAATATGGGAGATTACACCAATCTCCACCGTGATCGAGAACAGGAACACGACCAAGACCGAGACGGAGACCAAGAAGAAGAAGAAGAAGAAGCTCTCTCTCTTTGTGACTTCCCGCTACAAGGCAGGAACAAAGAAAGCCCAGATATAGCTGCCCACAATAGTGCAAGACCATCATCGGAGCCTGCCGAATCCTTCGAGTTCTTTAGCGACGTAAGCTCAGAGATGAGTTCAGCTGAAGACATTATCTTTCATGGTAAGCTCGTTCCCTTCATAGAGCCCTACTTTACTCCCCAAAATCAAACTAAAGAAGACCAACAACGCATTTCTTTTCGTCGCCGATGCGATTCTTTATCCGAGTTGCAAAGTTCTGTAAGTCGTTCGAATAGTACCAAGAATAATATTGCACTCATGAGAAACAGTCGGTCTCTGGATTATCGCAACCTTGAAAGGTTTCCTAGCTCTAAGAAATTTTCACCGGAATTGGATATTGAAAGAAGTTCATCATTAAAGAGTATCCATGCAAGAGGTGAAGTTAAGAGGACGACCTCAAAGCCCCGATGGTATCTGCTAATGTTCGGGGTGGTTAAGCCTCCTACAGAGATGGACCTTAGCGATATAAAAAGCCGGCAAGTTCGCCGTAATTCTTCGATGACCATGTTCCCGCCTGTTGATACCGACGGCAAGAAGGCGCCGGTTAGCCAGAGTTCTATTAGCAAGGGCTCTTGTAGGCTGCTTAGAGTATTAAGCTGCAAGGACCCTGCTAGTGTTGCTGTAGCGACGTCGTTCCTGACGCCCCAGGTATGAGCAGATGGAAACAAATGGAATTGGATCTGGCACTTGCCATGCAGGTGATGTCCGTCCAAATCAACATTTTCGGGACAATATTGGGTCTAAAAGTTTGCTGTGCGAAAAAAGAGTGGGTGATTTTGGTGAGGGTAGAATGGTGATTGGATTAAATTTGAGGATTGATTTGGTTGGTGCCTTGGTAGCGAGGGTAATGTAATTGTGACTCAACGTAGAAGCAAGGGACATGATTTTGGTGATAAGAGTAGAGTGATGGAACATGCATGGTTGATAATATTTATGGCCCCTTAGTAACTGAGCATTCAAGATTTGAGGGTTTTTCTTTATTTTTATTTTTTTTAATTTTTAATTTTTAGGTTAGGTGGTGTAGAGTGAAGTGAAAGATGATCACGAGAGTCCTGCGAGTGGCATAATTAAAAATACCGATATTATCTGTTATTTATACCTAATGCTATTGTCACTTTTGGGATTTTGTCTCTTTATTTATACCTAGATGTTGAAAGTGGGTGGAAGATTGATATTATATATTCAATAAATAATTTTTTTTTTGTTTTTCTTTATACACACCGATGCTTCCATGGGCTCATCATTTATACTTATCATCTAAAGAGAGTTTCAGTATTTTAAGAAGCTGACAAAGTAGAAAATGCAGTGCAATTAAACCAAGTTGAAGATCGGATGATGCATTGCTGGATCATCGTCTCTGTTGTGCCAACCACAACTCTCATGATCTCTGCAATGTCATTTGTACAAGTTGACAACCATAATTGTATATGTATTGATGAGAGAGGCCAACAGCCGGAATAATTGATCATACTTACTAAATTGGTGGTTAATAATGGACTTCTATGTTTGTCCTAGTAAATAGTTTGGAGGCTTTATCATCTCAAAATCAGTGTTCCCAACCCTTGCATCATTACCAAAATTTTTAGATTTACTTACGAAATTTTCTATCGGTATTTATACTCTTAATCCGTCAGCACGAATTTTAGCAACGGGCTCACGAACAAAAAATCTCCGTCAAAAAAACTCTCGTTGGTGATTTGTGGTCTATCGGTGAGTCCGTCAATAACAATTTCACCGATGAATTTATTGATAGCAAAAGCACCTAAAAAAATTACTCGCTTCATTCTGTCAGTATTTCCATCAGTGAATATAACATATCACCGACAGAAAAGTCGTATGTGTATGTAATTCCATCAATGATTTTTTTTGTCCATCGGTAATCCCCTCAGTGAATTTGACATATAATCATCAAACATACCGTCTGTAATTTCATTGGTGAGTAAATAGTGGTAGTGACATTTTCAGTAATTCTTTTCCAACTATCTAGAATATACCGACAAATAAACTCCATCATTAACCTCATCGGTAATAATTTTAAAATATTTTTTAAAAAAGAATCTATTAAACAAAAGTAGAAAATAATTGAATTAATATAAAAATAAAATATTTATTATAAATTTAAACATTTATTAGTTCAAATAAAATTAATCTAGAATAGAGGCATAGGAGAAGGAGGAGGCAGTTCTTCACTGAGACCATGGGGCAAATCAAAGGGAGCATATGTACCACCCATCTATGATCTCGTCTCCATCACCGATCGACAGAGTTCGGTCATCTCAACACTAAGTCGTTCATTATCAGCAGCAAGATGGGTTGTTTGAGCTTGAACTCATTGGTCTAAAATCATCTTGAACTTCAGAGTTTGAATGCTTGAAATTGATTGTGAGCATCCAATGGTTGAAACATCACGGGTCGTCAGCAAGTCCTCGGTCGTAGTGTTAGAGAGACCATACATCCGATTTCTATCGGGTCCACTGGATGAACCTCCCTATAACCACAGATCCAGATCCAAATCCCGATGGGTCGAAGGATCGTCCTTGTATCTATACTTCAACCAGGTGTTATATGTATCCTAGAAAACAAAGTCAAAAAATTCAAAAAAAAATAACTTAAGAAAAAAAATGGTTGAAAACCAACATACCACAAAGTGTTGAGCTCGACTATCCACAAGATGCTGCACTTTTATTTGGTGGTCATCACTTCACATGTGCATTTCCACATAAAACTCCATCGGGCTTAAGTCGCGTACAAGAACCGTAGCCTGCAAGAGAAAATTATTGTTAGTTAAATATATTAAATAAAAAATTGATGTAATTAATAAAGAATCTTATCATCCGTTTTGCATGTGAAACGAATGGAACAGAGCTGTTGGTATGCATGGTAACAGAACCGTAAACACAATGGTTCTGGTTCTCCACACCGGAGTGTGATCGTCACACGAAACGTTCAGACATCATGTGCTGAATATTTTCTGCCCACACAACCTCCAAGATGTACGAAGGTCTAAAATCCTCCAAAACCATCATGTTCTTCTAGCTTAGAAACTCTCTTTCTTTCGCATATCTTTTGGTTTTTTTGTATCTCGTACCAAAAATCTCACAAACTTTATGGTAAAAATGAATTATCTGTTAGTAAATGAAAAATAAAATTGAATAAAAGGATTAAAAAATTATCTTGATTTCAACCTTACCTAGTTGCAGCGTGATTCTCCCAAACCCACCTTGCAATTGTGTTGTCACCTCTATCTCATTTAAAATTTTCCTTGCGGTTAAAATTTGTAAAATAAAATTTTCATTAATATTAATAAACTAACCAAATTAACATAATAAAAAAATATTTAAGTCATTACTAACCTTAAACCTTCTAAATCATGCATCAATCATAGGTTTTCCACTCAGGATGTTTGGAAACCTGACTCCATTGAAGCAAATTTAAAAAAAATAATAATTTCAAAAAAAAAATGGTTGAAAACCAACATACCATAAAGTGTTGAGCTTGACTATTCACGAGCTGCTACACCTTTTTTTTAGCAGTTATCACTCCATATGTACGTTTCCATAAAAAGCCTTATCAGGCTTAAATCACATCCAAGAACCGCAGCCTGCAAGAGAAAATTATTGTTAGTTAAATATATTAAATAAAAAAATTGATGTGATTAATAAAAAATCTTATCATCCGCTTTGCATGTAAAACGAACGAAACAGAGCTATCAGTATGCGTAGTAATAGAACCGTGAACACACTGGTTTTGATTCTCTACACCGGAGTTATGGTATGGTATTGGCAGCCCTAATGTTTGTAAACCTGAAATTTCATTTGTTAATTAAAATTAATTTTTCAAAAATTATTAACTTGTTGATGTAAAGGAAAAACAAACTTACATTGAAATATCGTTCTTCCACTGAGCCTAGTACTTCCAGGTAAATGGATCCTACTATGAAGGGACCCCCCTCAATGTGGTGGATGTTTATCTCTTAAGTGTTTGTTCTTGGTCAATACCTAACGACTCATGGTTGTCTGAATCGTTACTAGGAGAACTAGCAGTAATCATGTCCATACAATGTGTTCTTGACGTTCTCATAGGCATCTACATCAATTAAAAGATTAAAGTACTGTAAATCATTTCTATTTTCAAAAACAATTCGGCAACAGATCCTCTATACAGGAGACTACCCAAAAATTTTAAACCTCTAAATACACAACAATTTAAATTGGATTGCCACAAACCATTTGATTTTACTCCAATCTATGTCAGTCTAATCATTTCAATTATGTTAATTTAACCAAATTTGCCATTAACTTTGCTACGGCCATTTGTGAAATGATCAAAAGAGATAGATATAAACACGTTAAAGTATTCGTAGTATCAATATTTCACATTAAAAAACTATTCATTTATCCTAACTATTATCTTAGCTATTTTTTATTTATTTATGATGGCTACTATTTTTTATTTTTATATTTTAAAATAATTTTTATTTTTCATGAAATAAAAAACTTTTTGTTATCACTAACAAATCAATTAGCTAACCATAATGATTATGTGGGTCTTATAAATAAAATTATAATCTAATAATATTTAATGAAAGATAAGAACATAAAAATTAAAAAGAAAATTAAAAAAATTCCAACAACATTCATACAATCATTAAAGAACATAAAAATTAAAACATTTAAAAAAGTCCCAACAACATTCATACAATTATTAAGAATAGAAATTTAAAAAAAAATAATGCAAAAAAACATTAAAAAAAGAAAAATAAAGAATGTTATCTTATTGTCGTTGTGAGTTCTCGTGATCTTGAGAAGAGAAAACAAAATTCAAACATTATGTTAAATAATAAGAGAAGAAGAGAAGGAGAAGACATACATGCTCATGGAGAAGAAGAGAAGAGAAACAAAGATGAAGATTTAGGAGGAGAAGAGAAAAGCTCCAAAGGAAGAGACATGTGCTCGTCTGTTCTGATTTCAGGGATTCTAATCTTTTAATTTAGGGGATTTTTACAAACAAAATTCCTAACAGCCATTTAAATATTAGTATTTTTAATTTTTCTTTTGGTATTTCCATCTATAATGTCTAATTAAAAATTTTAATTAGAAGATTTTTCCGAACCGTTAGTGATTCCATCTGAGAAAATACCGACAAACATTAACCATTAGTGATCCCACTTGTACTGGATAGTAATAAATAGTGAAAATGAAAAGTGAACAGTTCCTTAACTCTCAAGAAAATACTAACAGACATGAATCGTTGGTGATCTTGTATGCATTGAACACAATGAACGGTATATATGTTGGTATTTTACAAATTATCGGTATTTTCATTAGTGTAAAACAATTTTTGTTGTCAGATTGTATTTATATTCCTTATGTATCTATCCTGTAAATACTTTAAATTACAACAGCACAATAACACTAGTTTTGTGTATAATAATAAAATCACATAAAATAAATGCTTCATTGTTATTTAATAATAAATAAACATCATTGTCATTACATTAAAGGTAATTTTATCCTAAAATATTACATTATATTTTATGGCATTACACATTCATATTGTGCAAATTAATCAGAATTGTCTTTTTTCTTCAATGTTTTCATCTCCATCACAATCTTCTACATTGATTTCATCGTTATCATCATCTTCATTGACTTGTGTATGTTTGTTGGCTCTCGAAACATCATTTAACTCTCCAACGTCAACATTAACATCAACAAAAATATTCTCAATGACATGAAAATTTGAATATTCTTCTAAATCATTAAGCAGAGGAACTCGATATGGATCAACTAACTCATCGAGTTAAAAGACATTATCTCTCATATTTAATTCATCATTGTCATCTTGAACAACAAAGACACGACCCCTCAGTTTGTTTTTCACTATGGATAACCAATCAACTCTTGAACAATCCTTTCTAAAGGAATGAGTGTATGCATAATAAATTTGATGGCATTGCTTGGCGAAAATAAAGCATCATCAACATTGAGGAGTTAACTCTTGAACGATCATTTCTAAAGGAGGAAATGTATGTGTAATAAATTTGTTAGCATTACTTGGCGAAAACAAAGACATCGTCAATGTTGAGGAGTTTAGCCTTTGTATTAATTTCGACCAAACCATGATGAGGATCTATTTTAATTTCTCTGTCAATGGTATCATACCAATAACATTTGAATAAAAAGATTGTATTATGCTCTTTATGATATTATAATTCAATGACATCTTCTAACTTTTCATAGTAATCAACTTCAAACTCATTAAAATTTAATCCCTTAACACAAACTTCATTGTTATATGTTTTTCTATCATGACCATACTCTTCAATATGAAACATATGTTTATTAACAAAATACGCATTATAGCACTTTGCCTTTTTTCAAGACTCGAACTTAGTAAATTCAAAGTAATATTAACATTTACTCCCAATTGATAAACCTGGTACATTAATTACATCTCTTTCACAATATAAAAAATAAGAATAATTAAACAGTCCTTACATGTGTTTTGAACTACATGGAAAATTGTTCATCTTATAATTGAAATATTTGGGATCCAGTTAGCTGTGGGTTTTAGAACAGTAAAAATTAACGATATTGCTTACGAGGAATTCAAAAATCTATCAGTTTATGATAGTGTAAAAGATAAATTGTTTGAAAGTAACAACATGTTAAGTATTAAACTTATTGGATAAAAGGTCTCAGCTCATTATAGTTAAATAGCAAATATTTATGCATATGTCTAAATTATATTTCTATTAAATATCTTTCCCTCGAGGTATTTTTTAGTACGGGTCATCCAGAATGGGAGAATATTGATAAGTTCTCACTCGAAGGCACTTCCCTACTGTCGTCATGTTTGGAACACGTTTGATTCTTAATTTTAAGTGAGGCTCGAAATAGTTCAAGAAAAATGTTGAGATCTCTTTAACAATATAAGCCTCACATATTAAAGCCTAGACATGCGCCTTATCTTTTACTTTTCTCTTGAGGTTGAACAAGTACTTACATGCAATTAAATGAATGTTTTGAATTTTTTTTTAAATAGAGTTTTAATTATAATGCATGTGTAATCCCTAACCTCTCGAATGGATACATCCATCTATATTGGATTAGGCCTTCAACTTTTACCTCAAACAATAGATGTTTGGGTAGATGCTATATTGAGTCGAAGAATGATGGAGGGAATATCATCTCAAGTTTGCAGATTATCTAGACGATATTCGTTTCAAACATCTCCATATGTTGTGTTTACAACTTGTTAGAGTATATAGCTCTAAAGAAATGACTAATCTCCAAGAGTTCATCCCATATCCCCTTTGGTAATAAATTTTGGTATGCTAATGGAATGGTCACAACTTTTCATTCCATACAATCTGCAATCCTCCAAATTCACCAATCTTAATATGTTCAAATCATGTCCATTAGAAAAACACAGACTCTTAAGTCATTGGTAGACAAGTAACTATGTATTCATATCTAAGATGAAGCTGGCTTTGAACTTCACAACCCCTAACCCATCATAAACCAACTTCATATTTTTACAGTGACAAAAGAAAGATATATTCATTACAGCCTTGATGTTGTTCTTTGTCCTCCCTTTCACGTCTATAACCGTGTTGAAAATGTTTTCAAACACATTTTTTTCAATGTACATGACATCAAGGTTATGACGGAGAAGATTAGTCTTCCAATAAGAAAGCTCCTAGAAAATACTTCACTTTATCCAATTGTGAGTCAAACCAAAACCAAGAAACTTCTGCTAACTGGATTGAAAACCAAAGATAATGTCATTGTACCTCGATACCACGTTATACAATTATTCACCCAATAACAGCAGCAGTCCAACATCCATTTCAACTCTACCAACAAAGTCTTTTCTATTCTTTCTATACTTGTGGTCCGTTGGCAAGAACTGTTGGTGGCAATAAAAAAAGACGTTTTACTGTCATTTGTTAACATACATGCTTTGTTATTTTCCATACAGTATGGACATGCTAGTTTTTCATTCGTGCTCCAACCAGAAATCATACCATACGCAGGAAAATCATTGATAGTACATATTAAAATTGACTTCATCTGAAAATTTTGTTTTCTCGATATATCATAAGTCAAAGCCTTGGATGACCACAACTGCTTCAACTAATAAATCAATGGTGAAAGAAAGATATCTATATTCTGACTTGGACTATTAGGACAAGGTATAACCTTAGATAAAAACATGAACTCTAGCTTTATACACATCCTCGGCGGCGAGTTCTAAATCGTGAGTATCATTAGCCAACAAGAATAAAAAGTAGCAAATGACTCAAATTGATTGAATCCATCTACACATAACCCAAAATGCACGTTTCTTGATTCCATTGAATACTGAAGATGCATTTTATTAAAATGTTTTCAGGTTTCACCATTAGAAGGCTGCATCATAACTCCATCCATCGTATCATGTGGATGATGTCATGTCATATGCTTATCAATCTTTAGTGTCATGAATAACCTTTGCAATCTATATGTGATTAGAAAGCATGTAAGTTTTCTATGTGCAACAAGAGTCATTTTCCTGTCAGTTCTGGGTTTATAATGAGCATGTCTACATGTTCTACACTCAATCAACTCTATATTTTCAATATAGTATAACATGCAGAAGTTTGGATATATATCAATTTTCTGGTATCCTAGGTCGAAGGGTTTCGCATAAAATTTCTCTTCCAGCCTATTCCCTTCAGGTAAAATGCTTCTTTCCTATTCGATAATTTTGTCATAACTGGCCTTACTCAACCCATGATCTGACTTGATGGTGAACACATGTGCAACAACCGATAATTTAATGTGATTTGTGCACCCATCTCATAATGGTTCGTCGGAGTTTTTCAAAATATCAAAAAACATAGTTGTGTCTATATTAGACTCTTCATCTATAATTGGAAATTGACCAATATAACTCTGATTCATTTTTATCGCATCCATAACTATATTTCTGTAAAGATTAGTATTGTCATCTATAACTCTATGCACATTGCTAGAACTAGAAGTTTACCCAACTATCCTTTCTATCATGGTCTCGTAAGGAATATATGGTTATTGGTGTGCAAACCAACACAACTATCTCTTCATGAACTCTTTTTGTAGAAGATGCATTGTTATAACATCTGGATCGAGAAACCTTTTATTTTTACACCTCTTACATGGATATCTAATACCGCATGTACTAATATTTCTCGAATTAGATAGTGTGTAATTAATAAAACCCTGAAACCCATTACAATAATTCATCCTACGCAATTATTTGGGTGAATGTCGATACATTCATGAACAGTCATTCATTACTTATGTCAAACCTATAAAGAATATTGATGACTACATGTATTAATTAATTATGTAAACTAAATAAATTTGTAAAAATTGGTTTAACTCAAACTTATTCACTATATTTTAATAGTACTATTAATTCATTATCAATTATCTATATAAATTCAAATTTCTATACATTTACCGAAAATTTCAACTCAACAATAAAATTGACAAAATATAAAATGGACTCGTTAAATAAGTCATTATTTATTTTATCACAAAACAACTAAGCCACAAATTCAAAATACATTTATTCAATTTACAAACAAATATAATTTTATAAAATCTCAAACAAACTCTAACATGTACAAATCATATATTCATACAACAAATTTCTATGGGAAAATGCTATAAAACAAGTAAACACCTAAAAAAATACATATACTACAAAAACATGCAATAAAAATCAACATTTTAAAATTGAGCTCAAATAAAAAAAAAATAGGTATTTTTTCTTACTTGAAGTGGAAAATCCTCGATAAAATTTGAATCAAAACAAAGATACTGACAAACTGATTGTTGGGGTGGCCAGATTTATAGTGGGAGGTTTATTTGTGATAAAATTAGGGGGTGTTGTTTGTTGTAGATAAAAATGGAGGAGGGAGAATAGAGGGTCGCTCGTCAGGTTATAAATTAAATATTACAAACGGATTTACTAATGGATTTCAATCCATCAATAATTCTATCAGTAAAAATAACACATCATCGTATTTTGTGGCTTTTTTTTATTCCTTCTTTTAGCACTGTAATTCTCTCAGTATATATTGATGGAATATTTCCATCGGTTTTTACCGATGGCATATTCTATCAGTAAAATTCACTACAATCTACCAACAGAATAATTATGTCAATGTTTTAGTTTAGTCCTCTTACATGGCTTGCATTAAACTAATTGTTTGATCCTTTTACATGGTGTGCTGTTTTATAACAAAATTGATTGATTTTGTAAGAGTAATAGCTATTTTAACTCATGCTTTGATATGGGTCAGATAATTTTTATTTAGCAAAAAACAATATGCATGTTTTTTCATGTTTTTTTATGGAAAAATCCTAATAATAAATCAAGAAGCTTATATATGCATTTAATTAAATAAATTGATAATTGTGCCAATAAATGCAAAAACAATTGTTAGTGCGTTTATTCTATTCGCTTCATCACGGGTCGGATAATTTTTTTTCTAACATAAAATGATGAATGTGTAGGTGTTGTTAATGTGTGTTTTGACATTGAGGGAAAAACATAACTATGAATCGAAAAGTTGGTACTTATATAAAATAAAATAAAACGAGCATAAAAAAAATGTTATTAATGCAATTGCGTGCGTAAGATCTTAAATTAATTCTTAACGTAGTAGAAAAATAGGACAATCTTGTGACTATGTTTCACTGTATCATGATTCTCTTAACTAAAAAATATAAAGAAATTTCAAAATACTGGAATTGATAAACTGAGAAAGAGTTGTTAATGCCAATCAGATTCTAAAATAAAAGGATAATATTTCTCATAAAGTAAAAGATAGATAAGTATAATATTTAACTCAAATATTTGCCTTTAATGCACATTTTTTTTATCTTAAAGGTTTCTTTTTCTTACTAAGAACAAATAACTTTTTAATTTAAAAAAAATTTATTTATATAAAACAAAAAAATTATAGATGAATTATAATAACCTCTTTAAAATATTAAAAACATACAAAATAATTTTTTAAAAAATAACTAATATTTGAAAAGGCTAAATAAACAATCTAAAAAATCAGATATAAGGGTTATTAATCTAAATATAAATTAAAAAATTATTTTAAAGAAAAATACATATAAAAGAGTTATCAATTAAAAAAATAAAAATAGAGGAAAAAAAACAGTTAGGCATTTTTGTACTTAGGAAGCTAGGCTTGTGTGGCTGGCTCGTTTTGAAAAGAGCTCATGCATGTGTGCTCTTATTTTTGCATTTGAAAATGGGGTGAATGACATGTCATTTGCCCTAATTTTTTTTTTAAAAAAAAGTCAGGCTATGTGTCGCCCATTTTGAAAAGAGCTCGTGCATGTGTGTTTTTTTTTTAATTTGGAAATGAGGTGGACAGCACGTCATTGGCCACAAATTTCTTAGAAAAAAATCAATTTTCAATTATTTTTTTATCCAAAACACCATATATACCTTGATAAACCCATATATAGCATCAAATTACCCAAAAAGATCCATAAGTCTAAAATCAACTTGAAACATAAAAACTTTGTGAGTTGATATCTATCATTTTAGGTGATGGGAAGGCCAAATAACATCTAGGTGAGATTTTCTTCATCGAATAAAACTTATTGACACCAAGATCGTACCTAATCAATGTCAACCAGACTCTTTCTCTCTATCATTGGGATCGGGCAACTTTCTCTCTGCTCTCTCAAACCAAGGACTAAAAAGTAAAAAAAATAAAGTTTTACATGACAATTGAAATTTTGAAATATTGAGGGACCGAAAAGCTATGGTCTAAAAAGTAATATGACCAAAGTGAATTGGGGGCATAAAAGGATGCAATTGAAGAGAAACAAAATTTAAGGACTAAATTATAAAAAAATTCATTATGTGTTACAATGAAAAACTCACTCATTTTAAATTTTGTTAATGTAGAGCGAGATTTTCTCCAATTGCACTACTTTCCAATCACCAATATAACAATTAACAGAAAAATCATATAATAGACATGCTACCAAGAGGAAAGAAATTATAGATAAAGCATACCATCAAAATCAACAATCCCTATTCTCTCTATCTCTCCCTCTTTCTTTCTTTTTTAATCTTTTTTTTTTGTTAGAATATCTCTAATTTATATCATTTATATCAAGAGCATTGAAGTGTGTATTGTCATATTAAACTCTGTTAATTGCATGCGTATAATGTCATATTAAAAATGATGAGTACGTGAAATAAAATAAAACTTGATTTAATTAAGTGTATATTTTATATCTTGGTGCAATTTGTTGAGCATGGAGAAAGTCATACATTTAATCGAGTTTTGGGCTATTAAAGCCTCTAACCCACCAAGTACTCTTTCTTAACATCCACGCGAAAAAAAAAAAAA
>Ga0325405_1000089_pt1 | contig 82970 bp, 33 predicted proteins | sample PopdelMetagenome_21_FD_205663 | JGI IMG/M metagenome (GOLD analysis project Ga0325405, IMG submission 205663) | Populus deltoides microbial communities from Bellville, Georgia, United States - Xylem-Control-R2 | ecosystem: Host-associated > Plants > Phyllosphere > Stem > Wood/Secondary xylem...
AAATAATTAATTAATTGAGCTAACTAAATGATTGTGCAACTATCTTCTCACGTTTTAGAATAACAATACTATACTCGGTAATACATATCAAGATTGTCGTCTTCGAATTAGGGTTTTAGGCCACAACCACTTTCTTAAACAACACTGAAAGTCAAAATTAACCCCAGGAATCCCATCAAAATGATGTTTTAATTTGGATGGAAAGCATAAATATTGCCTTTTTATTTCTGTACAGCAGATTTAGAGACAATAAATTTTAAATATTGCTAAGGTCAAAACAATTAATTTGAAATTAAATTCGCCTCACAGACATGACCAAAGAGAAATTATCTCCTATCGTGTTGTCCAATGAAAGAAAAATTGACGAAAATTATATAATATAATCAGTATTTCACTGTTCACCGAGACAACTCACGGTAAATTGAAACAGTATAGTAATATAATTGTCTTTGCTTAATAAATTTGTTAGGCATGTAGTTAGGGGAGGAGTTGTTTTTTCACGGGATATATTTGACATTAAAAAATATTTGAGAACAAAATAATTTATTTGATTTTTTTAGGATACGTTATTGGAGAAGAATGATATGGTTACCAGACATTTGGCACTGGAATCAGGCATGTCTACCAGATCCTAGATGATTTTTTTATTTTTTAAATTTATTTCTAATATTAATACATTTAAATAGTTTAAAAATATATAAAAAATAATTTAAAACAAATAAAAAAATAATTTTTTTTCAAAAATATTTTTGAAATACAATAACAAACATGCTATAGTAATTACTCGATAGATGACTTGTGTGTTGTTATGGATCAATTCATAAATAATATAAATTGTTATTGTAATAGCAATTGAAAGTTAGATTTGTGAACATTTTACACCTAAATTACTTGGGTTTGACGCTTCTCCTAGACCCAGGTCTGGCTCCGCTGTCATACCTAAGTCTCTTGAAGGGTATACTTAAAAATTATTAATATTATTATTGTTATTATTAGTATTATTCTTATTCTTAATAAGATTATTATTATTATTGTTATTAAATTTGAAAAAAAAAAATTATTTATATCGAAGAAAAACCATTGATTTGATTTGAAGTGTAAAATTATTGTTATTGTTATTGTCATTGTTATTGATATTATTGTTATTATTATGATTGTTAGTATTATTCTTATTATTATTATTAAATTAGAAAAAAAATTACTACTATTGAAGAAAAACCATAGATTTGATTTGAATGGTAAAATTAATAATGATGATGATGATAATAATACTAATGAAAATAATTAGTATTATCACTAGTATTATTATTATTATATTTTTTCTTAAAAAATATTATTACTATTAAAGAAAAACCATATATTTGATTTGAATGGTAAAATTTGAAATTATTATTATTCTTAATATTACCACCACCACCACCACCACCACTACCACCACCATTATTATTATTATTATTATTAAATTTGAAAATATATATTATTATTATTAAAGAAAAACCATAAATTTAATTTGAAATGATTAAAAATTATAAAAACCTGGGTCAAGTAAGTTTATTATTATTATTTTTATTATTATTAATTAGAGGAGCCAGACCCAAGTTAGTTAGGTTTGGAAGGTGAAACCCAGGACTCTTGGATTTGACATTGCCGTAAAACCCAAATATTTTTTTAAAATACTTTTAAAATTTAAAATATAATTTTTACATTAAAAAAAAATATTATTAACCTGCCAAATACATTAATACATGCAAGAGTAAGAAGAATATTTAATTAACATAACTCAAGGAAGTGTTCTCCCAATGGAATAAAATATATAAAAAAATATTAACCCCTCACAATTCTTGAACCATCTCAAGAGCTGATTTTGTATCATAGTTTCGAATATGAGATGAAAGCAATTTTTTTTTTTCCCAAAATGTCTCTATAAATCCTATCCTTCCTTGCATACAAGCATGGTGTTTACTCTAGCATCCAATGTACGGATCCATTAAAAATGTTTTAAATTCGAATTGTTAATTTCTTCAATTATATATATTTTATTTTTATTTTCTATGCATGTTTGACAAGTGGGATGTTGAGCAATTTTTGTTTTATATTTGAAGCCTTTTGTTAAATGAAGTGAATTTTTATTTTATAAAATATAATTAATAAATATATCTTATTTATTTATAATGTTTTTTTTGTTGTTGTTGTTAATTGTGAATTTTGAACCATCGGAGGAGTTCTTCATATTCTCTGACCGGGTCAGATACCTATCTAAGTTTTGCCCATCAAAATCGATTTAATAGATACCTGCCTGAAATACCTAGGAGTATATAAAAGTTAATTATGTAAGGGTAGGTTTGATTTTATTGCAAGTATTATCGTCTTTATGGTGCACCTGCCTGAAATTTTATGTTTTTGGTCAGATGGAATTCGTCAACTGTCCCACGTACGGACATAAATACAATATACATCATGATCACTGCATGTATATCCACCATCCACGCTGCTCCTCCCTCCTCCTCCTCCTCCTCCTCCTCCTCCTCCTTGTTTAAGATATTCTCGCGCCAATTTTTATATAGTAATATTATTTAAAGTTTAAGAAAATACAGACCTTTTCAGATTTTTTTTTAATTCAATTGTCTTGAATGTAAATTACTTGGTATTGCCCGAAAATCATGATGTTGCGGAATAACAACGCCTCGAGATAGATGGAGCTTTAAGGGTGATATATGATTTCTTTTTTTTCTTTCAATTAGAACAGTAAATATAAAAGATTAACATAATAACACCTTCAAAAATATTTAGCGAAATAACATATTTTTATTTTGTAGCGCTTTAGAAGTGTGATATTAGCTAAAATATCAATATTTCTAAGCGTAAAAAAATAATTGTCGCGTTTTAGAATAACAACATTTAGTAAATGTCGCATTTCAGAAGCGCTATAAAGTAAAAGTCTAATCATTTGGCTTAATCGGTCGACTCACTAACATTCACACAATAATTTCTTATGTTTTTTAATATCAATGATGTAATCGGGCTTGTGATAACGAGTGATTTAAGAAGCTAGGTGTAAGTCTGCCATAATTAAATGAGGATCTGCCCCAAATAGACTAAGCGGATAACATAGCAGATGCATTTATGGATCAATGAGACAAGTCTAGGCCAAAAAGGAGGTCAAGTAGCGTCATACTAGAATAACGAATCAAAAGGGCCATTACTTTTGATTCGACTGTTGGATCGCACTCAAATTTTTATAGGAGTTTCTGGATGCTGTTTATCTTATAACAACAATTACACCACTACACAGACCGTTGAATCTTTAGATATAAAAAAATCTCTTTGAGGCCCCCAGTTTTGATGTTTTTCTTATTGTTTTTGGAATCGGCTGACCGGTTTCACTGACCATTACGAACCGGTTGAGCTAAGTGATAGCACACTTTTACTTTGTTGCGTTTATAAAGCACGACAAGGTGAAAGTGTGCCATGTCGCCAAATCTCTTTTAACCAATACTATTCCATAAATTTCCTATGTTTATTCTGCTAATTGCCTAATTTATCCTCGTATGTGTGTTGGGGGAATAAAAAAAGAAGGTAATTTTTCGGCTGTTTGAACATAGTCCAAACATCTGGCAACCCAGACGGTTGAGAGTGTACACAGTCTATTTTGTCTATAAATTTTTAACTGAACAACTATTTTCCCTTGTTACATTGGTTTGGCACATGATACAGTAAATTACATCGCATCCAATCATTCCTAAAATGCCCTTACGATATCTTTATTTACTGGTCTATATCGCGGTCAATCAAAATGTTGTTTTTTACTATTTTGAAAAGAATAAAAATAAAAATAAAAATAAAAATAAAAATAAAAATGTTGTTTTTTACAGTCAATATCCATGGGATTTCATGAATTGCTTGTATATAAAGCTACAAAGCTAAAACTAAGAGTTACAATTATGAAGGCAAGCTTATACCCTTCTTCTTTAAAGTCAAGTTTATGGGTGAGGTATTTTTCTACCCCACGATACAGGTAAAAAAATCCAGCTCTTTATGACGAACCATACAAAAAAAAACATTTTTTTTTCCTTGCATTTTTACACTCTTAAGCTCCATTACTAAACTGACTTAGCCATCAGAGAAACTCTCCAAAAACTCACATGGAATTTTGTTTTGCAAGTTACAACACCCCAATAATAACTCCATCCATCGTCAACCGTGGAAAAGTCTATCAAACCTATTGAAGTTCATATTTATAGACTTTGACTTGAGCTGTATGTTCTTACAAAGGATCTTTAGCTATGCACTGGAGATGGACACCTCCGACTTCTTGATTTTCACTCGTTTTCAACCCATTTAAAGTTTAAGTTTGAATGCTCATGATACAGATTTTAAAAATATTCCAAGACCACATAGTGATTTTTTATGATATTCAGGGAATAATTTGTTTTTTATTGTATTCTCTCTCTCTTTTGTATTTGTTTTTTATTTTTAAATAAAATTCATAAAATAACTAATATAATATTACTAATCGGCTTATTGGACACTTGAAATTTTCTCAAAAGTACATATGAAAACACAAACTATTTAAAAACTTTTGATTGAGTGTGATGCCTTTAAAACCCAACTACTACAGATTAGTACCGAAGTAAATTCAGCCCGCTTCTATTTGAGAGAAAAACAATATCAGTTAAATAAATAAAAAGATATTTCAGTTTGATTTCTTTAAAAAGAAATCATAACAAGTGGAAATCCTAAGGAGGCTGGCAAGAATGACACATGGAAGGAGGCGGTTCTCGTAAAAGATAATGGCAAATCCTCGCCACCGGGGGAGGCGGGGGGGGGGGGGGGGGGGCAATGGCTCATCCGTGTCATGAAGAAGAAGCCAACAGGATCACGTGAATGAAAATAACAGGCAGCTAAAAGGGCTTGTCGAAGCTTTATGTAATGGCCAATGCCCATCACCAGAACAACCTCAGGATCATATGATCAAGATGCAAGAGTGCCCCACACTCTATAATGGGTGGCAAGCTCCTTGCTTTTCACGTGATGATGTCCCTCCTTAGTCCTTTTTTTCTTTTTTTCTATTAAAAAAAATCCTTTTTATGCCTCAAATCCACCCACTAATGGGTCGATGAAGTGGCCACTAACAACAACCCAGATAAGATGTTGCTTGTTCTTACAGGGAGAGGAAGCCCAGCTCCGGACAGCAGAAGGGAGTTCGTTTTCCTACATCTTCATCATTAGAACACAGCAATAACTCAAAGCTCTAGCATGTCACCATCGCATTTGATCGCTATCTTCAGTTGTTATACCTACAAATCCAAGAACAATAGACAACTTAAACGTTAATCCTATTATTTTCTTTGGAGGGGTTTTTTTTTTTAATAATAGCACCCTAGAAAAAAAAAAACACAATTCAAGATTTATTTAAAGAAATGATATAATTTAACTAGTCACAGATTGCTACTCTCTTCAGATAAATTGGCATAGATAAATTTAAAAACTATTTTTAGGTTTTAAATATTTAAGTTAATTAATAGTAATAGAGTACTGTTATTCTTGCCAAAATTTTTTAAGATTAATCATCTGACTCACTAACTGTATAATTTCTTAAATAAGTTTTGAACAGATTTTTTTTTGTGCTACTTTGCAGAAAAATCTATTTTTTTTTGGAAAACAAAGTACCCAATATTCCTCAAACAATATCAGCTACAGTTAATGCATGGCAACTCTAGTAAGATTTTCATTTGGAAGTTCGTGTCATCATTTAGATTCTATTTGGCATGCTTTTATAAATATCAAAAATAAATTAAAAAAACATTATTTTTATATTTTTTAAACAAAAAATACTTCAAAAAATAACATCAACCACCTTGCACACATCTAAGTTTTGCTACAAAATACAACGGAGGAACCTTTATGGCTACTCAAAATTCTCATGAGCCACAGTGTAGGGTGGCAGGGTTAAAAATAGCCCCCGCCCCTCTCACCCCTACTAACCCTGAAATTCTCCCCAGAACAAAACCAAGCCATCAAGGGGTACGGATTATACACGACATGAGACAACCCAGCATGAAGCCTGAAACACATGCATCATACGATCTCCTCCAGGATCCCCTGACCAACTTGTGACTCGTCCTTGTGCACTAGACAAGGTTTAAAAAGTGCTATCAGCAAAGGGTTCCGTCTTAGACAATAAAGAAAATTATCCTTGCTGACGCTCCCATCACCATCCATATCAAATATACTGAAGAGCTCATGGATCTGCAAGTAAACAGGGAGTAAACGTTTTGTCATGAATAACTCTCCATTAACAATGAATTAGACTACAGTAAATTACCTCATCCTCATTGAAGTCTGGGATTGCATGTCTAATGGTATCTCCCAACTAATCAAAATACAACAGAAACCAAGAAAGTGAGCAAGGATTCTCCTGAATAAAAAAAATGGGGAAATTAATAGGTAAAGGGAAGAACAATATACTTCTTGTTCTGAAATTTGATTATGTCCTCTAGTGTCGCATTGAGCAAAAGCTAGTTCACAGGATTGGTGGAAAAGTGGTCGCTTCATGACATGGGCTGATCCATACAAGAACTGTGAACAACAAACAATATGATCAAGTACAGCTACATATCATGAGACAGTGAATAAAACACAGTTTTACATGATCACTCTGGGCCAAAATCTGTTAGAAAACAGAGTCACCGTGATATCAATAATTGCAGCCATTCCTGCCAATCATTGTAGAAGTCTAAAATAAGTTTCTTTTCCATTTGTATATTACATATATGTTCTTCCCATAGCCCATTTTTGGCGTTTTCTTATAGATTGTATAAAAGTAATGAGTTATCTGCTAAATATCCATCAACTTTACTCTTGAATCAACTATCAGCACTCTGTATTATTTCTTGAAATAATACCGAGGAAGAAACAAAAGCAAGGAGAGGATCGAACATTTGGATTGCACCAATGCCGCTCTTGGATCAAGTATTTGGTAATTCAATGAATACAAGAAATAACTCTAGCAAAAATAATAAAAAATATATTTGGACCCTCTATGACATTGGGATAAACAGCAGCCAGAGGTTATGTTAGTCGGGACCATTTTCACATTGAGTTCACAGCAGGGAAAAGACTAGTCATTGTTGTTTTGCATCTTTTCTGAAGAGACCAACATAATGCACCACCAAAATGTAGTGACACTCCAGTGAGCCTAGTGGATGAGGTTAAGAGTCTTTAAGGATCCATTAGAAGTTAGTTGTTGACCACTTTAATATCATGGTCTTAAGAAAACGAATTGCCAACCACGCTGTAACTAAAACTTCGCATATCTCCAAGTTCAAGAAGAAAGAGAGAGTTTAGGACTGAATTTGCCTAATGTGTCATAGATTCCATTCTACCAGAAAAGGTTATAAAACATTCATTGATATGGGCACACAACTTGCAGATGCTCAGGTCTCTCTGTGATCATAAATTGGTTGCAATACACATTCAAATGATAATTTAACTATAAACTCAAAAAAGTGTGAACTGCATCCACAGCAAAGATAAAAACAAATGAGGGAAACTTTACCTGCTTGAATGTAATCGATCCATTCTTCTCTACATCAAGGAACCCAAATAACTGCATTCCAACACTACTTAATTATTACTCAAGAAAGTGCAATTCCACAGACATGACAATAGTTTAAAACTCAGCATCTGCAGTCTGTTACATTATAAATTGCGTTCATTAAATTTCCTAAGGAAGCAGAATTTTTCAAAAGCATTCAAAAAATATCATATAGCATAAATAATTATCATGTTTCTTTGTTAATGACTTCAATTCATGCCAGAAACTGATGCAGCTATTTCTGCCATAGTCAGATAAAAAGGCGGCTTCCCAAGGTCTCTGTATCATAATCTATATTTGTACCATGTCCTCACAAAATTGTAAACAAGTTTAATCACATGGTTTACAAAGTTAATAAACGCTCTTACAGAAAACTAAGTCCACTAAAAGATGAAATGCACACACCAGTGTTAATCTATTCAAGAACTGAAGCTTATTCCATCACCCCAGATAAAGACAGGGTAACCATTTTATACCAAGTATGGTAATCTATTGTGTCATAAATACATCCTTAAAAGGAAACGACACTGCCTTGCTGCTTTGGCCAATTTCCATAACACAATATAATAATAATCTTTAAATTGTTTACATGACCCGGTCAAGAAAGATAAACTAGAAAGGCACGAGTGAGAACATTAATTCAAATATTAGATCACCATTTTTTAATTGAAGTGCCTTGCACAAAAATCTGCCTTTTGGGATAACGAACCTCTTCTGAAAGTGTGCAAGTCCTCAGTCTGAAAGCCCTCAAAAAGTCATTGAATTTAACACGACCACTGTGGAAAGAAAGAGAGATTCAGAACATATATTTGCATTCACTATTGCAGAAAGAAAAGACCAATGGACTTCAATGATCATAGTCATGAATTATAAGAGCTTCAGTGTTTTCATTTAAAAATTTAGATGCATCATCAAACTATTATAATGCTAAGCATAGCAATCAGCAATAAAAAAGAAGAATAAACATAGTTTATGAACAACATAAAATGGGATGTAGAAAAATAATGAACCCAAAGTTGTGGACAACATATCAAGTATGACCTTGCAATAAGTTGCAGACTTGTAGTATGACCAGAATTGAGAGATAGATAAGAAGAGAGGCCTAGTTACAATGCCATTTATCAAAATCAAATAAAAAACGATAATCATCCTAATAGAGAAAAATGAAAATAGCAACCACCACAAGAATTTCTTAAAAAAAGTAGAACCAGTACGGAAAAAAACACAGGGAAGCAGGAATGCAATGTCTGGCACACAATTCAAACACGGCATCCAAGCATGCAACACTACAGTTAAAGAGAACTTGACAGTCTTCAATTTTTCCACCGAGTTTAAGAGATGCAAGAATCCCACCAGAGGAAACTTGCCAGGGAATTGAGCAGTCAGAGTAGTTGAATGCTAAAGGGCACAACTGTCCTCAAAAATTTCCTCCCTTGATCCCATTTCAGCGGTCCATAACTAGATAGTTGCCATTAAATTCAAGTACAAGATAGTATCCTTCAAGCAAAAGCTAGATCAAGCAATAAATTCCTCAGTTCAGAAAACTTAATACCTGGCATCTGGGTTCATAGACAGAAACTTGTCCAGAAAGTTCACTGCTTCTAAGCTGTTTATATGAAATAACTGGAGAACAAAATAACCACCTCATTAAAAAATATAGTAAGATAAGCTATAAATAGAAAGTATTAAGGATGCAAGGCCTTTTTCAAAAGCTACATGACTTAATTTTTTACTCGTGCATTGCAGCGACTCAACGGATTTTTTTTTTAAATGATACATTAGAATGAAGCGATAATACACAAATACTAGCAAGTCCTATTTGCAAAGACTCAGGTTACCAGAAACATGGCCAAGAACAATTTATCTGAATAGTGCATGTGCTACTTTCAAAGTAAAAAAGCAGCCACCAAGCTGTCTCTATCTCTCAAACACACAATTTAGCTCTTACAATGCAATCCTAACCATGAAATACAAGAATCATTTAGTCTTTCTTTTTCCCTGACAATCTTCAAGAAAATTTATCCTGCATGGTCAATAACTTCTAGACTACTGTAAGACCTCTATATGGAAGTGAATTTGCTACTGTGTTATTTCTATGCAAGTACTACCCTGTCCTGGAAACCCCAACTTGAGGCGAGAAAGAGTTTTTAGTATCAAAACCACAGGTGACTTTACCAGCTTATCCGATACAAACACCCACAGGTGTCTTGCTACAGTTGATGAGGAAGAAAATTAGAAACATGATCGTTTAATCATAGACAAAAAACAAATTATTAAGATTTTGCACCATTCAACCAAAGGGAAAAACACCCCAAAAAAGTAATCCATCCATTTGCCTGGATCAGATATATGGATTGGTTCAATTTCCTTAATTAACAGTAAACTCAACTTTAAGGTATTTGAATCAAAATACTTACTGATTCCACCTTCGCCATTTCAACCATATAACTTGAGGGCTTCTCCTGTAAAACAATATCATAAATATAAGTGCAAACTCCACAACCCTTTACATCCTCTGACAGCAATGCCAACTTCTGATTGTAGTAAACAAATTAATCAGAATACACATTATAGACACAAGAGAAACATAGATCTGGTATGATGTAATGCTTGTTTTGACACCCAGCAGCACAGCCATGGTTGCCAATAAATGATAGGAAAAAAATAGCACAGCCAACTGTAGCAAAGGATTTAAGACGTCCAGTCTCTCAGTGTCAGGAACTCAAGGTAAGGCTATTGGATCAACACCCATATTTCTTTCTAATTTGTTTCATTTCTAATCACCACATAAGGAAGTTATGACTTATGAGGTGTAAGCTTAGAACTTCATGCTTAAAACCACTGCGCATGTTAAGTTTGGAAACAACAAGGCAAAATCAGATATTCTGAAGTCAGCCTTGTATCATTACTCTCATGTTCATTCTCTAAACACACCAATCAACTACTTCACAATGTGGCGCAAACATAGGAGCAAGATAAATTTGAAAGGCAGATTCTGGCAAAGAAATGTTATACCTGCTTCAACTCAGATGCTTTCATGAGAAGCATCAAGTCACCATACGAGTGATTAGTTTGAACAACATTGAGAGCAGATGCAATGACATGGCTAGTCTGCATAGATTCATATTCATCAATGTATCAGTACTAACAACCATCAGAGGAATGGAGAAGCATATAAGAGGACTATATCAACAAAGATCAATAATGGGCAGCAGTATATTAAGCATTTGCATGTGCATGTAAAGAGGAAAAAAAGGCTAATAGATCAAAGAACTGAAAGTAAACGAATTAAACTCAATCACTTACCCTCTTGGCAAAATGGGAAGGATTTTCTTTGCAATTATCAAGGGGTGAAACAATCGGTAGATATTCTACCTGTTCAATTAAGAATAAATTATTACAAGTTATTTTAAATCACCATATTACATGGTAACCCAGGATCATATTTAACAGGCAACAAGAAAGCACACCTCCATAAAATTGTGAAACTGTGTGAACATTCTAAACATGAGCATTCCCAGAGAAACATTCCCCCTAGCAAAAACAGCAACCATGATAAGTAAGGTAGATTAAACACCATTACAGACAATAAGGAATTCAATGTATGAACAAAACCCTACCAAGATTGATCAAAGTGAACATGGGGATAGCGAACAATTACTGGTTGAACTGCATAACCAGGGATGAACGCTCCAAGTTGGAATGAAATGAGAACCTTTCCATTAGTTGTTGTTCCCTCGGGAAACAAAAGAACTCGAGGAAATCTACCGCACGAAGCTTTTCTCTGCATTCAGATCCTTGAAAGCACATTTCTGTATCAAATAGCTTATAACTTGATATAAATTATTTAGATGTATTTTGCAAACTAAACATAATATCACTACTGGATTTCCCAATTTATGGAACTGTTATAGGGTATTTTTAAGCTCTATTGAGACTAGTGAAGATACATGAAAGACATCCAAAACAGAAGAGGGCATTCACAAATTAGGTACAGTTTAACGAATCCGAGCATTACACAATTTGTGCAAGTCACTGAACGCTATACTGCAGGGATTTTATTAATGCAATTCAAAGAAGCATAAAATTAGTAAACATTACAGAAACTTTATACCTTTATTTCATTAACAGCAAGCTTCCTTGATGATGGTGAAAACCTATTGACATAGATCACCTGCAAACATAGCACAATGAGGAAAGTGATAATTAAAACCAAATTTAGAGGGAAAAAACAAGAAGATGAAAAACTGTCAACTGCACCTAATGTGATGGTATATAATCAAATTACCTGCATTGCTCTAATAATAGTTCCAACAAAGGGCATAGAATCGTGTGACTCTGCCGCAACAATTGTTGGGAAGAATTCAAAAAAATAAAAAATTGGATCGATATATGATACATGATTAGACACAACAATCGGTGCAATTTCTCTCGGAGCAAGCTTTCCTTTTCTTTTGATCCAATGATAACTGCAACACCAACCACCCAAAAAAACAATCACATCGATTACCTTCACATAAGTATATACAAATCAATTCTTTAAAATATAAAGTCATTTTTATTTCCTTCAAGTAAAAACCAAAAAAATCAAAACCCCGTTAAGCAAATAAAAAATAAATTATTTATATCCAACAACTAAACAGACCATAAAGTTTTGAGCTTCAACAAGAAACATATAAATAATAAAAACATGATAAAAATTACAGATAAAAAAAGAGAAATTTAGCATACCCAAAGGAGAATAAAATACAGCGAGTACAACCCCTAGTGAGCCACATTAACCTAGACCTCCACTTGGGCATAGGATTATGCTTATCCTTCCATCCTAGTAATGCGATTTTCGTCGCAACATACCCTGTAGCCAAACAAACCCCAAAAAGCACCAATCTTACTATCGCAATTGGCAAGCAAATCACAATCTTGATCAGTTCATATAATCCCTCAATATTAGGCGTATCGTTTCTAAACGGATCCAATGTTGATGGTGCGGGTACGGACAACCCATCTGACCCGATAAATTCAAACGGGTTGCGAGAAGAAGTATTAGGATTCGGTTTGTGGTTGTTGGATTGTTGGATGGAGGAGTCAGAGTCATGAACGTTGAGGATTATATGTGGAGGATCTGACGGCTGGGAGGAGAGGAGAGGGGATTCGAGATCATGGTTTGCCATTGTTGATGGCTGGTGCGGGGTTTGGAGGGAAGGATTTTTTTAATTTTTATTTGCTAATCGGAGGAGAAAGGAAGGACACAGGTGGATTGTTACTTTATTTGTTTGGTTCGCAAGAAAGTGAGGAGACAGAGAGGAAACTAGATGAATTGAGTGTTTTCAATGTTATCTATCACGTTCTTCTCATGTGGGGACTTTATTATTATTATTTTTTTCTTACAAGACCAAATTCTATTTACCAAGTTTTCTGGGCTATTATAGGATAAATAAGTTATTGTCTTGAAATACTTGTCGGAATATAATTTTTTTTTTTAAAGAATTATCAGATATTATCGTGTGAACATTCAATTCATTTCTTCGCAAGTAAAATTTTATTTCTTAATAAAATAAACTGGATTAGTATATTACCTATCTCATATGTAATTATTTTATTATAACAGCTTTTACCTGCTAAGATATTTTTTCTATTTGATAAAAAATAAAATATCTGCATTGAGACTAAAAAATCACACCAGTTTTACTTTGTCAATTAAATAGTATATTAAAAAGCTTTGACAATACGTTACAAATAATATTTTTTAAAAAATTAATTTTTTATATATTTTTAGGTTGTTTTTATATGTTAATATTAAAAATAAAAAATATTATCTTAATATATTTTTAAATAAAAAATATTAAAAAAAACCAGAAACAAATCCAACTGTCATTTTTGAACAACCCATGTGGTTTCCATCAACCACCATTATATTAAAATTGTCATTATCATACAGTTTTGATGAAATTCTGAATTTTCTTTTTATCTCCTAATTTTAAAGTACGGCACTTGAAAACATAAGATTTTTAGCCAACTGTGCTATTTCTTTTTATACCTGTGCTGGTTTCCAATTTTTTTTTTTTTTTTAAATGTCTTAATTTTCAAAGGAAAGTCGGCAAGAAAAGCCACGTCCAATCTAACTTTCTGAATCACAACTCACAGCGCTAGAAGGCATCAGGAACGGAAGTGCCAAAAGCTTGGCTTCTGCAGGAAAGTCACGGCCCACAGCTGGCAATATTGAAGAGATCATGAGAGACGATCATAAAATATTGAATAGCTAGCCAACAAAAGGAGATCCAAAGAGCAAGTCTAATGGACATCACAGAGGCGAATGTTCTTGGCTGCAAGCAATCAGTTTGTTTATTTATCCTTCGTCAACTGGATGGTCACGATCCGGTCTCATCCTAATCCACCCCATTTCAAGTTTAATACCATAATTTATGTTTTCACCATACGAATTTAAAAGGGTAAAATTTATTTGTACAGTATACATTGTTCATTGCTTGACATGCAACGAAAGCTTGTAAAACATTAATGAATATTTGATTAAAAAAAACAAAAATAAGAGTAATAATTTAGAGACAAACTTGCTGAGTGCTGACACTGCTAGGTGCCATGAGCATATGTTGGTCTAGTTGAGGGACAGCGAGAGTAGATTCTGTATCTTCACTTGAGAATTTGAGGATTCCAATTTCCAAAATCTGAGGTTCCACTGAGCATCAGCACGACTCCTTACAGCTCAGCAAACTTTTTATAGCTTCAAAGATGAAGATAGTATTCTGCACATGAAAAGTCTGCAGCCCATCAAGCGGAAAAGGCGCATCCACCGACGATTTCCCCGATAAAAGTTTAACAATATGAAATAGAAAAAAAAAAAAATCTAAGCAAAAGTAAGCATTCTTTTTCGGATCTAGAGTTACAAGACTCCTTTTCAGTCCTCGGTAATGGTCCTGCGCACACCACTAGCATCTTCTGCTCCAAAACTCTGAAATATTAACTGTTAGAAAAATAGCCTGAGATGCTCACATGACAGTGATATCGGTACGACAATCGGCCTGCCAAATCCATCTGATGCGCACACAACCTAACCTTAATCTTAAACTACTCCCACTTCCTGTGGAGGTTTGGACATCGGGGGGAGAGAGTGGTCGCAGTAATTTAATTGTCAACCCGTACAATGTACACAGTGCACCATTGCCGCTACTCATTGCTGTCAAATGATAATATCATTGTTAAGGTCTCTTTCCCGTGCTCAAATTCTTAATATTACAGATCGGAGAGCACAGGCACAAGCACAAGTCCAAGAAGAAATGCAAGTTGGAGATATAATGATGCAGCAAGGAACTACTCAGAACTGGCAGAGTGGTTACTCTTGCTGAAATCTGGTTTTATCTGAGCTAAGTTTCTCTTTGATACAATCCATATCGCTCTGTGGATCATCAAAAGGTTGTCGATCAGCAAAGAACTGTCCATCCTCATCTTCTGGAGGCTTATAGTCCTTCCCCCTCCATACCACAATCTGCTCCTTGTCAAATGTTACAAGGATACAAGGAACCAGGTCCTGTGACAACAAAAACAATTAAAAATACGAAGGAGAAAACTATTGAAAGTGAAATTTTCAGGCTAGTTTACCATCAGAACATACATCATAACAGCAAGATAACAAGAAATGAAGTAAAAACTACCAAAGCCAAGTTCACATGTCCTATGAAAGTGCAAGCTTGAAGGCCTGGAAACTTTAGTAATGGAAATAATTTTATGCATTGCTTAATCCTTCAAGATGTAATAGAATTTACAGTCACGGTATTGACAATGATATTAGCCATGTATTGACAATGTAAAGTCATTGTGGTTTGACAACTGTGTGACCCATCATTCTGCTTTCTGTTAATAGAATTACAGCAGAAAATTAATAGCTGAATGAACAGACAAAAAAATATGGATAATTCAATGGATGAGATAATGGTTTTGATTTAACTATCTCCCAATATCGTTCCATTAAGAAATTGTGTAGAGGAGTTGTGATACCCTCTACATGGTGGTCTGCGAGTTGGTTTCGAATAAATCAACTCAATGAATAGCACTACTGAAAGAGAGTATTTCAGCGTAATTTAACACAGCACTAAACATTTTTACTCTCATATAATTGAACGTGGCACTAAACATTTTCTCTCATATAATCATTGCCATCAGTTGTTTACAGGTTTATGGACTCTATAACATCAATATTGTGTGCTCCCTCTCAAAATACCAGTTCAATCTCCCATATAAAATGGGGTGAAACATCAGAGAATAGAAAGAAATGCTCAGCAAGAAAGTCCTTCCAGAAAAAAGAAAAAAGAAAGTAAAGAAATCCATCTAACAAATACCTAGATGAAATTCCTAACCCTTTTTGTGTAGTTAAAGAAGCAAACATACAAGAAATCATCAATATAAGAATCTAAAGATAAAACTTAGCTTTAGATGCCAACCCCAAGCAAATAACTAAATGAAATTCTTTACCCTAAGTTTGCAGCCTATTTTCTTGGAATCACTCCTGTCAAGGCCCTGGCAGTCTATTCGAACAAGCTCACTGACGAGAAAAGCATCTCTGACCATGGGTACCAGGCTACCAAAATAGCCATTTCTGGCTGCAGTTGCAACTTCCAAGTTAGTTACTACACAGATGCTGTACAAGAATTATAAATCAGAAAAGGGAAGAGCAATTACAAAGTTTTGTTAAAGCTGGAACTGCAAGTCCTCTCTTTCTCATTTCCTTTGTCTCCTCGATGCTTAGGCCATCTATAGTGGTTTTGATCAGCCTGGGATATACAGGCTCATGAGGTTTCCACAGCATCAATGGAATCACGGGCCTGTTCCTGGGATGATAGTTCCTGCCTCTATACAACACAAGTAGACCACAATGTCTATGAATGATCTTCCCAAAGGTTTTATCCTGTGACAGACACATAAAGTGGTGTGAAACTTTTCTTGCAAGGAACAATGTACTGTAGATACTCATGCATATAATACTTTCAATTCACATAATGGGTATAGAAACCATGTTGCATAAAGCTATGAAAAGCTAAAGAACAAGAAGCAATTTTAAGAAATCAACAAAAAAGGAAAAAAAGAAAACAATTGCTAGGGAAATTGTCTAGAGATACAGAGGGGCAATGTCACCAAATTAGAGCAAAAAAGATACCTCAAGCTGGGTGCAGACGTTTTTCATGTCAACAGTTGGAACACCCATACACTTAACTCTGACTGCTTCATCATGTTTCCAGTGATTATGAATATCATTCAGCATGTTGTGAGTTAAACCATCTCTTCCTACAAAAGAACAAGCAAGAAAGCCACACAACAGGCCTGAATTAGTAAAAAAGAAGGAAATTTCCATGAAAGATGCTACTCTAATTTTTTTCCCCTGGTGGAGTGATTGAAAGGCTAAGAGATGATTTGGATTATTTTACACTCATAACCCATGTTCTTGTTTTCCTCATAATTATATTGCTGATGCGACAATGGTCAAATGCATCTTTTTAAATAAAAATGTCAGAACCATCCTGTTGTGGTCCAGTAGCAAATTTGGTTGTCCCTGTTCTACATTCCAAGTGAGGTTAATGAAGAAATCTCACACCACCTTTCATCCAAAAGTCCAAACCTAATTATGTTTATTGCATATGCATGACCGTCAATCTCTTTCTTGTCAATAAGATATTAGTTCAAATGCACTACAACAACGTCCTTCCCTTTAGGTGAGAATGTAATTCACAGGGAGCACCACTTCTCCTAGAACAGAAACCTTTATAGTAGTTTGAGTGCTGTGCGAAGCATCAAGATTCCAATGCTCACAAGCACACGAACCACTTACAGCCAAAGGATAAACCACCAACATGCCCATTCATGGGAACCACAACATGCTCAATTTGCCATGGAAGAACAGGAGAAGAACAGTTGAGTTACTGCTGCTATTGGAAAACAATGAGCTCTAATACCTCTTTGTGGTTCTTGAGTCCATGTTTGTCAGGAATAATAAGTCTTAGGAGGACATCAAGTCGATGATGCTTTTGACACAAAAGTTTAAGCCATTGAATTACTAGTCTCTCATCTCATAATGCCCCCGAGTTGCTACCCATCTAGTCAATGAACTACTTCACACATTAAACCCACAAAGCAACTAAAGAAACTAAATTTACAGTGAAAAGAACAAACTTCTACCACGGGACCCTAACGACAAAGCAACAACCGCTCAAAAAGATGTTGAATAGAAGGTCGAGATATCCTTTACTTAGAACTTCTCAGTTATCATTACCTTGGCTGTATACAAGAATACATTTTCCCGCAATAGTCATTCAGACAACCTTAAAGGAATTCAACTCCATTTCTTACTAAAATGGAACTGTATTGTCAATTTTAATAGCATTGTAAAAATACATTCTAGCATTAAATATCAAACCCACCAAAATACTAGGTTAACAAGTGGAATTAAACAATCCAAAAACACCATCATAAACTAATCAATTAAAAACACCGCTCATGAAAACCACCAAAAATAGCCACATACAGGTCGAAACCCTCAAACCCCCAAAACCCGAAACACAAATATCGCCACTTAAAGTCCAAAAAAGATCAATACTTTTTAAAACGAAAAAAAAAACAACTAAAAAGCAAAAAAAGAAAAGAAAAACATACCCAAATTAATTTGCTTCTTAGTTTTATTCCTCTGACACTTGTCCACCAAAATCTTCCCCTCCGCCTTAGTTAATGGCTTCCCTTGAATCTTCTCTCTCATAACCGTTCGTTTCTCTTCCAAATCAAGACCCTCCTCACCCACCCCATCATCAACCGACTTCACCTTCAGGTCGACAGCCGGTGCACAAACTCCAGTCCAAGTCCGGTCTAGCCGGCCCGGCCCAAAAGGTGAGTACTTGGGCTCTCTAAGCCCAATGGGCCTCACATCCGGGCTACTCTCCGTGTAACTAAAACGGAAATCGAATGGTAAGTCGGAGCGCAAGGGTTTCTTGTTGGTTTCAAGAGAAGAAGGTGGGCGATATTCGGGTTTTTGCTTCTTTTTGTTGTTGTTGTTGTTGGAGGTCTGGGGTTTTTCAGGGGATAGGGAAGGTGGCGGCTTGAAGCAATAAATATCGTGCAGTTTTGAGGATGCGGTGGAGGATGAGAGGTGGCGCGTGAGGAAGAAGTGTTTTTGGCCGGAGAGGCGCGTGAGAGGGGACATGGAGGGTGGGGTTTCCTGGTTTGTTTGTTAGTGGGGTTTAAAGGCTGGAGTTGTGTTGGGTTTTAGTAAAGAGAAACGGTGAAGAGGCTTTGATGTTGGGACTTTGCTGCCTGGGCTCGAGGCAGTTTTTTCTTATTAAAAATAAATAAATAATAGCAAGAGTGCGTTTCATCCGATTTTTTCATTATGATTTTTAATTTTTAATTAGTTTTTTGTAAATAACTGAAGACAAAATTAAATTAAAATAATCTTGATATTTCAAAAATGATTCAAAGCAATTTTCTAAAAAATTTTAGAAGTAAAAAATAAATTATTTTGATTAACTTCATCCAGTTTTATAGTAAGCTTACCGAATATATTTATAATTTTTTAAATGAAAAATCTTAAATTAAATTGAAGAGGTCATCTAAATATATTTTTTTAAATATTTCTCAAATAATTCTTTTACCATGCAATACTAAACAATTATTATTATTCGTAATGATATTCAATGATTAAATTGTGAAATTTGTAAAAACAACATGTAATTTCTTGTAAGAGCAATTTTTTTTAATTCCTGATTGATTTTACATTTTAAAAATATTTTAAATTTTTTTTTTATTTTTATTTGTTTACTTCAAATTAATATTTTTTAGTATTTTTAAATTATTTTGATATATTAATATCAAAAATAATTTTTAAAAAATAAAAAAAATATTATTTTAATATATTTTTAAATTAAAAAAATTTTAAAAAATAACCACCGCAACATTTACAAACCCGTCAATCTCAGATTACTTAGGATTCGAAGCTAGAATATTTTCTTCATAAATCTTGAACGCCAAGTTAATTAAAATTACATTTATATACATAAGTAGGTGTAAAAGGATAGTCTAACAATTGCGTGCGAAGTAACTTTTTCCAGATTATTATGCAAGCCTATCTCTATTATATAGATCAAGGTCCCACACACCTTTTTAAAAAAAATAAAATAAAATAAAAAATTACGAGACCTTAAGTTGGTGTAGTGACTCCTATATATCCTCCCAACTTGACCATATTCTATTTTTGTTAAGTAGAAATCACATCAATTAAGGATAAAATCTCGGCCTTTCAATCTCAGTTTTCATTGAAATTAATTTTTGATTATAAATAATTCAATTAATAAATAAATTAAATTTATATACTTGGAATTTAATTCATTTTATTTACTATGTTATCTTTATCAACTTTATTTTATTTTTTTAAAGGTATTTAAAAAAAAATAGTAGATAAATATTAAAAAAAAGCAGTTTAATTTAAAACTATTTTTTATACCTGTTTTAGAGATTGAATTTCATTTAAAATTCAATGAAATTTCATTCAAACATTCCAAACAACCTGTTAAATTTATTTTTAAGGTTAATTTCTTTAAGTTCAGGTTTGTGTTTGGTTAAATCAAAGACCAAATCTTGGTTAGGAGGTCTAAGCATCAACTTCTTTTAGTACTAGCTTGCCTATCGCGAATCTCGTTCCAGGATAAGCTAATTAAAGCCACTCGAATTACTGCAAGGAAGAGAGAAAAAAGGTCATTCCAAGTGAACAGCCTCTTCAGGAAAAGCTTGAGGCCATATCCTGGATTATGCTATCAAAATATTGAAAAGGTTGACTTGCTTGAATTGGAATTTAAGGGAAAACAGGGTTCCTGATGTCATCGGCGCTTCGTTTTCAAGCGACTTCTCCTCTGACAACGATCTTTTAAGGCTACGACTTATGCCTTGAGATTTCCAATTGCGAAAACTATTTATCATTTCCACTAAGCCATTATTATATCGATAGAAAATGGTGCGGCAGAAGCAGGCTCAGACACTTGATATTTGCTGATGGGGCGTAGGCACTTCGACATAGTATCACCCACAAATCTTAGTGTTGTGTAACTTTATCTTGTTAGAGGAGAGTTTATGGATGACACTATCCCTTGAATGATGAGCTGCCATGTATATATATTATATATATATTAACACACACACATGGGGTATTATGGCTCATGTTGACTCGGGGCCTGAATCAATGCTATAATTTGATTTCTAGGCAATTTCCCTGTAATCTTTATCTATTTTTTACTGAGTCTGAAACCTATGCAAGTTTGCTTTAATTAGGCGAGGGATGTTATTAGTAATTATATTTTATTTTATTTACTTTCTATGTTATATATAGTAGCATCAGGGTTTCTTTATTTTTCTATTTAAGCAGATGTAAAGGACTGTTGACAGTAACTCTGCTGTGTATTTTTTTTTTTAGGGTTTTGGGATTTAGGAGCATAAGAACAGAAAGAAAAACTTAATTTTGAATAAAGTTTCCCCAAAAGAAGCAATCCTAAAGTGAGCTATCCATGACATTGATTGGCTACAGCATGAGAGCAACCGAATTTTGTTGTCTTTCTTTCAAGGTTTCCCAACCTGATACCTTATCAGCCAGAACTGTGAAGATGTTAAGTGCACGTTTCTGGTTCTTATCCTCATTGAAGCTTGTTTGAAGTGTTGCTATTAATACACTAAGCTAGAAGTCCTGAAGAGAGGCAGTCGAGGATAAAGTTATTTAACACCAAGACCTTGATCAATACTGCTAGCAACATCATGTCAAAGAAGAAATTAATTATCCCTTCTATTCCTCTTGCAAACGTTTTAATCTTCATCTTGTTAGGTTTTGTTGCCGCAACTGAAGATGAACAGAAGGTTCAGACTTATCTCTTGCTAAATAACCATCTCAATGTTTTCATCACTTCTTAACGTCTCGTTCATTTTCCAGTGCAATAATTCTGAATGTTGTTAAGTTAATGGACAGGAAATTTACATTGTTTATCTTGGAGATCAACCAGTGGATAATGTCTCTGCAGTGCAAACACACATGGATGTTTTGTTGTCCATCAAGAGAAGGTAAGCTCACTCCGAGCATGCAGTTTAGTACACGGCCACAAGTGTCCTATATCTGATTCGAGGCCAAATAGGCATAGCTATCATATATAGTCTATTATGATCATAACTGCAGATGATAATTTTATTTATGTGAAACAGTGATGTTGAAGCTAGGGAGTCCATCATATATAGCTATACAAAGATCTTTAATGCATTTGCTGCAAAGCTATCTAAAGCTGAAGCCAGCAAGCTATCACGTATGTGTACCACTCCACTTGTGTATGTTACCTTCGTACTATTATGGATTCCAGTTTGAAATTTTGATCCAATTTATTGTTGGTGGCTTGGTGTGAATGTTCAGGCAGGGAAGAAGTTCTTTCCGTGTTTCCAAATCGGTACCACAAACTCCACACAACTAAGTCGTGGGATTTTATCGGGCTTCCTAACACAGCAAAAAGAAACCTGAAAATGGAGAGAAACATAGTTGTGGGTCTACTGGATACAGGTTTTTGAATCTTCTTGATCACTGGAGGAAGTTGTATTTTAAGTTTCTTTTCACAAAAGCAAAAACCATGATTTCTTGAGCAAACAAATCTGTTTCTTGGTGTGTGTACCAGGGATCACTCCGCAGTCTGAGAGCTTTAAGGATGATGGTTTTGGTCCTCCTCCTAAAAAATGGAGAGGCACTTGCGGCCACTACACTAATTTCTCAGGATGCAACAAGTAAATTTCTTTACTGTAAACGAAACAGAATTGTTTATAGTTTTTTTTTCTTCCACATAGATACTTCTTAGAATTGGTTTCAGTACTTCAATCTTTGATAACAGTAATTGATAGGAGTTGCACTGGTTTAACCTCAGAGTTCTTTCTTTCTTTTTTCCTTTTTCCGCCCTATCTCGGATATTGAAGTAAGCTTGTAGGAGCTAGATACTTCAAGCTCGATGGCAACCCGGATCCCAGTGACATCTTATCTCCAGTAGATGTGGATGGCCATGGGACACACACATCATCTACACTAGCAGGAAACCTGATTCCAGATGCCAGCCTATTTGGTCTAGCAGGAGGGGCTGCACGCGGTGCAGTGCCAAACGCCAGGGTAGCCATGTATAAAGTGTGTTGGATCAGCTCTGGTTGCTCGGATATGGACTTACTTGCTGCATTTGAAGCTGCTATACATGATGGTGTTGATGTTCTATCAATATCTATTGGTGGAGTGGATGCTAATTATGTATCAGATGCATTAGCCATAGGTGCATTTCATGCCATGAAGAAAGGAATTATCACAGTGGCCTCCGGTGGAAATGATGGACCGTCTTCTGGTTCTGTTGCCAACCATGCTCCCTGGATCTTGACCGTTGCAGCCAGTGGAATCAACCGGGAGTTTAGGAGCAAAGTTGAGTTGGGAAATGGGAAGATTTTCTCAGTAAGTTCAGCATTGCCATGATCAATTCAAGAATCTTAAATTCACATTGATATATTTTTAGTACCAGATTGTGTAAATAGTAAAGTAACAAGCTCTTGAATTTAATGTGGCTTAGGGTGTTGGAGTGAACACATTTGAACCAAAACATAAATCATACCCCCTTGTTAGTGGGGCTGAAGCTGGTTACTCTGGACGCCAGGACAGTGCAAGGTACTCCTAATTTGTTTGTAAAGCAACGAGCAGTGAAAATTTAATAGATTTGCAATGGCGCTAAACTTTATCACAGGTTCTGTGATGCAGGCTCGTTGGACCCTAACAAAGTGAAAGGGAAGCTTGTCTTGTGTGAGTTAGGAGAGTGGGGTGCTGATTCTGTTGTTAAAGGAATTGGAGGGAAAGGCATTCTTCTTGAGAGTCAGCAATATCTTGATGCAGCCCAAATTTTTATGGCACCAGGAACCATGGTCAACGCCACAGTAAGCGGCGCAGTCAATGATTATATACATTCCACGACGTAATTAACATTCCTGTTCTTAGTTCTATTCCCAATTTCTGCTGTCTTGTCCTTAGGCTGACTATTTTTTATAAACGCAGATTTCCATCAGCAATGATATACAGATCCCAAGAAGTAGAAGTCCCTGCTCCATTTGTCGCTTCTTTTTCATCTCGGGGTCCAAATCCTGGATCAGAACGCATTCTCAAGGCATGTTATAGAAAACTAAAAAAAAGACCCAAGAAGATTGATTTCTATAAATACCTAACACTTGATAACTAAACTTATTGTTTGATTTTCTGTGACGCAGCCCGACGTTGCAGCACCAGGAATTGACATTTTGGCATCATACACTCCCTTGAGGTCGCTCACCGGGCTGAAAGGTGATACACAGCACTCAAGATTTTCTCTTATGTCAGGGACTTCCATGGCCTGCCCTCACGTTTCTGGGCTAGCTGCCTATATAAAGTCGTTCCATCCAAATTGGACAGCAGCAGCAATCAAATCCGCCATCCTGACAACAGGTAAAAATAAAATCCTACCTTCAATTCTCAGTTGAAATATAGTCAATTTCCCTGCTTGAACTTTCATCCAATCTTTGTCAAGCAAAACCTATGAGCTCCAGAGTGAACAAGGACGCAGAATTTGCCTATGGTGCGGGTCAAATAAATCCTCTTAGAGCTAGAAACCCTGGCCTAGTCTATGACATGGATGAGATGTCTTACATTCAGTTCTTATGCCACGAAGGCTATAATGGATCCTCCTTCGCTGTTTTAGTTGGTTCAAAATCCATCAATTGCACCTCATTGCTTCCTGGACTTGGCTACGATGCTCTTAACTATCCGACTATGCAACTTAATGTAAAAAATGAGCAGGAACCAACCATAGGAGTTTTTACAAGGACAGTCACCAATGTAGGCCCTTCTCCTTCCATCTACAATGCAACCATTAAGGCTCCTGAAGGAGTAGAAATCCAAGTAAAACCCACGAGCCTCTCCTTCTCTGGTGCCGCGCAGAAGCGAAGTTTTAAGGTTGTGGTCAAGGCAAAACCCCTGTCAGGACCTCAAATATTGTCAGGTTCACTTGTATGGAAAAGTAAGCTTCACGTTGTAAGGAGCCCTATCGTTATTTTCAAACCCCTGGACTAATATTGGAAAAGAAGTACTCTGTATTATACACAAACATGCTAGCTTGCGTTCGTGTGTGTGTATATATATATATATAGTTCAATTAATATTTGGTAATATATACTATGCTGAGATTAATTGTTTGTTGTGTTTACCTCGCTAAAGTTTGGTGCCCATCATATTATAGATTAAAATATTTATAATCTAGCAATTTTTAAGAAATTGGTTTTAAGCTGGAATTCCGAATCTTTACCTAAATTGGTTGACCCCTTTGAGTCTTTACCTGAAATAATGTGGAGAAAATATTATAACTTTTCTCATAAAGTATTGTGGATTGCTAGAGTGTTTCTCAACATGGTTTTTTTTTCTTATGATTTTTTTAAAATTATCTTTGTCAATTTTATTTTTTTAATATTGAGCTAGTTGAGAATTACAATTACAAGTCATTACAAATAAAGCTAAATCATGTGGGGAAGCACTGTAGCTTTCATCACTAAACACTATAAATTACTACAGTATTTCCAACATGGTTTTTTTTCATGTTTTTTTCTAAAATTATCTCTGTCGATTTTATTTTTTTAATATTGAGCTTATTGAGAATTTCGTTTTGTAATTTATTTTCTTTAAAACACTTTGAATTGTTGCAATGTTTTTCTATATGATTTTTTCCAAAATTATCTTTGTCGATTTTTTTTTAATATTAAGTTGGTTAAAAATTATAATTACAATAAAACTAAATCATATGAGGAAAGTGTTGTAGTTTTTCTCACAAAACACTGTGAATTGCTACAGTATTTGTCTAAATGATTTTTTTATGATTTTTTTTATAATTGTATTTGTCAATTTTATTGGATAAAGCGTTGTAGTTTTCTCACAAAACATTGTTAATTGCTACAATGTTTTTTCTCATGGGTTTTTTCCTTCTAAAATTATCTTTGTTGGTTTTTTTTTTAATATTAAGTTGATAGAGAATCTAGTTTTGTAATTTTTTTTGCTTTTTATTAATAGAAAAGCTAAATCATGTGGTGAAAGCACTGTATTTTTCCTCACAAAACACCGCGGATTGCTACAAATCATTTTGTTTAGTCTCTAAATTTTTAATAACCAACATAATTTTTTTTTCTATCATAAAACATTAACTCCATCATATTTTTAGTTTTTATTATTTATGTAGCTCTAATTTACAATTATAATATTATTAAATATATTTATTTTATAAGCATGTAGGTTTGGCATCTCGTTTATATTAAACAAAGAGAAGCCGCCCTCTTTGCAATGTCTCAAATCAATGGGAAGTCTCGTGGCAATTGTCTAACGTCGAAGATCCGATCAGAATGGTCACCCGACGTCACCATCATGTAAAGCCAAGATATGGTGAGGAAGGAATAAAAAGACCAGTTTTGTGATGGATGCTGAGTGTGCTCAACCACTTCCATTTCATCAAGTGATCAAAGCTGTCTATCACCACTTAAATTCCATTGCTGCATTTTTTTCTACAAATATCTCTAGACACTCCACCTAGTCGTGATGCACTACATCGATCGTGGTCTGGAGGAAAAAAAAAAATTAAAAGTAAAAAAACATATCTAGATACTTAAAGAAAAGAAGATATCTAAAACATTTCACACTCCATCATGGAACTAGTCTTGATGCAAAACAAATTGAAAGTTGAATTTTAAATGATAAAATAATCAGTAAAAAAATTGCATTTAATTAAAAAAACTAAATGAACTCGAGTTAACTAAATAAACTCGCGATACAAGTCGTGCACGTCATCGCATTCAATAAATTTTTTATTCCAGAAATTATTCTTCATTTAGTTATACGAAGATAAAACGCATAATAATTTTTTTGTATGAAACATTTTTTTGAAAGTAAAAAACCATGACAGGAATGTGGTGCTGAGATAACAAAAGTAGATAATTAATCATAAAAGATGAAACTGCATTCTTTTAGGTTTGAGTTTTTTTTAAAAAATAAATCATCAATAACAAAGGATGAAATTGTATTTTTTTTTAAATTAAAGGGTAGAAAAAGCATTAAACAAAAAAAAAATAATAGTCCAAATGTTGCGGATTAACTCGTTAAACCTGCAACCTGGTTTATAGATTCAATAATTTTTTTATTAATTTTTTAATCTAAATATTGAAAAAAAAAACATTAGGAGCCCAGATACGTGGGCCTAGCGGCCCCATGTGCATGGGCATTAAAAAAAAAACACCTTAGACATGTGGGCCTTCCAACCATCCATGCACCCGAGTCTATCTTTATTTTTTTTTATTTTTTTAAAGGGACGAACGACTTATCATCCACTCTATTTTTTTCTTATAAAAAAATCATCAAATAACGCGTCGTTTGCTTTCTGCATAATCCAGTGACCAAAGGTTGTTGGAAAAACGAGGTCTTGGTTTTTTTTGCTTAGAAACCTATTTTCAACGCCTAGAAAACACCTTAAACATCTTGATAAACTTATCTATGACCTCAAAAAACCTAAAAATAGCTCAAAAAACTAAAATTAACTTGAACCAAAAAACATTCATGCGGCTAGATCTGTCTCCTCGAGCAAGGAGAAGGAAAAAAACACCTAGATGAAATTAGCTTAGTGAAAAAGATCAAAATAAATTTTTCAAATGAATTTCAAAGCTACCACTATTTTACCTGTCATTTTCACTTTAGTCTTATGACTTTCAATCCAACATTTGTAATTAGGTACTAATTTAAGCTTAAAATGGCTCCATTATGCAAAAAAACCAAATTGAAAAATTAGAAAAAATTAAATATTCAATCCACAGTTAATTATGAGAGAGTGGACAGTAAAAAATGTTACAGTGAAATTTTTTTTTTGGATTCGAGGGAACCTCAATCCCCGGAAAGCACACTTTGTGAGCTCAGGTGAGTGAGTAAAACCCCGACTGTCCCAGACTCTTACAATAGGTGCACGTCCTGACTCGAACTCGAGACCTGCTGTGCAGATCTCAAGCCCTTTGCCATCATGCCACGCCCCTTGAGGACGTTACAGTAAAAATACCTTTTAGCTTAGGTTCTTTTAATTGATGAGGTTATTGTTAAACCCCCCCCTCCCACTTATCTAGACATATCCAAGATTGAGGATTAGGCATTAATGAGTTTTAAGATCATGGACACCAACAAAACAAATCCCATGTAATGATATGAGAATCATTTGATACTTAGGTTAGTAAATTTATGTAAAAAACATAACTTTAAAGACAAGTATGTGTTGTGTTTGTGATAATTGAATGAAAAAGATGATAAATATAGGTGTTGTAAAACATTGTAGTTACGTGTGTGTAATAAACAAAATCTTTATTTACTTGATGTTTTACAAGGGTTTTTAAACCCATGAAACAAGTTTGCTTATATGGAAGGAGAGGTGGAAATGGTAAAGTATTGTCTGACCTAATTTATGAGTAATTATCTGAAACAATAACCCCTAATGTATTGTGGTTTTTCTATGAATTTGAGAAAGGAGGGTGACAAGCGAGTCATGCTTTGATAAAAACATGCCTTAAAGTTGTTTTATAGGCCTATCTATTATAAAATGATCCATTAGTGTCACTCGACATTTAAAACTGAGTGTTAATTATATAAAGTAAGTAAAGATGGATGATCCTAGGCTCGGTGCATCTTAAAGCTACCCTGCTAGATTTGGGATGTCTCGAATCCAACTATAAGGCTACTAGGTCAACTGAATTAGCATGAAGGTTATACTAGTTGGGCCAACTATGCTACCTTAAAGATCATAGTAGTTGACTTAGTTAGATTACTTAGTGCCTAAATCCAACTAGTTAATCATGTCCTGACATGGAACGTTTGGATGAAATGATTAACCTATTAGGTCTTGGGCTAATGTCCATGACGGGTTATACTTTGAACCAAGGTTAGGTGATGGACGAGGCATACCCAGGGTGATAAGTGGGTCATGCTCCGATATAAGCATGTCTTAACACCATTCTTTTGAGACCTTCTATGGTAAAGGATCATGTTAGTGTCACTCAATATTTAATAATGAGCACTAAATATTTAGAAAACAAGTAAGAATAAATGAACTTCGACACGATGTATACAGATATGATGAGATGCTCCAAACTCAACCATGGACATGCTAGGTCAACTGAACCATCTCGAAAATCATGCTAGTTAGGTTAGATGGATTATCTCAAAGGTCGTGCTGACAAACTATCAAGTATCCTGATCCAGGTAGTTAATCATATTTAAGCATGGGGAGCTTGAATGAAACGATTGACCCACCATGTTTCGGACCGGTGTTCATGATGGGTCATGCCTCGAGCCAGGGCCAGGGGAGGGGCGGGGTGTACATTGGCCCAATCCCGAGCCCAATGACTATATATGCGGGCTAGGCTAAAATGCAAGGATGTTAAAGTTTGGATCCGTAAGTAGCCCAAAGATATATAGTTGGATTTCTTTTGTTTTCCGGTAAAATGATGTCCCTTTAAGATAAAGCAAAAGAAGGCGAGATAAAGCAAAAGAAGGCGTGAAACGTACTGGGATGGTCCATGAAAACAAAAGCTCGTGGCAAATGACCTTTATTCTAAATAGCACCTCACCTACTACCGAGCATCATACCTCAGAGGCCATCATTGTAAGCTTCGTGTCTTCTACAAGATTTGTTTATATCTCAGTTTTAATTCGTTTTGTATTCCTTCACTACATGCCAAACAAATTATAGTGTTGAAAAACCTAATTATAATTTTAGTTGGCATATCGAAAGTAATGCCCGAATAATTAAACTTGATGTAATTCTTTGTTTGCACATGCTAGCATGAGGGCATGCGAGTTACAAATTGCTGTTTTTTTTTTAAGATTCAAATCTTAATAGTCAAGAAGGGATGTTCTGTCTTCAACCATTACGTTTTCACCTCATAACACCCTGTAAGATAGAAAAGAAAAAAAAGGACACTAGCCGAGGACTCCTAACTGCCTAAAAAAAGAAGACTCGAAACAAAAAACGATCAGTAATTGATCCAGAAAACACCCTCCCCTGTAAAGCAAGAGAGGGCCTAGAACTAGAATTTGAATCTCGCCTCCATTGCTTTAACAAAATAAAAGAAAATGTAGAAAGAAGCAAGGTGCTTAACTGCTGTAATTTTATATGATTCGACACCGTTGATAGTGGCATGGACTTCTTCCTTCTGTAATCATGACAAGTTGCAAGTCCATTATCTCAGTCAAAATACATTGCTTTTCATTTCTTAATCATCCATGATCTAAACTAGTTATAAGTACAATTTTTTTCAAGGATATCTGTTCCTCAAAGTCCCATAAAGTATGCTGTTCAAATTAATCATGCAAGCACTGCCTAGGCCCTGTCCCACAACCCAACTTTCTGTAGCTCGTGGAGGCATACACCAGCTTTAACTGCTCAATCACTTGTATTCCCTTTAATCCATTCGAAGGCGTGCACTTTCGAAGGATAAAGGAAGATTGCAATTGTATTTTTATTCTATGCTATAATGACCACAATGAGCTCAAGCTGTGATCAACTTTAAGTCAGCAACTCTTCTTTACTTGCTTATATAAGATAATCTTCAAGCTACTCCTTTTCCAGCCTAAAAATTTGCTCTCATTTTCATTTTATTCTATGTTGCTTCTCTTCCAATCAGTTTTTGTTTCTATGCATAACAAATAGTTCATCTTCAGCTTTTTCTAGCCAAAGTATTTTTCCACTGTTTTACAATTTACAGCCACCATGATCTTTAGGATATCTTTGCTGTTGCTGGCCTTCATGGCCGCAAAAGCAAGTGCTGCTTCAATTGACAAGCAGACATATATAATTCACATGGACAAAAACAAGATGCCTGCCTTATATGACTCTCTAGGCAATTCCAGGCAGTGGTATGAATCAGTAATTGATTCCATCACCCAATTCTCATCCCAAGAACAAGAAGAGGAGCAGGAAACAGGATTTCCTCAGCTTCTCTACACCTACGAAACAGTGACTTCTGGTTTCGCTGCGAAACTCTCCACCAAACAAGTGGAGGCCTTGAGCCAAGTCGATGGCTTTCTTTCTGCCATTCCTGATGGAATGCTGACTCTCCACACCACACACACCCCTCGGTTCCTTGGACTGCAAAGTGGAAAGGGACTATGGAATGCTCAAAATCTGGCTTCAGATGTGATAGTTGGCATTCTTGATACTGGAATCTGGCCTGAACATGTTAGCTTCCAAGACTCGGGCATGTCTGCAGTACCCTTGAAATGGAAAGGCAAATGCGAGAGTGGCACAAAGTTTTCACCATCAAATTGCAACAAGAAGCTGATTGGTGCAAGAGCCTTCTTCAAAGGGTACGAGTCTATTGTAGGAAGAATTAATGAAACAACTGATTATCGATCCCCTCGGGACTCACAAGGCCATGGAACACATACTGCAGCAACTGCTGCCGGTAACCTTGTAGACAAAGCAAGCTTTTATGGATTGGCAAACGGTTCGGCAGCTGGAATGAAGTACACAGCAAGAATTGCCGCTTACAAAGTCTGCTGGACATCAGGTTGTACCAACACCGATTTATTGGCTGCCATAGACCAAGCTGTTGCTGATGGGGTTGATGTGTTATCACTCTCTTTAGGGGGTTCTGCAAAGCCTTTTTATAGTGATAGCGTTGCTATAGCGTCATTTGGGGCAATCCAAAAGGGGGTTTTTGTTTCTTGCTCTGCTGGCAATTCAGGTCCATCTATCTCCTCAGTTGACAACAATGCTCCATGGATCATGACAGTAGCTGCTAGCTACACCGACCGAAGGTTTCCAACAACTGTCAAGCTTGGAAATGGACAAACTTTTGAAGGGGCATCTCTATATACAGGCAAGGCAACAGCACAGTTACCACTAGTGTATGCAGGGACTGCAGGTGGCGAAGGAGCTGAATATTGTATAAGTGGGTCGCTGAAGAAAAAGTTGGTGAAAGGCAAAATGGTTGTTTGCAAGAGGGGAATGAATGGCCGAGCCGAAAAAGGAGAGCAAGTGAAATTGGCAGGAGGGACAGGAATGCTTTTAATCAATACAGAAACTGGAGGGGAAGAGCTTTTCGCAGACGCTCACTTTCTGCCGGCAACTTCTTTAGGAGCCTCAGCAGGTATAGCTGTCAAAGAGTATATGAACTCGACTAAAAGGGCAACTGCTTCGATTGCCTTCAAAGGGACAGTGTATGGTAATCCTGCACCAATGTTGGCTGCATTTTCATCCAGAGGACCTAGTTCAGTGGGACCAGATGTGATCAAGCCAGATGTGACTGCACCAGGGGTGAACATTTTAGCAGCGTGGCCACCAATGACTAGCCCAACTCTACTTAAAAGCGACAAAAGAAGCGTATTGTTCAATGTAATTTCAGGCACTTCAATGTCCTGCCCTCATGTTAGTGGTCTAGCTGCACTACTTAAGTCAGTCCATAAAAAATGGTCACCAGCAGCAATCAAATCAGCACTAATGACAACAGCTTATGTTACAGACAACAGGGGATCTCCAATTGCAGATGCTGGGTCCAGCAACTCTGCATCAGCTACCCCTTTTGCATTTGGCTCGGGCCATGTTGATCCAGAGAGAGCTTCAGATCCAGGGTTGATATATGACATTACCATAGAAGACTATTTAAACTATTTTTGCAGCCTAAACTACACATCTTCTCAAATAGGTCAAGTGACCAGACGTAATGTCACTTGTCCTGACAATAAAGCTCTCCAGCCCGGTGACCTGAACTACCCTTCTTTTGCAGTGAATTTTGAAGGCAATGCTCGAAAGAACAGGGTGAAATACAAGAGAACCCTGACAAATGTCGGGACCCCTTCGAGCACCTATGCAGTAAAAGTGGAAGAACCCAATGGAGTATCAGTGATCCTGGAGCCTAAGAGTTTGAGTTTTGAAAAATTGGGACAGAAACTGAGTTACAATGTGACCTTTGTTAGTTCACGAGGAAAAGGTAGAGAAGGCAGTTCCTCTTTTGGATCTTTAGTTTGGCTGTCAGGAAATTATAGTGTTAGAAGTCCAATAGCAGTAACCTGGCAGTAGTTTCAGGACTGCAGAATAAGAAAACAAAGTTGTTTTAGGTGCAGACTGCAGACCAGACAGAAAAAAAATCCAGAAAGTGGAAGTTTCCAGTTCAAATCCTATGTAATGTCGTTAAAGATTACTTGGATACTTCTTTTATTTGCTAAAGAATAAAACAAAGATCCTTGACCACCAGGTGGGCTCTAATTTTCCAACGAATCAGAGCATGTCTTTCTTTTCTAGACTCTTTCAAACCCCATAATTTTATCACTTAGCTTCTGAATCTTTTAAAATCAAAATCAAAATAACTACCAAGGAAAAATTCAATTTTCCCAGCCAAAAGTCTGTGGTCTCTGCATAAAAACAAAGACTCAAAAACTCATCTAGAATCCTGTGCATTCTGTCTGAAAACCTTCAGGTAATGTAGGCAAAAGCAAAAGACAACTGTTGAAACAAAGACTCAAAAACTCATCTAGAATCCTGTGCATTCTATCTGGAAACCTCCTGGTAATGTAGGCAAAAGCAAAAGTCAACTGTTGAAGATTTCCAAAAATACAAAAACTGGAGCCTTCTTGGTTATTTCAAGTCCAAAAAAAGAAAGAAAGTCAATTGCTCACTTTTGGTTGCAAAATATAGGTAAAGGTACTATTCTTCTAAAAACTTTATTTATTTCAAGCCTCGATGGACAGGATGGAAAAGACAATTCCTGTCGATGATCTCAATTCCACCTGGGAAAGCCAGAATCGGAGAAGGACATGCTGCCCTGCCTGCTACCATTTTTCTTTTCTTTTCTGTTTTTTAAGGTGAAAGCTGTTGTCTTGTCACATTAGTATCACTATTATGATGCTCCGAAGAAAATATATTTCTTGCTGTTGAAAACTCTAATTGCAGACGGTTCTCAGATGTTGAATTTAACTATATGATCAGATCCTTATTTTATTTCATGATAACGTAAGACACTTTAGGGTAAATTACAACGTTAAATCTATATTTCTAACAAATTACTACATTAGTCCCTTTGGTTCAAAAAGATACAATCCTGATAAATTACAACCTTCTATTGGTTATCAGACCTATAATATTAGGTATTAATTTAAAAGATTTTTGGTCAAAGGACTAACTTATTGTTGTTTCTTGGAAACAAGGATTAACGTATAATTTACTTCAAGCTTGATAAAAATTCAAAGGAAACCTTGCGTGTTAGGGTAAATGTCATTATAAATATAAAAGAATCCATAAAGTATTTTTAAAAGAAAAATGGAAAAATAATATGATGGTGTGCTTATGTAAACATTGACATTTGCCCAATATAAATTTTCCATGTGGAAATTGCCAGATTTTCTCAGTTATTTGGATCTTTACCAAAAATTAAGACAGCCTCCTCGTAACCTGAAAACGCCGGCCATTGTCAGCGTGATAAAATTTTCTCTTTTTAGCACTTCCAGTTCCTGTTTTTCTTTGTTGTTCTTGTTGTTCTCCTTCTTCTTCATTGAAGATTACAAGAAACTCTTTCACATCAGTTCTAAAAAGGTGATTCATTTTCTCTTTTTGCCTCATTGTTCCTAGCAAGTTTGAGACTTTTTCCCTCCCTTTTCTTGTTCAGGGGATTGTCCATTGAATCTGATCAAGAAAAGGGGAAAAAATGAATCTTTGAGGGGTTTTTTTTGCATGTTTTGGTTAAGTTTATGAGCAATCTTTACCGTTATAAAGAATCACAAAAGAGTTTTCTTTTGATGTTTTCCTGTTGAAAAAATGGATAATAATTATGGTTCTTCATACCCTTATAACAATCCATATCCATACCCTCACCATCCTCCTCCGCCTCCAAGTTATGGGTATCCACCATCCGATCCATACTACTCTCCTCAGCCCTACCCTTATGGGCCATACCCTCCTTATGGTGCTTACCAATATCCGCCACCTCCATCTGCATACACAGCAACACCGCCACATTCAATTACTCATTCAGGCTCTGTAGATTATTCCCACCAAAAACCTTCAGCGCCATATCCAACAAGCCATTCGGGGCCTTTAGACTATTCTCACCACCTACAACCATCACCACATCCAACAACAGATTCAGGACCTTTAGGTTTTAACCGCCTTCATTCTGGTCCTTTAACTTATTCATCACCATCATCGCCATATGCTGAGTATCCACCAGCTCCACATGTTTCAAATTCAATCCTTCAAAATAATGGAAGTTTTCATAATTACCCATATGTTCAATCTCAATCGAGCCAATATCCTTCCCCTGATAGCATTTCACAAGCACCCTCCAGGGATGATAGCTTTTCCGATCATCATAAACAAGATAGTTCTTCATCTTTAGGAATTGGATCATCATCATCAAATCCTGATAAAGTTGATGCCGCTGTTATTGGTACTTCTTCTGCTTATCCACCTTTGGATGATTTAGTAAGTAATATGCATTTGAATGATAGGAATAATCACCCTACTGCGCCTGCATCCCCATCAGTGCCTCCAGTGCCTGATTCCCCTCAAAGCTATCAGGGCTCTAGTTTTGGATATGGTCCCTCACGTGAATTCTATGGTTTTCCTAATGACTCATTTTCAAGTAACTGGGAGGAAAATTATGCGAGCAAAGTTGATTCTTCTGGTCACCATCCTGGTTCTGCTTATGCACATACATCCTCCTTTAACGGATCAAAGCATGGCCAGGGTATGGAGATTGTGCCAGTGTCAGGTGGTAAAGGGTCTTTGAGGGTTTTGCTATTGCATGGGAATTTGGACATTTGTGTTTATGATGCAAAGAATCTCCCAAACATGGACATGTTCCACAAGACTTTGGGTGATATGTTCAACAAATACACTGGAATTGTAAGTAGCAAGATTGAAGGACAAGCGTTCACCAAGATTACCAGTGATCCTTATGTTTCGATTTCGGTGGCTGATGCTGTGATTGGGAGGACTTTTGTGATTAGCAATAGCGAGAATCCTGTATGGATGCAACAATTTTATGTTCCTGTTGCACATCACGCTGCAGAAGTGCATTTTGTTGTCAAGGACAATGATGTTGTGGGATCGCAGTTGATAGGAGTTGTGGCAATTCCAGTTGAACATATATGTTCAGGGGAAAGAATTGAGGGGGTTTACCCTATTTTGAATAACAATGGTAAACAGTGTAAGCCTGGTGCTGCATTGAGAATTTCAATTCAGTACATACCCATGGAGAAACTAAGCGTTTATCGCCATGGTGTTGGTGCTGGTCCTGATTATCATGGTGTGCCAGGTACCTATTTTCCTCTTAGGAAAGGTGGAACAGTTACTCTTTATCAAGATGCCCATGTTCCGGACGGGCGCCTTCCAAATGTGCAACTTGATGACGGGGTGCCTTATCTGCACGGAAAATGCTGGCAAGATATCTTTGATGCTATACGACAAGCCCGGCGCTTAATTTACATTACTGGGTGGTCTGTGTGGCACAAAGTTACTCTGGTTCGGGATGGTGGTCAGCATTCAGGTGTCACCCTCGGGGATCTTCTGAGGTCCAAGTCCCAGGAAGGTGTAAGAGTGCTGCTTCTTGTTTGGGATGATCCTACTTCAAGGAGTGTCTTGGGATACAAAACGGTGAGAATCTTACCTATATATAATTGTATAATTGCAGTTTTCTACTGTAGTTTGTGGTCAGATACATGTCCTTGGAACTACCACCTTTTCATCTCTGCAAACCTTCACAAATTGTGGGCCTATATGTGAGTAGTTTTGCAAATTTGATTTCTGCTTGCATATCTGATTATTATTGCTATTATGAAAACTGTTGCTTCTGTTGTCAGTTGTGTCTTCTTGCATTCGTTATGATCTATGTGCTTTCTGTCTGGGCTCGAGTAGAGCATAAGCCTTCCGTCTAATGATCCACGATTTCAAGGAAATGCCCTGCTAAATCCTCAAACTGTTCATCTTAAATTATGATACCTGTGGTTATGTACTTTCAATTTCAACTGGAGAGCTTCTTAACTCTTCCACTAAACCTCTCTGAAATGCAGGATGGGATTATGGCAACCCATGATGAGGAAACTCGCCGTTTTTTCAAACACTCATCTGTTCAAGTGCTTCTTTGTCCTCGCAATGCTGGGAAAAAACATAGCTGGGTCAAGCAAAGGGTTAGTTATCCCAAATTACAACTGTTCTTGAGCTGTGTTATTGCTTGAAGCAGTGTTTAGTGCCTGGCGAGTGACAAACATCTTTGATATGTTGAGCCTGTCAGTTTACCTGCCATAACAAAAGCATTTATTATGATTGGTCATTAGTTTAAGTGCTAAAAGAATTCTCTTACATATAATTCTTTTATTGCAGAATGTAATTGCTAAGTATAAACCTTAACTGAATTGAGCGTACTCCAGGCCAGCAGCCCTGCAGTAACTAATTCAGTATCACAAGCTGATCATTGCTCACTTTTTTGCTAATAGTAGTTAGAAAATCTGTAGCATAGATATTCTTTCTTCTTGCTGCTCCTCCATGTTGTTAAAAGGAATTTGTCTGAAATTTGTTGTCATGTTACCTTTTCTTTTCCTTCTTTCTTTGTTTTTTTTTTTTTTTGCTCAGTGAGGTGAAGCAGGAGACATGTGTCAATCGGCAATACCTGAGAGCATTCTTTCTCATTCCAGCAAGTTTTCTTTTTTAGTATTGGAGTGGAAATTTTAACCGAATTTCCTCTGCTGTTTGAAATTATCAGGAGGTCGGAACAATTTATACACATCACCAGAAAACTGTGATTGTAGATGCTGATGCTGGCAATAATAGAAGAAAAATCATAGCTTTTGTTGGTGGACTTGATTTATGTGATGGTCGATATGATACTCCAGATCATCCTCTATTTAGGACGCTGCAAAATGTGCACAAAGATGACTATCACAACCCTACTTTCACTGTAAGTCTTAAATTTTACCTCTGCTGTTGTTCACTTGTGATTGGTTATATGATTCAGTTGTAGAAGTGCTATTTGGCATGTTATTGATGATATAAAATATAAGCAGACATAATCTTGTTGCTAGAGTTGACTTTTAGAAGTAATGAAATCATTGTCTTCTTTCCTTAATTATGTAGTTGTTTAAATACTGAGCAGGGTAGTGTCGCAAATTGCCCAAGAGAACCATGGCATGACTTGCACAGCAGGATAGATGGTCCAGCAGCATATGATGTTCTAACTAACTTTGAGGAGCGTTGGATGAAGGCTGCAAAACCTAAGGGGCTTAAAAAACTAAAAACATCATATGATGATGCTTTACTGAGGATAGACAGAATTCCAGACATTATAGGTGTTTTCGAGACTCCTGTTAGTGAGGACGATCCTGAAGCTTGGCATGTTCAGGTAATTTGTCCAAGCCTGCTCAAGGATCATGCACTGTGATGGGAAGGGGTTATTTTGGTCTTAGAGCTGAATATAGTTTGCTGTAATGAAATTGCATTTGACTTTGCCTTTTCTAAACCACAGATTTTTCGATCAATTGATTCAAACTCCGTGAAAGACTTCCCAAAGGATCCAAAGGATGCCACAAAAAAGGTGAGATGGTTATTGTAATTATTATTTTGACAAGTAAAAAATCAAGATAAGAGAATATTTGGCAACCGGTTGCCCATTGTTTCTCTATTGAGCATGTGCAAGGGGGAGGTGTTTGTGTTTTCATGGCTACGTGTAGAAGTTGACTGACTATTCTGTTGTAACAGAACCTGATGTGTGGAAAGAATGTACTCATTGACATGAGCATACATACAGCATATGTGACGGCCATCCGTGCTGCCCAGCATTTTATTTACATAGAGAACCAGTATTTCATTGGGTCTTCGTACAACTGGAGTTCATATAAAGATTTAGGTGAGGAACCTCTTATCTGATTTTATGAAAAAATCATGTTAAGGCAGGCTGCTTTGAAGACTGCATTTCATTGCTTTCCCTGTTTTCTAGTCAACATGGAAAGCACGAACTTTGCAGTTTTGAAACAAAGATTGTACTCAGTTTTGTTGGAGTAAAGATGTAATGGTACCTGAATTCCTCTCATTGTTCATTAATTTTTCGTTCCCTTCTTTAACCATAATACTGCAAAAGAATTGGGCAAATAGGTAACTGGGGCACAATTGTGAAGGATGGAGAAATTGAAGGTGCTTTAAAACTTTAAGGAAAGGTTAGTGATAAAGTAACATGGGAGAGCATGTAGCACAATTAAGAAACAGACTATCCAAAAGAATTATAGGAAATACGATTAGTGGAAGTCTCAACCTTGATTAAAGAATGCGGAAGAAGGATAGAGGAATTAAAAGGAACAACAATATTTAAACAGAAATCTCAATCAAATAAGAAACTAAAAGAAAGAAAGCAACTAAATGAGGAAGAACAAAACAATATCCTGGATCCTTCTGTTGTTGTGCCAGAAGAAAAGTTGTACATTTTTTTCTTTTATTGGGTGTCCCTCACAAGTTTAAGGTAGATAATTGACTTTTTTGTATAGTTTATGTAGTGCAATGTGCTGTTAGTTGATTTCATACTTGCTACTTTTTCACAACAAAAATTCTCCATGTATTGTTCTTTTCTGGGGTATCTCAGTATCTCAACTAGATGGACTATTGCTGTAAAGAGCTGTTTTCTATAGTTTCAGCAAAAAAATTTATTTAGATACTGAACTGTTGTCATGTTGCCTTCTTGCAGGGGCTAATAATTTGATTCCTATGGAAATCGCACTAAAGATTGCCAATAAAATCAGAGCACATGAGAGATTTGCTGCCTACATTGTTGTTCCGATGTGGCCAGAGGGTGTTCCAACTGGTGCTGCTACACAAAGGATTTTGTTTTGGCAGGTAGGTTCCAGCTACAGATTTGGTAGTCGAAACCTTTGTTTTGTTAGGAATGGCCATTTGCCCTTTCTTGTGCTTTACTAGTCAGCATGATTGATGTCTTTAAAAGAAAATCTGAACAGGTAAAAGTTTGTGGATACTAATAAAAGTTTTTACCTGGTCCTAATTCATTGGTAGAGATCTGTTTTTTCATGGGGAAAGATGACAAGCAAGTGATATCAATGATAAAATAGTATTCACTTTCTAAATACAAAAAATTTTTATAGAAAAAATCAGTTCGTAAAAAAGCTGTTGTTACAGCTTGTTAGGGGATTGCATCATGTTATTGGGGTAGAACATGACCTAAAATCTATAAACAAACCTACTCTAACTTGTTGGTTATAAAAAGTTAACAGCTCAGAGCTAATTTGCCTAGTTTATTTATCTGTATATGTTGTCTACTTGCTAGCTATTTGCATCATCCAATAAAATATTAAATAGCTTAACTTTTTGTCGTTTCATATTTTACTCTTTTGAGTTTCTAGACCCAAGAACTCGAAAGAATGGAACTAAGATTTGTCATGCAACAGAAAAGTCTGCACTAAATGGTGGTATTATGTTATGTTAATCTGGGAATGTTGATAATTGCTGCAGCATAAAACAATGCAAATGATGTACGAGACTATTTACAAGGCTCTAGTGGAGGTCGGACTTGAGGAAGCATTCTCACCGCAGGATTTCTTAAACTTCTTCTGTCTTGGTAATCGTGAATCTGTAGATGGATTTAATTCTTCATGCATGCCAAGTCCCCCAAGTTCACACACTCCTCAGGTATCTTCACTCTTGAACTCAGTTGTTTCATTCATGCAATGTATTTTGCAGTTATTCAGAAAATGAGTAGCCTCTGATGCAAAATGACGTCCTTGAATCCTGTTATCCTAGAAAATTTGAATTTCATACTTGGATACCTTAACTCTATTTTTAACACAGCCGGAGAATTTGCTGCAATTTGATGATTTTGATACCTTTTATTTTATTTTCTTATTTGTTTCTGTATGAGCAGGGTCAGATATTGGTTCATTTGAGACCATCTAAATTTTTCAGATTCTCTCCATCCTTTTCTCTCCTTAATAATGTGCTGTATTGTGGCATTTCCAGGCACTTAGTCAGAAAAGCCGGCGGTTCATGATTTATGTTCATTCAAAAGGGATGATAGTTGATGATGAGTATGTAATACTGGGATCTGCGAACATAAATCAGCGTTCCATGGAGGGCACTAGAGACACTGAGATTGCAATGGGAGCCTACCAACCTCAACATACCTGGGCAAGAAAACAATCTAATCCACTTGGACAGGTAACCTTCATCGAGATAATATGAAAACCACATCTGTTTCTGTCACAGTTGAAAACAGAAACTCAATATGACAATTGATTCACAAGAAAAAGGATTCTCTGCTTGAAAAATGGAGAATTACTTGGAAAAAAAAAACTAGTTTAGAAGAACAACAATAATGATTTGATGGCATTATAGTGCAACACAGCATTGAAATAATGAAGCAATGTCTGCGGTTGTGTAAAAGCTGAAGAATTATTTATGGTGCTTGAAGAGTTGTTTTTGTCTGATTATGGTTGAATGAATAAATTAAATATGAAAAATAAAATATTAATACGAGGAAACTTTTTTTGAAAGAAAATGTGAATTAGAAAATATCAAAGAATCTGAACTGTTGTGCCACTTGATTGTAGAACCAGTTTTTTGTCAGTCATTCCTGTCAACAATGACAGTCATGCATGAAAAGTTGACATGAGAGATGGAGATTTTATTTGTTTATCCTTCATCCTTGCCACAGGATGCAGTTAAAAAACCTACATATTTTATTTAATATTTGAAACTCTGAAATTTCTTGTATTTGCTAATTGACTTGCTGTTTCTTGAACAAAATGCTTCCTTTTTAGATCCATGGATATCGGATGTCTCTCTGGGCAGAGCATACTGGAGTTATTGAGGACTGCTTTACAAAACCAGAGAGTCTTGAATGTGTTAGGAGAATTAAAGCAATGGGGGAGATGAATTGGAAACAATTCGCCTCTGAGGAGATATCAGAGATGACAGGGCACCTGCTAAAGTACCCAGTTGAAGTTGATCGGAAGGGCAAGGTGAGGCCTATTCCTGGATCTGAAACTTTCCCAGATGTGGGAGGAAATATAATAGGTTCGTTTCTTGCAATTCAGGAGAATCTGACCATCTAAATAAATCTGTAATGTCAAGTTTCCACTGGCTATGAGATCAAAAAGGATGAATATACATATAGGATAGTGATTCAAGCACAGAGTTTTGAAATATACCCATCTTTCCTTGTTAAAAAGCCAATGATATTGTATGTTAACCCTCGCTCTATTTTGGGGGCATAAACATGATTAATTTCACAAAATTCATGATATGAAGGATGCTATTCATTGTAAATCTTCAAGAAAATTATTCCTTCTTGTGCCAAAGTCTCGATTGAGAATGAAGAGCTTGTATTTTTGTATATTTGTGTAAATACAACTGCTACATAAAGATTTTACGATGAATGTTTAACATCTGGAGATTTTTTATTTTATTTGACTCATGTTCGAATTATATTCATATGGTTGTGCTTGCTGTTTTTGAATGAGCATGCATAGGAAACTTGCAGATTTCACAAGTGCATTTATTTCCCAGTTAACTTTTGCTTGGGGAGCCTTCAGACGTTATAAGCTGACACTTCACCCATACTACTTTTAACGTTTGGAAATTCCAGTGCATGGGCAGGAGAATCGAAGAGTTAACGTTCCAGTTGTTTGAAACTGGATGAAAGCAATATATTTTCCAATTTTCTTTGAAGCCGGTGACCACTAAGATATTACAATTTATGAAACAACGTAGTAAACCTCTTAAGAAAGGCAACGCAATTACGCAAATGAGCTCTAGTACTGAAAACTTTTGGCAGAAACTTTAAGATAATAAGAAGCAAAATCGTGAAGAATACATTTCAATGAGGTTTTCCTTGCTTGTGATCATAATATTCTAATAACAAAAATCCAAATCCTTCGAAAATGTTCTATAACCTTGGAAGTGGGATTTTCCAGTCCTTACACAAGCCACAGGTAGCTTGCATATGCAAAGGTTTCTTTCACAGCCTCAAAATCTAGAAAACGGAAGCGCTCCATGCAGAAACCCAACACCACAAGCAGTGATTATTGAAAGGAACCGGTATGCAGTAGTTACAGAATGTGGAAGACCAAATTTTTAAACCAATTAACCAAGATAGCATCATCATGATACATTAACAAGCACTGCCTGCTGAGCCTTTTGATCGATCTCTATTCCGAGACTAAGTCCAGCAAGTTCGGGCACATTGACTGACCCTTGAAGATCCAATTCAGCTATCGCCTGTTTGTTCTTTGAATGCCCCACTCCCTTAAATATGGGTTATTTGCGTTAGTAACACACTGTCGCGACATAAACAGAATCCCATTCTTTTCCCTACCATCTTGTACATGCTTTCTTCGGTGACAGCAACCATGTCTCTCCAAAATCCTGTGTACGGACAGAATTCAGGAGTGCAAGTAGTAGTTGTTTCTAGGTTATCAGCCTGCTTCATGACAATCCTGATTATTGCTGGAGTCTCAAGGTTATGAAGCAATCTAAAGGCAATTCAAGAAATCCAGGTGACAAAAGCGTATCAACAACATCCACCAAACCATGCGTGGGACATGTCTCTTAAAATGGTAAGCGAGTATCCAAGAAGATCAACCACGGCAGATCGATCCTGTAGGAAGTCCAGTTTCGCCCCGTGAAGCAAAGTCAATGGATCGACTGATTTCTTAAAAACTCCAATGACAGGCAAAGCAAAATCATGTGGAATAGTTCTCTCTTTCAGTCGATCACTCGAAATGTTTGATAACAAATTCAGAAGATATGCTTGGTCGAAACGGGACTGCCACTTGAATCAACTTCCTCTCCGTTTTCAGAATTACAAACATGATATAATTTCGAGAAGAGTTGAGGAAAGTGAATTTCATCCAAACGAATCCTGGAGATGAGCAACTTCAGCCAGTCTTCTTTAAAACCAAGTGGTACAAAAGCAACCAAGAAACAATCATAAATATATAATTCAAACAGATGGTGATAAGACAATAGACACTTGAATGAATACAAGAATAATTGTGCAGAAATGTTTTTTACCTAAAGATGCGGTCCGCAGAATTTCAGTCACAATAGGCAACCCTTGAACCCCACAGAGATTCAGAAACTAATTCAGGGCTCTCGTCACAGCAAGCATAAATAATTATACAAATAGGATCACAAGTCTCGCGACTCCGGACTTTTGCAATCATAGGAAACACATGGTGAAACAATCCACCCCAGATAGCTTGCTGGTGTTCTTTCCCAGCCAAAGAAACAATCGCCAAAACTTGTGATACCACAATCTAGAACAGAACAACTGTCAACCCCTTGATGCCTCAAAACAGTTGAAACAACCATATAACTCTATTTCATTCAAGGAACGACTTCTGATTGAATGATACTCCTGCACATAGGTTTCTCTGGAGTTTTAGAAAGAGTGCAGCATAGTCATGGCAGGAAGGGTAATGCCAAGATTGAGTTATAAGCTGAAGGACAACAGATAGAAGATTCTTGGAAGAAAGTTCTGCACGGCCAGCAGCAGTTTTGGAAACTTCAGTAAAAATCTCCAATTTTTCTTCCAACGCAGATGATTCTGAAGCACTGGATACTACTCAAGGAAATCTTCATGTATAGATAATAGCTGTGTTGGCACTTCTTCATCCATTGTAGGATCTGACAATAGCTCTGATGCAGGAAACCCCTCTCTCCAATTTGGTTATTTCGAGTTGGTGCTAGTTTTTTGCCTTGCCAAAAAAGAAAAGAAAGAAAAAACCTCTCTTAAATTTAATAGTTCCGATTGCTGTTTGAATGAAAATGCATAAGAGACATTCAGATTTAACTAAGTGTATCTATTGCCGATCTTCATTCCCAGGTTTTCTTTTGGACTTTCCCTTGAGGAGCATTCAGTCATTATAAGCTCACATTTCACCATCTTACTTCTAGCATCAGGAAATCCCAACGTATGAACAGGAGAATCAAAGCGTTAACCTTTAAGTTGTTCGAGACTGGAAAAAAGAAAAGAAACGGCAATTGCTTGAACTGGTGTACTGCTTGTTCTTTATAACAGTAGGTGTCCTACAACTTCTTTATGCAGATGAAGAAAAACCTAATCAGCAAGCTATTGTGAACAATAACTTGGCATAAATTCCACACCTGAAACATAAGATGCGAAAGGAGAGTAGGAGACTCATTGGTAATATCCCATCAATTCCTGCTCCTTCAAAACATGCAGTAAAAGGGAGCAAAATACTCCAGAATTCATACAACATTAAGCATCTCAATAAATGGCAACGGTGATAACCGTTTGAATTCAGTACAGAATCTAGGGTACCTTTTCTTATACATTACAAGAACAGTATAGAAACTACAGATGATATTAAGATGATAAATAGTAAAAAGACATTCTAAATATAAAATAAAGAATAGAGAGATGTAGGAAAGCATTAACCCTTACTTTTATGTAACAAAAAAGTAAAATAACTCGTTGCTTGAAGTCACTGTAGCGGTCATCGCTGACTGCAATGCTAGGAGCGTTCTGTGTAGGTCAATCTCTATATTAGGTACCAAAAAAAATTCTTTTCAAATAAATCAGGGTATAAATATAAAAAATAATATCAAAACAACACACGAGTAGGTATTATCAGGATAGAGTTCTTCAATTTTTTTGCTGCATATGGTCGGAATATAGTTGTCAAATACAGAGTTTATAGCCTTTCTGTAGCATGTGCTAGATCGGGTGGCACTGTTACCACAACAGGAACGCTTAATAGCAGGGACGTAGCCGATTTGTGAGCAGAGACAATGGCTTAACTTATTATAACATCGAACCAAGTTGCAGTGAAAGGATTAATAAAGAAACTTTACAGGCAATCGCCATATCTATATCGCATTAAGTTAACAACAAAGCAAAAGGAACCTTGTCATAAGAATTTAAATCCTGGCCTCAACTAATTATCTTTTACATTTGTGGATAAAAACTAAATATCCCTAGTCATCTTATACATGGAAATTTCAGAGAGAGTAGTAGAATACCAAAGATAAGGAGTGCAGATGGATTCTAGACTGAATAAAATGGATGCGCCTGTATGTTTCGTTCAAGGCTGTACTAAATGCTCATAAAAATATGCACATGCATTAGGGCGGCAGAAGCAATAGTAGTTTGCATACAACCAAAAAGAAATTGTACAGAATACATTCGATGCTCATGAGAATAATGTATTCCTCTTAAAAAGGCAACACGAGCGAGCTTGAGCACTCAACTTTTGACAAAAGCTACCACCTCGCTAGATCTTCCAGTATCAGAGCGAAAGAAGTAAAATTGTACAGAATACATTAAACGCTCGTTAAGTTTTGCAAGAATTCCCGCAAAAGAAGCTGGTAGAAACAATTTCATGATAAACTCATCTACAACCCATTAAATGCTCTCCACAAGCTTTAGCACATACAATCACGCAATGTTGTGCATTAGTGAGAAATATGTATTACTCCTTTTAGAAAAGGCAACACGAATGAGCTATAGCACTTAACATTTAACTAAAGCAATCACCTTTCAAACTCTTCAGATATCAAATAATGAGAGGTAAAATTGTGCAGAATACATTCCACGCTCTAGCTCATATTTCATACAACACTCCCTCAGAGATTCGGGAAAAGACTGTCAGATCATTCTAATAACACCAACCTAACACGAATTCAAATCCTTTGGAAAGTATTCCACAATTTTTAGTACGTAGGATTTCTCAGTCTTCGCATAAACCAAAGTGGCTTATATATAACTCTCTTTCACAGCCTCAAATCTTGAATTATGCGGAAATGTAGAAAGTCTTCTTAGTCTTCCCGATTCCTGTTGATTTCATGTCTTCTCGGTCATTCAGTTATACACACAAACCTGCAAAAAGAATATCCATACAAGTCCTCTTCAAAAAAGACAAACATAGATACCCAACTTTGCATGATGTAATTAACTCCTCTTGTGTGAAGCACTTGCAGAAAAACAAGTCTCCTGTAGATGATGAGTGATGATTAAAAAAAATTGACCTTTTTTATGACAGTGACATGAAAAAGATGGCGTAGGTAAAAGCCAAGCACCAATCAGAAAATAAATTTAGCTGAACCATGAAGGCAAAAGATATTATTACCAAGTTTTGTAAATTCTCATTATCTATACTCTAGGAAATAATATAAGCTGACGTAGCACTTGCAGAATTTGGAAATACCATTCAGAAAACAAGATCAAGAGAATCAATCTAATTAGCCAAGCCAATACCATCACGAGATATTAACAAGCTTTGCACTCCGAGTATTTTGATCCACCTCCACTTTGAGACCAAGTCCAGCTAGTTCAGGCATATCAACTGACCCTTGAAGCTCCAATTCAGCGACTGCCTGTTGGTTTTCTGAATTCCCTTCCAATAAGTTCCTCATCGACCATATGCCCCACTCCCTCAAAAATGGGTTATCTTCATCTGTAACACACTGTTGCAACATTAGAAGCATCCCATTCTTCTGCCTAATGTCATCTTGCACATGCTTTCTTCGGTAAGCACAATTGCCAATGACAGCAACTAAGTCTCTCCGAAATCCTTTATAAGGACAGACTTTAGGGAAGTAAGAAGTGGTTGCTTCTTGGGTACCAGCCTGATTCATGGCTTTCCTGATTATTTTTGGAGGCTCTAGATCACGAAGCAGGCATAAGAGCAAATCAAGCAGTCCAGATGACAGGAGTGAATCAACAACATCTACCAAATCTTCTTTGCCAACTCCACCATTGTTAGCACATATATCTCTTAAAATGGTGAGTGAGTAACCAAGGACATCAATAACAGCAAACCCGGTCGGGAGCCTAGATTCAGCTCTAGAACCAAACTCAAAAGCTTCAACTGATTTCTTGAATATTCCAAAAATGCACAAAGCAAAATCATTGAGAATGGTAATCTCCTTCAGTCGCTCATTCAAAATCTCTGACACGATATTTAAAAGATATGCTTGTTCAGTAAAAAATGGATTGCTGCTTAAACTAATTTCCTCTCCATTTTCACAATAACTACAAACACCATATATTCTTGAGAAGAGTTGAGGGAAGTAAATATCCTCTAAACAAATCCTCGAGAGAAGCAACTTCAGCCACTCTTCTCCAAAACCAACTGGTAAAACAGCAACCAAAAACAATCATAAATACAATTCAAACAAAAGGAGATAAGAGATGGGGGGAAATTACATATTAGCATGATTGTGCAGAATAAATCAAAATATTAACCTAAAGATGCAGTTCGTATAATTTCAACAACAATAGGCAACCCTTGATCCCCGCAAAGCTGCAAAACTAATTCAGGGCTTCCATCACAACAGGCATAAATAATCATACACAGAGGATCACAAGTCCCCTGACTCCGAACTTTTGCAAGCATATATAACTCATCATGGAACAATCCACCCCAAATAGCTTGTTGGTGTTCTTTCCCAGCCAAAGAAACATTCGCCAAAACCTGTAAGCCCATTCGAATAATCCCATGATCTGGTTCAGAAGAAGCAACCTCTTTAGACCTCAAAACTGTCAAAAAAATCCCAACTCCATTCAATTGAATAAAAGACTTCTGGTTTGCAACTTCTCCTGCACATAAGTTTCTCATGAGTCTTAAAGAGAGTGAGAGATATTCATGATCAAAGGGATCATTTAGTAGATGGGTGATAAGCTGAAGGACAACCGGGAGAATGTTTTTGGAAGCAAGGTCTGCACGACCATCATCAGTTTTAGCTATTGCTATCAGAATCTCTAATGTTTCTTTCAAATCAGACGATTTTGAAGCAGTAAACAATGGCTCAAGGAAATCGTTTTGTGGAAATGATAGCTCTGTCAATGATGCACCACCCATTATTAATTTAGCAAAATGCAATTTAATCCTGCACCAATGTGGCAAATTTTCAGATAGCAATATAAAAACCTGCCCTATAAAATGCAAAAGATTGAGTAGTTCAGTGAATTATGTTGATGGAGCCTTGTGTAATTTTATTTCCCAACACAAAAAAATCTGTGCTTTTCTTGCTAGAATTCACAAAAGCAAAAATTAAGTGAAACCCAGAAAATTTAAACTTCAAAAAAAAAAAAAGTAGTGAGGTGAAGCTAAAGCACCAATAATAGCCACTGAATTGCATTTATAAACAAAACTAGAAAAATAGCAGCAACCAAACTTAGTCAAATTAATCATAAATTTCAGAAACAATAACAATAGCAAGGATACAATGAATAAAATAATAGAAATTCCAGTTCTTTAGAACCCTAGTGAAGACATTAAGAGATGGTTCGGAGCGTTACCTGTAAAGCGGTAATTAAAAACCCTAGCTAAGTATTAACACTACTCTTAATGTTCAAGAGAGATGGAGGAGAAGGTCATCGACTTTTCCTTTTGTCTTATCAGGTGGGAAAACTTTTTGTCTTCGAGGAATGCTTTTGAAATCCTGGATTCCTGCTGATGCTTGTAGAAGAAAACCAAATCATAAAAACAAAAGGGATTGATCGTAGAATTCGGTCCTTTTACTCTTGATACTTTCTCAATATGGACCTTATACTCTTTCATGTTTTATTTGGTCCTTGTAATCTAAGATTTTTATTAATACAATCCCTCCATCCAACTTCCTCTCAATTCTGTTGATTCTTGACCATACGTCAAAAGGTGTACATCATATAACATAACATAACAAAATAAATTAAATGGGAAAGGGATGCAAAATAGTATTTTTATTGTAACGCTACACACATTTTACCCTGGATTACAACAATAAAATAACAATTTTACTCTAGAATCAAATAACATTTGGGGGGGGGGGGGTAATAAAGATCTTTTTAATTTTTATTAACAATGAAAATACTAAAAATAAAAAATATATATATATATGTATTACGTCCAGGGTAGTCTCGCTTTTTTATTTTTAAATACATGATTAGATTACTTAGAAGACCTTAAAGTAAAAAAAAAAAAAATGCATTTGGTTAATGATCATTTTTGTCTTTTCAAGATTTTTTTTTATTTACTATTTTGTCAAGGGTATTATGATGTTTTAAATAATATTAAATTTTAAAAAGATGTTGGTATATAGAAAGTGCTCGTACACTTTAGATGACAGGTGTGTCACCTCTCAATGGTTAAAATTGCTTTTTAGCCATGTCGTTGTCAAGTCCTCTTCTTCCTGGTACGACATGTGTCAGGGGTGGTTAGGCAGTTTATCACATGTGAGTCTTTTCTTATTTATTGTTTTCTCTCTCCTCCCCTTAAAATTACTGATTGGTCCACTTTGTTTTTTATATATTTTTGCTTCGGTCCTTTTTTTATAATTTCTTTTTGTGTCTTAGGTTGAGATGATTGGTCTTAACTTTGTCCAGTTGGTGTTCACATGAATAACTAATCACATGTCAAAATAAGAGATCATCTAGTACTTAAGTTAATAAATGTAAAAATAGTGAATATATATGAAAAGAAAGTGTATGAAACATGAGAGTAAGGGTGTCTTAGATAGGAAAGTAATGAAGTTAAGTTAGCACGAGTCTGTCTACTTTCTTATCGAGTGACATGTGGTATTTATAGATACCAGAAGTCATATAAGCTTAGCTAGTGAGAGAAAATGATAGGGGAATATTTATTTTCTTAAAATGTTGAGTTATTAATTGGTGTGTTACGCTTGTCATTAATCAATAGTTTGGTGTTTGGGAGTAATTCATTGATGGAAAGGTTAGTGAGGGCAAGAAAGTTGATGCAAAGTGAGGCTTAGGATAGTGACTGATGGAAAGGGTGGTTAGGGCAGGAAAAGAATAATCAATCCAGAATAATTGATGTCGAGTCAGACTTAGAAATGACTGTTGATTAAAAGGTTAGCATGAGAGAGGTTGTTTATGGGTGAGAGAGAGAGTGGTGTGGTGTGGTGTATGTTAGGTGGTGCATTCCTATGAATAAAAATATAATTTTTAAGGTATGTGTCTAACAATGAGGTTGAAAATATATTGGTAATTAGAGAGAAGAAAAGAAAAAAGAAAAAAAATAAAAAGAAGAGAGAAAATAAAAGAAGTCAAGAGGACAGAAAAAGGAGGGAGAGTCCAGTAGGGCTAGCTAGCAGTGTTGGGTTTCTCGAAACACATACATGTTGTAGAAACTGTAAATTTAATTTTTTTCGGGAGTCTCAAGGATCCTCTTAGATAAATCTAAAGTTATTTGGAGTTTATACAAAGGTTACTTGAAGATCAGATGTTTTTTCGGCTTTAAATATTTTCTTCAAGGCTAGATTGTTGCAAACCATAAGTCATCCAAGCGTCCAGCCTCTAACGATCACACGAACTACTAGTGAGAAATCTTCTAAACCCTTGTATTAATTATATTATAATCCTCAATTTCTAAAATTTATTTACAATCAAGTTACACTTGATTAATCATTCCATTTTAATTTCTGACCAATGGTTCTTATATATGTGAACCATTAGGTTCTCTAATAAGTTGGCTCAAATATAAAACCATAATCCTAAATAAAATAGGACTAAATAAATTAAACAAAATAATTTATTATCAATTCAATAATTAATTGATTTATATTTGAATATCAAGTACGTAGTCTAGCAACCTGGCATGATCCCTTAAATATTAGGAAAATCATGAATGGTTTGACTTAATCTTTTAGTAACCAGTTTCTTAGTGTAATTATTATCCCTTCGTCAATAATGTTACGATTTAGATATTATAGCATAGAGTATGTCTACTTTGTCAAATCATATTTGTTCTTAACACCATAGTCATTGATTATTTGAATAAGATTAAAAACTCTTTTCAAATCTCATTCCATCGTGCACAAGGATTTACAATCAATACTATTTGAAAACAAGTGGAACAATTTCTTCAAATCAATTAGGATGATGAATCCTCACTTGATTACTTAAATATCTCAATATAGTTCATATTATACTCAATATCTATCCATTTATTACTCTTGATTAGGACAACGTGTCGCGGAATCAAAACATAACATTTTCTATATAGGATAACTTAGCGATTTCAAGTCTAAGAAGCACTTATACAATTGTCATGCAAACCTTTTTATATACACATGTGATCTCTTTATATGAAATTTTTAAGCGGGTCAATTCAGTACACATGTCGCCCAACAAACACCTACATATTAGTTATAGGTATTCCTCATACCTCAATTTATAAGAACAATCGTCTTCTTTCATTAAAAAAAAAAAACATAATATGTATCAGTCTCAATAGCTTTAATCAATGTTCAGTTTTAATAGAACATTGATCACGAACATTTAGGAATAATGTTTTGATGCAATATGATCCCATAATTATAATAATTTTATATTTTTCTTTGTAAAATATTTTTGTCCCAATGACTTTATTTTTACTCTAGATTCATTAATAAAATATTTTATAAATATTAAAGATAAATAAATTTTTATTAATAAATTAAATATATTTATATAAATAACATTAATGTAACGTGTAATTAACTGATTAACTATAGAGTATACATGCTAACAAAGTTAGTAGCATAACAAAAACTACTTCCTCTGTTTGTATTTTACATAATTGAAATATCAAAAGAGTAAAAATAAAAACAAAAAAAATCGACCTGTATTTATCTCTTTAGGTGCAATATTTTTTTTCATTGTGCATTGGGAAACCCTCCGAGAAGAAAACAAATGTTCTAATGAATAAAAAAAAAAGAAATAAAAGTTTTAAATTAAGATTTGAACAACTTTGATAAATTTTAGTGATGATTGTTATGGTACATGTAAGGCATTGACATCCTATAAATCTTATAAAATCATTAGCGTTAATTATTCTTGAAAATCAATGCTAAATCTTATCTTATTATCCCTAACATGAGAGAATTGAGATCTATTGAGCGCATCAAATGCATGTAAAATCAAATAATTGTTCATCAATAAGTTATATTTCCAGGTTCCTTTAATTAGTAAAGATTACTGTAAGTGTGATTCAACAATATTGCCCTAAAGAAATTTCTGTTTTTCGAAAAATCTAAAGTAGCGGGGGCTTTATGTAGATAAGTTTTGTGTTGAAGAAGGGTTTTTTATTTAGATTAATATTTATAAAAAATTATTTCTTTGAATATTTCATGATGATACAAGGGTACATTTTTAAAATTAAATAAATTTAGTCTTGATTAACATAACTAGACCGAGAATACCATCTTTTGTCAAATCATTTTTCAAAAAAGTAATAGAACAATATCACATGTTGTCATTATAAAGAGAAATTAAAATTGTTTTGCAATACAAATAATATGAGTCTACAGCTCAGTTTACGTGTATTTTAATTAATTTCATGAATCCTAAAATTAATAATTATGTAAATCTCCAGCAGCCCGGGTCTGATTCTTGACTACCAAGCTCTTTTTATCTTCAATAGAATTGAATGAGTCTACGAGTTGTTTTAGTTATTTTATTTATATTATTATTTAAAATTAATGTATATTGAATAACATTTTGAGAGAAATGTGAAGGAGTGATTATTGATTACGTTGAAGGTCCCAAAAAAAGTTATATAGTTCTCTGCAAACTAGCGAGGGTTCAAATCCAGATATGAATAAGAATGAATTATATTCTTTTTACTCTGTATATACTTATGTAATTATTTAAAGCTAACATATAAAAATATATTATTGATAAAATGTGATGGGCCATTAAATTATCCAAATTCCATTATGTTTTTTATTCCTTGTTTCTCTTTTGTGTCCGAATGTCATTGAGCTTTCTCTTGCCGAGAGGAACATGTTTGCCAATGCCAAGATTGAAAACATTCAAGACGGAGGCTGGAATAAAATTATTTATAGATTGCCCAAGAAGGCGAGGCAATGTTTCTGTTCTATTAATAGAAACGCCAGATGCAAATCGATTAAACTAATAGCTGATCAAGCCTTGGTTCGTTCTCCGGCAGGTATAACCTTTAAGAGCAATGAGGAAAATTGCGCCCACCTGATGTAGGGTCGGTGTATAACGTGATATAAAGATGACACAGGCGTGACCGGGCTCTTCGTTTAATTATCATCATCTCTTGGTGTTTGTGCCACCCAGTAACTACCAGAAATTCAGGTAGAGATCTTAATTTCTCAACTGGTGATTTATGAGAGTGGGGAAGTGGAGAAAACTGCATCTTTACAAAACACAACGAAACCATTTCCTCAAGACTTGTATCAAAGAACAAGAACTATAATACATTGAGATTACATGGTCGCTCTTATCCAAGCACCAAGCAGATGCTGCTGGAGCAAAAAGAGCACCATTGGAACATGATTCACCTAGGTAAGATGCTCTGCTCGAAATACCTGATTTCTATGCTTCTTCACTACCACTCTGACTGTCAACCTTTATAATGTTGAGCTTGCAGAGAGGGCAGGTTGCATTGATGCAAAGCCACTGTCTATGCACATACGGTGGAAATGGTGATTGCAAGGAAGTTCACGTAGTTCACTTCCATCTTCATAGGCAGAAAGGCAAATGCAACATTCCTGTGATTTATAACAAATATTCATGTCAGAATTGGATCAAGGACAACGAGCTGAAAATGGGGAACCAAACCCTTAATAGAAGTAACCATATGACTTTAAGAGAAGGAGACCATATGAGGTTGCAAATTGATCCAGCCTTGAGTAAAGGGAATCTGATCAAGAAATATTTTTTTTGAAAAAAAAAACGATTCTCTGTGACCCTTTCCCATCTACAGTGTGAAGCTCCTGTTCAATGCATGGGAGAGAGCACGTTCAATGGGCGTGTCAGTATCACATTCAGTCATCATCGATTCATCCCTCCAAAAGATTCTTGAATTTCACCATTAACTTTCTCATAATCCCCTGTCTTGTGAAACTTGAATTTTAGTAATCGATCAATCTCTTCTGTAGTTGCTCCTTCCTGTTTTCAAATTAAAGGCAACGCAGGATTAGGCATAGAATATTGAAGAACAAGGACCACTCTCTGGACTTGACAACTTTGATGGGCATCAATTCTAAACTTTGTCCAATAAGATAATTCATATGAATTTTTCCAAATTCAAAAGGATAACAATTACAGTCAATTATAAAGATCACAAAAAATAACAAATCAAAATGGTCTAAGATCCTGAACTTACAGGTTCCTCCGAATTAAGTAACAATGCAGCTTAATTTGACATCATTCGCGCAAAATATCATCTTCGGAATCAACAATGCACAGGGTCAATTATAAAAGCAACCGCTTAACACCGAATGACACTATTGTGAACTTTTCATTATAATTAGACTCATAGAACGAGATTGAGGCGTGCTCTTGCTAGACGATGGCCACCTTATCACCTTACTTTCTCAATCAACAGTATAGCTACTAGTCATTAGAGGCTACTATTCCATACAATGCCTTGCTCATTCCTCCATGAAATTTTATGTGTTTCGCAGGTATAGAAGTCTCCACGAAATACAAAGGAAAGAATTTTGATGCCGATTTAGAAGTCTCAGTTCATTCATTACACACCCATATATGGATTATTTCGCAACCTCATATCCCCACAAAAGACTTGTTTTGCAGTTGTTTATGATCTTCGAACCCATCTATCTCGAAAAAGCTTTAATATAATGGAGTTTTTCCTTAAACCTCGTCAAGTTCTATGTTATAAACTATTATCTTTTATGTTCGTTGCAGGTGTTGATTTCGGCTATGAAAAGATGATTGATGCCAAGTGTTGTTTTGCTTAAAATGGCATTGAAATGTCAAAGGCATTTTATATCTTATTAACAAAAAAAGATTAAGTAGCGTGGCAAAAACACTGCTTACCCATACTGATGTTACTGTGTATTATAATAGTTCTCTGGGTTTTCTTCTTTTGGACGCCGATTTCCTCCTGCCTGGCATGGCTGGGTTGGGTTGCTACAGGTTTTGAATTTTCTTAGAGCATGGGAGGTCGCTCTCGGCTCATTTGTTTATTTCTTTGTGGCATGGAATGGTGTCCTTTTGTGTTCTTGGGCTTGGTTCTGTGAGTCTTTGTTGTTGCCCGGGCTTGGTTTTGAGATTTCGTATTCTTCTTTTTCTATCTCCTATTTTTAGAAAATTAAAATATTATCTCGCTGTCCTTCCATGGTTGGTCTCCGAGCACTGGATGTCAGCTTGACAACTTGAGATACAGCTCGTTAGCCAATTACATTGATTTAAAACAAAAAAACGTGTCTCGCTTTGCACACTACGCTGAACTTCAATCATATATACAGATTACAGAGCATAAAACATGTACACATTTCCTGCGGTGAATGCCTGCATTTGGTACAACAGGCTGAGTTTTGGAGGCTAGAAAGTAGCAGGCACCAATCGCTGATTGACTCTCTGTTTCTTTAGTCAAAGAACAAGAACTGCAAGGTATGATACACTCAGATTATGGGAAGATGCTCTTCTCGAAAAACCTGATTTTTTATGCTTCTTCATTACCACTTCGATTGCCAGCTTTTACAATGTTGAACTTGCAGAGAGGGCAGGTTGCATTGATGCATAGCCACTTGTCTATGCACATACAGTGGAAATGGTGATTGCAAGGAAGTTCACGTAGTTCACTTCCATTTTCATAGGCAGAAAGGCAAATGCAACATTCCTGTGATAATTTGCAACAAGTATTCAAGTCAGAAGTGCATCGAGGTTAAAGAGCTGAAAATGGGGAATCGCTCCATAATAGAAGCACCCATATCATTAAGAGAGGAAGACCAATTGTTCTTGTTTCCCTGTTCAGTTTGCTTTAGCTACCCAACCCATACCCCAGCCTTTTACAATTAGCCCCCGTTTGGTATTGCATTCCAAACGGTGGATGGCTAAAATTTGATTATTTTAGTTTAAAATTAATTTTTTTATCGTTTTGATGTGTTGATATCAAAAATATTTTTTAAAAAAAATATATTATTTTAATACATTTTCGAGTGAAAAACACTTTAAAAAAGCACCGCTACCACATTTTAAAAAACCCTCTTAGAAGCTTCGCGCTAAGGCACAGTTGCATGAAAGATTATATATTCTAGAAGTGACAATACCAAATTGCTTGTTGAGATACTCACAGCGTCTTCATGGGAGACAGCACGTTCAATGGGTGTGTCATTGTCACATTCAGTCATCATCCCTCCACAAATTTCTGGATTTTCACCATACACTTTCTCAAAAGCCTCTGCCCTGCAAAACTTGTATTTTGGTAACCGATCAATCTCTTCTGCTGTCGCTCCTTCCTGCTACCAAATTGAAGGCAATGCACGTTTAGGGACATAGAATTCAAGAACAAGAGCAAAAGATGCATTTTGTGAATGAAACTGATGCCTTTTGAACAAACAGATCCGATGACCTCAGACAATTACCAAGCAATGCCATTGCCCAGTACACATAACATGTGTCATGACTCAAAAATTAATATAACTACATTGCCCGAATTAAAAACAGTAAAAAGCATCAATATGGCTTCGAGACAACAATGATGTGCTTATGGCACTCTCCGGACAACAATTTAAGACTTTGTCCACTAAGATAATTCATACAAAATATATTCAATTTCAAATTGGTAAAAATTCCAGTCAACTTTAAAGATCACAAATAATAACAAATCAACAAAGATTTAAAGAGGAGAAATCCGGAATCTAGACTGCCCTCCAAATTAAGCAACAATGCAGCTTAATTTGACATCCTTCATGCGTACAAAATATCATCATCGTAATGTTTTTTCAAGCTGACCCAATAGACACCAAAGCTTTCTAGGTTGGAGCAGCATGTTTCCCCTTGCTCATTCTCCTCAACCTTTGATCAATGGTGTCTTACTGCTCCAGCTGTCCATCTAATAGGAAGTTATGTTTTTTAGGTCTATAGGGTGAAACATCAGGGTTCATCAAAGGGATGAAGGCATGGTGGAGCATTAGAGTGTCTTTCATCAAAGGTTGAGAAGAATGAGCAAAAGCAAAGATTCACCACTTATCACGTTTTCGAGGAGTAATTGGAGGATTCTCAGAACATGGCAGACAGTAGCAGAAATCATCCACTAGGGCATGTGAACTGGAGGCGGGGCTTAATCTCTTATCGTAAAACTTTAAAGCTAAAAGCTGTATCTGATTTATATTTACGACTGAGGAGAGAAGACAGAGTTTTTCAAGTCCTAGACTGCAAAATTACGATGTCAAGAAATAGATAATGAGCCGTATTTCTGTTGTAATTTATAGATCCTTTCAAAAGCGGAAGTTGCTTGGCCAGTATGCCAACTGAAAATTTTACCGGGTCTGTCATAGCATACAAGATGCCAATTATACATGGAAGGCAGCAGCAAACAGCAATGCCAATGAGACATACAGCAGCAGCGCATATGATTACAAAGAGCGCGTCGAAAGCAAGAAATGTAACACAGAGCCTACAAAAGAAACCAACAGCTAAACCAATAAACATACCAAAAAAAAATAAAGTAAATATACAAAGGGCACATCAAAGCAAAATTTGTTCTAACAAACCAGTAAAGCTGAGGTGAATTCTCTTTCAAATCTTGGCCACCAGCGGCGGTGACCCAGTAGAATCCAATAACCCACCAAATAACTGAAACCATCGTACTTGCAGATTCCACACGCTTTGGCACGCTGCAAGAATAAAGCATAAGGATTACTATATCTACAAATTCATAAAATACATGAGATTAAAATGCTCACACTCCAGTCCAAAACAAGCAAAGCATCATGAAATGCACAACTTTAAACAACTTGTGAAGGGGAAAAAGAAGCCCCTCGTTTCTTGTTTTGCAAGATTGTTTTCGAATTTCACAAAACAAGAACCAAAACACCCCCAGCAAACAATGAAACCTCACCGGCTAGTATCTTCACCATCATTTCCACTTCGATGAGTCCCAAAACCCAAAGAATCCCCTGACCCAGAGCTCAAAATCCCACTTTCTTCAAACCCCAAATTCCTTCTCTTTCTATACTCAACAACAACACACACAACATGACACAAACACTGTAATCCATACCCAACAATCCACACTCTCAGAGGCACCTTTGGCTTCTCCTCCATACTTAACCCCAAAACACCAACAGCTATTATCACAAACGCCAAATTCCGCAAAACATCAATAAGAACTATAGGCTTCGAGTAACCCCAGCCAGTCTGCCTCTCTTCAAGCTGCTCGGCTGCATGTTCGCGAACACGAACAGATGGTTCTCTCAGCATCATTCCGCGGCTGCTTGCCAGTCGGAGGAGACGGGCGGCAGCGCCTCGAAGTTGTGGTGGACGGCGGATACGGAGGAGGTGGTTGGCTACTGAGGAGGTTAGTAACGGTGAGGTGTCAACGCCCCCGGACTGTGGTGATGACAGGGAACCGTTTGGCGGGTACATTTTTGTGCGGGACTGCGTAACTTGAAGAGTCTTTTCTTTCTTTTTATGGTGCGATTCTTAAAGACACATGAGATTTTTGAATGAAAGGATAGTAATTCTTAAGTCTTAACAACTTAGGGGATCGAAATCCCGAGGGAATGAATATGGAAATTTTAGGGAATCTTGAGCCTGAAGATTTCTGTTTGCTTGAGATGTTTTGTGTGTGTTTGTATTTGAAACCCTTCGAGGGAATTATGATGAAAAACTTGAGATTGGGAACTCTATGCTTGTTTAATTAGTGTTTTAATATTTATTTTTTTATTTATTAAATAAAAATATCAACATAAAAATAAATATATCTTTATTGAGAATATTAATTTAAATTTTAAATGAGATTTAATTTAAATAAATTAAAGAGAAAAAAACCATCTTATTTGCTATCTCGTTGAAATTAACATTTAGAACAATATTTAAAAAATACTCACGGCATTAATGCAAACTTTATTTTAAATAAATACAAGGGCCATGTAATAAAAAATGATTTTTAAATTAAAAGAAAAACAGTTAAAATTACTAATTTAATATATTTATACAAATATTTAAAATAATATAATTCAATTGAACTATATAGTTCGATGTTTTATCTCCGACATAAGAAATTAATACATGTCTTCGTTTCTTTCTTTTGTCACGAGCCAGCGGCACGTGATAGGGCAATTGATTGCTTATTGTTGGTGGGATGAAAATGATGTGCCAATACGGCAAATGTTCATTGAATCTGTACTCAAGTCATGCCTGCTCACTCACTTCACTTCACTTCACGTCACGAGTTTCTCCGGCTGCCATGACTTAGGAAAAATCTTTTTGTTTTTTTTTTCTTGAGACGTAATATTTTCAGTGGGAGATTGTTTTTGTAAACCTGTTTGTTTGTTTGATGAAAAATATTTTTTTAAAAAAATAAATTATTTTTTAATATTTGATAATGTAATAAAAAATAAATTAAAAAATAAAATAAATATCAAAGTTAATATAAAAATTAAATTTTTAGAGATGAAATTAAAAAATAAATATTTAAAATAAAAAATATATATATATAGCAATTAAAAGTTTGAGGACTAAATTTAATATAATCAGTAAATAATATGATATTTTTAATTTTTTCACAACTTTCAGAAAGTATATTCCGCCTAAATTTTCCAAGAAAACACTTTCCTGGAAACCAAGCTAAATTTTCCTTTGATTTGAAAGTATTTTCTGTTGACCAATTTTTTTAATGACAAACAAATACAGGAAAGTTTTGAAAGTGGTTTCCAGAAACCACTTTCCAGAAAACAAACATGGTCTAAAAGTGTTTTTTTTAATATTTTTTATTTTAAATTAATATTTTTTAGTATATTTAGATATTTTAATGTGGTGGTGTGAAAAATAAATTTTAAAAAATAAAAATAAATAATTTTTCAGTTTTAAAAAACCGCCAATATCAAAGATAAAAATATCTAAAGTTTTGATTTTGATGGAGAGGGGTGTGGTGGGAAGAGGAGGTGGTGCGTTGGATGATGACGAGCCATGACACTCTCTGGCCCTGAGAGAGTTTATATTTTGATCCTGGATTCTCTTCATTATAATTTATACCCTTCCTTCAATTTAAGGTTTATTTTATACTTAGAAGAGGCACATATCTTGCAGCCCAAATCATGTATTATCCGATGTCGTTTTCTTTATTTATCTTATTTTCAAGTTTAAACTTTTTTTTTAGTTTAATGTGGATGTCCGGGCCAGCTTGCACACACCTCAACTAATCCCACGGGTCCTAAAGTTAACGACCATATAAGCCTCCAGTGACCATCATATGAGCAACCATAGGGCTCGAAACTGAGATCACAGAAGAAGCAAACCTCTTGATTCTAAACTTTTACCATTAGACCACCACTTAAATGGTTATTTAAACTTTGAATCTTTGTATTGTATGTCCTTGCTGGTGTTAAAAATGTAAATACTTGGGGGTGCAGTTTGTAGTTCGCCCTCACATAAAAAATAAAAATAAAAACTTTAGACTTTTTAAAAAGAGATGTACGGATGATAGACAATACACTTTCAACTCATCTAGTGGAAGAATCCAATTTTACTTGTAATTTTATTTAGGCTGCTTGTTTGTGTGGAAAGTAATTTTATTTTAGAAAATAAATTTTTAAAAAGTAAATTATTTTTTGATATTTAATAGTATTATAAAAAATAAATTGAAAAATACTTTATAGTATTTGATTATATCATGAAAAGTAAGATAAAAAATAAATTGTTAATATTTTTTCAAGTTTATTAAAATAACGAGGAACAAATCTTACAAATTAAAAGATTGAATAAGAATAAATTTGAAAAAGAAAATTTAATTTCATAAATTATCTCAAATAAAATAAATTACAATTAAAATAATAAAAATCAAATTTAACAGATAAAAAAGTTGAAAGATGATAAAATTAAAAAAATTACAATTTCATAAATTATTTCAAATAAAATAAATAACAATTAAAAGAATGATAACCATAGATAAAAAAAAATTCAATTAAGAAAAATGACAAGAGAAAAGCAAATAATAATAATAAAAATAAGGACTTAAGTTGATATAAAAATCAAATTAAATCAAATTCTAAGGGATGAATTTAAAAAAAAAATCAAAACAAAATATATAGCAATTAAAGATTTGATAACTAAATTTGATATAAATTAACAAAAAATGTAAGATTTTTAAATTTTCATAACATGATATTTTTAAATTTTAGACTTTCTAAATTTTAGAGGGAAACACTTTCCTGAAAATCAAACTAATTTTTTTTCTAAAATAATTTTTTTAATAATAAATAAATATAAAAAATTTTAAAAAGTAGTTTTATATAAAATCATTTTTGTGAAACAAACAGGCCCAAATAACAGTTTCTATTGAATAATTTATTTAAAAATTGTTTGAGCTTCAAGACAAGACAAACGAAAACTGACTAGGTTAGCTAGGTAGAGGTAGCCTTTTCCTTTCTTCTAATTGTCAAACAGCATGGAGTTGAAGGGTTTGGCTGAGAATATCTGTCCCGGCTTCTGAGATATGGATCGTACAGCTATCACAGAGGACAGGCCAACATTTCAGCCCAATGCAAACATAATCCATTGCTTGAGAAAAAAAACCCGAGGAAGACCAAAATTAAAGACAAACGTTGTCAAAGAAGCCATGAAATTCTAATATACTTCAATTTCTTTGTAAAACAAAAGGTAAGCGGGAAGAGTATTATACACTGAGAAAATCATAATTCATCTAAATCATCCATTCAGTTAATTTCTCAATGAATACCAGCAAACTATACACTGGAACAAGAAGGGTAATCACAACTCAACTTTCAAGCAATGATGCATACTACAAACCACATCCTAAATAGATAAAATGTTGGAACCCTGTTGCCAAGCGATCCTGCTCCATCAGATAATTCTGTCTTAAAGCTCCATCCAAAATCTTTGCAAAGCCTACCCACCAGCCTTTACTGTCTAAGACCCCCCTTTGTAATAACTAATGAGGTGAATGTTGAGAAATTGATTTGGTCTGTAAACTATTTAAGCAGGCAGCGTGCTTGCATGGGTGACCAAGCATTCAAAAATTCAGTAGCATTGATTTGGCTACAAATCTGACCACCTAGCCATCGTCAATTTTCTTTTCTTGCATGCTCTGGAATGAGACGTTGACGCAGTTCAGCAGATGCCCCAGCCAACTCTGCAAGAGCATTTGGCATTTGGCATGAGAAATGCAAAGGGAATCTATAGAAAAATATGGGAAACAAAAATGCAATATTTTCTTACCTTGGGCAGTAAAATTGAATAAAGGAGGTAGCGCACGCCCATTAGGTAAGCATGCATTTGCGTCTCTCAAATCATCAAAGAAGGGGTGAGCACATGCCTCCAACTAACATCCAGTAAAGAAAAAGGAAAGTTACTATACTTCTCACCAATAACAAATTAAAAGCTTTATAAAAAATGCTGCAGGGTGTAATATGCAATTCAAGAAGGGAAAAGAGCTATTCAAACTAAACAACCATTAAATGGAAAAAAATATGTTTTGATGATTTTGGAAACTGATATCATTTATCTAGAGCAGTACACAAGTGCTTACAGCTGTGCACCGCAGATTTGGTGAATACTGAAGCAGCCTTGATACGAGATCCACTGCTTCAGGGGGCATTCGCTTGTGAAATATCTGGAATTTGAGAATCAATATGTTAACCACCGATATAAAACACAACTTCACAAAGAAAACATCCTCCTGATAAAATTGTTAACAGACCTTGTACCATGGGTGAGTCTTGATCTGAGGGAACTTGAACTCTGTGTAATTGGGATTCATGCATTTAATTTCTTCTCGGGTAGGTGTGCCCAGGACCTAATTTATGATCACCAAATGGGGGAAAATACTTCAGAATACATATGGAGAAGTAATAAAAAAAAAAGGGCTAGAAGATAGGATAGCATACCTTAATAATTTCCACCAGCTGATCAACACCACTTTCCCCGGGAAAAAGTGGCTGCAAAATGCAACAGTGAATAAACATCAGAAATCATCATCTATACATTAGTTTAAAGGAAAATTTAAAAAAAAAACTCATAGAATCAAAACACAAATAATCAAACAGCCACTGCATTGACTCAGGTAATCAACAAGCAAACAGTAAACAATGGCAGACAAACAATACATGATTGGTGAACTCTCTGCATTTCCTTATCCAGTAAGAAAAGTGAAATTACAGAAATGAAATCAAAAACCATTCAGCAAGTTCCATGAAAGAAAATTATATGTATATGTGTGAGCGTGCGCGTGTTAGTAAGAGCTCGGAACAGTGTCCTAAACACATGCACACCAGACTGCTTAGGAGAGGAGGTATGGAAATTTCTAACATTAACAGAAAGCTATTCAAAATTATTCTTCAGAATATGCTATAATTTATAGTCAAATCTATAATAGGAGGCTGATAGTAGTATAGAGAGGATCGAAAAAGCCATATTGACCCACATGTCCAAGAAGAAGTTCGGCCAAGACACAACCAACGGACCAGATATCAATTGCAGTTGTGTACTCTGTAGCCCCAAATATAAGTTCTGGTGCCCTATAATACCGAGAGCAAATATAAGATATGTTGGTTTCGCCTGGAACCTGAAGATAAAAAAAGATAATGTCAGAGGTTTCAGCACATCACTAGCATGCTTCTAACATCCACTACAGATAGAAAAATAACATACCAGCATCTTTGCACTACCAAAATCACATATTTTTAGCTGATGAGTATGGGGATTAACCTGCAGAATACAACATAACCTCAATAAGTTATCCCTTAACCACAAATATAAACAACAAAACATCCATCAAGAAAGCAACATATTGCTGCTATAAATCTTGCAAAACCTTCCATAATATATATTGCACAAATCACTGTCAGAGGGCATGAAATTGAGGTGATGAGCAGTTCCTTTCAAGGCTTTGCTCTCTAAATAGAAAATATTTCAAGACAAATAGCAGAAAAGCCAAAAATAACATGTCCTGGACTATGGCAGCAAGCTCTCCAGTTTGGCAAATTGCATTGCTAGCAATACAAGGAATTCATCAGGTTCGGTAATCTTCAACACAAAATTCACGTAAGGAAATTAAACTAGATGGGTGAAATTCACATAAGCAAAGCTGTGGATCAAAAGACTTCAACCATTTTTTCATGTCAATGCCAAAATGATGGGGGATATGGCAGAAAGAAAACTGACCAGTAAATTCTGTGGCTTGATGTCACGATGGCACACCCCAACAACATGGTGCAAGTAATTTAGTGCACGACAAATCTACAAGGCCATTAAGTAGAATAATTTAAACTCATGGAAATAGTTTACCATAGTTTGCTAGACAAAAATCCAGAATATACACAAAAATAGGGATATTTACAAAGTTTACCTGGTAAGTATACAGTTGAACATATAAAATGGGTGTGTGTTGTTGGTTCATCCTGTTAAAGTGCCTTGAAACTCGATGCACAGTCTCAGATATATACTCAAGAACAAGGTTAAGATATAGTTCATCTTTTTCAGTAGTTGAATAGAAACAATGTTTCAGCTGAACAACGTTCGGATGGTCAAGGAGACGCATGATTTGAAGTTCTCTGTTCTTGTATCTCTTATCCTGCAATACCTTCTTTATCGCGACTGCTTCACCAGTTTCAAGGCATTTAGCCTGCAGAGCAAGATAATTCGTAAAATAACAGAACATAATATTACTAACTGTATACATGCTAAAAGCTAGTGCAATTGCAAGCAACATGCTGGCTAATTCCACATACCTGATAGACAACACCAAATGAACCTGTGCCAACCACACGCTCTGCCATATATGAGATTATCTGGGAAAAAGAAGTAAAATATATTTAGCAGCATGGTCTATAACTAACTCATATGATGTATAAAAAGAACATGTAGACTTAAGAATCTAAAACAGTTGAAAGTATGACAAAAAGAAAAGCGGAGGATCAATAACATTCAATCTTGAAGGTTTCCATGGTGTGGCATTGTCAAACTTGAGAGTTGGGTGGAAAGATATGGTGGCTAAGCAATGCATCTCCACATGCAAGTTGAAATCTATAATGCGTTATTATCCTGGGCAGGAAAATAAACCTACTCTTATAATAACAGCACGGAAAGTGAAGTTCCATAATAAACAAATTCATAATGCTCTCTCAAAACTATAGGCCCGTTCGGGAGTGTGGTAGAGATTGTTTTTCAAATTGCTTTTCACTTGGAAATGCATCAAAATAATGTTTTTTCATTTTTTAAATTTCATTTTTGATATCAGCACATCAAAACAATCCAAAAACACCCAAAAAATAATAATTCGAAGCTAAAAAAAATCAAAAGGGCATTTGGACCATGATACCAAACAGGGCCTACATGAAGACCAATGAGTTCAAACAACCCATAAAATGCAAAATCAAAAGTGCGGTTGGACCACGATCCCAAATGGGGCCTACATGAAGAAAAATGAGATTAAACAACCCATAAAATGCAAAAGCATTCAACCAGGGTTATCATATAACCTGCTTTGGTTGTCCATTCCGACCACCTACTGTGGTTGCAATAATCTGACCAGTTTCTGTCCCATTGCCACTCACAATGGCAGCTTCCATATCCTACATAATCAGAAATTCCATGATTAATAGAACATCCAAGGAAACTATGACACAGCCCATCCAATAAATACATTAGTACTGAGATCTCCCCAATTGTGTTTGGTCTTTAAGGTGGAATGGGAGTTAGGTACAGATGAAAATTTACCTTTTCATCATGATTAGTGTTTTTGTCATCTCTGATCTTCATTTCATGCATCTCTTTTGGAAGTTGATCATAGCCTGGTTTTTCTGTTCTTGTCACTGAAGTAACATTGGATGCACTGGCAGCATTTTCCTGTGATGTAGAAGCCATATGCTGCTCCTGTTCAGTAACACTCCTTTCAACTAAATATGATTCCCTGTCAATCTTTTGTTCCATTTCTTGATCAACCTTAGCCCTCTTTGTTACAGCATCCCCGCCCTACATGAAAAACAACACATTTTCTACAAGAAATTAGATAAATTGCATAGTTACATTTCTTCTCCATTTTCAAGTATAATTGCACCATTTATCCCATTCTATCTCGCATTATTATACTAGCGTTATTGCATAGCCATCTCATATTCCTTCAAGGCGATCAAATTTTTAGTACAATAAATGAATTTGGTACAAAACACAATGGCTTCAAAAATCAAAACACAATCCAAGAAATTATATAAATAAAATAAATACCTAGGCTGTTAATAAGTTCATAAGCTACGGGCCAATATGGCAACTTTATTATTTATACATATATCAAATATGACAACTCAAATAATTAGACAACTGCAGGCAGGCCGCTATGGCAACTTGATTATAAAACATATATCCAATATTATTACTCAAACTTCCTCTCCAGGTAGAACCGAAATAATTAGACAACTGCAGGCAGAAATGACATCCAAAAACTCATAATTCAAGGATTTAACTTGATGTTGCGCTCTAATTAATGCTTGTTTGAGTGAGCATATAGAAATACAATGATTCTTAATATCAACCAGGATTCTATTTAGGCAGTGAATCCTTAAGTGCAAATCTATCATAAGATTTCATTGTTAACATCCTAAAAGGACACGGCAACTTGTGTGAATAACTTTCTTCTAGTGCTCCATCTCGTCTTCACCTTTATTTAAAAAAGGAAAAGGCAGGAAAAGATACGTATTAACAATTTTCAGGAAAGAACCAATGAGTGCAACATGACATACCACCAACCGCAACAGCAATGCACTACAGGAAAACCAACCACTAAACTACACTTTCACCATTGATATCCATATAAATAAATAACATTAATTAGATCCTATAACATTTGTTAGAAAATACGAGAAAAATTGTTACACATTCAAAATAGTACTCACAATAATAGAATCATCCTAAATTAATAATAGAATCCGACGTTACATCTGAGCTACAACATTATGTTAACCGACATCGATCAGCCAACCAATCAAACCTCCTTAAAAGGATTAAATGAACAAGCAACAAAAATAGGAAAAGCTATATGGCCCCACAAGCCAAAACCACAATGAAAGCAAGAAAGCATAATTCCAACTCCTACATATCATCTCATTTTATAATGAAAACAAAATAAGTGCAAATTAGAATCAATGCCTCCCATCAAGAGGAAAAAAGGCCATGAAATTTTGAAATTTCAAAAAAAAATCTTGACCCAGGATCTGGATTAGATCAATAACTCAATAAAAACAGGTCAAGTTCCACAAAATGCCTATCTCAAGTCCAAAAACATGCAGCAAAAGAAATCAAAGAACAAGAGAAACACATAGTCCCAGAATCAAATTAAGCTCCACAGCCAAAAAAACCTATATTCCACAATAAGACATGAAGCAAAGAGGAGACTTTCTTGACACAATTAACTAAAAATCCAAAACGGCACGAGCAAAAAAATTAAAGCTCCTATTTTCATTTTCTTACCTCATTTTCTCCGCAAGCAAGCAAAGCAAGAATTTAAAAAAAAAATACAAGCAAACTTACAGGATCAGATGATATAGAAGTTCGACCGGAAGCAATGCTCTTTAATCTACGCATCACATTCATGGTTTCCTTTCTCTCTTCACCAACAAACAAACCAAACCCTAAATTTCCTCTTTAAAAAGATTCAAAAATATTCCAAAAAAGAAAATCAAGAAGAAGAAGAAGAAGAAGACACAAACTCAACCTTCTCTCCTCCAACAAAGGGAGAGAGGGAGAAATTTGTGAGAGAAAAGGAAGGGACACCCAAAAGAGAGATACACAGAACAACAACAACAACAACAAAATCTCTCTGTTTCTTTCAAGATTTTCTGTGTGGAAGCCTTAACTTTCTCTCTCCAGGGATAATTTTTGTGAAGCCACCATGTGTCTGTTTTTTGATACTTCATTGGTCAAATCCCATCGCCCTAAAGGACCAATCATTTCCTGTACGACAGTCAAACGTGGATTTTTAACCCTTGATCGGTCATTATTTAAGAAAAATCGGACGGTCTTGCTTGAGGCTCTTTGTAAAAGTAAGAGGTTGGTGTGTTAGTGTTACTAAATTACCCTGGGTTTTATTGGGTAATTGCAGGGTAGGGATTTTAGGATACATATCTATGTGGAGCGGGATATTCGGGGAGGTTTGACTGGTCTTTGATGGTTCTTTTTGGCGGGTTGGATTCTCAGTAGGAGAGGGAGAGGCTCCTAGACAAAAAGCTCTAATTAATTAGGGTTCTTGAAGGCTTTTGATATTTGCCGGTTTAACTTCGTATCATAAAGGCGTGTAATTATAGTATACGGTATTTTTTAAAATAATTTTTTAATTTTTTACATCAATTCATTAAAATCATTAAAAAATACTAAAAAATCATTAATTTAATTTTTTTCATATCAGAAATACTATTAAAAATAATTTAAAAATAGAAGAAGAAATTGTTTGCAATTGCATGGATCCTGAGTCTCCAGTTCATGAACTTTCATTCTATCTTTTAGAGATGATGGAACAATTTATGCTTTCAAAGATCTTTTATTATCATTGAAGAAATACTTTCATTTTCTTTTCATGACTGGATCATTTATAAAATTAATTTTATCATGATTAATTTATAAAATTAGCATGGGTGTTATTGTGTTCGGTATTATATTTCGGAAGCGTTTTTAAAAAAATTTAAAATTTTTTTAATTTTATTTTATATTTTTTATATTTTCATATCATTTTAATTTATACTAATATTAAAAATAGTATTTTAATATATTTTAAAATAAAAATTAATTTAAAAAAACAACCGCTCAAACACGCTAATAAATGCTTTCAATTGTTTGACCGGGCTGGATGAAGCTAGCATTCCATGTGATAATATTTTGAGGGATTCAAGGTGGTGGCTCCATGAATCCTTCGGTGATTGAAAAGGAAAAGGCAGCCAAATCTTGAAGGTTCAAACACGAATAATTTGAAAAGTTCAGCAGATGTTAACTAATTAAAACGCAGTATTTAATTAATTTTATTCCGGCAATGCAGTTGTTATTCAATGCTGACCAGACACCACCTACCTCTTCTTTGGAGGTTTTTGTTTTTTTTTGTTCAGTGTTTTTAATTTTAAAAAATAAAAATATATTATATATATATATAAATATCTTTAAAAACAATCAATGTAACTTAAAAAGCAACACGGTATTTGAAATGAAAAGGGTCAAATCCCATGGGCTGCTTACTTATTATTTCGGGAGGCGACTATTACAGAGCTGTGGAATGCCGCTCCATCTTTCATGCCGCTGCCCGTGTAGAGGAGGAGGAGGAAGAGGAGGAGGAGGAGGAGCCATTGGATTTTGTGAAACAATCTCGACGTCATAATAAGAGAGATAGTAAAACAGGAAGCCTGGTTCTTCTTCTTCTTCTTCTTCTATGGTGTCCCGTAAAATGGTGTCGTAATGGAGACATAATCATTGTGCTGTGTAATGCATGCAAGCCACGTTAACCACTCGTATCATTGCGCCTCCGCTTAATTATCATTATAAGGGAATATTTCCCGCACTTCACTTGGTCGGAAAAAAAATACAGATCCAGAGTGATGGCATTTCTTTTTATCTGATTTGATTGTTTTCTTTTATCATTAAAGGTTTTTATTGTATGTTCTTATATAAAAATAATTGAAAATAATTTTTAAATAAAAAAATCAATTTATTTCTTAAATTATCTCTTCAAGGTAGTTAGACGATGTATCACTTGTTTTTATAAATCAGCGGCAATGGCTAATAAAACATAGCCATGATGCATGGTTTTTTTTTTTTTTAGTTATTATTTTTTTATGTAATTTTGACTTTATTTTGATTTTTTATATTTACATTTAAATTAATTCCCTCATCTTTTGATTATTTTATATGTATATAATGTTTTAAAGTGATTATTCTAGTTTATTTTTAGTTTTTTATATGTTATATAAATAAACTTGTTTTTGTAAATCATAAAAACTATTTGTTTCTAGTAAGAAAAATAACCTCTAAGATAATAAAAAAGATTAAAAATATATAAATTAAAAGGAAAAGTTAAGATTAAATATCTGCAAACTTATCTATCTTTTGCTTTCATGGAAAATAGTAACCTTTTATTTTAATATTTAACTAATATAAACAATTCTTTCTCAATTTATAGAAAGTCATCTGGACTTCTAATTAATGGGTTAAAAGTGACAGACTTTATGGAGTTGGGGTTTAAAATACAATGGGGATGATCTAGATGAGTGCTTATTTACCAGGACCTGCACAAAATCAAACCTTTCACTGTCTAATTAAACAAGCAAAAACCAATATTTTTTTGTTTAAGAACTTCACTTGCAACTGTGTTAGAAAACCTAATCTAACCATATACACAACTCACAAGTCCAAGTATTTTTCCCTCTTTATGCAATTAAAAATAAGATCAATCAATCAACAAAAATAATGCAATATTTAATCATGCAATTCAACACCAAGAGTTTTACGTAGAAAATTCAATGCAGAAAAAACTATAGGACCGTAATCCTCCTAAGAACCTCCATTACTAACAAATAATGGGTTCGCAAGCATTATTCTCTGGATATAACTGAGGTTCATAACATGTATATCATCAAGAACAACATATTCTTATCAACAAAAATCTTCATATTCGTAGCATGTTAAATTTATTGGTATTCAACCTCAACATGCTTTGATCGAGAGTGAACAATAGCATGCTTGCTAAGATGAATTGCACTTCGACTGTCATAATGCAACACAAAATTCTATTGATTCAGGTCAAGTTCATTTAAGAAATTCTTAATCAAAAAAAAAACTATTTACCCCTTTTAGTAAGAGCAATGTACTCAACCTCTGTATTGGATAATGCAAAACAATTTTCTAGCCTTGATTGACATGATACCGTTCCCCCTTGTATAGGTCATTAAGTATCTTGATGTGGACTTTCTAAACTCAACATCACTATCTATATTTATATATGTGTATCCATCTAACGTGAGTTTACCATTACAAAAACATAACTAAAACTAGAAGTACCTTTGAGATGTTTGATTGTCCATTTCACTAATAACCAGTGTTCTCTACGAAGATCATAGAGGATTCAACTAACCATACCAACTACATGAGCTATATTTGACCTTGTGCAAACTATGACATACATCAAACTACCAATTGTGGATTCATGAGAAATATTTTTCATCTTATTTCTCTACTTATCACTTGAAGTACATTGCTTAAAGCTTAACTTAAAGTGGCTTTCAAATGGAGAATAAATAGGTTTGGATTTGCTTGTGTTGAATCTCACAAGTACCTTTTGAACATGTCTCTTTTGAGATAGCTAAAGTTTCTCGTTATTCTTATCATAATTAATCTTCATGCCAAGAATATATTTTGTTGGTCCTAAGTCTTTTATTGCAAAAAACTTACTTAACTATGCCTTTAAACTCTAGATCTTTTTTGCATCATGGCTAATAATCAACATATCATCCATATATAACAAGAGAGTATTAAAGTTTCCATCTGAAAATCTTTTCATAAACACACAATGATCAGAATTGGTCATGTTATAACCATGCTCCATGATGGAAGAATCAAAATTCTTATACCACTTCATTGGAGATTGCTTTAACCCATACAAATTTATTTTTCAGCTTGCAAACTAATTATTTTTTGCCTTTCACTTCGAATCCTTCAGGGTATTCCATATAGATTTCCTCATCCAGGTCGCTATGAGGGAAGATAAATTTCGTATCAAGTTGTTCAACTTTAAGATTCAAATTAGCAGTTAAATCTAACACAACTCAGATTGAAGACATCTTGACCGCTAGTGAATAGATTTCTTTAAAATCAATACCCTTTTTCTGACCAAAACCTTTCACAACCAATATTGCTTTGTACCTTGGTTGTGAGCAATTTTCATTTCGAATACTCATTTTTTATCGAGTACTCTCTTGCCTTTAGAAAGCTTTACTAATTAAAAAGTGTGGTTTTCATGCAAGGATTTTATCTTTTCATACATAGTTTTCAGCCACTTACTTTTCTTCTAATATAACATAGTTTCATCAAAGCATTCTAGTTCTCCTTGATTAGTAACCAGCACACACCAATTAGAAAAATATCTAATGGAAAATTAGCGAGGTCTGCTGAACCTTTTCAGCTATAGCACATTTGAAGTTTCTGGAATAACCTGTTAAGGAATGATACCATTATCATGATCATTAGTTGGCCTATGATCTTCAACAAATGACTCCACCATTATCATCATTTTGCAAATCTCTTGCATGATTAAATCAAAGAAAATTGTGGAGTGGATCATGGGTCAGAATTAATAAGAATAAAAACAATACTTTGTTTTCTTTTTTTTTCAAAGTATCCAATGGTTTGATCTTCAAAAAAAAAAAAAAAACACATCTCTGTTTCTAACAATTAGATGTCAAAATGGCCTTCTCAATTAACAGTGATTTCATTATACGATGGTTTCTTTCATTATACCCTTTTTAACTAGTCAGTTTACATGAAAAACATCTTAATAGAAGTACATCTCTCTCTCGCAATTGCTTAAGAAAACTAAAGTTGTTTATTATAAAATTACGTCTTATAATTTCTTTAACTACAATGCTCGCAAAAAATAAAATAAAATTGCAAGCAATCAAGTTGTTGTCAGCACCGAGTTGATTTTAATCTGGTAGAACATGATTTTTAGTAAAAAAAATGGTTGATTGTAAATTTCGTTTCGTTTGATTCCCAGAATGCATGCAATAAATGGCGTCTCTAGACCAATCCCTCGATATCATCAAACCAGCACGGCACTGAGGAAGCTGAATCAAAGGAACGTCAAGGAAAAGATGAGTTCATGCAAACAGAAAATCATCCTCGCTTGCAATTGTTTTTGATAACCAGTTGATGAGACAGCACGGAGTGGAGAGCACGAGTTATCATATCCCTGGAACCTTGGTCCAGCAATCAGTCCAGTTCGAGATAGATTAACCACCATTATTTTTATTTTATCTTCCAAGCTGTCAGAGCACCAATGGAAACCTGCACTAATATTCAATGAGAACTTAAACAACAGTTCGTGCAAACCATCATCATAGAAGAAGTTCTTGATAATAACGCCAATCACACAAGCATTTGTTGCTTTACAATATTAAATTATTTACATGAGTTTGATAATGGCGGACGATGCCTTTACCTTTACAGAAGATCACCTGAACTGCTCTCTCTCTCTCTCTTCCAATGAGGCCATTGGGACTTGACTGGGCCGTCAGATCCATGCACAGGAAATCAACGTCTACGCGGAAAGGCATGATCCAGATTGTCAGATCCTTAACAAAACCGGGGTATCCATTATAAGAGCCCAACAGGTCACTGAAATGGAAATCCTCAACTTTTAGATTAAAAAAACGCCAAGAAACATCTAATTGTGTGTGTCTATATATATATATATATATATAGTTTATTGACCATGCTATTGCTGCTTGTATAAAAAAATTAAATGTAAAAAAATAATATCTAAATTGTTATAAATTTATTGGTAACTATTCTCTTTAAAATTTTTTAACTTGATAACTTGTTTAATCTAAATTTTAAATTAAATCATTTAGAAGATATTTTAATATGATGTTATTTATTGGATAAATCCAAATAAAAATAAGAATCTATTATTAATTGATAAAATTAATAAAAATATATAAAATTAAAAAATATATAAAAAATCTAAAAATTAAAAATCTCATATATATTTTTAAATTATTTTAATATATTAATATAAAAAATATTTTAAAAAACATCTATACTCACACTCCCAAGCAGACACGAGAGGATCTGATGCTTCAGTTTTCATGGACAGCATGCACGTGAATCATATAGTACGATGGAAGAGAAGATAAGGGCTCCTTTTGCCCTAATCAAGTGAAGGGCTGAGAGGAGTGCGATCAGAGCCCACCGCTCACATGTACCGTCATCTCTACTTTCAATGCAATCTTTCAAGCAGGATACCGTGGCCATGAATTATGATGATTTCAGTTTTTGGCAAATAGACGTATGCATGTCTACTCAAATCATTGGTACTAGATCTTGATCACGACAGGTCAGAACAGTAAAAAAAAAAATATTTGGTTCTGGGAGACAATTCCCTCTCAAATACGAAAGTATTTAAGAAGTTGAACTGGGTTATTCGCCATGGTTCATGCCTGTGACCTCCGATGTCTAAAGGGAATTTCCTTCCCTGTTTTTTTTTTTTTTTCCCAGCTTTGTTCTTATACGAACGTAGATCTTTTGAAGATGGGTCCTGTACGGTGGGTGCTTCCAGGCCCAATAAGCTTCTGCCTTTCTGCCAACACTTTGGGCCCTTTCTGCCAGGCTACAAGTCTGCACCAATTCCACAGAAGCGGTCAGATTTTACCCTTGGGTATAAAATTTGTAGTTATTAATTTCTTAGGTGGTTTTTTTCTCTAATCCTACAAACACATCATTCAATTTATCAACACATTAAATATAGCCATATCCTCAAGGAAGCATGGTGGGAACATTGAAGATGAAGTTAGAATTAACACTCCAGGAGAACCACTCGCAGTTTATAGCCTCTGATCTGATCTGTTAAAATCAGATACTATTAAAATCACATCAGACTGATCTGATCTGATTTTTTCTAGATCGTTAAAGTAATTAAACTGATCAAATCTGATTTCCTTTTCCATAGCAAATATCATGTGAATTTCGATTTAAAAAACATATATGGACGGATTCTCGACATATAAAAGCACGGTATTTTTTTCTTCTTGAAGATTACCTTTTCCCACACCTACACATCGGCTTCCTGGGCACGATTCTTGTTCCAGATTTCAATGGTCCACCATCTAGCTATCATCGTCCCGAGTGACGAAAGTTAATGCATGTTAAAATATAGACTTTTTGCGCCCTCTTTCACACGAACCAGATTACAAAGGAATCTCTCCATGTAACATCACACACAATGTCAATTCTTTTGTTTCCATGCAATTTATTTGACTCTCATTGGGCTTTCTGCTTATTTTTTAATGAAGAAAACAATAGACAGCTGAGCCAGGATATTATCTTCTGTGTACTATGTTCATTTTTCAGTGGGTTTACACTTTATACTCGGCCGATAGATAAAGGATGGTATATTAAATTATCCATGGTCCAACACATTAATTGCACCCAGTTCTATATATTCCTATACCGTCTCTCTCTCTCTCAAAGCTCAAAGGGTTTTCTTGCATGTATCATCTTCGTTGCTTTCAAGGCAATAAATTATGTTTGAATAGTTTCATCAAGGTCAAGGACCTTATACTAGTTCTCCATATGTGTCACTGATTACTCGACAGGGAGTTATCTTAGCTAGCAGCAGCTCTTCATGTGGAGGGCGCTGCGCTTGTAATTTGTGGTTCATGCATTTTCTTTTTCTGCTTGGAGAGATCGAAGGAGCTTGGCGTACAATCTTGAATATATATATATATATGAGGAAATTAACCTCACGTTCACATATCAGATTAATTATTGGGATTCCTGGCATGCACAGCTTGTATTTAATTTAATTTATGAAGAAACCACGTGAACCTTTACTGGTTGCCATTCACCATGTTTACCCACTGAATTAATTAGCCAGTTACGCTTAAACTTTCATTAATCACCTTAATTATTTACTTTCTAGCTCCGTTTGTTTGTTGTTTTGAGTATCAAAATTTGAATTCTAAATAAAAATTAATTTATAAAAATGGTACAAAAATTAATCACTACAATTTACAATTTCAAAGTAAATAAATTTGATATTAAAACTAATTTTCTTAAAATACTTATCTACCAATATAATTTTTTGAGTGCCTTTAAAGAAATAAGATGAAGGGGATGAAAATAATATATAAAAAAATAATAAATCACACCATGTTTATAGTTTGTTTGAGGTTGAATTGATTTATGGACAAATTATTAGATACACTTGAACTATGCTCTCTTCTTTTTTATAAATATGAAACTTAGAGTGAGAATTGCTCGAAGAGAGGAATACAAGTTTAGATATATTAAATATATATTTTTTTATTAATGTAAAGAAAATGTGCCTGGCACTGGCATGGGCACCTGGTTAACTAAAATTTGATTATCAAACTTGCAAGTTCATATAACTTGCAATTTACTTGTTCTTTTTTTCACCCCTTAACTGCCATAAATGTCAAAACTCTTGAACTTCCATTGACCATTCGGCTAGACTTTGCAAACCACTCTAGCCATTTTTGGCCAATGCAACCGTGGATTTGATGGCCTCCAGCTAGCTATACTGCTAGAGCCACGCAGCTAGAGAACATGCCCCTTGACCTTGGTGCTAGCAGCAACCCCCCCAACTCATAGTTGAGTTTATATATTTACAAACACTATTTATTTATTCATTGTTCAATAATACACAAAACATCTTTTAATGAAGAGGAGGTTATACGCTTGTAGTTTTATTTTATATATATATATATATATAAAAGGAGAAAAAATATTTTTGATAATAAAAAGACGGTGAATTTTTAGATAATTTTTACACACCATTTTCTGTATAACATAATATTGATAAAAATATAATAAGTCTTAAAAGATTTTTAGACCACTAGAAAAGTAGAAAAAATAAAATATAAAATATAAAATGTAGTTGTGTTTATAAAACAAAACTCTCTCCGTAGGAACCAATAGAAGCCAGGTTTTTTCACTTGTCTGAATCTAAAATAAGTAGATCTTTCTTTTTGACCGAGTCCAAAAAAAATTGCAGGTTTTATTGAAAAGTTTGGTTCCGTTAAATCTGGACTTATTAGCCTCCATGCTCGTTCATTGTTCCAGCAAACACACAAGGTCAAAATCTCGAGCAATGATAGAACACCGCTCACTAGTTAACCTTCATTATTTGTCAATGGAGGTTTCTCCCTTTCAACTTATATCAACATTAATTTTGTTTTCTTCTTGCTTGGTCAAGACAGAATGAGTCCCCAGAGAACTAAGTTCGATCGTAATTAACCATGAAAGGTGTTTGGAATGTCCCTTTTACGTCTAACTTCTCCAATCAACTGCTTAGATTTGCACCAATGAAGCTGGCATCCTACATAGGAACGATTCAGGCAATTCAACACGGCAACTTCAAATTAATGTTTTGATCTCATAATTGAACAGCTCAAAAAGGGCGGCACCATTGCTATTGGTAATACAAGTTAACAATTTTGAAAACAGCTTGTGGTGGTGGTAGCAATTTCAAGGGTGACCGGCCCTGAGCTGTAAGACTTATTCCACACTGCTTAGACTTTACTGTGTCGACTGAAAACTTTAAGAATTCTCTGGGCTCGAGGCTGGTACCGTGCTTGAAACTTTGTTTTAAAAGTTTTTTTTTTTAAAGTGTTTTGAAAAAATATTAATAAAGAATAATTTATTTTGATGTTTTTCTTCAAAAACAAAAAAAACAAAAAAACAAAGCACTAACACTTGTAAGCAAAAATTACCACACTCTCTCGCGGTGGATGAAACATCGTGGCCACTGCTGCTTCAATTGTCTCTCGGAAGAGTCCAAGGCAGGATGTGGCCCATGCATGACTAATAATGCAGTGGGCTGTGGATGATGAATACAACCACCATCAACTCCAGTTGATTTGGTTTGAAGGTGGGGGAGGCGTGGAACCCACAGGCATGTGATCATGGGTGGGGACGGGTTGAATCTGCCTAGGAGGAGGTACTTTTTGGACTCGTCGTGATCCACAGACCCAGAAAGGCGTTCACAGTGCTTTACAGGCGTTGGACCAGCTGCATGGCCATTTCCTTTCCGTTACCTTGACTTTTGATTTCCTCGTCCCTGCTCCTCTCCTCCATGGACGCCCTAATGTTGTTACTCACGTTCGACTGCATGAAATAGAAAGAACGAGCAAATTACTGCACCGTACACACCAGTTAATTGGTGTATGCTGTGCAGCCGTTGCAGTACAGAAATAATATAATCACGACAGACACGTACGGCTATATTTAGCAATTTTCTCAGTTGCTAGATTGGTTGAGAAAATTACTGTACAGAAATGTTTTAATTAATGGGTTTTTTCTTTTTCATATTAATTGTTATTTCCCCCCTTACTCCCTTTGTCCCTTGTTTTTGGCTTTTAAGAGTCAACCAAAATTAATTTTGATAAACTTTTTTCTTGTAGTTTTGTTGGTAAATTTTTTTAAAAAAATAAGTTTAAAAAAACTAAAATTTACACCTTTTGTATATATTTTTATTAATTTTTTATCTACATACAAATAAGGAAAAACATAGTTAGACCTGCGTTATCTATCTGGCTTTTGAAAAATCAAAAGGGCCACTAAAAACTGGGGTAAAACCAATAGTGTAGATATTGGAAAAGATCTCTACCCTCTGGATAATCGGATCTAAACTATTCGGATCCTAATTCTTATTTTATCGAAGTATTTTATCCTTCTTCTTAAACTCGGATCCATCCAATTGAATGAAGTCCATGTTGAAGGGGAAAGTCTAAAACGGAAGGTAATGATATCTCAGGAAATTCCAATGGCTCGGCGCAAGGTTTATATTTTAAATAATAGGATAATTTTTTAGTTTTGATAATCTGACTTATTATTTTTTTAATTAAATAAATTTTTTTTAATAAATTTAACAAATCTCTCATACTCAGGTAAGTATTTTTTAAAAAATATATATAATAATATCTTAGAAAGACTATAAAAATAAATATATAGCAAAGAATATAAATTTATAACATGTTTTTTTTAAGGATTCAACTAATCTTTGTACCCCATACTTCTCACCCTTTACTGGAGAGAAGGGTTAAAAGGTTATTATGTTTTCCGATAGCATCAAACATATCTTATTTATCAAGAAGATGAAATATTTCTGACTTATCAGAGTCTCGTGGTCCAATATGGATCTTAGTAGGATTGCAAGAGCCTCTTGTACTTGGACCTAGCACCTCGCTGAGCCTGATAGTGATGGATGTTATAGCTCGCTAGATCCATATATATTTAGGCTTGAAGTCTGGTTGAACCAAAACGTATCGGGTTATCACTCTACCTTCGATTTCTTGTTTTGAGCATGGATTTTAGGCAAAAAGAAAAATATAAAATATTTTCTTCCATTGGAAAGGGAGCTAAGATTTTTTTTTAGTTAGCCCTGTTTTTGTATTTTTTTTTTTATAAAATAACATAATTTTAAAAAAAATAAGATAATAAACATAATTTGATACATGTTTTTGGGAGTAATGACCTTGCAATTGTACGATTGTATTTGAATTAAAAGTGTTATTTGTTCCATCGTCGATGTCATCTATTGTTATCGTTGAATTCAAATTGAAAAGTTGATCGAGAACAAAAAATGCTGATAAATCTAAATGATATTGATAATAATGTAATTGAACCTTGAATGTGGTCTCTTTCTCCCTTTCATTTATGCCCGTTTATTTTAACAATTTCTATATAATTCACTGTTATAAAACATGACTTTTTACAAAAACGCTATTTCTACATATCAAATCATTCTATTTTATCAAAACTCTTTTTTTGTCTTGTCGTTGTGAAAATATTTCTTTCAAATGGCTTTGAGAAGCAAAAATACATGTTATTGAACTATCATATCAAGATTAGCTGTTTTGCCCGATGGGACTGTAACAAGACGTAGATCTAATTCTGTTTATTAGGCAAGAAAGGGAAGATTCAACAATCCTGTTCCCATGAACTCACTGTGTCTTCATTGTTCAGACTGGTGTAAAAGTCAATCCCATCTCCCTCGCTCGACGAATACATAGAGATTGCATTTCCCGAGGTCTGCTATCTAGGAGATACTAGGAGGTGTAAAATTCTGTATGCTTCTTGTTACCACTGCGATAACTCAAGTCATGGATTTTATTTTTATATATATTTATACATGTTAGCAGTGACTTAATATTATTTTTTCATATATATAAAAAGATCCAGCCTCAATGGCCGACAAGCACGTGCCGTGTATTTAGATATATAAAAAAATAAAAGGTAATATTAATTTACTGTATATCAAGGCACGATTTATTGTGAATTAGTGAATTAGAACAGTAAAACTGTTATTTTTCCCTTACTTGAAAAACTCATAATACATGGTCTTATGAGTATAACACATGGTTTTATGTGCATAAATGTGTTTTCATTCAAATTTATTTCTCATTGTCATGCTACTAGGGGTTAAAGAAGTCCTTCTATATTTTACATTAACAATGTAATAACTAAAATACACTTGAAAATTAAATAAAGCTCAGTATAAGGGCTTTTTGGTATTTTTCATCTTCAAGTGCACAATTAAATGATCATATTGCCCTTGTATTTCTCAAAAATAAAGTTGATGGTTAGAGTTATTTGAGTATTTTCCATATGATTTTTTTTTACTATCAACTTGAATGAGGGACAATTAGATATTTGAACAATTATAAAAACAATAAAAAAATAAAAAGTTGGTGGCACATGTGTAACACGAGCTAACAGATGGGAGGCACCCGCTCTATTTGGGTGGTGCGTGCAACGCCTCCTGATGTTAAATGTCATTGTCAACAATAACGTTGGAAGTGAAGAGTTTTGCTCTACACGGTTGTTTGACGCATGTCAATAAAGGAGGTGCAGTTGATCTCCGGTGAACATTTTCTTTTTTTCTCCCTCTTTTCTCTGTTTAGACCTTGGTTTTCATGTTGGACCAACTAAAAATCAAATATGTCATCTAATTGTTGTTTTACTTCAATTCTGAACCTCGTTCTTTTTATTGTTATTTGCTTTGTTTTTAATACTTTTTGAAGTTTTTTTACAGTGGATTTTATCCCTTGACATTTTATTTCATTTATTTTCATCTCCAATTTGATCACCATTCTTTTTATTAATTCCTTTTTAATCCTTTTCAATTTCATTGTTGAACATTTTATTTCGTTTATTTTTTTTATTGAATTCCGATCCTTGTTATTTTTATTGCCATTTTTTTTATCCATCCTTTTAAATTTATTTAATTTTCTAATTCAATCCCTGATTATTTTCTTTGATTTAATTTTTATATCAAAACCGGTCTCATAACTTGGGTCACTGATTTCAAAGATTATCTCGATATAACACTGGTATTATTTAGGTCTTTTTATTATTATTTTTTTCAATTTTAATATCGTTGGATATTGGATCTTGAGCTTCATCATTTGTTAAACTTTTATTTATATGGGGTTATCGTAATCTCATATTACTGGTTGCGGAAAAATACAGTTAACTTAGGTTTACTCGAGTTTTTTTCGGATTTTTTTTTAAAATTTTATCATTTAAGTGTTAGCGGGCTTTAAACTTTGTTATTTTTTTACTTTTTTATGTTAAGTTATCCCGGATCGTGAGTTAATGAGCTGACTTTAGTTTTTTATAACTCTTTTACTTATTCAACTTCAATATTGTTTTCTAAATATGTTTTTTTAAAATATTTTTTTGTTATAATTTTATATTATGGGTCACGAATTAGTCAATTCAATTTAGTTTGACTTGATATGTTTTTGCACCTTTTTTTTTAACATTAGATTATTAGATTTATTCGTGGTTACAAAATCACTTGTGAAGTTCAAATCTATACTGGGATCATTGTTTCTAAAACGACAATGTCTATCAAAGTGATTTATACCAGGCGTGTTTTGAGGGCTACTGCACCAACCTAAATTATCAAAAAACGAATCGAATAACCATCTAGGTGGTGGTCTAGTAATAAAAGTTTGGGATCAAGAAGTTTGTTTTCTCTGTGATTTCAGGTTCAAGTCCTGTGGTTACTCATATAATGACCACTATAGACTTACATGGTCGTTAACTTCAGGGCACGTGGAATTAGTCGAGGTGCGCACAAGCTGACCCGGATAGCTATGTTAAACTAAAAAAAAACGAATTGAACATGGGCCCGGTAAAGAAGACAGGTCGTCCATTATGTGATCAAATTACAGGATAACAGTTGGTCAACGAATCACTTATACGGTATAAATTACTGGTATTGTGTATTTTTTTTATTGCAACACAAATACATAAAACGTTTGGCGGCTTGGTAGGAACGTACACCACCAAGCTTTCAAATCCATTAGGAAAAAAATGCTTAAAAACTATTTTTTTTTTCTTATCTAGGGTTTACTTGCAACATCACTAGTGCATTTGGTGATGTAGTAAAAGATATTTTTAAAAGTATTTCTCTCTTAAAAATGCATTATTTTTTTAAAAATTTCTAAAAATAATAACCATCACAAAATATTTTTAAAAATAATTTAATGCTTTAAAAAAAAACTTCTACACGACCAAACACGTAACATTTAATCCTCTTGTGAAAATTCTTACTCCAATGCTTTTACCT